>Ga0182024_10001887_pt1 | contig 52938 bp, 46 predicted proteins | sample P32metaG_FD_120480 | JGI IMG/M metagenome (GOLD analysis project Ga0182024, IMG submission 120480) | Permafrost microbial communities from Stordalen Mire, Sweden - P3-2 metaG (Illumina Assembly) | ecosystem: Environmental > Terrestrial > Soil > Wetlands > Permafrost | place: Sweden: Stordalen... | reverse complement strand
CTCGCTCACCCGTGTTCCGACACCCCCTCTAGCCGTATCCCCTTATTATCAATCGCCTCAGCGCGTCAGCCAGTGCCCCCTGCCATCGAATTCTGAGTATTCCCAGCTATAGCAGCTCTCGAAACTGATCCGGCGTCAATCCAGCCGTCTTCGCGAGGTGTCCCATCGTGATCGCATTGATCGGACTATGCCGGGGGAATGATCAAACGCGTTTTGCCGTTGGACATAACCACATGCCCACTTTCCCGCGCGATCCGATACCCCATGCTTCGCAAAAACTCGAACCGCGTCCTTTTGGCTGATGCCCGGTAGTTTCGGCATCCGCCTATACCGTCACGATTTCCCGGGAATACGAGACACCTCCCGTCTCCAATTCGTGCTCGATATCCTCCTCTTCCACTTCCAGCCACAACGCAATTGCCTCTCGAATTTTTGCCAGCGCCTCCTCCCGTGTCTCCCCTTGAGACCAACAGCCCGGCAACGCAGGACAACCCACTGCGAAACCTTCCTCGGATTCAATCAATACGACGCGATACGTCATGCCCGGAATTTAGCCGATGATTCGAAAACGACAACTCTCGTCATAACTCACCCCAACTCCCCCAGCAACCCCTCCAGATCCAGCGCCTCCGTAAACATCGCCAGCCCCCCACTCGCAGTCCGCGGCCACCCCCCTTCCGGCCGATCCCAATAAAGCTCCACCCCATTCCCATCCGGGTCCCGCAAGTACAGCGCCTCGCTCACTCCGTGGTCTGATGCCCCCTCCAACGGCATCCCCGCATCGATCAACCGCTTCAGCGCATCAGCCAGCGCCCGCCGCGTCGGATAAACAATCGCCAGATGATACAGCCCCGTCGTCCCCGGCCCCGGCGCCCCCCCATTCCTGCTCTCCCACGTATTCAGCCCGATATGGTGATGATACCCCCCCGCGCTGATAAACGCCGCCGAATCCCCCATCCGCTGCGTCAAATCAAACCCCAGCACATCGCAATAAAAATGCAGCGCCCGCTCCAGGTCCGCCACCTTCAGATGCACATGCCCCATCCGCACCCCCGGATCAATCGACTTGTTCGGCTTCATACGCTTGGCCCCCATTCAACCACCTTCTAAACGCCCCGTCGAGCCTCCCCTCCTCCCGCCGCCCCTCCCTTTCAGGCTCTCCCCTGCCAAAAACGGGTTGCATCCCACGCAGATTCGCGCTGTGGTTCTTCAAGCCATGTCCACAGATCGCAGAGTCGTCATCACCGGCCTCGGAGTCGTCACTCCCCTGGGCATCGACCTCCAGACCTTCTGGACCAACATCACCTCCGGCGTCAGCGGCATCGGCCCCATCACCTCCTTCGACGCCACGGAGTACAACTGCCGCATCGCCGGCGAGGTCAAGGACTTCCAGCCCCTCTCCTACTTCAAAAACGCCAAGGACGTCCGCCGCACCGACCGCTACACCCAGTTCTCCATGGCCGCCGCAAAATTCGCCCTCGCAGATGGCCGCCTGGATCCCGCCACCCTCGCCGATCCCGAGCGCTTCGGCTGCATCATCGGCAGCGGCATCGGCGGCCTCAAATCCCTCTCGGATCAACACATCATCCTCATGAACAAAGGCCCCAGCCGCATCTCCCCCTTCATGATCCCCATGATGATCTCAAACATGGCCAGCGGCTTCGTCTCCATGGAATTCGGCCTCCAGGGCCCCAATTTCGCCACCGTCTCCGCATGCGCCACCGCATGCCACGCCATCGGCGAAGCCTGGCGCATGATCCGCTACGACGAAGCCGACGCCTTCCTCGCCGGCGGTGCCGAGGCCACCATCGTCCCCCTCGGCGTCGGCGGCTTCGCCGCCATGAAAGCCCTTTCCACCCGCAACTCAGAGCCCACCCTCGCCTCACGCCCCTTCGATCGCGACCGCGATGGCTTCGTCATGGGCGAAGGCGCCGGCGTCATCCTCATCGAGGAGCTCCAGCACGCACGCCGCCGCAACGCCCCCATCTACTGCGAAGTCGTCGGCTACGGCCTCACCGCCGATGCCTACCACATGACCTCACCCCTCCCAGAAGGCGAAGGCGCCGCACGCTGCATGCGCATGGCCCTCGAAAAAGCCCGCATCAACCCCGACGACGTCGACTACGTCAACGCCCACGGCACCTCCACCGGCATGGGCGACATCTGCGAAACCAAAGCGATCAAAACCGTCTTCGGCCCCCACGCCAAGGACGGCCTCCTCGTCAGCTCCACCAAATCCATGACCGGCCACCTCCTCGGCGCCGCCGGCTCCGTGGAGACCGCCGTCTGCGCCCTCGCCATCCGCGATGGCATCGTCCCCCCCACCATCAACCTCGACAACCCCGACCTCGAGTGCGACCTCGACTACGTCCCAAAAGTAGCCCGCCAGAAAAAAGTCCGCATCGCCCTCAACAACTCCTTCGGCTTCGGCGGCCACAACGCCACCCTCATCGTCCGCGAGTTCCTCGGCTAGCCCAGAATATCCGGCCCGGGGAGCGGATATGCGGGCGCGGTCTTGTAATGAGGCTGCCCGCAATGCTTTCCGTCCCCGGGCCAAAAACGGCCTTCCGTCCCGGAAGGAGGCAGGGTTCGTCCGCCGAAAAGGACGGTTGGTCCCAAAGCAATGGCGGGCGCGGGGCGCGGCGATAGAGTGAATGGAGCCGCTCCCGGCAGCCGCCCTTCCCCACCGGGGGGGGAACCCGCCCATTATGATCAACAGCCCGATAAACCTCGGCAATCGCGCCGGACCTCTGCAAAATATGCCGTCAGAATGCTGACGGCGAGTACCACCCATGACTCGAATCACCATCCGTCTGACCCGGGGTCCCCTGCCCTGCCCCGGACGCGATGAAAACGGCGAGAGAGACGTGGCGGGGGCTGGCGCCGCTGACCCGGGGCTGGCTGGTGAGTTTCCTCTGCTGGGGCATCGTGGCGGGCTCGCTGGGGCTGGAGGCGATGCCCAGGAGGCAGGATCTCTGGACTGCGATGATCCTGCCGGGCATCCGGGACTGGCTGCCATGGGCGATTCTCACGCCGCTGATCTTCCGGCTGGTGGCGCGGCTGCCGATCGACCGCCAGCGCTGGAAGGTGGCGCTGCCGGTGCACCTCGTGTGCGGGATCGCGACGGTGTTGCTCTGCCAATGGTGGAGGCAGGAGGTGGAGCGGCGCGGCGGGGAGATGCAGCCCGCGCCGATAGCGAGGGGGCCGATGGGAACATCCGTAAGGGGGATGCAACTCCCGGCCCATCCGGACCTCGCGACTGCCCCCCAGATGCCGCCCTGCGCGGAGCCCGGCGTACCGGGAGCGGGGACGGAGTTTTACGGACCACCGGGGGCGTATGACATGCTGCGGCTCGCGACATACCAGCTCCCCATCTACCTGATGCTGGTGAGCGGCGCGCATACGCTCACATTCTACCGCCGCACGCAGGAGCGGGAATCGAGCCTCGCCTCGGCCCGGGCCGAGGCGCAAAAGATGCAACTGCAGCCGCACTTCCTCTTCAACACGCTCAACATGATCGCGGAGCTGGTGCACGAGGAGCCCGACAAGGCGGACGCGATGCTGATCGCATTGAGCGGGCTGCTGCGGCTGACGATGGAGACGGCCGGCGAGCAGGAGCTGCCACTGCGGCGGGAGCTGGAGTTCATCGAGCGCTACCTGACGATCATGCACGCGCGGTTCGACGACCGGCTCAAGTTTCAACTGGGAATCGACCCGGCCACGCACGCGGCGCTGGTGCCGACCTTCCTGCTCCAGCCGCTGGTGGAGAATGCGATCGAGCACGGGCTGGGGCCGCGGATGGCCGGGGGGTTGATCTCCATCCGCGCGCGCCGCGTGGGCAACCAGTTGCACCTCTGCGTATCGGATAATGGCGTGGGGCTGAATGGCCGGAAGATGGGCCCGGAGGGCATCGGCCTGGGCAATACGCGAAACCGGCTGCGGGAGCTGTACGGCGCGGCGGCCCAACTGGAGATGCAAGACGCTGGCGGCCTGATCATCGATATCCGCCTCCCGTTTCACCTGGCATGAAACTGCGCACCATCATCGTGGATGACGAGCGGATGGCCCGGACGCGCCTGCGGCGGATGCTGGAGAAGGACCCGGAGGTGGAGATCGCCGCGGAATGCGAGGACGGCCTGGCGGCGGTAAACGCCGTGCGGCACGAAGCCCCGGATCTGCTGCTGCTCGACATCCAGATGCCCGGGATGGACGGCTTTGGCGTGCTGGAGGCGCTGGGGCGGGACCGGACGCCGGAGGTGGTGTTTGTCACGGCATACGATGAGCACGCGATCCGGGCGTTCGAGGAGCACGCGCTCGATTACCTGATGAAGCCGGTGGCGCCGGAGCGATTCGCGAAGATGCTCGCCCGCGTGCGGGAGCGCCTCGCGCGGACGCAGCGCGGGCAGGAATCGCTCTTCGACCTGCTGACGCACCGCAAGGCGGAGACGCGCGGGACGCGGCTCATCGTGCGAAACGGGGAGCGGACGACGTTTGTCGCGCCGGAGGAGATCGACTGGGTGGAGGCCGCCGGGAATTACGCGATCCTGCACCTCGGAGGGCGGACCCACATCCTGCGGGAGACGATGAACGCGCTGGAGAACCAATTGCCCGGGGACCGGTTTTGCCGGGTCAGCCGCTCGGCGATCTTGAACCTGAGCCGGGTGAAGGAGCTGCAATCGCTCTCAGCCGGGGAGCATGTGGCGATCCTCACCGACGGCCAGCGGATCGGCATCAGCAGAAGCTTGAGGGAAGTGGAAGAGAGGCTGAAGCATTTGTAAGTGGCATATCGTAGCGGGATGCTGGCGGCGGCGGCAAGGACGCGGAGGAGGCTCTTGAGGAGTTTCTTCAGGCAGGGGTGGACGGGGGAGCGAAAAAAATCAGTTATCGGGGAAGGATGAAGCGGGCACGATGGAGTTGCCACCCGGGAGATTGCGCCGGGTGCGTGACTCCCCTCCAGATCACCCCCGGTCCAGCGTGGCCTGTCAATTAATCAGCGCGCTGCGTTCCTGAATCGTGTGACGGTGCAGGTCGATGGTGAAGATACAGCCAATGCCTGGCAGGTCACGAACGCTCAGAACCCCCCCGTTCGCCTCGACGCTGCGTCTGGCAATCGAGAGACCAAGTCCCACTCCGCTCTTATCGTCACTCCCTTGCGTGAAGGGGTCGAACATTCTCTCGACATCGCCGTGCGGAAGTCCACCGCAGTTGTCCTTTACATCGATGAGGATGCGGTCGGCGGTTGCGTACGCAGTCAATGTGACCTCGGTATTGGGCCGGGTGAATTTGAATGCGTTTTGCAACAAATTAGCCACAGCGGATAGAAGCAGGTCGCGGTCCGCATCCAGCGCAAGCCGCCCGTCGACAGGGGGAACGGTTAAAGTGCATTTCTTTACGTGTGCCTGGAGCGATGCGGAAAGTTTTACCTCATCAATAAAGTCCGCGAGGGAAAACAGGTGATGCAGTGACTCCAATCCGGCAGTCATCCGGACCTCGCTCAGAGAGCGATTAATGAGCCTGGCCATTTCGACGAGGCTGCTGTCCAGGATTGCACCTGTCGCGCCCTTCAATCCGACGTCTCCGGTTTTGATCGCGTAAAGGGCGAGGGTGGCCGTATTGAGGTGGCCGCGCAACTCGTGCGACAGGATGCCAAGCCGGATATTCAAGGCATGGGCTCCCTTGTCCGCGACAGAAACGTCGCGCTGGTAATTAAACTCGGTCACGGCATCGGCGATTGCGTTATCGAGGCAGCGGTTGAGCGTTCGAAATTCATCGATCTCGATGCGAACACTCAGGGTGAACGCGAGGTCCGTGATCGCCTGGCAAAGGTCCCCGTAGTCGTGGACGACCTGCTCGATTGTAAACCCGCGCTCCATCAATTCCCTGCCGTGCAGGGCGGCTGATGTCCCAATTTCAGATCGAGCGGGCCTAGTGCCCCCTGAGGGGCCAGAAATCTTGCGGCTTCGCATCGGCTCCTGGGTCTGCTCCGTCCGCAGCGTCTTTATCAACTGATCCAGAAACATGGGTATCCCATGCTCCAATTCATCCGCGGTCTCGCGATGCACCGGCCTCCGGGCGACTTTTGCCCTGCATCGGTCGATAAGTTCCGCCCGATGGGCGCTGAGAAATTCGTGCAGCATTTTATAACACTCCTTAAAAAAGATCTCGCCTGTTATTACGCTAATCTATCACAGCGCCTTCCTTTTGCCAATACTTCCTGAGAGGAGCACTCATAGCCGAAAGCTATGAGGCTCCTGCTTCGAGGGCGTTGGCTATCGTCTCATTCCCGCCCGCGCACGAAATTCAGTATAAAGATTATTAAAGCGATTACAAGCAACAGATGAATAAGGCCCCCGCCGATGTGAAGAGCAAATCCGCCGCCCCAGAAAAGTAACAAAAGGATTACAATAATTAGTAGCATCCTTCTGAATCGTGCCTCGTGCGGTTATCGGGTCTGAGTATCTCGGCTTTCAGTCCTCGACGACGATAAATTGACGCATTTTCACGCGCTTCGCGAAGATAGTTTAAATTTCCGTTCTGTTCGGATCTTCGTCGAACCCAATTTTTTATTGCTTCGGTTCCATCGAATTATCGAGCCTTTCGAGCTCATCGATCTCAGGGCTGGCGGGAAGGCGGTCGGAGTGGGGATAAATGGAATGCGATCACTTTAGCGTGCAGTGAACACGGAACGTCGATCTGCGCGCTTCGCGACCCGCCTCCGACGCCGCGTAAGGAGCGGCATAACTTTTAGGATACCAAGGATCAGAATGGAACCCGAACTATTCGCAGCGCGGCAAAGATTGATTGTAAATAGCAAAAAGCCCGCAAACACATGGTTCGCGGGCTTTTTGGTTTGGAATCTCTGGATGCGTAACCCGTTCAGAACGGGATGTCGTCCTCGTCCGGCTCGAGGTCGGGGTCGACCGGGGGCTTGGGCTTCGCGGGGCCGGGGGCCTGGGATTTCGCCGGGGCGCCGCCGCCGGAATATTCGCCTCCGCCGCCACCGCCACCTTCACCACCGCCGCGGGAGCCGATGAGCTGCATGGCTTCGCCCACGACCTTCAGTTTGCTGCGCTTCTGGCCGGTCTGCTTGTCGTCCCAGGAGTCGAGCTGGAGGCGGCCCTCGATGAAGACGGGGCGGCCTTTCTTGAGGTACTCGCCGGCGATCTCGGCCGTGCGGCCCCAGAGGGTCACGTCCACGAAAGTGGTCTCCTCGCGCTTCTCGTTGTTATCGGCGGTGTAAACGCGATTAATCGCGAGGCCCAGCTCTGCGACTGCGGTGCCCTTGGGGGTGTAGCGGACTTCGGGGTCCCGGGTGAGGTTCCCCATGAGCATGACTTTGTTGAGATTGGCCATAGGGAGAGGCTATGCGGCTCCGGCGGCTTTTGCAGCAGCTTTCGCGGAAGCTTTTGCGGAAGCTTTTGCGGCGGCTTTCACGGAGCCCCGGGGGCGGAGGGGAATCTTCTGGTAATGCGCACGGTAAATATCGGCATCGAGCTTGAACCGGCCCTTGATCTTGTCGATCAGATTGGGCTCGGCGGAGAAGACGAAGTTGACGAAGTAGCCGGAATCCAGCGGGCCGGCGACGTACGAGAAGTGGCGCCGGTCAAGACGCTGCACCTGCTCGATCTCCGCGCCCTCCTTTTTGATTTCGCCTTCGAGGCGGTCGATTATCTTGTTTGCGCCTTCTTCGTTGCCCTTGGTGTTAAGGACGAGAAGCGCTTCGTATTTTCTTTTCATCGGATGGTGTGTGGATTGGTGGCGGATTAGTTAAATTGGTTCATGGCCGCGGCGATGCCGTGCTGCTGGAGGAAATCCACGGCCTCAATGGCGCGGTCGATGGCCTGCCCTAGGATGGGCCGCTCCTCGGCGGAAAACCTGCCCAGGACGTGCTGGACCATCGCGCGGCCATCCGCGGCGCCAATGCCCACACGGAGGCGGGGGATATCGCCCAGGTGCTGAAGGATCGATTCCATCCCGTTGTGGCCGCCGGAGGAGCCGCCGGGCCGGATGCGGATGCGCCCGAGCGGGAGCGCGGCGTCATCGAAGATGGCCAGCACCTGCCGCGGGGGGATCTTGTGAAAATGGGCTACGGCGGCAAGCGGCTCGCCGCTCAGGTTCATGAAGCTGTGGGGCTTGCAGAGGATAATGCCACCGGTGGAGGCGATGGCGGCGTTCCATTTCGACTCGAGCCGAAACGGGACGCCGGCGCGCTGGGCGAGCCGATCGACGATCATAAAGCCGGCATTGTGGCGCGTCTCCCCGTATTCGCGGCCGGGATTGCCCAGGCCGGCAATGAGGCGAAAGAGGGGTGGATGCGAGGAGGACACGCCATTGGTGGGAAGCGGTTACTTCTTCTCGGGAGCCGCGTCGTCCTTCTTCTCCTTGATGACCTCCGGCTGCGCGGCGGGGGCTGTGGCGGCAGCGGGGGCCACGACCTCCGCGACGGCGGGGGCGGCCACGAGGAAGACCGTGAGGTCCGCATCGTCGAGCGCGGTCACGCCGTCGGGGAGCGGGATTTCGCGGACGTGGATGGAATCGCCGATATTGAGCGGGGAGACGTCGATGTAGAGGACCTCCGGGAGATCCTTGGGCAGACACTCGATCTCGAGGGAGCGCAGACTCTGCTCGAGGATGCCGCCGAAGCTCTTGACGCCCGCGGCCTCGCCCCGGGGCTCCAAGGGCACGGAGGTGTGGAGCAGCTCGTTCATGTTGATGGCGTGAAAGTCCACGTGCACGATGCCGCCGGTGAGGGTGGCATGCTGGACCTCCTGGATGAGCGCCATGCGGCTGGTGGTCTTGCCGGCGTTCTCGATCTCGAGCTCGACGAGGATGTTCTCGCCCAGCGCGCGGGAGAGGACGTTGCTGATGTCGCGCGCGCCGACCTGGAGCGGCAGCGAGCCTTCCTTGCCACCGTAGATGACGGCCGGGATCAGGCCTTCGCGTTTGAGCTTGTTTGCCACGGAGCCGCCGATGTGGCTGCGGGCGCGTGCGGAGAGTTTGACTTGTTTTGCCATGGAATTTGGATGCCGCGGGAGCGGCGTTTAGGTTTTTGGCCCGGCGGGGCCGTTGATTTCAAAGAGGGAGCTTACAGACTCGTCGTTATGGATGCGCTTGATGCCCTCGCCCAGCAGCTCAGCGATGGGGAGCACGCGGATCCTGGAATCGTCGCTGGAGCGGACCGGCACGCTGTTCGTGGTAATAAGCTCCTCGATCTGGGAGGTCTTGAGCCGCTCGAGCGCCAGATCCGAGAGCACCGCGTGGGAGACCCCGGCGTAGATGCGTAAGGCGCCATGTTTCTTAAGGATATTGGCCGCGCTTGTCAAGGTGCCGGCCGTCTCGGTGAGGTCATCGACCAGCAGGACATCCTTCCCTTCGACCTCGCCGATGACGTAGAGCGACTCGGTCTCCGTGGCGCTCTTGCGCCGCTTCGCCACGATGGCGAGATTCGCGCCCAGCGCCTGGGAGTAGGCGCTCGCCATCTTGAGCCCGCCCACGTCAGGGGAAACCACGGTCACGGGGGTCTCCGCAAACCGCGACCGCATATAGCGGATGAGCACCGGCAGGGCAAAAAGGTGATCCACCGGGATATCGAAGAAGCCTGCCACCTGCTGCGCGTGGAGGTCCATGGTGAGGATGCGATTGACCCCGGCTGCCGTGAGCAGATTGGCGATGAGCTTCGCGGTAATCGGGACTCGCGGCTTGTCCTTGCGATCCTGCCGCGCGTAGCCGAAGAATGGGATGACGGCCGTTATCCGGTCCGCGCTGGCCCGCCGGGCCGCATCCACCATGATCAGGAGCTCCATCAGGTTCTGATTGGTGGGGGGGCAGGTGGGCTGGACAATGAAGACATCGCGCCCGCGGACGTTCTCGTTGATGCGGACGAAGGTCTCCCCATCCGGGAACGAACTCACGGTCGCATCCCCCAGGGGGACCTGGCAAAAGTCCGCGATCTCCTGCGCCAGCGAGAGGTGGGCGGAGCCGGAAAAAATCTTCAACTGAGGAGTGGAGTGACCCATGTGTCGGCGCGAGAGGGAGGGTGACTGTAAGGCGGTCCCCCGCGAAAGCAATGTGAAAAAGCGGCGCTTTTCGAGGGCGAAAACAGGCGGGGAAACGGCTCCATCGAGCGCCAAACCATCGATGGAAAAGAGGGGAATCCACCCCCCGGGGTCAGGGAGTACCCCTATCCCCGGGGGCCGGTTTTTCCTTTACAGGGTTGCTTAAGACTCCTTACCACTCGTTCCACGATTGTTTCTCAGTCGTACAAAAACTAACCAACCAAAGGAGAAACTAACAATGAAGAAACTAGTATTCGGATTCGCGACCCTCGTCGCGATCGCGGCTACCACCCTCGCCGGTACGGAGACGTACACGGCCCCGGGCAAGGAATCCAAACAAGTCCAAACGCCAAGCTGCTTTTCGGACAAAGAATGGCAAGTTGACGTATTCGGCGCGTACGCGGTCGGCAAGGGCCCCGTGCACGCGGGTCCCATGAAGGACCACGGTTGGGGCGGCGGTGTGGCGGTAAACTACTTCTTCGCCCGGTACTTCGGCCTCAGCGCCGAGGGGACCTGGCTGGAAGGCCATGACAACGCAGCCGGGAGCATCAGTGGCAGCCACGCCACCCAGTTCCAGAGCGCAACGGGCAGCCTGATCTTCCGCTACCCGATCGACTCCTGGTGCCTGGCCCCCTACGTGTTCGCCGGCGGCGGCGCCACGATGGACGGCTCCGCTTGGGCCGTCGGTCACGTGGGCGTCGGCCTCGAGTATCGCATCGTGCCGAACAAGATCGGCATCTTCGCGGACGGCCGCTGGAACTATTACGGCGACCGCTACGGCCACGACGTGCAGAACAACTTCCTGTTCCGCGCGGGCGCCCGCTTGGTATTCTAGTAAATCCGGGTTCGCATTAGCCGAACTTCACGAAAACGCCGGGGTCGCGAGACTCCGGCGTTTTCTTTGCCCGGGGGCGAATCCAGGCCCCGGACGGAACCGGAGAGCGGAGAGGGGGCCTTCAGAAACAAGTTTGAGCAAGGGGCAACCGGTGGTAAATATCCCGGCGCATTTGCAAGATTTACAGCGTTTATCATGAGATGGGACCCCAATGCTCCGTACGTGGCATATCTGCCGCCTAAAAAGCCGTTCTACCGGCGGCCGTGGTTCATCATCCTGGCGGTCCTGGTGCTGGTGCCGCTCATCGGCGGCTATTGTTACTACCTCAAGCTGAGGAGCATCTACGGCGCGCGCGCCGCGGGGTTCGATTTCACCCAGCTCTCGGAGATGGAATCCGCGAGCACGATCTACGACCGCAGCGGCAGCGTCCTGAGCCGCATCTTCCTCGAGAATCGCGACACCGTCGCGGAATTCCCCTACCAGCTCACCCAGGCGGTCGTGGCCGCGGAGGACAATCGCTTCTACCAGCACCACGGCATCGACCTCTACGGGATGTTCCGCGCCGCGCTCAAGAACTGGCGCGCCGGCCACATCCGGCAGGGGGCCAGCACGGTGACGCAGCAGCTTGCGCGCAATACCTTCTCCCTCCACGAGCGCACTTACGACCGCAAGATGACGGAGATCTTCCTGGCCCTGGAGATCGAGAAGCGATTCTCGAAGGCCGAGATCATGAACCTTTACCTCAACCGGGTTTACTTCGGCTCGGGATTCTACGGCGCGGAGGCCGCCTCGCGGGGCTACTTCGGCAAGGATGTGGCGGACCTCAATCTCTCCGAGTGCGCGACGCTGGCCGGGCTGCTCAAGAACCCGAACAACCTCTCGCCATGGGGCAACCGGCAGGCGTGCGTTGATAGCCGCAACTTCGTCCTCAGCCGCATGCTCGATCTGAAGATGATCACTCAGGACGTGTACAACGAGGAGACCGCGTCGAACCTCGCCGTCAAGAATCGCAAGCCGGTCCACACCGACTCGTACGCCGTGGATATGGTGCGCACCCAGGTCGATGAGATCGTGGGCAAGGACAGCGCGAGCGCGGAGGGCTACAAGATTTACACCACCATCGACCCCGATCTCCAGAAGCGTGCGGAGCAATCGCTGCGGGAGCACCTGGCCATCGCGGAGCAGCATCCCGGGTACGAGCACCAGACCTGGTCGGATTACGAGGCCGTGCTGCGGCAGCATCGCGCGGATGAGGAGGAGAAGGACCCGCCTGCGCCCGAGTACCTGCAGGGGTCCGTGGTCGTGCTGGATAACGCGGATGGCGGCATCCTCGCGGTAGCCGGAGGGCTGGACTTCAACCAGAGTCAGTTCAATCGCGCGATCTCCTCCGCCCGGCCGCTGGGCACGGCGTTTACGCCGTTCGTCTTCGCGGCGGCGTTCGAGAAGGGGATGTTCCCCGGGACGCTGGTCGAGGATACGCTCATGGACAATCGCCAGGTCATGATCGGCGGGGTCGAGGGCATCCTCGGCGAATGGGGCCCGGAGCGCATCGACAACCGGTACGAGGGCCCGATCCCCGCGCGCATGGCGCTGGTGAAATCGAAGAACGCCGCGACCGTCCGCATGGGGATGCAGACCGGGTTGGACAACGTCATCACCCTTGCGAAAGACGCCGGGCTCGCGCGAGTGGCAGGCAAGGACGAGAACGGCCGGGAGCTGCTGAATCTCCGGCGGTTCCCCGCCACCTACCTCGGCTCGAGCGAGATGACGCTGATGGATGTCACGCTCGCGTATACCACCTTTGCCGACGGAGGCTCGCGCCCGGCGAGGCCGTATATCATCGAGCGCATCCTGGATAAGAACGGGAACCTCGTCTTCGAGTCCCACCCGGAGATGAAGTATGTGATGAAGGAGACCACCGCGTTCGAGGTCCACTCCTGCCTCTCCGATGTGCTCGATTGGGGCACCGGGGACAAGGCCTATACGAGCTACGGGCTCAAGAAATTCCCGTTGGCCGGCAAAACCGGCACCGCGTACAACTTCACGGACGACTGGTTTATCGGGTACTCGAGCGCCATCACCTGCGGCGTCTGGGCCGGTTTCGACAAGCCGGGCTCGATCTACCGCGGCGCGTTCTCGAGCGATGTCGTGCTGCCGGTCTGGGTGGATATCATGAACAGCTCGTTCCAGAAGTATCCCCCGTCGGAGATCCCCCAGCCGCACGGCTTGCAGAAATACGAGATCTGCACCGCCTCCGGGCAATTGGCCAGCGACCAGTGCTACGAGTCCGTGACCGACAAGGCGACCGGGGAGGTCTCGCGGCGCCGGACGACCTACTATGAATTGGCGACCGAAGAGCAGGCGCCGAAAGTGAAGTGCTCCGTGCACAGCGGCGGAGGGGCCGTGACGGGGAGCGGCCCCGTGGGCCAGAGCCCGCTCGATACGCCCGCGACGCCATCCCAGTACCCGCGCGCGACGATCGCGGTCGATCTCTCGAAGGTCACGCCCATCCCGATGCTCGGCCCGACCGTCATCGGGGACGAGGATCCCTACCAGTCCGTGAAGTCGAACATCGTCATGGCCGCCACCCGCGTGAGCGACAACGCTTCCCCGCCCGGCGCCGTCAACGATACCACGACGACACCGGTGAATGCCAATGGCCCGGCGGAACCCTCCGCCAACTCGGGAACCGACGCCACCGGGCCGGCCACCACCACGGACGGCACCGTGCGCGTGATGCGGGCGCAGCCTGCGGGAGCGCTGGACAGCACCCAGGATGACTCGACCATCCACCTGGATCCGCCCGAGCCGATCAAATTCTAGCGGCGTGGATCGAGCTCCCCCAGGGATTGCCGTAGGATTCCGAAGCGGCGGAAGCTGTGATAAATCATGCCTCTGGTGAGGTGCGCGCCAAGGCCATTTTTGTCGCGGTATTCGATTTGAGTCAAAGCTCGAGACTCCGTGACCTTTTTAAAAACAACCGCCGTTCAATTCGTTTGCCTAGCGCGTTTCCTGCTGCCAAAATTGAAACGAAATCAGCGGGGTGGAGGATTTTTCTGTAAAGCTGCCGACAACTGCGCGCCCTGGCCTGGAACGTTAAATTACGCATGGAATCGAAAACTTTATCCGTATTGATCGCGGACGATGAGTCGACGGTGCTCGAAGCGCTGACGACAGTCCTGACCCGCCTGGGGTATCATGTCGCCGGCACCGCCCGCGATGGCGCCGAAGCCGTGGAACTGGTCCGCACGACGCCGGCGGATTTTCTCGTATTGGATATCTCGATGCCCGTAATGGATGGCATCGAGGCCGCCCGGATGATCGTCGCCGAGAAGCCGCTGCCCATTATCATCAGCACCGGGGTCACCGACGAGCTGACCATCGAGGCCGCCCGCCAGGTGCCGGTGCAGGCATTCCTGACCAAGCCCTTCCGCAAGGAGCAACTGCGGGCCTCGATCGCCATCGCTCTGACTCAATGGGAGCACCAGTTGGAAGCGGAGCGGAAGCTCCAATCCCTGCTGGAATCGGCCGTCTCATCGACCCCGAGCGCCGTCCCGCGGATCTCGGAGGAGGCTGCGCGGCAGTTTGGCCTGACCCGGCGGGAATTCGAGGTGCTCTGCAAGATCGCCGAGGGGAAATCGAACGCGGAGATCGGGGAGAGCATCGGCGCGGCGACCCGGACGGTGGACAAGCACGTCGAGCACATCTTCGACAAGCTGGCGGTGAAGACCCGCACTGCCGCGGTCGCGCGTGCGCTGCACATGGCGGCCTGAGAGCGGGGGGGACGCCGCTCTTCCCACGGCGGCGGGCATTTTCCCGCGGATGCGGTTTTGCGCTTGTTCGGCCCCGGACAGGCTGGTAGCTCTTCCCAATGGTTTCCCCAGAACCCGGCGACCCCACGCCTATCGTGGCGGCGCCTACCGATATCGCGCCGGCGGGCAGTCTGACGCCGAAGCCTGCCCACGAACGCACCGCCGATGAAGAAGCGGGCGCGGTCGATTGGGACAGAATCGCGGCTCTTCCTGAATTCAAGGACCTGCTCCACCGGAAGAAGCGTTTCATCGTCCCTGCGACGATCTTCTTCCTCCTCTACTACTTCGCGCTGCCTGCGCTGGTCGGTTATGCGCGGCCCTTCATGCAGACGCGGGTGGGACCGGTGAATCTCGCCTATCTCTTCGCGCTCTCGCAATTCTTCATGGCCTGGATCATCGCGGCGCTCTATGTGCGCGCGGCCAATATTTTCGACCGCGACGCGAAGTCGATCCTCGACGACGAAGAGAAAGGCTGAAGGCCGGTTCCAAAAAACCATGTCGTCCACGCCGCTGGTATTCTTCCTGATCTTTGTCGCGATCACGCTGGTCATCACCTATTGGGCGGCCCGGCGCTCGAGCGGCGCCAGCGCTTACTTCGCGGCCAACCGGCGCATCACCGCATGGCAGAATGGCGTGGCCGTGGCGGGCGATTACATGAGCGCGGCCTCCTTCCTCGGGATCGCGGGCATGATCGCCTTCCAGGGGTATGACGGGTTCATGTACTCGGTGGGGTTCCTGGTTGCCTACCTGGCGGTGCTGCTCATCGTCGCGGAGCCGCTGCGAAATATCGGAAAATACACGATGGCCGACGTCCTCGCCTTTCGCCTCAATCCGCGGCCGGTGCGGGCGATGGCCTCGCTCAGCACGCTGACGGTTTCGACGTTTTACATGATCGCGCAAATGGTGGGCGCCGGCGTCCTGGTCTCGACGCTGCTCAAGGGCTCCGGCATCACCTACGCGGAGGCGGTGGGCGGCGTCGGGGCATTGATGATCGTGTACGTGGTCTTTGGCGGCATGCTCGCGACGACCTGGGTGCAGATCATCAAGGCGATCCTGCTGATGATCGGCACCTTCCTCCTCAGCGTGATGGTGCTGGCCCATTTCCACTTTGACCTGGGCGAGTTCTTCAAGGCGGTGGGCCATGTCTCTTTCCGGGAAAAAACCGGCCTTATGGTGACGAAGGATTTTCTCCAGCCGGGGCTGCGTTACAAGCCTCCGTGGGGCGCGCTGGACCTGATGTCGCTGGGGCTTGCGCTCGTCTTCGGCACCGCCGGGCTGCCTCACATCCTGGTGCGCTTTTACACCGTGCCGGATGCGAAGACGGCGCGCATCTCCGTGGTCTGGGCGATGGTGCTGATCGGCGTGTTTTACATCATGACGACCTGCCTCGGCTTCGGCGCCGCGACCATCGTGGGGCCCGATTTCATCAAGCTCAACGGCGGCAATAACATGAGCGCCCCGCTGCTGGCGAAGGCGCTGGGAGGCGATATTTTCTTCGCATTCATCTCCGCGATTGCGTTCGCCACGATCCTGGCGGTGGTAGCCGGGCTGACGATCAGCGCGTCTACATCCTTCGCCCATGATATCTATACGAATGTGATCCACCACGGCCGGGAGCGGAAGGCCGGCGAAGAGGTGACGGTGGCGCGGCTCACGGCGTTTGTGGTGGGGGCGATCTCCATCGCGCTCGCCATCGCTCTGGGGCCGGCGGCGAATGTCGCGTTCCTGGTCGGGCTCGCCTTCGCGGTGGCCGCTTCCGCCAATCTCCCGGTGATCGTGCTCTCGCTCTTCTGGAAGCGCTTCACCACCACGGGCGCGGTGATGGGCCTCGGCGTCGGTCTGCTCGCCTCGCTCGCGCTCATCATCATCAGCCCGAGCATTATGACGATCGACAAGGAGGGCGTGGCCGCGTCCGCCCGGCATTTGATCCAGCACACCCCTTATTTTCCGCTCGAGAATCCGGGCATCGTCAGCATCCCGCTGGGATTCCTGGCGGCGTTCCTCGGCTCGCTGATCACGCGCGAACCCAAGGCGGAGGCGCGCTTCCCGGAGCTGCAAGTGCGCGCGAATACCGGGCTGGGCGCCGAGAAGGCCGGCGTGGCTTAAGCGCGCTCCCGCCAACGGCTTGTTGCCCGCGGGCGGCGATTGGCCGATGCTTGCCGTTGCGCACCTGTGATCCGGCACCTTTATTTTCACATCCCGTTTTGCCCGAAGCTCTGCCCGTATTGCTCGTTCTATGTGGAGACGAGCATGCGGACGAAGAATCGCGACTTCCTGGATGCGCTGCTGGCGGAGGTGCGGTGCGCGGCCGCGGATCACGCAATCGAGCCGGAGACGATCTACTTCGGCGGGGGAACGCCGAGCATGCTCTCGCTGGGCGAACTCGATTACCTGCTGGGCGGCCTGCGCCAGGTCCTGCGGCTGGAGCATCTGCGCGAGTGGACCTTTGAGGTAAACCCCGCGACCGTCTCCCCGGCCAAGGCCGCGCGCCTGCGGGCGCTCGGAGTCAATCGCATCAGCATCGGCGCGCAATCGTGGGACGACGCGATCCTCCAGACGCTGGGCCGCGCGCACACCGCCGGACAGGCGGAGCGCACTTACCGCGTGCTGCGTGAGGCCAGCTTCGACAATATCAACCTCGACCTGATGTTCGCCATCCCCGGCCAGACCCGCGAGCAATGGCGCGACTCGCTGCGGCGGACCATCGCGCTGGCGCCGGAGCACATCTCCGCCTACTGCCTGACTTACGAGGAGGACACGCGCTTCTTCGAGCGCCTGCAAGGCGGCGAGTTCCGGCGCGAGGATGAGCGGGACGCCGCGATGTTCGAGGACGCCATGGATCTGCTGCACGATGCCGGCTACGGGCACTACGAGATATCCAATTACGCCCGCGCGGGCCGGGAGTCGCTCCACAATTACGGCTACTGGAACGGCGAGGATTATCTCGGCATCGGCCCCAGCGCGTTCTCAACGGTAGGGGTCCGCCGCTGGCAGAACATCCCGGACAGCGCGGCCTACACGATGCGGATCGCGACAGGCGCGCCGCCGGTTTCATTCGAGGAGACGATCACGGAAAAAACGCGCGCTGGAGAGACCCTCGCATTCGGGCTGCGCACCGAGAACGGCATCCCGGCGCAAGCCGCGGCGCCTTGGGAGGCCGAGCTGGCGGAGATGCGCGCGCTGGGGCTGCTGGAGGCGCGCGATGGCCGGCTGCGCCTGACGCGGCGGGGCAAGCTGATGGCCGACTCCGTGGCCGAGGCATTCGTCTGACATGCCGCGATGAGCGAGCAGCACGCATACGACGTGGCGATCGCGGGCGGCGGGCCGGCCGGCGCCGCGTGCGCCACGCTGTGCGCGCAGGCTGGGCTGAGGACGCTGGTACTGGAGCGGAGCCTCTTCCCGCGCGACAAGGTGTGCGGCGATTGCGTGAACCCCGGCTGCTGGCCGGTGCTCGAGCGGCTGGGCGCCGCGCGCGCCGTGCTCGAGTCCCCTCACCTGCCCGTGTCGCGGGTGGCATTCATCGGTGCGCGCGGGCGCCGGCTCGAGTACCCGGTGGATGGCGGCGAACCGGGCGAGATCGCAATCACGCGCCGCATCCTCGACGCGATCCTCCTGCACCGCTGCGAGGAGGCCGGCGCGGAGGTCTGCCAGGAGGCGGCGGTGCGGGCGCTCTCGCGCGATGCCGCAGGGCTGTGGCGCATCGACGCCGGGGATCGCACTTTCGCCGCGCGCCAGCTCGTGGCCGCGGATGGGCGCAACTCCACCGTGGCCCGCCTCCTGGGCGCCGCCCCCGCCGCCCGGCGCGGCCGCGCAGGCCTCCAGGCGCATGTGCCTGAGGACGCTGGCGCCCGCACGGGCATCGAGCTGCACCTCCTGCCGGATGGTTATTGCGGTGTCGCGCCGGTGGGCGACGGGCTCACTAACTTCTGCCTCGTGGCCACAGCCGGCCGCCTCGATGCGCTCAAGGCCGCCGTCTCCGCGCGCTTCGCCATTCCCCCCGCGCAGGAGTGGCGCGCCATCGCCCCCCTGGAGCGCGCCCCGGTAGGCCCCCTGCGCGACGGGGTGATGTACGCCGGCGATGCCGCCCGCGTTGTCGAGCCCTTTACTGGGGAGGGCATCTACTACGCGCTCCGCACCGGGGCGCTCGCCGCCGATCACATCGTCGCCGGTACGGTGGGGCAATACCCCGCCACGCATACCGCCCTCTACCGAAGCAGGTTATGGATCAACCGGCTCGCCCGCTGGACGGTCACCCACCCCCGGACCGGGGCAATGCTCCTGCGCCTCATGAGCGCCTACCCCGCCTCCCTGCGATACTTGGTACAACGCGTGACGGATTGACGGATATGCCTCCCGGCCCGTCCAGCCCGCGGCGGCCGCTCCGAGGCCGCCTGTGACGCGCGCGCATCCCCTCCGCCAGACACCTCCTTTCCCCCCCAAAAAAATGCAGCCCCCCACAGTCGAATGACTGTGAAGGGCTGCTGTTCCCCCCAGAACGCGGGCAAATTGCCCCAAGACTTCCCCTCGCGCAAGGGGAAATGTTTGCAGCGTTGGTTAAATTTTTGAAAGGTATCGCCCTCTCATTGCCGCCCCCCTCTCGCGCGGAGTCCACACGCGAGCAGCGCCCATTTCGGTCTTGCGGCCAGACAGCGCCGCCTTAGATTGGCCCCCTTGCAAGTGTGCCGCATCGCGGAGACGCATCCGTAGCTCAACTGGATAGAGCGTTGGCCTCCGAAGCCAAAGGTTGTGGGTTCGACCCCCGCCGGATGCACCCGTTTTGAGGGTCTACATCAAAGTTTGGGGGTTACGCTTTGGGAGTCGCCCTCGACTTTACCGGGAATAGTGGCACGTGAAGCCCCTCGGACTCAGCCAGTCTTTTCTGATTTCCATCGAACGTGAGAAACTCCGTGGCCCCCAGTTTGAGAGCCGCCGCGACGTGCAGGATGTCGAACCCCCGGTGGCCGCCACTTATGGTATGGATGGCGGAGAGTCGTTTCGCCTCGTCCACCACGTCGGCAAGGTTGCAAGTCTCCACGATCAATCGCCCCTGGGTGAGCGCCGCCTCAAACAATGCCCAGTATTGCGCGGCCGCTCCCGGTCTCAGAAGGCCGCGAAATTCCGCGAATCGCAGCGCGTTTCCGAATTCATACTGGGTTAGGGGGCTCAGGACGATGGCGCTAGTGCATCGCACAATCCACGCCACCGCTCGCGGGCTATGCGCATCGTTTCCATAGAGAGAAAAAAGGAAACTGGTGTCAGAGAATATCACCATTTTCCGCCCGCCTCCGCAATCAATGCCTCCGATTGCCCGGCGCTCAGAACGGCATCCTGGCTTCGTTTTCGCCGCACCTCGGGGGCATCAGCCCAATTGACCACCCCTGCGGTGTGCGCCGTTTCCGGGCTGAGCCGGGCGATCACGACGCCCCGCTGTGTAATGAGGATTTGCTCCCCCGCGCTGATCCAGCGAAGCAGGCTGCTATACCGATTCCGCAAATCTCGAACCGTGGCGGTTTTCATGGTAGCACAAAAATGGAGCCAATCGACTTCCAAGTCAAGAAGTTTGCCGCGCGATGCCTTTCTTAGGAGGGGCAAGGCGCGCTTCTGGAAGTTGGTTGTCGTCGGAAGGATTTATCCCAAGGGGGCGTGCGCGTTCCTCAACCCCGGAGATCTTCTCCCGTTAAGAGAAGCAGGAGCTTTGTGGGCGCCCGGCTGCTTTTCTCTGGGGGGGCTTTTGTAGGACAATCTTTTACGAAATGGGGGGGGCGAATCCGATATGATTATCAGCGGCCTCTCGGTAGCCACGGGCGGGTGGGTCGGGTACAAGTGGTGGCTAATCGGCGCGGTCACCTCAGAGAGTTTTTCGCGGGATTTTTCATTCCGGGCTGAAATGACTGAAGAGTTTGAGCGGGCGGAAAACTCTGAAATCCCAAAGGCTATAATGACTTGATATGAAAGTGCTCCCCATCGCTCATCCCTGCCAGGCGCCAAATGAAGGCGGGCAGCGCGCGGAGCGCGTGGGGCGCGGTCGTACACGTTCCTGGAAATGCGGATCCGGGTGCCCTGGGAGCGGGCCGGGCCACTGGTACTTCCATCAAGCCCGGGATAGGGCGCGGGTGCCCGGCTCCTTTAAGCGGGACGTTATGAACGTTTGGGAGGAGCGGTGGGGCTTCGTGAGCGTCCATACCTGCGGGCGTGATCCTGCGCTGGCCAGGGACCCTGGGGAGCGCGGCGGGGTGCAGGTGCAGGAGCGCTACAGTGGGGAGCGGATCGCGGAGCAGGGGGGGGATGTTTACCAGGGGCTGCTGCCCGGGCAGGCGCCCAGGCCCGCGATCGAGGAGGTGGCGGCTTGAAGGATCGTCCCCGGCGGGTGCTTTATCTCAACCACGGGGCGAAACCGAGCGGCGCGGAGTTCGCGCTGCTCCGTCTCCTGGGGGCGATGGACCGGATGAAGGTGACTCCGGTAATGGTCTTCGGCGAGGAAGGCCCAATGGTGCAGGCGATGCGCGATATCAATGTGGAGACGCATGTCCTGCCGCTGGCGGGCAAGGTGCGCGATATCCGCAAGGATACGCTTAGCTTCCGGGCGCTGCTGGGGTTCGGAAAGCTGGCCCTTGTGGCGGGCTACTCGGCGAGGATCGCCAGATTCGCCCGGCGCAACCAGATCGAGGTCATCCACACCAATACGATCAAGGCCCATGTCTATGGCGCGCTCACCGCGCGGATGGCGGGGGTGCCGCTCGTGTGGCATATCCGCGATTTCGTAAATGACTCCTATTTTCCCGCGGCGGCGGTGCGTGTTTTCCGCTGGCTTGCGCGCAGGCTGCCGACTCATGTGATCGGCGTCTCGAACAGCGTGATGGAACAACTCCACCTGGAGGATGGCGGCCGCAAGTCGACGGTCATCTTCGACGGCTTGAGCGAGCAAGAGCTCGCGCCGCAGATGAACGGCAAGGACCACGCGCTCCCCGGCGCCGCGGCGCGCATCGGCATCGTGGGGCGGATCGCCAAGTGGAAAGGCCAGCATGTCTTCCTGGACGCCGCGGCCAGGGTCGTGAAGGCGGGCTATAAAGCGGAGTTCGTGATCGTGGGCGCGCCGCTGTTCGGCGAGCAGGCTTACGAGGAGGGCTTGCGCACGCAGGCCGCGGAGCTCGGCATCAGTTCGCACGTCCGGTTTCTCGGGTTCAAGAAGGATGTATCGCAGGTCATGCGCGACCTCGACATCCTGGTCCATGCGTCGATCACCGGCGAGCCCTTCGGCCAGGTGATCACCGAAGGGATGGCCGCGGGCAAACCGGTCATCGCAACGCGCGGCGGAGGCGTTCCGGAAATCATCACCCACGATGAAAACGGGCTGCTGACTCCGATGGGAGATGCCGATGCGCTCGCTGCGGAACTGATCTCGCTCCTTGATAATCCGGATAAAACCCGCCGCCTCGCAAAGGCGGGCTACGACCACGTCCGCCGCAATTTTACCGCGGGCTCCGGCGCCCGGCAGGTGGAACAGATCTACGCGGGGTTCGCCACCAGGAGAAGCTGGTTTGGGGGCTATTCACACTGCTGAGGAGCACGGAATGAAGAAGCGGAGGAAATCCGTGATGTTCGTTTTCGGGACCCGGCCCGAGGTCATTCAGTTGCCCGGGCGGCGCGCCAGCGTTTTTTTTATAGCTCAAACCAAGGGTAGAACCGTTCAAGGAGGGTCTCGGGCCCAACCCCCTAAGGTGTAGCCGCATCGGGATGGGCCCGTGACCTGCTTTCAGTGCGTTTCATGCTTCGCACCACTTTCCATGGTCTCAACAAAATTCTGCACGGCTGCGGCCGTGGAATTGCCTTGGCCATTGCGGTCGCCGCCGTTGGCGCGCCGCTCGGGGCCCGCGCCCAGACGGGCAGCGTCTCGGCTCCGATAGGGTTCCTGCATGTAAGCTGCCTGGCTAACTCAGATACGTATGTATCCGTCCCTTTTACGCGCACCGCGGAGTTTAACGGCATCGTCCAATCCGTCTCCGGCAACGTCATTACCGTCTCCGGCAGCACCGGATGGACGCCAAACCAGTTCGTGTACGCCCAGGGCGCCCAGGCGAAGACTTACTACGCGATCCTGACCTCCGGCACCGCGGTCAGCCCCAAGAACGGCGCCTCCTACACGGTGACGGCGAACTCCGGTACTACGCTCACCCTGAACCTCAACGGCGACGACATCAGCGGCGTGCCCCCCGGCAGCGCGATCACCGTCCTTCCCTACTGGACGCTCAATACCCTTTTTCCCCCCACGGACGCCGGGGTCTCGTTCACCCCCTCGGCGGGCAGCTCCGGGAGGAAGCGCGCAACGCAGATTCTCTTCCCCGATTTCTCGGACGCCGGGGTTAATCTCGCCCCGCCTGTCGGATACTACTTCTACAACGGCGCATGGCGCCAGGCCGGAGGCGACCCGACCGTGGACGTGGGGGATACCGTCATCGGGCTGGATGGCTATATCATCGTCCGCAACGTCAGCGCGGCGACGACCCTGACGGTGATGGGCGCCGTGCCGCTCAACCCCGTAACCACGCCATTATCCACCCAGTCGAATGGCCAGCAGGATAACGCGAGCGCGCTCTTGCGGCCGATCAATGTAACCCTCGATAACCTCGGCCTGATGACGAGCAGCGCATTCGCTCCCAGCAGCGGCAGCAGCGCAAAGGCCCGGGCGGACGAACTCCTCGTGTACGACAATACGTCTGCCGCGATTAATAAGTCCGCCGCGGCCGTTTACTACTATTTTAACGGCGCGTGGAGATTGGACGGAGGCGATCCCACGGTGGACGTGGGCAGCGTCGCCATCCCGGCCGGAACGGGATTCACAATTCGCAAGGCGCAAACTTCCAATGGCGCAAGTGCCATGTGGGAGAATACCGCGACTTATACCGATAACTAACCTTCACTTAGTAACACAACCTTTCAAAACAACTTACCCGGTCATGACTCGGCGCCTCTTATTCACCTTGCCCCTTCTGGCCGTTCTCGGTCTCGCGGGCGCCGCGCATGGGTCGATGATCATTGAACTCGACGCCGGTCACCTCTTCGCCACCGATACCACCCCTTCCTCCTACCTCGCCACCGGCTCGGACGGTGCGCTCCTCCAGCTCATCGCGTCGACCACCGGCAGTTTTGCCGCGCCTTCCGCCGATTCTTTCACCGGCGACGATCCCAATGAAATGGTGGTCGCGAACCTCGCGATGAACGACTTCAGCGGGCCGGACGAAACGGACAACGCCTTCGACGTCACGCTCACAGGAAACTTCGGCCCGGGCGATGCGCTGATGCTGCGCTGGTTTCCCAATATCAGCCTGGATCAGCAGCAGGCCGGGATGACTCCCTCTCTGGGCACGATCTACGGCCAATTCGAAGGCTCCGACGCCGACAACGGCCTAGGCTGGATCATCCCGGAAAACGGCGCGAACGACACGGGCAATGGCGGCCTTTTCTTCCTCACTACTTCCAGCGGCGGAGACCACCCGGATAGCGGTAGCCTGGCAAACCTCACAGTCGTCTCGGTCCCGGAACCGGGCACGATTTTTTCCTTCGCCAGCGGCGCCATAATTTTTTGCGGGTTGGGCTTGCGCAAACCAAAAAGCTAAGTACTTTTACGGACGTTTTTCAAAAACGGCTCGGGATGCAGGTCCCGAGCCGCTTTCTTTTGGCAGGTGTCTTTTTAAGGCTCCGTCTGGCGGTAAATCCCCGCGTTCTTGGGAGAAATCTCGGAGGAGAGAGACAAAAGTGAAAAGCAAGGTACTGTAATTGCTGTATCAATAATGATGTTCCATAATTATTGGAATTATATAGGCAAGTTGTTCCCCCTTTTCCTCGGAGGGATACTACTCGTATGCGCACCTTTGCCCGCCCACGCGAGCCTGCCGCAAACGGTCACCCTCGCATGGGATCAGGAGGCCGATCCCTCCGTCGCCGGCTACCGTGTTTATTTTGGAACCTCGTCCGGAGACTACAGCCGGCGGATCGATGTCGGCAATACCCCCAGCGCCGCGATCCCCAATCTGACTGTCGGCACGACCTACTACTTCGTGGTGACCGCATACGACGCATCCGGCCTTGAGAGCGCCCCATCCCAGGAGGTTTCGTTCACGGTTTCCACGTTCGCCGGGGAGTACAAGGGCTCCATCACCGGGACGGACGCGGCCGACTCCGGCACGATCGACCTGTACATCACGACCACCGGGGCGTTTACCGGGACGGTGAGCTACGGCGGTGGAACCTCCCGGCTCAATGGCATCTTCAACACCACCGGCATCGCCGAAGCGATAATCTCGCGCGGAAACGCCCCGGCCCTCCAGATGGTCTTGAACATGAACCCCTCCATCTCCGGGTACACGATCACCGGCACCGTCGACAATGGCACGAGCGTGAGCCAGTTCGAGGCCGACGCGTTGCCCTTCAGCAAAACGAACCCGGCGCCCTATGCCGGCCAATACACCGTGCTCATCCAGAGCGGGACCTCCGCCTCCGGAACTCCCATCCCAAGCGGGGCCGCGGCCGCAACGCTCACGGTGGCTGCCACCGGCGACATGATTTTTGCCGGCATCCTGGCCGATGGCACCCCCTTCTCGCAACGGGCCACACTCTCCGTCGGCGGGGTCTGGAATCTGTTCCTGCCGCTCTACGGGAAAAACGGCGGGATGATCGAGGGCAGGATCCAGTTCGAGAACATCGACGGCGTGAGCGACCTGGACGGCGCGGTGGCCTGGGTCAAGCAGGCGAACCCGCGGGCCTCTTCCTACCCGGCCGGTTTCACGGCCAATGCCCCGCTCATCGGCTCCGCCTACTCCCCCGCCGGCAATCTCGTGATCAGCCCGGTGACGAGCGGGATCTTCCAGGCGAATGGCGCCAACATCACCGATCCCATCAACGAAACGGCCGCAGTAATATCCGCCTCGCCCACGGCGTTGAAAGCGGCGGGCTTGTTCGCCCTCTCGTTGAATATTTCCAGGGCTACCGGGCTGGTCACCGGCAGTTTCGTCAATCCGGACACCGGCGCGAAGACTTCCCTGAACGCCGTCGTATTTCAAAAGCAGGGGATCGCGCAGGGCAATTTCGAGAGCCGGGAGCCGGGCGGCAACCTGGCGGGATCGATTCAACTCACGCCCGAGTAATCGCTGGGGCTCCCCGCGCTAAAATCGGGAGCGTCCGAGGGGGAACGGCTTATGAGTGAAATTGCGTATTTTCACCCGCAAGGCGACACGGTCCGGCATAGAGATTGCTGATGTATATAATAATTATGGTTTATTCTCTAGGTTATGTTTCCCGGCTTGGTGTGGCCGTCGCCGGGTTCGCTTTCCTCCTCATCTGCCTCGCTCCCGCTCACGCCTCCCAAAACGCCGCCCTCGGCTGGGATGCCAGCCAGAGCAGCGATGTCGCAGGTTATCGCATCTACAGCGGCACCTCCAGCGGCGTGTATCAGCAAACCGACGACGCCGGCCCCTCGACCACCGGCACCCTCTCCGGCCTCACCGGCGCCACAACCTATTATTTTGCCGTGACCGCCTACGACTCGAGGGGCCTCGAGAGCACCCCCTCGAACGAAGTCTCCTTCACCACCCCGTCCGATCCCATTCCCACGGTCTCCATCACCGGCCCCGCCGCGGGGAGCTTTACCGAGCCCGCCACGCTGGTCCTCTCCGCTTCGGCCGGCGAGACCGGGGGCGCCATCAGCCGCGTAGATTTCTACAACGGCTCCACGTTCCTCGGCGAGGCGGCCTCCGCGCCCTACACCTTCACCTGGAGCAATGTCTCCGCCGGCACCTACAGTATCACCGCGCAGGCGTACGACACCGCCGGAGTCTCAGCGGTCAGCGATGCGGCCAGCATTACCGTGGCCATGGCGGCGCCCGTCGCCAGCTCCATGGAAGTCCTGCCGGACGGCAGCATCGGCTTTAGCGTCGATGGCGGCGTCAATGGCGCCAACCGGACCTACAGCGTCTGGACATCGCCCGATCTGCAATCCTGGACGCTGCTCCAGACCATCTCAAGCGCTACCGGTACGTTCGCCCTCTCGGACGCCACGGCATCCAGCGCGGTCAGCCGCTTTTACAAGGTCTCGGTCCAGTAGCGCTCGTCCCCACCCGGGCGCGGATGCCGAGCCCGCGCGCTATTGCGCCTTTTGCAATCCGGCCACGGTGCGTTTCGCATCCACCGCCAGGGGATCCTGAAGGCCCGCCGCCAGCGCCTGGCGCAGCGTATCGCGCGCCTGCGCCGGCTGTTTCACCTGCACATACGACATGCCCAGGTAATAAAGCGACCGCGCGTCCAGCGGGCTGGCCCCCGAGCTCTCCTGCAGCAGCTCGATCGCGCGCGTGTATTCCTTGCGCTCGTAGGAGAGCTCCGCGAGCAGCCGGGCGAGGCCGGGATCGTCCGGCAAGGTCTTGCGCGCGCTCACCGCGAGGTCGTACGCCTTCGCGCGATTCTCCGGGTCCATCGCGTACAGGGTGGCCATCTCCTTCTGCGCCGGCGCAAAATCCGGGTACTGCTGCAATACTCCGTCGTAAATGCCCGCCGCCTCCTTCGCCTTCCCATGCTGCGCCTCCCCGGCCGCCTGCGCCATCAATGCCGGGACGTACTGCGGATCCGCCGCGAGCAGCTTCTGGATTTGCGGCTCCGCCGCATCGATATCCTTCCCGTTATCCGCCAATGCGGCCATCGCAAGGAAAGATTTCGCGGCCCCGGCCTGCCCGGGACTCGGGGAAAGTGTGAGGACGTGCTGCATCGCGGCCCCCGCCTCATCGGTCTTCCCGAGGCTGTATGCCGCCCACGCAAAGTCCTCCTGAACCTGCGCGTCGGAAGCAAGACTCCCCGCGTTCACCTGTTGGAGAAGGCTGTAAGACCATTGATAATCCCCCGTCTTGTACGCGATCTCCGCAAGCAGCGCACCCATGGCGGGATCGTCCGGCGCGAGGTCGCGCGCCTTCCTCGCGAGATCGAGCGCCTTCTGCTTATCGTGCAGCGGCCCGCTGTAAAGCCCGGCGAGGTTCGCAAGCGCCGTGACCAGCCGGGGATTGAGCGCCAGCGCCTTGTTGTACGCATCCGCCGCTTTGGCAAAGGCCTGTTGCTGATCGTACGCTGCCCCGAGGTGCGCCCATGCCAGCACGTCGTCCGGATGCTGCGCCACCGCGCTCTCCAACTCGCCCACGGAGATCGGCGTCGCGCTCGAGCCGCTCTCCATGAGCGCGAGCCGGCGCTGCGCCTCGGCCTTCGAGGAAGGGTCCAGTTGCCCGGCCAGCGCCTGCGTGAGAGCCGTGCGCGCGGCGTCCGTCTGCCCCATCATGTAAGCCGCCATGCCCAGGTGATCCTGGACATCCGAATTCCCCGGCAGCCGCCCCGCGGCCTCCTGCAGCAGCCCGAACGCCTGCTGGTATTCCCCCCGCTTGTAAAAGATCCAGCCCAGCGTATCGGCGATGGCCGGATCGTTGGGCTGCAACGTGCGCGCCTTCTTCGCGTAATCGAAAGCCTTGTCCAGTTGGTTCAGGTGATCCGAGTAGAGGAACGCGAGATTGTTCAGGGCCGGCGTAAAATCGGGCGCACCCTCGAGCACCTTCTCATATGCGTCCCGGGCTTTTTCGAAATCGTCCTGCTTCTCATAGATCATCGCCATCATCGTCAGCGCCCGCAGGTTGCCCGGGTTCTTCGAAAGCTCGGTTTGCAACTGCGCCAGCGCCGGGTCCAGCTTCTGGGACGCCACGTAAGTGGAGATCAGCAGATCGTACGCGCTCGAGTAATTCGGATCGATCTCCAGGGTCTTCTGCGCCGCTGCCTCGGCCTCATCCCATTTCCGCTGCGCGAAAAAGAGGCGCGCCACCAGGAACTGCGCCGCCGCGGACTTCGGGTCCTTTGCCAGTTGCTCGTGCGCCCGGTCCAGCGCCGCGTCGAAATGGCCCTCCCGCAGGTCCAGGTCCGCTAATTGATAGACGAACCGCATATCCCCCGGGGCCAGTTGCATCCCTTGCCCGAACATCTTGCGAGCGTCCTCCGCCTTGTTCTGCTGCCGCAGCGTCAGCCCCAGCAAGAGGTAAAACTGCGGGTTCGTCGGATCGATCTGGATCTGATCGCGGATCAGCGCCGCCGCATCGTCCAGCCGGTTGAGCGCCCAGTAAGCCTGCACCAGCAGCACCTTCGCAATCAGCAGATTGGGCTGCTTCGCGAGCAACCCCGTCAGCGTCTCGGGCACCGCCGCCGCATCGCCGGTGCGCAGATTGAGCTCCGCCAGCAGCAGGATCGCCTCGAAGTTGTTCGGGTTGATCGCGACAGTCTGGTTCAGCTCGCCGATCGCGGCCGGCACGTCCTTGTTCTGCAAATCCGCCAGCGCAAACTGGTACTTCACCGCCGCCACATTGGGATAGGTCCCGTCCAGGTCCTTCATGACCTCCAGCGCCTCCTTCACCTTTCCCTGCGCCAGCCACACCTGGCATTCCAGCATCCGGGCATCCAGGTTCTGCGAGTCCTGCGCGAGGACGTTCTGCGCGGTGGCCAGGGCGTCATCATACTTCCCTTCGGTAAAATCCACTTTCGCTTTCAATATCCACGCGGGGATGTAATCCGGCGCCGCATCGGTCACTGTCTTCAATACGGCTCGCGCACCCATCGCGTCACCGCTTTCCACCGCGAATTCCGCATACTTGAGCCGCGCGGTGGACCGCGGCGGCTCGAGTTCGGACGCGGCCTTCATTTCATCCCCGGCTTCCTTGTTCTTCCCCTCGACCAGGTAGAGCGAGGCCATCACGGAGTGCGGCACCGAGGACTTCGGGTCGAGTTCGGCCGCCTTCTGGAAATCGGTGGCGGCCGTCGCAAAATCCTTCGTCCTCAAGGCCAGGCCGCCCTCGGCGATCGCATACGACGCGCTGCTCTTATCCGGCACCTTCTCGAGGTATCGCTGGGTTTCCTTTACCTGCTCCGGGCTGCGCGAGGTATCGTCCAGCAGCCGCAGCGCCTCCGGGTCGCCCGGCGATTGCTGGAGGATCGCCAGCACTTCCTTTCGCGCCTCCGGCAGCGCCCCCAGCCACGCGTAGGAGAGCGCCAGTTTCGTGCGCGATTCCAGGTCCTTGGAATCGATCTTTTGCGTCGCGCCCAGGAATGGCAGCGCCCGCAGCGGCGCCCCCTGCGCGTACCAAATGAGCCCCAGCCGCTGGATCGCTGCCGCGTTCTGCGGGTCCAGCCGCAGCACGTTCAGGTATTCGATCTTCGCCTGCTCATAATCCCCGGCCTTGTAATACCCCTCCCCGCGCTCCAGGAAGCGGGATACCTTCGATGCGCGCGTGCAGCCGGCCAGGAGGGCCGCGAGAAGGAGCATCCGTAAGATGCCGGGGACGAGGGATCGGGTCATTTGCGGATGGTGGACGGAAGACTTGGGTTGAGCGTGGCAGAAACAGCGGATCGGTTCCACTGGTAGTTCAGCCGCCCGCTATTTCTCATCCGCGGAGAGCCGCTTCTCGCGAAACTGCGATTTTCGCCGGGATCGCCCCCCCTCCGCCGGCGATGGACGGCAAGGAGAGGAAGAAAGGGCGAAAGGGCATTTTCCGTGCTATATAAGAGGCGAAGAGACATCCGGAATATCGCTTCGTTACGAAAACTAGTGCATAAGGGGCAACCCTGAGCCATAGTGGCGCGAGAACTGCTCTTTGGAACAACATGATCACTATCCTGCTTAGCGTGGTAGGAGCCTCCTGGGTTGGGGGCCTGGCTTTTGTCGCACATGGTCTTATGACTGCCCCCGAGGGCTGTCAGGACGAGAAAGGCTTCCATTTCATCAGGAAGCCCGTTGCGCGGAAGCGGAAAGTCGAGTCCTCCTACCCCATGCCGGCCCACGCCGCCTGGTACCGGATCTAACGGCCCCGGGCTCTCCCGCCCCTCCCCCGTCCTCGATTTTCCTGGTTTCCCCTCCTTCTCCACTTCTCTGCCCGCGCCGCGCCCGGGTGCCGGCACGGTTTCCTGATCCCAGGCAACCCCTTTCCGCCCCCATTGAATGGCCGCCTCACGGCCCCCGCTGCCGCGAAACTCCGCCCCCCTCAGCTCGGCGGTCGGCAAAACAAAAGAGGCAGGACGTTAATCCTGCCTCTTTGTAATTCTGTTTTGGGTTAGAGAAAGATCAGGCTGCCATGAACTTCCGGCGCAGGCCCTCAAAGCCCACCAGCACCGCACCCAGCAGCGCAACCGTCGAGCCCCCATCGGGCACGCTAGTGGACAGGGAACCGTCAAAGCTCGTCGCCCCGCCAATGCTGTGATTGATCGTCACCACCTCGGTGAGGGAGTACGGCGAGGCCAGCGATAGGACGCTGCTATTGCTCGAACCGGAGAACGCTCCGCTGCCGAACGGCCCTTGGGAGGTCAGCAGGGTGCTTTCGGCAAACAAGGTGTTGGTCGCGCTCTCGTAGGTGGCGAAGCTCAGGCTGCCGCCGCCGTTATTGATCGTCCCGCCGATCTGCGAGAGGAAATTCGTGTTGGTGGGGCCGAAACCCGTATCCGAAAACAGAATGGTGAGCGCGCCGATACCGCTCGAAACCTGGAGCGAATTGAGGTCCAGGAACGGCACCGTGGCGCTGCCCAGCAACGGCTTGGTGATGCCAGTGGTCGTGATGGTGAGATCAAAGCTCCCCACACTCCCGCTGAATGAAATGGCGCCCGCCAAGCTGTTGGTATCGCCAGCGCCTCCGTCAGCCACGATCACCGTCGAGGCGCCGCTGATCAGCTCGAGTTCTGCCGTGGCGCGGGCCGAGGGGGCGGCGGCAAGAGCAAGAGCTCCCACTGTTAGGACCGAGAAAATTCCTGCCAAATTCTTTTTCATACGATTACTTCATTTTGCCTGGGCTTATGGCCGCCGGCGTTTTGTGAGGGTTATCATATATTGTAGCAAGCACCGTGCCCCGCTTGAAGAACGGATCCTAAGGCTCTTATAACGAGTATCTTGCATTATAAATCCCAAAGCCCAGTTCTCACGCTTGATGCGAATTCCGTAAAGGTTTCCGACATATCGCGAAAGGGGGCATATTCCTCCCTCTCTCGCAGCACACCCTCCGCGTAGCCAGCGCGGAGCCCGATTTCGCTGCTTTACTGCGTCCCTTCGCGCGGCTTCGCGATCCCCAGTTTCTCCATCAGCTCGTACAGGGTCGGCCGGCTGATCCCCAGCTCATCCGCCGCTGAGCTGATCTTCCCGTTGCTCCTCCTCAAGGCGCTGGTCACCATCTCCCGGTCCAGGTTGTCCCGCGCCTCGCGCAAGGTCAGCGGCGGCGCACCGGTCTGGGCGCTCGTCAGCTCCAGGTCCTCGGCTGTCAGCCGGCGCTTGTTGTCTCCCATGATCACCGCCCGCTGCACGCGATTCTGCAATTCCCGCACGTTGCCCGGCCACGCGTAGGAATTGATCGCGCGCAACGCATCCGGGCTGAAACTCGCCCCCGAGCGCCCGTTCTCCGCCGCAAACCGGTGCAAAAACGCATTCGCGAGCAGCGCGACATCCCCCGCGCGGTCGCGCAAAGGCGGCAGATGGATCACGATCACCGCGAGCCGGAAGAAGAGGTCCTCGCGAAATGTCCCCCGCGCCACCGCCGCCTTCAGGTCCACGTTGGTCGCCGTAACGATCCGGGTATCCGCCTGGATCTCCTGCCGCCCACCCACGCGCTGGAAGCGCTGCTCCTGCAGGAACCGCAGCAGCTTAACCTGGATCAGCGCCGGCAACTCGCCGATCTCATCCAGGAACAGCGTGCCCCCCGCCGCGGTCTCGACGAGGCCCTTGCGTTGCGAATTCGCCCCCGTGAACGCCCCCTTCTCGTAGCCGAAGAGTTCGCTCTCGATCAAGTTCTCCGGGATGGCGTTGCAATTGATGGGGACGAATGGCCCCTCCTTCCGTGGGCTGTGCCGGTGGATGGCCGCCGCCGCCATCTCCTTGCCGGTCCCGCTTTCCCCCAGGAGCAGGACGGGCGCGCCGGACTTCGCGACCTTCCGGATCGTGGAGAAGACGCCGTGCATCTGGTCGCTCGCGCCCAGCAGCCCGTCGAATCGACTCGGCCGCGTCACCTCCCGCAGCTCCCGGTAGTCCCGCTCCAATTGCGCCAGGTGCAGGCACCGCCGCAGGATCCATTGCAGCTCCTCGATGTCCACCGGCTTGGAGAGAAAATCGTACGCGCCCGCCCCGACCGCCTGGAGCGCCTTCTCCTTCTCCCCCTGGCCGGAAATGACGATGACCTTCGCCTCCGGCGCGCTCGTGAGGATTTCCGAGAGCACCGCCAGCCCCTCGGTGGCATCGTTGGGAGAGGGCGGCAGGCCCAGGTCCAGCAGCGTCGCGTTCGGCGGGCTGCTCCGGAATTCCTTGAGCGCGCTCGCCCGATCTTCCGCCAGCGCGATGTCGTATACCGCACCCAGCGCCCATTTCATCTGGGTGCGGATTTCCTCGTCATCATCGACAATGAGCAGGCGGGGTTTCATGGTTGGTCCGGCGCGGCCCCGGTTTCCTTACTCAAGCGCCCTTTCACATTCAACGGCAGCTTTACGTGAAAGATGGTGCCCGCGCCCGGCTCGCTCTCGACCTCGATCCTCCCATGATGCGCTTCCACGATCATCTTGGATTGAAACATGCCGATCCCGAGGCCGCGCTTCTTCGTGGTCTGGAACGGGCGGAATAGCGAGTCCTTTAAAAAATCCGCGCTCATCCCGCACCCGTTGTCCGAGACGGTCAGCACCGCGTGCCCATTCTGCTGGCTGGTGCTGATCCTGACCCGAGCCCCGGTGCCGGCGGCCTCCGCCGCATTGAGCAGCAGGTTCGTCAATACGCTGCGGATCTGCTCCGGGTCCGCGAGCACTTTCGGGCATTGCGTCGATTCCTTGACGATATCCACGGCTGGCATCCCTTTCAGGTTCGCCAGCGTCTCCTGCACCAGCTCCTGCAGGTCGCACTCCACCGGCTTCAGCTCCAGCTTGTCGCGCAGCACGCTCAGCCGCTCGATCATCTGCTGGATCCTCTCCACGGTGCTGCCGATGCCCCGCAGCGCATCCGCCCGGAAGGCCGGGTCATCGAAGTGCACCGGCAGATTCCTCAGCATCAAATTGAGCGATGAGGCCGCGTTCTTGAGGTCATGGACGAAGAACGTCGCCATCGTCTGAAAGGCTTCGATCTCTTTTGCCACCATCAGCTCATCGGTGAGCTTCAGATTCAGAAGGCCCGCCGCCAGTTGATCCGCCAGGCATTTCAGCAGCTCGATCTCTTCCACCGTATACGGCACGCCATTGACCCGGTCCGCCAGGATCCCGACCCCCAGCCACTGGCTCCCGACAAACAGCGGCAGGCACAGCCGGTTGCCTCCTTTGCGGAATTGCGACGAAGTCAGTTCCTTCAGCGGCAGCGCCCATTCATCGCCGGTTTTTTCCAGGTCGAACGGCGCCGCGTGCTGGCCGAGCGCCGCGCGCATCGGGCCGTAGGCCGCGGAGGAGGCGCTCCCCCGCGGCGCGCTCTCCTCCGCCTGCGCGGTCGAGGCGCCGAAGACGAGCCGCTGGTGCTCCTCGTCAAACAGCCAGATCGTCACGGCGAGCACGTTGAAGGTCTCCGATACCAGCCTCGCGGAGGCCTCGCAAAGCTCGACCTTGTCCATCACGTTGGACGTGCGTCGCGTGAAGTCGGTCCATACTTTGCGGAAGTCGTGCTGCGGCCGCTTGAAATGCCGGCTGACGAACTGGTGCGTCCCCTGCCGGAATTTGTCGGAGAGCAATAACACCCCCAGCGCCGCAAGCGCCAGGAGCACCACGAACGCGTGGAGATGGAAGCTCTCCGCCCCCCCCGAGATCGCGATGACCTGGGCCATGACCCCCACGATGAAAAGATACGCGCCCGCGAGCAGGATCGTGACGGAGCTCTGCAGGACCGCATGGGACGGATAGACATCGATCTCAATGATCCCGGTGCGCAGATAAGCGATCGCGATAAACGTGCACCCGATCAGCAGCGCCGCCGTGTCCAGCCCGGTGATCGCCAGATCCTGCCCGGAAAACAGCAGCGCCTGGCTCCGCGTGTAAATGCGCGCGCCGAAGATAACCGCGAGCCCCAGCACGACAAACTTGATGCGCCACCGCATCGTCCCCACCGTGGCACGGAAGGTATTCTCGATGCTCACGAGGATCAGGACATTCGCGATGAGCATCAGGCCGTTCAGCGCCTTGCCCGGCAGCGTAAATGCAAGCCACCAGCCCGGGTGCGTATCCGATGGCGGCGCCACGTGGAGCAGCCCGTCGCGAAAGCCGAGCGCGATCCCCACCGGCACCAAAAAAGCCGCCGCGAGCGCGAAGCGCCACTTATAAAGGAACTCGCGGTAATTCCCCCGCGAGTAAGTCAAACTGAAGCAGAGCCATACCCCCGGCAGGAATGAACCGATGATCTGCGCAAGGATTTGCCATTGGGCGATGCTCCCGGCCGTGCCGCCGCGCACGCTCAATCCATCCAGCGCCGCCTCAGCCCCCAGCAGCGTCATCCCGGCGAAAAAGCAGCACCCCGCGACCGACAGATGCCTGCGGATCAGTACGGCGATGCCCAGGACACTGCTGAAAAATGCCGCCGCGAATGCGAAGTAGCAGGCTGGGATCATCGGTTCGAATGATCGTCGGGATGGATCAATGTTTCCACGATAAGTGGCGGCAGCCCCGGAGCTGCGCTCCCGCGATCAGAATGCCCAGGAGAGCGATGAGAACACGCGGTCCTGCTGGTAGCTGCGTCCCACGATATTCGAGCTCTTGCCAATATGCTCCCAGCCGATCGATCCCTGGATCGCCCGGGTCAACTGCACCCGCACCGTGAGCCCGCCGCCATACTGCGTCAGCTTCTCGTCGATCCCTCCCCCCTGTTCCGTCCCGTGATCGACAAAGACATCCAACGTCAAGGTCACGTCCCGCCGCAGCTCCAGGTTCCCGGCGTATCGCAGCGAGTCGAGGGCGAACGTGTCCGATACAATGCCGAGCCCCACGCTATGCGACGCATCCAGCGTTTGGGAGTAAATGCGGTTGAGTTGATTGCTGATCTCGAGGCTTCCGTACCAATTATCGCCGCCGGAGTCTCCATTCATGACCTGATAGCCGGCGCTGGCGAATACCTTCGTCGCGGGCGTAAGCGTCGCATTGAAGAACGGCCCCACCGCGTAAGCCGTCGAGCTGCCCCGGGAGTCGTCGCTGTAACTCGTGTTCGTCATGGATGCGCCCAGGCCCGTCCGCGCGGATGGCACCAGGTCATAGATCGCCGCAAACTGCACCGAATCGCTTGAGTGATCCAGCGAGTCCGACGCGGAAGGGGAAGTCAGATTCGATGGGCCCGAGGTAGCCAGCGCCCCCGAGGTGGTCGAGTAGTAATCATACCGCTCATAGCCCGCGGAGAGCGTGATCCGGCTGCCCGCGGCAAAGGCCACATCCAGGCCCGCGTCGTTCGTAAGTTCGCCGAATTTATCGATGCCGCTCAGCTCGGGTTGATTGGACGCATCGTTGCTCACGGTGAGCGAGTCATGGATGGTCCATTTCAAATCCCCGGTGGTGAAGCTGTAACTCAGCGCCGTCGGCAGATCCATGACGATGCCATCCAGATCCGTATGGTTGAGATACTTCTGGTACCCGAAGTCGATAGCCATCGAGAGCTGGCTTTGCTCCGTGAGGAACCAAGCCCCGGAGAGGGTCAACTGCGCCTCCGAGACGAGGTCCGACTTCGACCCCAGGCTGGAATTCGAGGCCCCCACATTCCCCGGCACGGACCCCAGGGAGGAATCCACGCTGTCGGAAAGCGTGATGTTGCTATTGTACTCCGTGCTGATCCCGAGCGACATCTGGAACTCCACCGGCTTGACCATCGCCGGCGCCGTCCCGCGCTGCAAGAAACTCGTCGGGGTGAGGTCCTGCGCCCGTCCCCCCATGGCCGAAGCCAGCAGGAGGACACTCGCGAACCCGAAGCTGCGCCGGCAATCAGTCATTGAACACATTCTTGTAAGTGGGCCCCCATGCCATGCAACGTTCAACCGGACGAGCCGGGGAGCGCATGCGTCCCGTTTAGAAATTGAACGCCTTCTCCTGGACGTAAATGATATCCCCGGCCTTGAGATAGAATACCTTCATCGGCTTCCCGCTCAGCGCCGGCCGCAGGTCCAGCAGTTGCGTCCGATGCTCTCCGTTCGCTTCCCGGATCAGGTGCACACCGCCGATGTTCGCCACATATGCGAAGCCGCCGGACTGCATCACCGCCTCCAGCACGGTCATCGGACGGTCGAATACGATTGTGCCAGGCTTGTTCACCGCCCCGGTGACATATACGGACATCTCGCTGCTCTCCAGGGTTACCACCACCTGGTCGTTTGTCAGATTCGATTTATAGCGCCGCTCCAGCTCGCTCTGCAGGTCGCCGGGCGTCCTGCCCGCCGCGTCCACCTCGCCCACCATCGGCAGGTTGATCTTCCCATCCGCCCGGATCTTCTGCACCTCGTCCAGCTCCGGAGAACTTGGAAACCGGATTTTGATAACATCGCCCGCCTGCAACGACGTCGCCGGCTCCGTCGACGACTCCGCTGCGCCCATCCCCTTGTAGGGAGTCTGGCAGCCCGTAGAGAGCATCACGCACAGCGCTGCCAGCAGCATGCACAGGCCATGGAGGGGGAGCTTCCGGTTTGCATCGATTCGATGCATGCCGCGATATATCGGGGAGGATTTGGGTTCCGTTTTCATTTCATTGGCTTTCTATCATTAACTGTACCGAATTGTATAATTACTTTTCATGCCATTTAAGCGGACTCGCCGCGTCTGGCTGAATCGCGGCACTCAACTCCGCGCCTGCGGGCCGCCGGTGTATCCGGCTCTCCCCTCCCCTTTCCTCAGCCACCAGAGCAGCAAAAAGAAGGGGATCAGCGAGAGGACAAAGAACACCGGCCCGCCGCGATGATGGATCGGGCTATCGATCATCCGCGGCCCGATGTGCACGCAAAGCAACCCGATGACAAGGATCCGAAAACCGTTGCGCAGGATCCCGAGCGGGATCACGAATGCGACCAGCACCGCCCGCCGCCACGTCCTGTGCAGGAACATGTGCGACGCGATTAGGCTCGTGATGAACAGCACCCAGCTCGAGTGGATTCCGCTGCATTCCTGCGCGACCTGAATCGTGATCCCGGGCAGTTGAAATACATTCCCATTCCGGAAGACCGGTGTCCCCGCGAGCGCGAAGAACATGCTCGCCGCCTCCGCGGAGGCCAGCTTCGATGCGGTTTCCAGCCACTCGACCGCCCCGTCCGGCAGCGGGACCATGAAGATCAAAAATGCCATGGGAAATGCCGCGTCCCCCATCCATCGCGGGCCAAGGAAAAGAAAACCACCCGCCCAGGTAAATGCCACCACCGCGAGCGCCACGAGCGCGAGATCGTCATTGAGGCTCAGCCGCGTGCGCATCGCAAACGACGCCGCCAGCGCCGCCGCACCGAGGAACGCCGGCCCCGCGGCCCACACGATCGAGGTCGAGAAGGCGGCCGTCAGCCGCCTGCGTCCAATATAGATAAGGTACGCGGATACAAATGGGATCAGCAGGATGTGCGAATGGATGTCCGAGTCCGCCGCGCTCGCCGCCAGCGCGATCAGCGGACGGCTCAGGCAAACCAGCAGCACCGCGATGTACCCGGCGAATCCCCATATCCGCCCGGAGCGTCTCCGGACCACGCGGGCAAGGAGATCGTCTCCGCGCCGCGGCGCGGCCGCTCGCTGCAAGGTTTCCGGGGGATTCATATTCACTGGGGCTGGCAACCCTTTGCTCCTACGCCTTCCACACCTTGCCCGGTGCCGTCTGTACCGCCGCCATCGCGTTGCGCGTGTCCACGATGCAGGGCGACCAATCGGCGAGTTCCTGGTAATTGATGCTCTTGTGATTGGTCGCGATAAGTACAAGGTCAAAGCTCGCGATGCTCCCCCGGTTCCATTCCACCGATTTCTTCCCCGCCCAATGCGAATGCTCGCGCGTCGGTTTGATTACCGGCACATGCGGATCGTAATATTCCAGCGACGCGCCCCGCTCATCGAGCAGATCCATCAACACGTAACTCGGAGACTCCCGCTCGTCATCGACATTCGGCTTGTATGCGAGCCCCACAATCAGGACGCGGCTGCCACGCACCGCCTTGCATTGGCTATTGAGCGCATCGGCCACGCGATGCACCACATGCTCCGGCATCCGGGTGTTGATCTCGCCCGCCAGCTCGATGAACCGCGTATTCTGCCCATACTCCCGCGCCTTCCACGTGAGATAGAACGGATCAATCGGGATACAATGCCCGCCCAGCCCCGGCCCGGGATAGAATGGCATAAAACCGAATGGTTTGGTTTTCGCCGCATTGATCACCTCCCACACGTCGATCCCCATCGCCCCGTAGACGAGCTTCAGCTCATTGACCAATGCGATATTGACGCTGCGGAAGATGTTTTCGAGAAGCTTCGCCGCCTCCGCCACCCGGCAGGAGGATACCGGCACGAGCGTCTGGATCGCCGTGGAGTACAGCGCGATCGCCTTTTCCAGACAGGCCGGCGTGAGCCCGCCCACGATCTTCGGCACGGTGGAGACGACGCTCTGCGGATTGCCCGGATCCTCGCGCTCCGGTGAAAACGCGAGGTGAAAATCGACGCCCGCGCGCATCCCCGATATCTCCTCGATCACGCGCCGCAGGTCTTCATCGGTGGTGCCGGGATAAGTGGTCGATTCCAATACCACGAGCGCGCCCTTTTGCAGGTGCGGCGCGATGGCCCTGCCTGTGGCAAGGATATAGGATATATCCGGCTCGCGATTCTTGTTCAGCGGCGTCGGCACGCAGATGACGACCGATTGCACCTCGCTCACCCGCGCGAAATCCGTGCTCGCCTCCATGCGCCCGGCCTTCCTCTGTGCCTCCACATCCGCGCTCGAGATATGTTCAATGTAACTTCGCCCATTATTCAGCGCATCGGTCTTGGCCGAGTCGATATCGAGCCCAAGCACGGTGAGGCCCGACCGCGCGAATTGAAGGGAGAGCGGCAGGCCGACATAACCAAGCCCAACGATTGCGACATTCATGCCAGTAGGATGTGGATTAATGATCAAGAAATGTGGATCTAATTGTTTGTGGAAGGTTGCGCAGGCGCCGTGCTGGACTGCGCGCCGCGGTCCGGACGAAAGAGAAACCGGGCGTAAAGGTAAGACGTCCCTTCGCTGACGATTTCCCTTACCCCCTCGCTGTACCGCCACCAATGGACGTCGTCATAATCCGTGTTCTCCAGCGCTACGACGCCGATCTTTGTCTCGGGCCCAAATGCCTCCTCGAAGAGCAACCGGCTGCGCCGCGCGTGCGCGTTGAGCGTGATCACCTCAAAGCTCGGGACCGTAACCCGGTGATCGCGGAACCAGTTGCGCAAAGCCACCGCCGAGCCATAAGTACGGTCGCGCTCCTGGACGTACGATGGCACACTCTGCATGACACCTGCCGGCACGCCCAGCGCCGTCAGTTGCTCGGCCGCGATGTGCGCTGAGGTGGAGTACTCGCTCATTACTTTCATCATTCCGTGGACCGGTCCGCCCGTGGTGAATACGCGCTGGTAATGCCCCTGTTTAAACAACTCCGCCACCTCCGCAAGATCCGTTTGGTCCATCCATCCCTCCACCACCATAGTGTCGGTTTGCACGCGATCGGTTACCGCAAGGAATGGATGGATTCCACGCACTCCGAGAATACCCACGCCAATCGCCGCAAGCAGCACAACAATCCATCCCTTCCACGAAAGCGACCAACGCAATCTCCGGTTGGCCAGGCCCCATAAGGCTTTATCAGACCCCGCACTCTTCTCCGGACGAGCGGCTACGGGTGCGAACAGGGAATCCATTTTTCTATGCCGCCTCTCAAGCAGGCCGCCGTGTGCGAGCGGTTATACTTTGCTGCGCCTCAGGCAATCCTCCGCTGCCGCCCAGACCCGCGGCGCGATCGCATCCCATGTCCACTTCTCAAGGAACGCGGCATGCGCCCGCGCCGCCATTTCAAAGCCTTTCGCAGGCTCGCGGATCAATGCGACACACGCCTCCGCAAATTCAGCAGGCTCATCGGCGAGCAGGAACTCGCGGTTATTCTCCACGTCGTACCCGAACGCCCCCAGACGCGTGGAAACCACCGGACATTTCCGGCTGAAAGCATCGACGACCTTTACTCGCGTGCCCCCACCGAAGCGGACCGGAATCACTGTCGCCGACCACGTCGCCATCTCCGTCGCCGGATCGGCAATCCAGCCAAGGACATCCACGTTTTCATCCGGCGCGCCGCGAAACTCCTCAGCCCCTTCACCCGCAAGCCGAAAACGCACGCCTGGTATCTCGCGCCGGATTCCAGGCCAGCAATGCTCGAGGAACCAGCGCACGCCATCCCTGTTCGGCTCATAAGTACAAAGCCCGATAAACCCGATCCGCGGAAACTCCGGCGCCGCACTGCGAAGCGGCTCCCCCTCGTTTCTTTCGAAGCCATTTGGAATTACATGGATCCCATCGCCCCCACCCAGGTACTGCCGGTCCTCCTCACTGCATACCGAGAGCGTCGTGAATCGCTCCTTCCAGAGCCGCTCGCGGCGCCGCATCGCCACGCGTTGCACTTGCGCTTTCATCCGCGCGATGCGGCTTTCCCCTTGCAGTCCCGCGCCACGCAGATAGGTGCTCGGGATATCATCGAGATCGAGGTGCGCATTCCGCCACTTCCACCGGTTCAAGATATTCGGGGTTCGGGAATTCAGGACCCACACAAGATCGTACTCGCCGCACAACGCCATTAATTTCTCGCGCTCCACCGCCCGCGCCTGCACGCCGTGCACATTCAGGAATTTCGGATCCAGGGCCCAGCACGCTTTCTCCAAGAGACCTGCGTTCGGCCTGCTCTCTGGCTCGATGGCCATGACTACGGTGAACTCTTCTTCTGTCCGCCGCCGCGCCGATTGGTTTGCCGCGTCCGCACTTATGACCGCGATCTCCACCGTACCCATCTGCTTCAACGCGCGCCCTATCTGCAAAGCGCGCAACTGCCCGCCAAAGGACTTCCCCGCCGGCCAGCTGGAACAGATATATAGAATACGCAGCGGCGCCTTCCGGGTCCCCGAACCCTTCCCAGCGATCAAACTCATACTGCCAGCCATGGGCTCGTGCGTTGGCGTTTTCAATGTCGTTTCCATCCGCATGTGCGCATCAGGGATGCGTGTTGCCGCCCGCGACTAATCCGGCGCAACCGCCCGTCTATTCCACAACCCGCACGCCACTTTTCCGGTGCTCGTACTGCTCCTTGATCCACGCGTACGTTTCCTTTAGCCCAATCTCCAATGCTGTATCCGGCTCCCAGCCCAGGACTTTCCGTATAAATGTATTGTCACTATTCCGTCCCGCTACCCCGCGCGGCGCATCCAGTTTATAGCGCCGCTCCAATTCCACCCCGGCGATCTCTTCCACCGTCGACACGAGCTCATTGATGTTAACCATTTGACTCGTTCCAAGATTAATCGGCGTCGCGATCAATTCGTCGCAATGCATGATAAGATCAATCCCTTTCAGGCAATCGTCGATATATTGAAAACTCCGCGTTTGCAGCCCGTCCCCCCAGATTTCAATCCGTAAATCATTCTCATCGATCGCCTGGATGACTTTCCGGCAGATCGCCGCGGGAGCTTTCTCGCGCCCTCCATCCCACGTCCCATAGGGGCCGTATACATTATGGAACCGCGCGATAAAGGTCTTCAATCCCCGCTCAGCCCAATATTCCGCGCAGAAAATCTCCCCCATCAACTTCTCCCAGCCATATCCGCGCTCGCACATGGCCGGGTACGCATCCGATTCCTTGAGCGCGCGCACATTCGGATCCTTCTGCAGCTCTGTGTTGTAAACACACGCCGTTGACGAATAGAAGTAACGTTCCGCTCCTGCCCGGGAAGCCGCCTCAATCAGATGGGTATTGATGAGAATGGAGCGCAGGCACTCGATCCGGAAATACTCGATAAATCCCATTCCTCCCATATCCGCCGCCAGATTGTAAACTTCCGATGCGCCCTCGCATGCCCCATCGCAATTCCCCTCGTTGCTGAGATCCAGCGAAAGATTCTCCGCTCCCGCGTTGCGGAGATACCAATCTTCCAGCGGCTTCTTATCGACCGCGCGCACACGCGTAAAGCCTCGCTCCAGGTAATACTTCGCAAGGTTGCCCCCGATGAAGCCACCCGCGCCCGCGATGACGATCAGGTCATCCTTGCCCATGGGCCGATCATTCGCGCCCGCGTGTCCATTGATTGTTTGATGAGTTTCGTTCGTCATGCGTCTATATTAAAGGGATTCAAAAAAGTGATTCAGATCGTTCGCGAAGCGTACTATGTTATAACGCTGCTCCGCCAGCCGCCGTCCTTCCCGCCCCATGGCCTCCGCCTTCCCTGGGTTCTTCGCCAGGAAGTTGATCGCCTCGGCAATCGCACTTGGCTCCTCGTGTGGGACAAAAATTCCCCATCCTTCCTTCTCGACATCGATCTCTTCCGAGATTGCTTTCGTCTTCGTGACGATTATGGGTCGTGCCATGGCCATTACCTCGAGCAGTTCGGTAAATCCCGCAGCCGTCTCCTCCACCCATGGATGCTTCTTCAGAATCAGGAGCGAACCGGCGCTGTGGCCATAATGTTTGTGCAATAACTCCTGGTAACTCAGCTTCTTCTCCTCCACGCTCCAACCCTTCCCGCCATCGATGATAACTACATTGGACGGCCAGGATAAAGCCCCGTGAATTCCCGGGAGTACCACGTGAATCGGCGCGTCAGTGCGTGCAGCCGCCGCGCTCAGCGTTTGATGGTCCCGCAACGTGATGCCGCAGGAGAAGAACGCGTCTGCTTGATATGGCAGCTCCGGGAATACGCTCAAATCCGCACCCCAGCCCAGATGCGCCACCTTGACCTTTGGCGCCAGCTTCCGCGCGTGTTGCGCGCCGGCCGGCGTCAGGGCGATAATGCCACTGTGAGCGCGGCTCAAGGGCAGCTCTTCGCACCCGAAGATATTCGACACAATCTTGCATCGCACCGCGCCCAGAGCTTTCAGGAACGGCATCCATACCAGGACATTGTGTCCGCAGTAAATAATGCCGTCGCGCCCCAGCCACGAAGTAACAAGCTTCCAGAGCCGCAGATCATGCGGGAAAGGCCTCCGCCGGAATTGCCAGAAATCCGGCAAAGGCTCCGCAAGCGCGACCTCATAACCCATTCGCACCAGCTCCAGGCAGCCGCGCAGATGATGAGGCGGCACTAGCCCTCTCTTGATTTTTTCCCACATGCCGGCTCCGCCATAACTATCTAGGTAGATAAGCCGCCGGCGCGTCGCCCGCCCCGCCGGTGATAGAACCAAGACACCATGCACGACGCCCTCACTAATGCCGTCAAGAAGGCCCGGCGCCTTTTCCGGGACACTGATCGTCGCCGTATCGTTCATTTGTTGCATAACAATTTGTGAGTGCTCGATGCGTTCTCCCCACGCTGCTCACCACCCGAGCATCCGGAGCACCTTTTCAAAAGCGCGCACACTCCATATTTCCCGATGCGCCTGGGTTTTACTCAACAGATACTGACACGCCTTCTCAAACAAATTTCGTGGATCGCTCAGGTCCATATCGTCCGTGCCCAGGCTCGCGCCAAACTCGTTCCAATCCTTATCCCAAATGTCTGTCTTGCGAAACCGTTCCGGGCCATGCTCGCGGAGCAGGTCGAGCACCTCGCGGTCCCACCACATCACCGGCTCCGCTTTTAAGGACCGAAAATCGATTCCCGCGCGATCGTAGCCCTCGATCCACTCTTTCCGCATCGGCTGGATTTCACCGCGACCCCAGCTTCCGTGCATATGATGATACTGCCGGTATATCCGGAGCGCCCCTCTCTCGGGCTGATTCAAGGCTTCCCAGGTCTGATACCACCGATGTTTGCTCGCGACCCGCTCAGGCAGCACATATTGGAAGTGCAGCACGACGATGTCCTCAAGATCCAGCACCGGCGCGCCCTTCGGCCAGGGGATACGCCGGCAATGAATGCGCCCCGCCTCATGCGGAGAGCCGTCGTCCACAAACCCAAGTGGAATGGGTTCCGGTAAAATCCATGCTCTCTCGAAGCCCGGCAGCACATTCACCCATCGAAAGCGAAGCACCGTCCCCGGCGCCGCGTTTGCGATCTTCTCCCATTCCTCGCTATCCCTGCAGTTGGCCGATAGCGCTTCATCCGCATCCAGCGCGATAAGGATCCGCTTTCCTCCGATTGTTCGCGCTTTATTGATCAAAAGATTCTGCCGATGCGCCTCATCAAATACCACTAACTCGTTGTTGACCGGCACAACCTTCGGCACTCCTTGCAATTTCTCAAACGTCCCATCACTGGAGCCCTGGTCCGCGATGATAACATAATCCGCCCACGTCCGCGCCGCAGCCATGAAGAGCCCGATTATCCAAGCTTCATTCCGCGTCGGCGTCATACAAATGCGAGGACAGGCCACAGCCGCCTCCCGATTGTAGTCAGCCACGGTCAGCCCCCGCTCCTGAGAATAAATGCTATGACTCACGCACTCCTCAAACAATAGGTTGTTCTTTTCCCAACCGACCCGCGGTTCCATCGTTCCGCTTCGACCGCCCGCTCTTCGCGCCGGCCACGATCCGCCGGAAAGCGCTCCCAATTCGTCTGGAGGAGTACCACGGCAGCATATCATCGATCGATTGAATGTTAACCAAAGCGGGATTGATGATGATACGCGCGCCCTCCGCTTTCATCCTGCGGTGAAAGCCGACATGTTCGCAAACTTCGCTTCCCTGTTCATCGGGCGCATCATAATGGGAGCCGAGGAAAGCACTGGCCTTGTAAATCGCGAGCCCCCCAAACGCGGAATCCACATCTATCACACCGCACACTTTTGGAATCCGGATCCTTTTCGCCGCAATTGCAATCTGGTGCGCCACCTCATCTCCAAATTCCGGACTGAGCTTCCGATACTCCTCCCAGCAATCCCCCGGGCACCATGTCTCATGGCGCAGAGCCCAGATATCGTAATATCCCCCCGGCTGATTCGCCGTGACGGCATCCCAATCTCCCATCTCCCAGCAGGATCGAACTGCCTCTTCCGTCAACTGGAGGTTCACCCCGTCCCAATCCGCGACCGCGACGTAGTCCGCATCCGCAAGCATCGGGCTGCTTTTGCAGAACTCCAGAGCCGCCGTTCTCGCTCGCGCAATCCGCTGCGTTCTCAAAGGACATTCCAATTCCAAAGCGCCCAGCGAAATGAAATCAAAACTCTTGCTCGCTGCCTTCAATCTCGCCAACCCCGTGACCGTGTTATCCGCCGAGTCACTTTCCACCACAACATAGGAAGTTCTCTCGAACAGTCGAAACGCCTTCTCGAAGACGCACAATTGTCTGCCCACTGTCTTCCCGACATTGCGTGCCGCCCCGACGATGACCAGATGCGATTGTTCGGGCGCCTTCATCCGATCTCTGAGCTTGTCCTATGGCGCCTTGGCACTCGCCTGAATAGGGGACGAATAAAAACTTTCAGCCTTAGCATAAAAGTCCGCCATCTGATCGCGATTGAACCATCGCAAAGGAAAGCCGAAGCCAGTTGGTTTTGAAATCCCTCCGGGCATCCCTGCCGGCAAAGATATTCCGCCAGGTCCAGGGCGGTCAGCGCGTACCGGCGCCGCGAGGCCTTTGCGAACCTCGCTCCAGTCTTCGCCGGCAGATATTTGCTCCATATCCCAATCGCCTTCGCAATATCGCGGGTATTTTCCCCACTAATGATCTGCTTCGAGGTAGTCGCATCCCCATGCTGCCTCCAACTGGCAAGGACTCGCGGCTCATAGTAAAGCGGAAAGCTATTGGCGATCCGAATCCACATCTCCCAATCCAGCGCGTGCGCAAGTTCGCGATTAAACCCTCCTATCCGGTCATAAGTCGACCTCTTGACCGCAATTGCCGCGCACTGAATGCAAGGCCTTGACACCAAAGTCTCAATCGCGTTGCGAAAGATTCCGCCATCCGCCATCTCAACCTGCGACAACTCGTTCCAGTTGCCCCGTTCGTCGCAATAAGCATGGCGGCAGAAAGCCGCTCCCACATCCGGATGGCGCTGGAATCCTTTCTCCAGCGCATCATAAAACCCCGGGTAAACCAGGTCATCCTGATGGAGAATATGAATATATTGTCCTCTCGCTCTCTCGATGCATCGGTTCCAAATGCCTGCGAGGCCGAGATTGGAATTCTCCCGGGATACCACGACACGGTCGCCGGCAACCTCACGGACAAACGCCGAGCAATCTCCACCAGGCGAACAATCGTCCACGACCTCGATCTGCATTTTCCGCGGTCCCGGGTCCTGCCGCAAAACGCAATCGAGTGTTTCTTTGAGAAACATTTCGCTGGGATTATACAACGGTATCATTACTGACCATACCGGCACGCCGTGCTCGCCTGCGGGATCGCTCCGGCCTCGATCGACGTTATCTGCCATTGACGCTTTGCCCAGCTCGCTCTTTACGGCGCGCCACGACGACGAACTGCAAATACCTCATCTCTTCCAGGAGCGGCGTCCGCCACTTGGAAAGCAGTCGATAAATCTTCCAGATGCGAGTGTCCCCGGAAACCATATCAGCAAATCCGTTGATGCCCTGGAGTTTCTCCACCGCGAATCCTTCCCCGTCGAAGAGCGCCTGGATACTCTGCTTGGTAAAGAAGCGAAGATGCGTCTTATCAAGAATTCCGCGCTCCACATAATCCCATCGTCCGTTTACAACCAGCCGCCATAAGGTCGGAAAATGCCGGATATTCGGGATCGAGGCCACGATGCTCCCATCTTCGGCAAGCAATTTATCCGCAAGCTTAAGGGCCGCGCCCGGATCGATCATATGCTCCAGTACATCGTTGAAAAATATGCAATCGAAGTAACCCTCAGGCAATCGAAGCTCTTCTGCAAAGAAACCGCTAAACACACGGTCCAACAGGCCGCTCGCCGCGTGCGCAGCCTCCTCATCCGGCTCGACCCCCCACACTTCGCAACCCTGGATTCGCTTCAGGCTTTCTCCGAAACCACCTGTCCCGCAGCCAATATCGAGCACGCGCTTGGCTCCTTCGGGAAAGAAGTGCATTACCTCCGGTCGGCTGCATTCAAAATAGTCTCGTTCCTTCTCCTGGTAGGCTGCCTTCAGTCCGGCAAGAGCGCTGCCGGCGGATTTGTCCGAGACCTCCTGCTTGTTCGCTTTCGCGACGTGATCGCCGGTCATACTTGCTATGGCAAAGTCACTTCTTCCTCTGCGGGGGACTGCGCGCCAGCTCGATCGCTTAACCCGGGAGAGGCTTCGCGCGAGGCTGCCTCGGATATATAATTCGCCTTCCATTGCAACCAGGGCCGGAGCACTCCCGGCCATACCCCGGCGTATTCTCCGCGCGCTGTCCTCGAGTCCGGGTCCTCGATTACCTGGAAGGATACGACATCCTGTTCCAGGGCGTGAATAGCATCCGGATTATAAGTGCAAAGGGCTGCGAGTATATTGATCCGCCCCTCGGCGAGTAAGTGGGCCGGCACCATGCACCGCGCCCTGACAAGGCCCTTCTGCCGTGGCGTACCCCACCAGGAGACATCGTTCCAGTCATTGCTGCAGAAGAGGATGGTCCCCTCCTCATTCACAAAATGAAGCGATACGACGATCCGTTCATCCCGGACGAGACACCAATAATCAATTTCAATCTCCACCGGCTCCGTCGTCTTGAATGCCTCCCGGAGGTTCCCGTGCTGATCGCACACCCGCACCCTTTGTAGCCGCGCGACGGAATCTCCCGGCGCTTCACGCTCCGTCCACACGCGCTCGGCGGGGTGGTTGGTGCCATCAGATAGATAATGGCGGACGATCTCGTGAGGCCTCCCCGCCGCCGCGAGTTCCCCTTTTACCAGGAAGATGGTATGGGAACATAACCGCGTAATGGCAGGCATCGAATGGGAAACAAACAGCACTGTGCGGCCCTGCTTCTTCGCCACTTCATCCATCTTACCGAGACATTTCTTTTGAAACTGCGCGTCGCCGACCGCGAGTACCTCATCAACGATGAGAATATCAGGCTCCAGATGCGCCGCGACGGCAAACGCGAGGCGCACATACATTCCGCTCGAGTACCGTTTGACCGGCGTATCGAGAAACTTCTCGATCCCCGAGAACGCAACGATCTCATCAAACTTCAGCTTGATCTCAACCCGTGTCATTCCAAGGATCGCGCCATTGAGAAAGATGTTTTCCCGGCCAGTGAGCTCCTGGTGGAAACCGGTTCCAACCTCCAGAAGACTTGCGACCCGCCCCTTGATCCGGATCCTGCCGTGAGTGGGCTCCGTGATCCGGCTGAGTATCTTAAGAAGTGTAGACTTGCCGGCGCCATTGCGCCCGATGATGCCGACTACCTCGCCTTGCTTGATCTCGAAGGAAATGTTTCTCAGCGCCCAAAACTCCTCCCGGCCCGCGTCGAGCTGCCTTTTCTTGCCTCGAAGCCATTTAAAGGGATTGCGAACCGCGCTCTCCAGTCGATGCCGCAACGCGTCGCTCGCATCGCGCTGGTGCCCGATGATGTAGCGCTTCGAGAGATTCTCGACGATAATGCCGGACGTACTCATGGGTTAACCAGCCAACGCCGGCAACAGCCACCCCGGGCCCTTGCATCGGATCTTTCGCGGTCGTTTTGTATCATATAATATCCGCGAAGCTCCGTTCCGTCTTTCGAAAATACCAGATGCCGCTGACCACCAGCACCGTCACCATCAACAGAGACAACATCAGCCCTGGCCAGTAAACCTTGTGTTGCCCACCGAGGATGCACCAGCGGAACCCGTCGATCACACCCACCATCGGGTTCAGCGAATAAAGGAAGCGCCAGCGGGCCGGCACCACACTGCTCAGGAACCCAACCGGAGAAATATAAAGTCCAAACTGCACAATGAACGGAACAATGAAGCGGAAATCCCGATACTCGACCATCAGCGCCGCGATCCATAAACCCGCTCCGAAGGAGACCGCGAACGCGAGCAGGATGAACGGGGGCAGCATATAGATGGTGTGCGGCGGCACATAGCGATACCACACCATCAGTACGCCAAGGAAAGCGGCGGAGATCACGAAATCAACGAAGCTGGTAATAACACTGCTGGCCGGCACCACCATCCTGGGGAAATATACCTTCGAAATCAAATTCGAGTTCGTGATCAGGCTGTTGCCGCTCTCCGAGAGCGCGGTGGAAAAGAACTGCCACGGCAGCATGCCGCAGAAGACAAGAATCGGATAAGGCACGCCGCCCGACGGCATCTTGCCAAAAACGCCGAACACAATCGTGAGCACGACTACCGTGAGGAATGGCCGGATAACTGACCACGCCACCCCTACCACGGTCTGCTTGTAGCGCACGAGAAGATCCCGCCACGCCAGGAACGCGAAAAGCTCCCGATATCGCCAGAGGTCGCGCCAGTACTGCTTTTCCGTCCGTCCCGCTTCAATTAGCAACTCATTCATGCGGCGTCAGGGAGTAAGTCAGTCGTACTATTGTATCGTGTTTTCAAAAGCTTTTTTATTTTCCATTCGCTCGCGCCGTGGCGCAATCTGCATCACAGCGTCTCAAAGAAGCCGTGAAGCGCCTGCCCGAACATCTCTATGTTATAGCGCCTCTCGCACAGGCGGCGCCCCGCCAGTCCCATTTCTCTCGCGCGCGCGGGGTTATCGGCCAGTGTTCTCATCGCCTCCGCCAGCGCCCGTTCATCATTCGGCGGCACATGCAATCCGCATCCCTCCTTCTCGACATCGATCTCGCCGGCCAAAGCACCCGTCCGCGTTACAATCACCGGCCGGGCAAGCGCCATCGCCTCAAGCAACTGCGTAAACCCCGCGCCATATAGCTCGCCGCCATCCTCCTGCAAGATAATCGTCGCCGCTACGGCTCCGGCATAATGCTCATGCACCAGGTCTCGATAAGACACGGTCTGCCAGCCACCCGTGATCAACCTTGCGTTGCCAGGCCAGCGGACCGTGGAGGGGATCTCATCGTGAATCACGTGAAGCGGAGTAGACAGTCTCGCCGCCCCGGCGGCAAGCGTCGCGAAATCCCTGCGGGTTTTCCCACAGTTCAAAAACCATTGCGGCCGATAAGGAAGAGCCGGGTAGGATGCTAAATCCACGCCCCAGCTAATATGAGCGATTCGCGCCCCCGGGGCCAGTTCGCGCGCCCGTTTTTCCGCGGCCGGAGTCAGTGCGAGGATGCCGCGATAACCTCGCGTGAAACGCAAATTCTCACCCCTGGCATAGAGCAGGGTCACGATTGGGCAATGCAGAAGACCAAGCTGGGCAAGCAGAGGGCTCCAAAAGAGGATCGTGTGCGCGCTGTAAAGGATCCCGTCCCGCCCCAGCCACGACTTGGCAAACCCCAAATGCCCGAGGTCCTGCCTGCGGTAATTGAAGAACCGCGAATCCCGGTCCGGTTCGTCCGGCATCGCAACTTCATAGCCCATCCGCACCAGTTCCGTGCAGCCCCAGAGATGCGCACCCGGGTATTGCCCATCCCGTACTGCCTGCCACACAGTCCCCATGCCGTAAGAATTGAGATAAAGAACACGGCGCCATGGTTTGCTATGCGTCAGCTTGAGGATCGTCCAGCCTTCCACTCTATCCGCAACGATCCCATCGCAATTCCGGGCAGCCGCCACCGTCCTCCGGGATGCTTCCTCCAACGCTTGATCAGTTGTAATCATCGATTTAACGGGAGTACGGCCCGCGCGGGGCCGTCGTATCAATACTTACTTTCGCTCCAGCGAAGTCCGCGAGACCTATTCCAGGCGTCCGCCCGGAGACGGCGGAAGCCTTTAGCAAATCGCTCCACTCGTTACGCTTTTTCACCTGTCACTCTTTTGATTTCGTCCGAGACGCGACGACCTTGCTGCTCCGGCCGAATCCACCGACGTACGGCCGTCAGCCACGATCGGAGCCAACTGGGAAGAAATGTGGACGCGAATCCCGCCAGAGACAACATGCTCGGCCTCACGAGAAGCGCCTTCCAGAAAAGCCGTCGCGATTCCCTGGTATCTCCAAAGCGAAGTTTCTGGCGCGCAGTGCCAAAACACGCTTCTGCAAGTTTGGCTTTGATGCTCGGATTCAGGTCAGGGAACCAAGCCCGCTCAAGAATAAACGAATAGATGTAAATCAAGTTCTCTCCGTTATCGTGGCTTCGACGGCAGGTTTCCATCTCCGAGTGGACCCGATAGCGCGCGAGAGTCTTCGGAACATAGAATATGGACCCGCCCGATGCCGCCAGCAAACAAGATATCCAGTAGTCATAAGCGCCGGTCACCTCGGGAGTAACCAGCGACCAATCAATGACGTCCCTCCGAAATACCACACAAATAGCTGTGGGAAAACCAGACACTTCGATCACGTACCGGGCCGGATCGCCCACCGATCCACCGGGCATGCGCGATCTCTCCGTAAAATCAGACCACATGGCGCTCAGCGTGTCGTCGGTATGGCCGGATTTATCTATCACGGTATGGTCAGAGAATGCCGCGACGCAGCCCGGATCATTTGCCAATGGAGCAGCAAGCTCTTCCAAAAGTCCCTGTTCCCAAACATCATCGTCGTTTAAGATGGCAATTAAATTCCCGCGCGCTTGCTCGACAGCAGTGACGATACTGCGGGCTACTCCCACCGTCGTTTTATTCGGTAAATAACGCACCCGGCCGGAAGCGTCGCAGGAAGTAACCAGGCCTTCGGATGCCGCGGTTCCCGAATCGTCCACAACAATGATTTCAAAAGCTCTGAACGACTGCGCCAAAGCGCTTTCCAGCGCCTCGGACAGAAATTCCTTCCTTTTGTAGACCGTAAGAATGACGGTCACAAATGGAGTTGGCGGCAGTGGCATTTCCATGGATCCCTTTCCTGCGGGCAGTATCCCAGGGCTCATAAAGGAGTCGTAAAGCGAATCACTGAGAGGCTCGAGCCCATTCGTGGTCTGTGAGCCCGCTTACCTTCATTCCATGAGCATGCGTGCGGCGCCTTGGCATTTAGCGGCATTAAACCACATGAACCGGAATCCAAGCCGGGCGATCGAACGCACCGAATCAGCGGGCATCATCCGGCGGGCGCGTACAGCGTCCATCCGCTTGCAGGCTGCTACCTTGAGTCACGATAGCAGTAAAAAATGGAGGAGG
>Ga0182024_10001886_pt1 | contig 52940 bp, 49 predicted proteins | sample P32metaG_FD_120480 | JGI IMG/M metagenome (GOLD analysis project Ga0182024, IMG submission 120480) | Permafrost microbial communities from Stordalen Mire, Sweden - P3-2 metaG (Illumina Assembly) | ecosystem: Environmental > Terrestrial > Soil > Wetlands > Permafrost | place: Sweden: Stordalen... | reverse complement strand
TCAAGAGCGTAGGTCTACACTACATCGTCGTTTTCAGAAACTGCTATTGAGCCTACAGGGCTTGCTCCATCAGCGACGCTAAAATAACCTGAAACTATCGATGTCGTGACGAACTTGGGTTAGACTGTTCGGGGGCAAAGGGTGGGGCGCGCCGCCCGGCGCATTAAAGGCACATGTTTCGCGCCCCACTCTGTTTTGCGAGTTAAACTATTAAGTGCATGCCAAAAAACTACTCGGCCCCGCCGCCCATGGCCATCGACGCCAAGAAGAAATACACCGCGACCTTCAACACCTCTCGCGGCGAAATCGTCTGCGAACTGCACGCCAAGGATAAACCCCTCACAGTCAACAACTTCGTCTTCCTGGCGAAGGACAAATTCTACGACAACACCACCTTCCATCGAGTCATCGGCGACTTCATGATCCAGGGCGGCTGCCCGCAAGGCACCGGCACCGGCGGCCCGGGCTACCGCTTTGACGACGAGATCAAGGGCAAGCCCAATGTGCACAAGGTTGGCTCGCTCTCCATGGCCAACGCCGGACCCGGCACCAACGGCAGCCAGTTCTTCATCACTCACGTCGAAACCCCGCACCTCGATTCCAAGCACACCGTCTTCGGCCACGTAACCAAGGGCCAGGATGTCGTGAACGCGGTCAAGCAAGGCGACAAGCTCGTGAGCGTGACGATCACTGAAGCATAGGGCACGGAAGCGTAAGCCGGTGAAGATTCTGGCAATAGGGCCCCATCCCGACGACATCGAGTTCGGATGCGCTCCCGTCTTGATCCAGGAGGTAAGGAATGGGAACCAGGTCAGGATCGCGGTGCTTTCCAAAGGCGAGGCCGCCAGTTCCGGCTCGCCCGAGGAGCGGGTTGAGGAAGCCACCGCGGCCGCTCGTGTCATCGGAGCCGAAATCGGCTTCCTGGACCAACAGCTCGATCACGGCGGCGATTGCCACCTCCGCCACAGCCCCGAAAACGCCTTCGCCATTGCCGCGGAGATCCGCCGGTTCCAGCCCCGGATCGTGCTGGCGCCGCACCCCGACGAGAACCAGCATCCCGATCACTCCGCCGCCGCCCGCCTGGTGCGCGATGCCGCCCGGCTGGCCCGTTATGCAGGCCTGAAGGAACTTCAGCACCTTCCGCCGCACGCCATCGGGAATCTGTATTTCTATTCCATTACTCAGACTTTTTCGTCAAATCCCGACATCGTCATCGACACCAGCGGCATCGAATCTGAATGGGACGCGGCCATCGCTTGCCACCAATCGCAGATGAAGACTAAAGCCTACCTGCATCTGGTGCAGACGCGAGCGCGCGCCTTGGGCGCCTCCATCGGCGTTTCCTCCGCCGTGGGTCTGTGGGTCAACGATCCGGTTCGCCTGAGCTCGCTTTCGGATCTCACTCTGTCGTCCCGGAATTTCTAAATGAAGAAACTGGCGATCGGAATCACATGCTACCCCTCGATCGGCGGTAGCGGCATTGTGGCGTCGCAGCTCGGCAGCGAGCTGGCCCGGTTGGGCCATCGCGTCCATTTCATCAGTTATGAGCCGCCCTTCCGCCTGGACCTGGCCCAGCCCAACATCGAGTTTCACCCCGTCAAGATCAACGAATACCAGCTATTCAAGTATCCCGATTACACCTTGCCTCTGGCGGTGAAGATGGTGGCGGTGGCGCACAAACATAAGCTGGATCTGCTGCACGTGCATTACGCCGTCCCCCACGCCACCGCCGCGCTGCTGGCCGCCGATATCGCGCGCAAACAGGGCCGGCGCACGCCTCACGTGGTCACCACTCTGCACGGCACCGACATCACGCTGCTGGGCCGCGACCCCAACTTAGGGCCGATCATCAAATACTCGATTGAGAGCTCCTGCGGCGTCACCGCGGTTTCCGAAAGCCTCCGCAAGGAGACGATTCAGGTGCTGCGCACGCGCAAGCCGATTCAGGTGGTGTATAACTTCTACCGCCCCGCCGCGCCGGGCCCCAGCCGCGCCCAGGTTCGCCGCTCCCTCAAGCTCAAGGACAGCGATTTTGTGTTGATCCATATGTCCAATCTGCGCCCGGTCAAACGCTTCCCCGACGTGTTGCGAGTGCTGGCCCAGGTCAAGGACCTCCAGCGCGTCAAGCTCCTGATCCTTGCCGGAGGGCCGTTTGACGAATACAAGCCTCTGGCCCGCGAGCTGGGGATCATGGACAAACTGGTGGTCCGCAATAACGTGGTGGATATCGAAAACTACGTCAACGCGGCCGATGCGGGATTGTACACATCGGAAAAAGAGAGCTTCGGCATGGGCGTGCTCGAGACCATGAGCTGCGCCAAGCCAGTAGTGGCTACCAGCGTCGGGGGTGTGCCGGAGATTGTTCAGGACGGCAGGACCGGATTCCTGGCGAAGCTCGGCGACATCCGCTCCATGGCGCGCGATGTCCGGAAATTGGAGGCCGATCCGGGGCTCGCCGCATGCATGGGCCAGGCGGCTCAGTTGCGCGCTCAGCAGGAGTTTTCGGCGGAGAAGAGCGTCGCCCGCTACCTGGAGTACTATCGCCACGTCTTGGGCACCTGCCCCTGCTCCCACCAGCGCGTCGACTGATAGATTATTAAGGAGGAGGATTTAGCTCCGTCTTCCAGGTCTAATCCCACCGCCTTTAGCCGGTGAGCTTCATCGCGGCTCTACGAGAATGGAGGGATGGGCGAATACGGGCATAGCGTGCGCGCGACCTTCGATCTGAAGTAGCACGTGATCTGGATCACAAGCAGCCCGCGGATCGGAATCAGAGCATGGCGGAGGTGCGAGAGGCACTGGGAAAAACAAGGCAGGCAGAGGCCAGGTCCCCTGACCCGCCCCACCGGGGCTCATAGAAACTGTGAAACTGGCCTAGCCTAGAACGTGATTCGCGCGACGATCATTCCGTTGCGCGGCGCATTATCGATTATGCCCGCAACTCCGGCGCCGCCTATCGAACTGGTTAAGGTGGTATACGATCCGAAACCGCTGGTGTAGTTGCCATACTGGTTGGTTGCGATGGTTGCCTTGATGTTCGAGCTGCTCGGACTGTTCAATACCGCCCGGTTGAAAATGTTGGTAAACTCGGCGCGGACATTCAGACTCGCTCTTTCCTTGATCCGGAAGGTGCGGCCGAAGTTCATGTTTTCGACCGGATGACGCTGCTGCCGGTAGTCGTTATAGTAGGCGGCGGAAGTGCCCCATTGGCCGGGCGAAGGCTCGACCCAAGCGGCGGGATTCAGAACCAGGGTCTTTTGCGGATCGAAGCAATGGCAGTTCAGATTCTGCAAAAAGAGAGGCTGTCCGGGAACGCGGTTGTCGAAGGTCGTCTGGCCTAAATACAGCGCACCCAGAGTCGGCGTGGTGTTGGATTCCACGGGAACCTCAAGCGGGAGCCCGCTCGCGTATTTCAGAAAAACTCCGTAGGTCCAATCACGGGCGAGCCAGGAGGCTGCCTTGCCGGCAAATTTGTCTCCCCAGTGAGGGCGAGGCGTCGTGTAATTCGCCGAAATGTTGAACTGGAAGGGCTGATCGTAGATAGATATGTACTTATTGTTGTCCCGGTTGAAGACGTTGTTGAACACGGCGTTGCCGGTGCTGCCGGGATTGGGATCGCGTTCGGCGCCCAACGTCAGGGTCTTCGACCAGGTGAACGTGCTCACCAGCGACAACCCATGCCTAAGGCGCTGCGTGGCCTTCGTTTGCAGCGCGTCATACCAGGTCTTGCCCAGCGGATCCCAATACGTGGCGACGTTGGTGTACTGCGGATATGGCCGCAAGGACTGGGCCACGGTCTGAGTGAGCGGGAAGCCCGGGTAGGGAGGTCCGCCGAATCCATTCTGCACGGCCACGGTGGAGTTGAGCAGCGAAGTCAGTATCGATTCACTCAGCGGGTTGGTGGCGCTGAGACCGTGCGCCGCGAGAATCGGGGCTGTCACCGCATTGAGGTTGAGCATACCTGGCGAGTCCCACCAGGCTCCCCGGTTGCCTACATACGAAGCCTCGACGGCCGTGCTCCTGAAGATTTCGCGCTGAACTCCAACGCTATACTGAAACTGTCGTCCAGGACGCCCGGCGTTCTGATCGATCATCGGCGCGGAGGCTCCCGGAGTGGGGAATCCGGTGGGGTACTGCGTGGGGCTGAAAGTCGGCCATGGAGCCGGATCGACAGATTTTGGGATGCCTTGCGACAAGGTAGTGATGGGAAAGCCGAATGTGGGCGAACTGATGCTCACGGATGAGCCGGCGAGCCCTGCGGCGGCGTTGTTGTTGCTCTCCGTGCCGTCGTAAACCAATCCCGCGCCCACGCGGAAGACGGTCTTGGAATTGATCTGATAGGCGAGTCCCAGCCGCGGACCGAAGGCAAAGGGATAATTGTGCGCCACATCGCAATGACAGGTGCCCTCGTAAATCGTCCCTCCGGGGATTCCGGCGCCGGGCAGGATCGCCGTCGGGGAAAAGAAGGGAGCGCGGCCGTACTGCTCCTTCAGATAGGTCGAATAGTCGTATCGCAGGCCGTAGTCGAAGGTGAGCTTATGGGTTATTTTCCAGGAGTCCTGAACGTAATACCCTTCCTGATGTTTTCCCAGCCGCGGCTGCACCGGATTGGAGATGCCCATGGTAGTGACCTCTCCAAGCAGGAAGCTGGCGTATCCGAAACCGACGTTGGCTCCGTTCACGTTCGTGGTTTGGAAAGGCTGGCCGGTCGCCGCCTGAGTGATCGTATACGAGCCGGCCGTGCCGCCAGTGGCGACGACCGGATATCCGTGGATTTGGAGTTCGGCGCCGGCCTTAAAGGTGTGATTGCTCTTGACCTTGGTCACGCTGATGATAAACGAAGGCCGCTCGGTGATGTCCTGCGTGTTTCCCGACCCGCCCATGCCCACCATGCCACCCGTGCCATTCCCGGCCACCGTGCTGGAGATGGCGGGGAAGGCGGTGTTTACGGTCGCTCCACACAAACCTACTTGCTGACAGGCATTGTAATTCGGCAGGGCGCCCGCCGCGTTCACGTTCGGCACATCGAAGCTGACCTGCTGATAGCCTCCGCCGAGGTGCAGCAAAAAACTCGGCGTGACGGTGTAATCGTAGTTGAGCCGCTCCGTCGAAGTATTTGTTAAGGTTCCCAGCGCGGTGATGATCGGGTCCGGCATGCCGTCGTTTTGGCCGAAGGGCGGCCCCGGCGGAACGTTCGCGGTGCGATTGCGCGACCAGTAGAACGATAGCTTTCCCTTGGCCCCTATCTGTTGATCGCCTTTGACCGAGGGAACGGTGGTGACTCTTCCACTGGGATAAACATTGATGAAGTTGTTGACCAGGGAATTCGAATTGGTTCCCTGCGGCATGGGGATCAAGTTCTGGATCTTTACCGCCACCGGATCGAACCGCGCGAGCGGAATGGCGTTGCCCTGGAATTGCGTCCGCACCTGCTTGCCGTTTACGGTCGTCGTCGTGAGCGGATCGTAAATCATGCCTTCGAGCATCGTGTTTCCGAGCGGATCGACGCCGATATTCTTGGGCACGGAAGGAGCCTGCGGAATCGCCGTGGCGAAGTTGCCGCCGCGATATGCCGTGGTGGGAACGGTTTGCGTGTTGGAAACGGTCACCTTTTCGCGGTACTGCTCAAAGTTGAAAAAGAAGAAGGTCTTGTTGTGGCCGTTATAGAGCTTGGGAATCCATACCGGACCGCCGATGGTGAAGCCGTAGTCATTGCGCCGGTTGCGCGGCAGCACGTTCGACGCGCCCGTAAAGAATGGCTCCGCCGCATTGAGGTCTTCATTGACGAAGTTATCGTAGGCACTGCCGTGGAACTGGTTGGTGCCCGATTTCATCACCAGATTGAACATCCCGCCGCCGACCAATCCATACTCGGCCGCGTAGTTGCTGGTTTGAACCGTGAGTTCCTGGATCGAGTCCACGCTGGGCGCGTTTTGCGCCGCAACGCCGGGGGTGCCGCTGTTACTGGCGTCCATTCCATCGATGCGATAGGCCTGGGTGTTATCGGGAGCGCCGTTGACGCGCACTTCGGCGTTGGGCGAATAGTAAGTGCCCGGAATCAACAGCAGCACGGCGTTCGCATTTCGAATGCCCTGACTGCCAGCTTGGCCGCTTCCTATGCCGAGAATGGGGAGCGAATCCATGGTGCTGAGCCCGATGTTGTGGCTCAGTTCGCTGCTTTCGGTATTGAGAAGAGACGCCTCCCCCGTGACCGTGACGGAGTCCGTTGCCGATCCCACCACCAGAGGAATGTCAATGCGCATGACAATCGTGGCCTGGACCACCAAGCCCGGGTGGCTGTACTTCTTGAATCCCGCGACGGTGGCCGAAAGCTCGTAGGTTCCGGGCGGCAACTGCGAAAGCGTGTAATTGCCGGTGGAGGAGCTGAGTGTGTCGAATTCCGCGCCGGTTTCCGTGTTCTTGGCCTGGACCGGAGCGTTCGGAACCACGGCGCCGGCCGGGTCGGAAACATCGCCGGTGATCGAGCCCCGGTCGGTCTGGGCGATTAGCACGGACGCAAAAAGGAGTGCCACTGAAAGTCCGCGCATGATTTCACTACCCCCAAAACATCGTGTAACAGAAAGCTGGAAGGAGTCTACACCCCGGCGAGGGTTCGTGTCAAGGGCTGGAGTTGGGCAAATTTGGGCCAGAATCGCGCGCCAGTGGCGCTATCTCGCCGAGCAGGGCTGCGGGTCCCAGCCTGTCGCGTCGGCCATCAGCTTGAAGTGCGTGGTGGTCACGAAGGGCATGCTGAGATATTGCGGGTCCTTCACTTCGGTGGTCACGACCAGCCACTGATCCTTGTTGGGGGCGGTGATGCGGTCGTAGTATTCGGTCAAAACCGCATTGCCGCTGTAGGGCACTCCGTTCTTGCGGAGGTAGCCGGGCAGCATGTGAGTAGTCACCACTTTCAGGTCGCCGGTTCGCGGCGCACCCCTGGCGACGGTGGCGTTCTCCCACTCGGCCACCGAATATCCCTGCCATGAAGGTTCGGCGTCGGGATGCGCAGTCCCGCCGAAATGAAACACGCGGGTCTGCGTGCCGGCGTCGGCCTCGATCTTCATGGTCGTATCGTTGTCCCAGGCGATGTGCAGCCGTCCCGGCACGCGCATCAGCGCAGCGGCGCCGTAGGACTTGCATTGAGCGCCGGCGGCTTCGTCCTTGGCCGGGTCCCACTCCCCGGCAACCCTGCGCCCTTCGCCATTGATGGGAACTCCACCGTAATTTCCCTTGGGCGGAGTGACCATGCGGAAGCGCCAGTCTTCGGTCACCACCGAAACCCAGTAGCCGGTCATGTCTATCGCGGCCGAAGTCCGGGCGTTTTGCGCGGCTCCGCCTCGTCCGCCGCCACGCCCGCCACCGCGCCCACCCCCTCGTCCGCCACCGGCGGGAGGTTGCGCGTAAGCCGGCGCACTTATGCAAATCAGCGCAAGAAAACAAGCCGCGCCGAGCAGCGCGGTATGTAGAGATCTCTTCACCTTAGTCGATCGTTTCGCCGGGCTTGGTGCCCCATCCGAATCCATCCGACTTGCGGTGCAGGGTCTTCAGCGCGCCTCGAAAATCTCCGGGCGTGCGCGAAGGATTGATGGTGACAACGACTTCATCGCCGGCCACGAGCGTATCCCGCTTGATGCCCGCTTGGCCGAGCTGCCCCGAGGAGCGCCACTCCAGCGACCAGCGCTGCATCACGCCCTTTTCGTCGGGGACGTCGATTTGAAGAAAGGAATGCGGATTCCGCAGCATGAGCTGCGCGATCTTGCCTTCCAGCTTGACTTCCTTGTCCGCGTAGTAGGTCGCCGAAAGCGAGTGATGGGCGTATGCCCGCGTGCCTGCCAGGAACGCTCCCGCGGCGACCAACAAAACTGCCAATTTATGCTTCATTGTATGACTCCCGCACTACTTTTTGAGGCTCTTGTACGCCGCCTCGATAAACATATCCGTGGTCCACGCGCCCGTGGTCGAGCCGTACAGCCCATCATAGTCCATGGTGGGCTTTGCGGCCTTCACTTGTTCGAGCGACATCCCCTTATGAATCATATCCTGAATGCGGTCGCGCATGATGGCCACCATGTTCCGGTAGTTGGCCACGTCGCCGGTGTCGCACAGACGCCCGTGGCCGGGAATGATCATGGTGCCGCCCTGCGACCGGAACTCCGGAATGGCCAGATCCAGAATGCGATTCAGCCCGTCCAGAACGCCGTTGATGCTGCCGCCCTTGTCCACTTCGATCACGGGATAGCTGTCGGTGCGAAGGATATCGCCGGCGCTGATCACATCCGAGTAGCGGAAGAACACGATGCTGTCGCCGTCGGTGTGCGCCGCGGGCAGGTGGAAGATCTGCACTCCCTCGCCGTTAAAAAACTGGCTGAGCTTGTAGGACGCCGTGCGGAACGTTTCCGTCGGCCAGAACGCGTCCGGCACCGGCGTCTTGCCTCCGACGCTCGGCTCGCTCATGCGATGGAGCACGTTTTCATGCGCGATGATCTCGGCGGTCGGTGTCACGCCCACGGGAGGAAACGTCACGCCGACAATCTTCGATTCGGCGGGCAGCTCGGCGAGCCGTTCATTCCCACCGGTGTGATCCGCGTCGACGCTGGTATTGATAATGAAGCGCACCGGCTTGGGCGGCGCGGGCGAGCTGATCACGGCGTTGAGCGAGGGGCTGGTCCATCCCGCCGGCGTCTGCGCGCAATGCAGGCCGAGGCAATGGTTAGGCTCGGGCGATGCGGTGATCGCGGTGGCAAGCTGGAGCACCGTCGACATCACCTTCGCGACCATATCCGCTGGGCCAGCGTCCACCAGCAGAATGCCGTCCTTGCCGATGGAGGCCGTGATGTTGCCGCCGGCTCCCACAAGCATATAGACGTTCCCCTGCACCGGCAGCACGTGGACTTGGCCGTCCGGCGCCGGCTTGGGCGGAGCCGGAGGAGTTTTCGAAATGGGTTCCGTCTTGGCCACCTCTTTCGCGTCTAGCCCAGAGTCCTTCAGCTTCTTGCGGAACTCGGGATAGATCGACACGGCGCCGCCTCTCGCGCCGATCGGGGGAATATCGTCCGCGCCCAGGTTGGGATTCTGCCCGGGCAGAAAATGCGGCACCTTCGTGGAGATATTTTCTTCGCTGACCGTGCAGGGATACAGAGTCAACTGCGTGTGCGGATCGAGCTCATAGTGCGTGGTCTGAATGAAGGGCTCCTCCAGCCATACCGGGTCGGTGACGATCATCGTGATCACCAGGTAATCGCCGTGCCGCGTAATGTACTCCATCATGGTGGCGTCGTCGCTGAAGGACGCGCCGTTGCGGCGGAGATAGGCCCCTTTGAGATGCGTGGTGGTGATCGTCAGCATGTTGCCGTTCCACTTGCCGGTGGAGAATCCCGACCAGGAGTGAGGCGCGTAATCCGGCGGATGCGGGCGTCCGTCCATGTAGATCGGCCGTTCCAGCGACCGCAGATATTCGAAGTGATACTCGGCGATCTCGCGCGACACCGGGTCCACTTCCTGGGACACACGGACCGCTCCCAGGGCGCGCCATTGGTACGGGCCGGGGTGGGGCCGGCATTGAAACTCGGGAAGGCTCCATTCGGAGTGGTCGTGGCTGTCGGCCTTCATCCGGCCAGCCTCATTGAGCGGAATGCCCTGGTAGTCGCCCAGCGGCGGACCGCCGGAACGCTCATAGGAATCTTCAGTGATGCGGTCGGCCCAGGTGCCGGAGAGATCGACCTGAGCGAACGCCGGGAGGCCAGTGAGCAGCAGTGCGGACGAAAAAAGCCATCGAGCGGTCATGTTGCCTCCTGAAAGCAGGTCCGTCCCGCAAGCTAACACACTTGACAAAGCCTCCGCAAATCGCCCGATCATAAAAATAGATGTCACGAGCAAAGCTCTTGACGCAGCTGGCGGTTCTGGGCGCCTCTCGTTGGCCATCGTGAGCTATGCGTGCGTAGTCTCGTGTTGGAGCGTGCAGGCCGCGGTTCCTCCGTGCCATCACCACGCGCGTTCCTGCGCTCCGCTGTTGCTGACCGCCGAGGCGCCTTGCGTCTCCGTCGAGGCGGCTTCGCCGCCCCCAGAATCTGAAACTGTCTCCCGCATTTCTTAACCACTCCCTCCGGTCGTGACTCGGTTACCGTGACTGAGCCGTGACCGAAGGGAGCGATTGCGTGAGTATCTATGACGCCTATAGCAGGAGCAGTGTATGCGCAGTCTTGTCCTTCTATCTTTATGCCCGGCTCTGGCGTTCGCCCAGATCGAGTCGCCCGAGGTGTCCCTGATGAATCTCGCCTCGGGCACCAGCCGCAATTCTGAATCGGCGTCCATGCCCATGCTAATGCGCCCCGAGTGCGGATCAAGCGCTGAGGTTGCGCCCGGCTATTTGAGCAACCGGACGATTTCGCGCAGCTCCTTGCGCACCGTGTCGAGCATCTCCGACTTCTCGGATGACGCGCCAAACAAATCCACCTGACCCTTGGCGGGCGCGGCCGCGGCCGCTTTCGCCGAGCGGCGCTTGGAGGGCTTTCTGGAAGCGCCCGCGGCCTCCGTCCTGGGCCGAGCGTCCAGATGCTTGCGCGCGCCCTCGATGGTAAACCGCTGTTCGTAGAGCAGCCGCTTGATCTCCAAAACCATCTCGACGTCCTTGCGGCGGTACAGCCGGTGGCCCGTGCCCGACTTTCTCGGGCCCAGCGCTGGAAACTCGGTTTCCCAGAACCGCAGCACGTAGGGCTTGATCCCGGCGAGCCTGGCCACGTCGCCGATGCGGAAGTAAAGTTTGTCGGGGATGTCCGCCGCGTCGACGATGGCGCCCAGGTCGGAAGCATGGTCCCCGGCATTTTCCGGCGTGCTCATGAGAGTACCCTTATTCTAATGTCCTTGCTCGCAGGAATCCATCCCGTTCGCGAAGCCCTGCGCGCGGGGCTGCCGTTGGACCGCGTGATCGTCGCCCGCGGCGCGGCGGGAGGGCGCCTTCAGGAGCTGATCGAACTGTGCCGCCAGCGCGGAATTCCCGTCCGCTTCGAGCCTCGCGAGCATCTCGACCGCAACGCCGCCGGGGCCCCGCATCAAGGCGTGATCGCCTATGGAGCCGCCTCTCGCTTCGCCACGCTCGAGGAAACCGCCGCGAGCGGCGGGCTGCATGTGGTGCTGGATGGAATCGAGGACCCGCACAATCTCGGCGCCATCGTCCGCACCGCCCACGCCGTTGGAGCCGCCGCCGTGGTGATTCCGGAACGCCGCGCCGCCGGACTGACCGACACTGTTTCCCGCGCCGCCGCGGGAGCCCTGGCGCACGTGCCCGTGGTCCGCGTCGCCAACATCAACCGCGCTCTGGAGCAGCTCAAGAAGAGCGGGTATTGGATTTACGGTCTGGACGAGAGTGGTCCGCACGACTACGCCAGGACCTCATACACCGAGCCCACCGCCTTCGTGATCGGCGCCGAAGGCCGGGGCCTCCACGAACAGACCGCGAGGCACTGCGATTTCCTGGTGCGCATTCCCATGCCCGCCGGAGGAGTGGCTTCGCTCAACGCCAGCGTCGCCGCCGGAGTGGTTCTGTTCGAATGGCGCAGATCCCGTTCTGGACCAGTTTCATGATTAATGTAGGCCAGCGATTTTGGTGGGGCGGGTCCCCTGACCCGCGCGCGACCCCCTGGTCGCGCTGCAAGCCCGGCCAGGGGGCCGGGCTGCGGACGGGGGCCCCCGCCCCACATTGGTTCATAGAAACTGTGAAACTGGTCTAACGGCGGCGGCCCGGTTTGAGGGGTCGGCACGGCCAAATGGAAGTTACACCGATTGCTTAGCCCTGCGGTAGCGGCGCACGGCGGCGATGGAGCCTCGGCGCATCCACGAGGCCGGGACCAGCTTCATGAACGCCACCATGGCCTTGTAGCGCCAGCCGGGGACGACGATGAGCTTGCGGCGGCCGAAACCGCGCAGGGACTCCTCCACCACGAAGTCCGCGGTCATCCACAGCGAGGACGGAATCGTGCCGCGGTCCATGCGCAGGACGTCGTGGAATTCGGAAAGCGTGAAACCGGGGCACAGCGCCTGCACCGCGACCGGCGAGCTCCGCCCGGCCAGTTCCGTGGCGAGCCCCTCGGTGAACGCGTTCATCCAGGCCTTGGTCGAGTGATAGCTGACGTTCTGCGGGCTGGGGCCGAAAGCCGCGACCGAGGATACGTTGATCACGCCCGTGCCGGCCTGGCCGCGCGGGACCAGGTTGGCGAGCGCGGCGTGCGTCAGGCTCACTGCGGCGAGAACATGCAGCCGGTGCATGCGCTGCTGGCCGCCCACGTCGGCTTCCCAGAAATAGCCCATGGTGCCGAAGCCGGCATTGTTCACCAGCAGCGCCAGATCCGGAGCATTGAGAATGCGCGCGGCGACCCGATCGCGATCGGCGTCGATGGTGAGATCGGCAATCAGCGGCTCGGCTTCCACGCGATGGAGAGCGCGGAGTTCATCGGCAATGGAGCGCAGGCGGTCTTCGCGGCGGGCGATCAGGAGCAAATCGTAGCCGCGGGAGGCCAGCTTGCGCGCGAACGCCGCGCCGATGCCGCTGGAGCCTCCGGTGATTACGGCCAGCACGTCAGTCCGCCCCCTCTTCGACGGTGTTTTTGGTGACCGCGCCTTCGACGCGGTCGAGGCGATGGCCGCGCGCGGACCACTCGGCTCCCGCCAGCACCAGCATCGAGGAAAAGAATGCCAAAAAGACCAGCGTCACTGCATAGCGAAAGACTCCGTATTCGCGCGCAAGCTTGGTGTCGAACCAGGGCCATAGCAGGGCCACGGCGTACTTGAGCAGCTCCAGTAGGAGGCCGACGCTAATGGCCGCCGGAACCACGCGCTTGAAGGGCGGCTTTCCATTGGGCAGGAAGCGATACACCAGAAACAGGATCACAGCCGACACGGGAGCCACCGCGAGCTTCAGAAAGAGCGTCGCGGTCCAGACCTTGACGCGATTGCCGCTTAAGGATTCGTGATTGATCGCGGCGAATCCCAGCGAAAGCAGCGCCAGTCCGCCGCAGACGAAAATCAGCGCGAGGCTGACCAGTTGATTGCGCAGGAAGCTGCGGTTGGTGGCGATGCCCCAAACCCGGTTGAGCGCGACCTCCAGCGGCTCAAAGATGCCGTTGGCTGTGAACAGGAGCAGCAGGATCGAGAGCACTTCAGGAGTTCGGCGCGCCGGCAGGTTGTTGTGCAGATATTGACTGAACACGTTCGGGAAATAGTCGCGCAGCGCGAAATCGATGGCGGTGACGGTGGTCTGGTAGTCGAAAAAAAGGCGGGAGAGCGAAAGGCTGACGATCAGGAACGGGAAAAACGAAAGCAGCACATTGGCGGCGATGGAGAAGGCGTATACGTGGACCTCGGTCTGCATCCAGTAACGGAAGGTGGGCGCAAGAGCACGAAAGAATTTGGTCGCGAGTCCGTCGTACTCCTGCATGCGAGGTTCCCGATAGGCTTCGAGACGTTGAGTATAACCTACCGTTACGCCGCGGCGGGCGTGAACGCGACCCGGTCCCCTACACTGGTAATCAGGAATGAAGATCGTACTAATCAGCACCTACGAGTTGGGGCATCAGCCGTTCGGGCTGGCGTCGCCCCGCGCCTGGCTTGTGCGCGCCGGGCATGAGGTGGCGTGCGCGGACCTGGCGGTCGAAGCTCTGCCGGAGGGCGCGGTGCGTGAAGCGGACCTGATCGCGTTCTATTTGCCCATGCACACGGCCACGCGACTGGCTCTGCCGGTGATCGAGCAGGCGAAGCTGCTCAATCCTCGGGCGCGCCTGGCCTGCTACGGATTGTACGCGCCTATCAATGCGGAATTGTTGCGGGGGCTGGGCGTCGAAGCGATTGCGGGCGGGGAATTCGAGTCCGCTCTGGTGAAGCTCGCGCAGGGCGAACCGGCCCAGGGAGAAACGATCCCAGAGATTTCGGAAATTTCTTTGGCCCGGCAAGTCTTTCTGAAGCCGGAGCGCGAGGGGCTGCCGGAGTTGGGCCGTTACGCCAAGCTACGGCAGAATGGCGACTTCAAATTGGTCGCGTACACGGAGGCAAGCCGGGGCTGCAAACACGTGTGCCGGCACTGCCCGGTGACGCCGGTGTACAACGGGGCATTTCGTATCGTAGGGCGAGAAATTGTGATCGAAGACATTCGCCAGCAGGTAGCCGCGGGAGCGCGGCACGTAACCTTCGGCGATCCGGATTTCTTCAACGGGCCCACACACGCGATGTCGATTGTGGAGGCCCTGCACGCGGAATTTCCCGAAGTCGGCTACGACGCCACCATCAAGATCGAGCATCTGCGGCAGCATCGCAAGCTGCTGGCCACGCTAAAGGACACCGGATGCCTGTTCGTCACCAGCGCAGTGGAATCGCTGGACGACGCTGTGCTTCAGAAGCTCGAAAAGAATCATACCCGGCGCGATTTCGAGGATGCGGCGCGGGAGATGCGGGCCATCGGGCTGGCGCTTCAGCCCACGTTCATCGCGTTCACGCCCTGGACCACGCTCGAAAGCTACTGCGATCTGCTGCGAACGCTGGCCGCGTTGGATCTGGTGGAGCAGGTCGCGCCGGTGCAGCTCGCGCTGCGCTTGCTGATCACCGCACGGTCGCGGCTGCTGGAGCTCGAAGAACTACGCGCAGTGACCTGTGCGTATGACGCGAAGGCTCTCATTTATCCGTGGAAGCACCCCGACGCGGCCATGGACGCGCTCGCAAGCCGCGTATTCCGGCTGGTGAGCGAGCTACAAGCGCAGAAGCGGTCGCGTGCCGAGATCTTCGCGGCGGTTTGGGAAGCGGCGGGAGCGGGGCCGCTGCCGCGAATCGTGCCGGGTCCTCCGGCGGCGTATGTCGACGAGCCCTGGTATTGCTGCGCGGAGCCAGTTCCGGTGTGAGGCGGCGCGTCTTATTAGTCGCTTCCAAGACGGGCTACCAGCTGAGGGAGTTCTACGGAGCAGCGAAGCGCCTTGGCATAGATCTCGTGTTGGCGACGGACCGCTGTCACGTACTGGACAACCCGTGGGGCGATGACGCGATTGCACTACAGTTCGATGTGGAGCAGGCCTTCGGCCTGCTCTTGGCAGGTCGCAGACCTGCCCCACATGAAGCCGAGATCGAAGCGCTGCGGGCGCGCGGGCCGTTCGATGGCGTCGTGGCGGTGGGGGATGGTCCGGCGTTCGTCGCCGCGTGTTGCGCGGAACGGCTGGGGCTCCGGTTTCATCCCAGCAGTGCGGTGAACGCCGCGAACGACAAGCTGCGGACGCGGGAGCGATTCCGCGGGGCCGGCTTGAACGTGCCCGATTTCGGGATGGCCGGCGATGTTGGAGCGCACCCATTTCCGTGCGTGCTCAAGCCTCTGCATTCTTCGGCCAGCCGCGGAGTGATCCGCGCCGACACTCCCGCGGAATTCGCGACCGCCCTGGCCCGTATTCGCCGATTGACCAAAGAGACGATCCATGAGACGACCGGAGAAGAAAGCGTGCTGGTGGAGGATTTCATTCCCGGGCGCGAGTTCGCTCTGGAAGGGATCGTCAGCGCCGGGAGGCTCCAGACGCTGGCGATCTTCGACAAGCCCGATGCTCTGAATGGACCGTTTTTCGAGGAGACGATTTATGTGACGCCCTCGCGCGAGCCGGCTGCGGTCCAGCGTGCGATTCGGGAAGCCGCGCAACACGCAGTCACGGCGCTGGGTCTGGAATTCGGCCCGGTTCACGCGGAAATGCGCGTAAACGATCGCGGCGTATGGATGCTGGAGGCGGCGGCGAGGCCCATCGGCGGCCTGTGCTCCCGCGTACTGCGCATGAACGGCGGCATGAGCCTCGAGGAGCTGCTGCTGCGGCATGCCGTGGGAGAGGACGTCGCGTGCGCCGCTCTCGAGCCCGGAGCGCACGGCGTGATGATGCTTCCGATTCCCTCGGCCGGCATCTATTCCGGCGTCGAGGGTCTGGAGCAGGCGCGAGAAACTGCCAATATTGAGGCTGTCGAGATAACGGCCAAGGAAGGTCAGCGCCTGGAGCCCCTGCCGGAGGGAGCCAGCTATCTGGGGTTCCTGTTCGCGCGGGCGCCGGAGGCGGAACGAGTCGAGAGGGCCTTGCGCCAGGCGCACGCCTGCCTCCGGTTCCGCATCGCTGCCGCCCTGCCCGTCCTTGGCGCAAAGCGCCACGACTAGTAGCGATAAGATAGAAAGACTCATGAACGTTACGATTCTAGGAACGGGGTATGTCGGATTAACGACGGGCGCATGCCTGGCCTACCTGGGCCATCGAGTCCATTGCGTCGACGCAGATCCAAAAAAGATTGAAGCGCTGGAGCGCGGCGAAATGCCGTTTTTCGAGCCGCATTTGTCGGATTTGGTGGCGGACGCGCGGGCCAATCTGTGCTTTACCACCGATTACGCGACGGCGATTCCGGACGCGCAAGTGATCTTTATCGCGGTGGGCACGCCGCCGGGAGCGGGAGGCGCTCCGGACCTGCGTTATCTGGAAGCCGCCGCTCGCGGCATTGGCGAGAATCTGGGCGCGCACTTCTCCGTGATCGTCAACAAATCGACGGTGCCCATCGGCAGCGGCAACTGGGTGGGCTCGCTGGTGCGCGATGCGTTCCAGCGGCGCAGCGGCTCGAATGCGGGCGGAAGTTTCGCTGTGGCGTCGAATCCGGAGTTTCTGCGCGAAGGCTCGGCTTTGAGCGATAGCCTGTATCCGGACCGCGTGGTGGTGGGCGCCGACGAGCCGCAGACCGCCGAGGTGCTGTACACGCTGTACCGGCCGATCCTGGAGCAAACCTTTGCCTCGCCTGCCTACCTGCCGCGTCCCGACATCATCGAAGCCGCGCCGTTGATCTCCACCGACTTGGCCTCGGCGGAGCTGATCAAATATGCCGCCAACGCATTTTTGTCGCTGAAAATCAGCTACATCAACGAGATCGGCCTTTTGGCGGAAAAGGTCGGCGCGGACATCGCGCTGGTGGCCAAGGGCATCGGCCTGGATGCGCGCATCGGCACCCGCTTTCTGCAAGCCGGCATCGGCTGGGGCGGCTCCTGCTTCGGCAAGGATACGGCGGCGCTGGTGGCGACCGCGGCCGAGTACGGCCTGGACATGCCCATCGTGAAGGCGGCGCGCGAGGTGAACCGGCGGCAGAGGGAGCGGGTGGTTGACAAGCTTCTGGGCGAGTTGAAAATTCTCAAGGGCAGGACCATTGGGCTGCTGGGACTGGCGTTCAAGCCCAACACCGACGATCTGCGCGACGCTCCGGCGCTGGACATCGCGAAGCGTTTGATCGAGCGCGGCGCCCGCGTAAAGGCGCACGATCCGGTAGCGATGGAACGCTTCCGCGCGGAGAACCCATCGCTCGATGTGATTTGCTGCGCCACCGCCGAGGAAGCGGCCGACGGCGCCGACGCGCTGGTGCTGGTGACGGAGTGGCCCGAATATCGCGAGTTGGATTGGGAGCGGCTGGCGAAGTCCATGCGCGGAGCGTTTGTGCTGGATGGGCGGCACGTGCTGGACCGGGGCCGTCTGACCCGCGCCGGCTTCCGCTACTCCGGCCTGTCGGGGTAAAGTGAGGATAGCCGGGCGATGGGGAAATCGCTGCGGCTGTCTTCAAGATGCTGCATCTTCGCCAGTTGTTGGAGGATGAAACCAGACCCGGGCGGTTGGACCGCGCCGCCCTGGATCTTGCCGCCATTCACTTTCCGGATCTACAACCGGAGCCGTTCCTGGACCAGTTGAACGAGTTGGCGTCGCGGCTGGGCGATCGCCTGCGCAACTTCAACGACGGCCGAGATTTCGTCGAGACCGCGCAGCGGTTCCTGTTCGGCGAGCTCGGATTTCACGGCAACGAAGAGGATTTCTTCGACCCGCGCAACAGTTGTCTGAATCAGGTGCTGGAGCGGCGCACGGGTCTGCCCATCACGCTCTCGGTCATGTACATGGAGATCGCGCGGCGCTTGCAGATGCCTGTGTTCGGAATCGGGTTGCCCAGACATTTCGTGCTGCAATTCGACGACGGAAACTACTCCACTTATATCGACCCGTTCAATGGCGGGCGAACCATTACGGCGCGCGATTGCTTTACGCTGGCTGGGGCCGGGGTGGCCGATCCGGCGCTGCTGCAGCGGGTCAGCAAGAAACAGATCGCGGTGCGCATGCTACAGAACCTGCATCGCGTGTATGTGCGCGCGCGAGATTTCGAGCGGGCCGTGGCGACGCTGGACTTGATGATCGCCGCAGCGCCCGATACCGCACCGTGGTATCAGGCTCGCGGGGCGCTGCTCATGGAGCTGGGGCGCTGGCAGGCGGCGCGGCGGGATTTTGAGACGTACCTCGCCATGGCGCCGGAAGCGCATGATCGCGACTCGATCGTCCAGCAGATTCAGTGGCTGGCGCGGCTGAATTGACGGCTGGCAGAATTGAATGTGGCTTTTCATCAGCTTTACATTCTTGCTTCTAAGGGCAAAAATATTCTTGACTCATCAAGCGCTTGCTGAGTTAAGAATATTTTCGCCCTTCTAAGCGCCCGTCTGACCGTTGCTCAACCAGTTGCCTTTGGCATTGCGGGCGGCATCCGGACTACCGGCGACGTCAGCGGCACACTCGCCCCCGAGTCCAAACGCTACATCGTGGGTCCCAAGCTGGAGGTGCGCCTTCCGTGGCATCTGTCGTTTGAGTTTGACGCGCTGTATCGCCGCGTGGGCTTCCTCGGATACTTCAACTCATGCTGCGCCAATACCCTGACGGGAGAGCGCGATAACTCCTGGGAGTTTCCGATGCTGGTGAAGTACCACTTCCCCCGTGTGGCGCGGCTGCGGCTTCGTCCATTCGTGGGAACTGGTTATGCGCCTCGCATCGTGTACGGCAGCGACATTAGTTCGGGATCGTATTTGTCGAACTTCGACACGGGCGCCACGACGTATTATTCCAACGTGCACCGAAACGTCAGTTATCCGGTGACGCAAGGTTTGGTGGTTTCGGGAGGCGTGGAGTTCGGCGCGCACCACGTGCTCATCTCGCCGGAGCTGCGCTACGTCCGCTGGAACGCACCCTTCCTGAATGAATTTGGCGGCGACGGGAGCTATCGATTCGGCTCCCCGCAGAACGAGCTGTTCGTGCTGGTAGGAATCGCGTGGCGTTGAAAGCGGGCTATGCTATTCTGAATGAGCCGCACGTTGACATGCGGGGACGTAGCTCAGTTTGGTTAGAGCGCCGGCCTGTCACGTCGGAGGTCGCGGGTTCGAGCCCCGTCGTCCCCGCCAATTCTTCCCTTTGTTTGCTAAAAGAACTCCGCTGTCGAAGCGGGCGAACGCACGTGGAAACGGGCAACTTGGAAGACATGGGCGCGCGTGTGAAGTATTGGCGTGGCAATCTTCGGTACGGGGCGCGCCGCACTCCGACGCGGATCACGCAGTCCTGCACCATGCCAGCACTGTTGGCATGCCCGCTACGGCGTAGCCAACGGATTCTGTAGCAGCGCGGAGGTACTCGGGAATTTTCTCAACCTCGATCTCGCCGGGAGTGGCAATTCCGTACTCGATCGCTTTTGGCAGGAGGCTCGCCATCGTATCGGCGAAGTGCTGATAGAGCGGAGAATCATCTCTGCCATCCATCACTCCCTCAAAGCGCATCTTGGGCTGAGGCAAACCAGCGGCGGTAAACACCTTGTGCAGACGAGGTCCCAGGTCAAGGCGTGCGCCTGAACGGCGCAACGTTTCCACGATGCAGGTCGCGACTCGCTTTGTGGTGCTGTCGGGCCCTTGTGGCAGACTTATCCACGGTTCCATGAACGCGACAGCGCCGCCTGGCCGCAAATGGGTTGCGGCCTTTGCCAACGTCGCGGAGGGGTCCGGCTGGTACATGAGGACCGAACGTCCAACAATCGCATCGAATGGCGCATCGGGCGCGTACTGCGAAAACTCGCACTGGACGAATGTGATGTTACGGAATCCCAGGGGAGCCACTCGCTCACGCGCAAACCGGACCACATCGGCATCCAGATCCACTCCAATAACGTTACCGGTCGGGTCCACCATTTCCGACAACAGCATGCATACGTCTCCGGTGCCTGAACCGATATCGAGCACGCGCATCCCCGGCACGATACCAGCATCTTTAAAGAGGCGGCGGGTCATTGGTTCTACCAGTGCAGCCTGGCGAATTAGCCGGGCATACTCCTGCTGCGACCGGCCCAATGCGTATTCGGCATTCGCGAAACTCATGAATCCTTCGCTTTATACCCTCAGCGCTGAATTCAAGAAGGAGCTGGCACGATCCATCTGCGGGGATTGTTTTCATCGATCTGAATTGCCGAAGATGGAAACATTCTCAGGACGGAATGTACCACGTGGGCGTCTCGCCCGATTCAAACCGGCCGCCGAGTTTCTCCATGATTGGTCCCAGCGGTTCACGCGCGACAATCAGGATTCCCTTGTCCTCAAAACTCTCGCGGATATAGACCGACGCGCCACAGAACCACGCCTCCAACTGTTCTAGCGTCGCTGACGTGAGGCCCTTCTTGTCGAGCAGTGGAACATAGAAAGGGTAGCAAGTGTAGCTTGGGTCTTTTAGAGACGGCAGTAGAAGTCTAGTAGCTTTGTCGAGAAGGGTCTCGCCATCGTCGTGAGTCAAGATCTGGAGCGCGGGGCCGAAAGGCAACATGGCGCTAAACGCATCGGCCTTGGCTTTCGGCGAAGCAGTGATGCGCAGGATTTGGTACATCAGCGGCCGAATCCGCTTGTCCGGCCCCACGGCCATGAATTCTTCTTGAGCCCAGGTAACAGGCGGCTCCCGGTCGGGCCATACGCCCAGTCCTACCTCCGGGATCCACTCGCGAGCCCGTTCCGAATAAATGCGTCGGCAATCCCCGTCGTCGGACTGCTCCACTTGAATGAACGTCTCCGCCGAAAAACGGCGGCCGACCGCTTCCCGTAATCCAAAGTTTTGGAGAAAACCCTTGGCACGCTGTAACTCTTCCTTAGGGATCGGGAATGCAGTCACCCCAAGCAGAATCGCATCCCAGGGAGAAGGCAGCGCAATTCGAGTCGCCACAAGGTCACTGCGCTGCGTCACGGGAAGCATCACCTCCTTGGATGGACTGAGGACCTCTTCCATAAACCAGACCGTCCTCCTTCATCTTTTTCAACAGGACGATCAAACTTTCCTCCACGTCAATCTTCGATCCGAACACAATTCCTTTGTCATTCGGGCTCTCTCTGACATATATGTCGAAGACTTGAAACCATGCTTCGCATTCTTCCGCCGGCCGGCTGAAAAAATCCTCAGTTTGCAATAGGGGCAGAATGAAAGGGATGCCTTTGAATCCCAGTTGGTCTTCGAAGCCCTTCCCAAACAACTCTTTACTCTTCGCCAGGAATCCGTCCTTGATCCCGAAACCGGTGGAGAGCAACTCCTCAAGCTTGCCGATCGGAAGAATCGACTCCGCACGCTTGCGCATCGCCTCGTCAAAGGGTAGCTTTGGCGCAGCGGTGTTAGGATCGGCCTTGAGAAACATGACCGTCAGTCCGCCGTGCCCTTGGAATGTCTCCCGCTGCTTCCCGTCGGCCTTCTTGAGGAACCAATAGATTTGATCCGGACTTGCTCCCGTCAGGTCTGGCTTGCCCTGGCTCTTTTTGGCTTCCTGTATTGCCTCGTCGTCGGTCGGCATTGAGGGCAATTTCGCTCCGGGCCTGCGACCCCAGCCGAGGATCGGCGAGAATTGCTGGGCAGTCCTTAGAAAAGAGTCCCGCAGCGCTGGCAGGGCCCGGGACTCAAGGAAAACCTCCGACCGCAGTTGCCACTGAGCTGCGGCCGCCGCGGCGAAACGGTTCATGAACTCCAGCAACCAGGAGCGATCCTGGGCGGCCATCGGGAACGAGCTTACCGGCATCCAGTATAGAAAACATCGGGTTAGCTCCGCGGCGCGGCGCCACGGATAGATCTCCGCAGAGCCTTCCACAGGGCTTAGGCGCTTTCTTTTCGGAATAGAGGCCTTCGATTCAGGGTCGTCAGTCATATCCCACAAGCCTTGTCTCAGGGTGTGCGACAGTCTTTGAACGTTAAGGAACTATCACACCTGTGCCCATGATGTCTGCGAACATCGCCAGACCGGCATGTGTTTCCACGCCTAAGTGCATTTCTATGCCAGCGGTATTCATCATCATGCTGGACGTGTCCAACATCAGCATCTCAATCTGAGCGTTGATTAACTTGATCGTGGCCTCGTTATCCCTATCCTGGTTGCTGAAGGCGTCGACTGCAAAGTGAATTGCGTTGGTCTCTGCGTGAAAGAGCTTGGCCTCGGCATGACAGGCAACGGCTTCGCCGTGAATTCCGACGATTTCGCCATGCGCCACAACGATTTCTTGTTTCAACGTGTCGTACTCGAAATCGGCGATCGTGATCACAGAATAGTCCGTAGGTTTCACATTCTGGTCACCGTTGGAGGTCTGGCACATACAGTTATCCCCGTAGACCAGTGTGAACTTATTAAGCCGCGTTTCGTTCCGGACGTTGTTGTTCAGGACGATTTGCGGCCCGATCATGTTCTGGTAGCAGCTTTCGACCAGGGTCTCCTTGTGTTTGCCCACCACCTTGATTGTCTGGTCTTGCACGATGTTCTCGATGTGGTTACCTTTGATTTCGTTCCAATGATCGCCGTGCAACAGATGGCACTGCGCGCCCTTGGTTCCAGTCAGAGCCGTTGTTTTGGTGATGCTCTTAAATGTAAGCGACCTAGGGTGCGGCAGCGTGTGATCGGTCAGCGGGTCGGCCACCTTCAGTTTGGTCTTGATATTGGCGTCAAATACTCCCATGGGTTTCCTCCTGTTGAGCTTGTGCCTAGACAGTCCGTCGCCTGATCGCCGACCTCCAGCGTACCATCCAGCCGGTTTCCGTTCTCGCCTCCGGTCGCCATCAATTGTACATGCAAACCGCTTTCCCAGGAGCTGTTTTCTTAATCCTTCCCCTCCCGAGCGACTTTGGCAACCCAGAGAAGGGGGCGAGCTCCGTCTCCTACCGTTCACGGGAAACCGGAAGTGATTCAATTTAAGAGATTTCTTGGCAGGCGGCTCATCCGGCGAAGCGGGTGAACGCCAAGGCCAGGCGCCACGTCAGACATAAGAGGTGCATATTCATGCAACGAACGTCGATCGGTGCGGGGATTGGCGCGGGGATTGGCGCGGGCCTTTTGCTGCTGGCGTCCGGCGCTGCGATGGCGCAAACGCGCGATCCCAGGGTGGACGAATTAACCAAGGAGACTGCGCAACTCAAGCGCACGATCGCCGATCAAGAGCGGAGGATCGCAGAACTAGAGAAGACCGTGAAGGGCTTGCAAGGAGTCGTGGTGCCGGGGCCTGGGCGCATCCCCGCGGACACGCCTCCCTGGCAGCTGGCGTCCAATTGGAACCTAATCAGGAAGGGAATGCCGGAGGCGCAAGTAGTGGCGATCCTGGGGACGCCGACGAGCGTGCAATCGGTAACCGACACGCGGACGTTGTATTACCAGCCCGACTCCCGATCCACGACGACATTTAGCGGGAGCGTGACGCTAATGGATGATCGCGTGATCGCCTCCGTGCCGCCGAATCTGAAGGCGTCGGAGGGGAACGCCGCGGCGGCGCGCATCCCTTCGGAAACTCCCCCTTGGCATCTCGCGTCCAATTGGAGCTTGATCAAGAGCGGAATGCCGGAAGCGCAAGTCGTGGAAATCCTGGGGCCGCCGACGAGAGTGCAGTCGGTAACCGACACGCGGACGTTATATTACCAGCCCGACTCACGATCCACGACGACGCTCAATGGGAGCGTCACGCTTAAGGACGACCGCGTCACGGCCGCGTCTCCTCCGAAGTTCTAAAGCGGAGGGTTGGGGGCCAGGGGACAGGGCGAGCGGCTTGCCCGAGGTTCGGCGCGCCCGGGTTCCCTCAATCGAACAGCGCGCGATAGGCGTCCGCCGCCCGCCGCCGGTCAAACTCGCGTTCCACCAAACGGCGGCCGTTGGCTCCCAGCCTCTGCCGCAGGCCGGGGTCGCCGATCAGCAGATCCAAGGCGGCTACGAATTTTTCAATCTCCGCCGCGCCCGGCGGCACCAGGATTCCGGTCTCCACCGTGACCACTTCCGGAACCCCTCCCACCGCCGAAGCGACGACGGGGCGGAACGCGGCAAACGCCTCCAGCACGATCAGCGGGATGCCTTCCGCTTTGGAAGGCAGCACGACCATCTCGCACGCGGCCAGTTCGGGCGCGATCTCCGCCACGTGCCCACGGAACTCGAAACACGGTTCCAGGCCCTGGGCGCGCACCCGCCGCCGCAATCCGGCCGCCTCCGGCCCGTCGCCGACCACGACCAAGCGGAAATCGTCACGCCCGCGGCGATGCCGCAGCCGCAGCGCGATCTCCGCCAGCAATAGAGGACGTTTGACCGCCTCCAACCGGCCCGCGAACAGAATGCGGTGCAGGCCGCCCTCCGCGATGGCCTGGCGGCCGCTGAAGCTCTCCGGATCGAACCGCTCCAGATCCACGCCGGTCGCAATCAGCCGGATCTTGTCTTCCGCGATTCCCTGTCCGATCAACCCCCGCCGGGCGATCGCCGAGGTGGCGACGCGCACATCCAGCGCCGCGTCCACCGCTCGCGTGGCCGTCACCAGGTTCCAATCCGCATCCACCGAATGGATCAGATCGATGGTACGAATATGAGGCAGCCGCTGCTTGATTTGCGGCAACACGCTGTAAGCGGCCAGTGAATTCTGGACCACCAATGCATCCAGTTCCCAGTTGACGCAGATGGAATGGACGGCGGCCGTGATTTTTTCCGCATGCACCAGTTTCCGGAGATCGTAGATGTGCCCCGCGTGCTGCTGCCACTGCCCGCGCCAGAAATCGCCGTCGGACCGCGTGGCCATCAGGAACACTTCGCAGGCATCGGGATCCAGCGCGCCGGCAATCTCCAAGAGCACGCGCTCGGCTCCGCCCGGCCCCAGGTGCGGCGTGACCAATCCAATCCGCCGCCGGGAGGAGCGCGGCTCCGGCATGCAGACGAAGGGGGCCGCGACAACGCCGCTGGATTCCACCGAAGCGGGTTGAAACTGGAGGTAGAAGCTCAGGTCAAACAAGCGGCGGCCCAAAATGCGAACGGTGGCGCGGTTGACCCGCTCCTTGAGACGGAGCGGAATCAATCGAGCCGCGGAGCGCAGCGGATGCCGCGTCCAGGCATCCAGCGAGAGGAGGCCGGCATTGGCAAGATGGCGATGAACGGTTTCGAGGCGCGGCGGCAACGGCGGCGCGGCCGAGGCCTCCCGCGCGCGCCGCGGTGTTGGCTTTTGTCCCATGCGGCTTTGTTCGAAACCCCGCCGCGATAGCGCGACAGATCCGTCCGCTAACTCGAGAGCATGGTTGCCTCCCCATACCGCCAGCGCCGCCAATTCGGCGCTCTCCGGGGCCAACTTCGCCGCACTCTCCGATAGGCTGGGCGCCAGCAGAAACGCTGGACATTCCGGCGTGACACCGGGCCCGGCATCCGGCTCGATCCGTCGCCAGTCGAGGATGCTCTGCCGCCCGATCTGGGCTTCATCCGCCACAATCCCAACTGCGGGCGCCCAGCGCGCCTTCACCCGCGCGCGGGCATTATACTCGTACAACTCCGGATGCTTCGAGCGGATGTAGGCGATGATCTCCGCATGATGCGCGCGGGCAGTATCGTCGCGCGACGGGCCGTGCCGCCGGTAGCCGAAAAGGACACGGGGCACGCGCACTCCGTAACGGCCGCGTGCGCCCAGTCTCAGCCAGAATTCCCAGTCCTCATAGCCCAGGGTCATCGATTCGTCGTAGCCGCCGGTCTCGGCCCAATCGTGTTTACGGATCAGTGCGGCATAGGTCAGCGCATTGCGGTCGAGCAGCCCGTAGAGGTTGTAATCGGCCAGCCGCTGGATGTAGTTTTCCATGCCGAACACGCGGTAATCGGTATAGGCAAAGGCGGCGCCGGGATGCGCTTCCATCGCGACGCCGCAGGCCGCGGCATAGTCCGGCTCCAAGCGGTCGTCCGCGTCGAGCGGAACGATCCATTCGTGACTGGCTGCATCGAAACCAGCGTTGCGTGCGGCCGCCGGACCGCGGTTGGGTTGTTCCAGATAGCGATCCGCCAGAGTGCGTGCGTTCTCGATCGCCTTCCTGCCCTCCGGCGAATCCGTGCCATCGTTGACCAGCACCACTTCCACGGCGCAACCGCGCTGCGCTCGCGCGCTGGCGATGGCTTCGAGCAAATATGCAGGCGGGTTATAGCAGGGGATGACGATCGAGACGCCGTGCACGGCAGCCTATTGCGCTCCGCGTCCCAGCAGCATGGTCTTGGCGGTGTGAAAGATAATGTAGGCATCCAGCGACAGCGCCAGGTTCTTGATGTAGTACAGGTCGTACTCCAGCTTCTTGAGGCTGTCCTCGATCGTGTCCCCGTATTTGTGGTTGATTTGGGCCCACCCGGTAATTCCGGGCTTGATGCAGTGCCGCTGCACGTAGAACGGAATGCGCTCCTGGAGTATTTCGACGAACTCGGGGCGCTCCGGACGCGGACCCACCACCGACATCTCTCCGCGAATCACGTTGAACAACTGCGGCAGTTCGTCCAGGCGCAGCCGCCGGAGCCACCGTCCCAGCGGCGTGATGCGCGGATCGTCCCGCACCGCCCATACCGCCCCGGTGCGCGCCTCCGCGTCCTGGTACATGGAACGGAACTTGAATAGCGTGAACGTGGCGCCGCCCAAACCCACGCGCGTCTGGCGGAATAGCGCCGGGCCGGGCGAGGTCAATTTTATCAGCAGAGCCACCAACGCCATGATCGGCAACGTGACCACCAGCACGATCAGGCCCAAAAGCCAGGAGTAAACGCTTTGCATGGCGACGCTCTGGGGGCGCGGTCCCAGCTCGGTCGAGAAGATGAGCTGGGAGGGACGCAAGTCGCGTGTCGAAACCCGGTGAAACAGCGTTTCGAAGGTCACGGCGGCCTCCTCGATGTGTACGCCCGACAAACGCAGTTGCAACAACTGCTCCATGGGCAGCCGGTTGCGGCGCTCGGTCATGCCCACCACGATCCGGTCCGGGCGCTGCTCGGCCACGATCTGCCGCAAATCCGCCATTCCTCCCAGCAGCCGCACGCCGCAAATCTCTTCCGGCGCGCTCTCTTCCTGATCCAAATACCCCAGCGCCGCCAGACCCAGATCGGAGCGTTCCGCGATATGGGCGATGATTTCCCGCACCGCCTGCGAGGAGCCGAGAAATAAGATCCCCTGCGCCCCCAACGCTTTGGAAACCACTTCCGCGAACAGAATCCGCCATCCCGGCAGCAACACCAGCACTCCGAGGCTGCCGTAAACCATCAACCACTTCGGCAGCAGGTAACTGGAGCGGGCGTAGCTTAGCGCCGCCTGCAACACGAAGGCCATGCCCAGCACCAGGCTGACCTGCTGCAGCAACAGAATCTGCGAGCTCACCCGGAAGTCCTCATACAGATCGTGAAAGTAGATTCCCAGGATGATCACGCCCACAACCAACGTGATGTGCCACAGCCCGCCGTCATCGATCAGGAAGACATCGGGGGCGACGTCAAAGGTCAGATATGCCGCTAACAGGTAGCAGGAAAAGACCAGTACGATCTCGGACACCACCAGAGCGATCACGTTGCTCGGGATGGAGACTTTAAAGAGCCGAATCATCTACAAAAAGAAGCCCGCACTTCAGCTTAACGGATCTTGGCGCGCCGGGATACAGGACATCGCGTTTTGGGGCAGTACACGAAATGCGCTTGACACCTGAACACCTAACTACTACACTGCAGTTGTAATGGAAACCAACCGCCTCCTGGGAGGCTTTGAGAACCTGTTGTTGCTGGTGATTCTGCGGCTTGACGATCGCGCCTATGGAGCGTCCATCCGTCAGGAGCTGCTGGATCAAGCCAAGAAGGACGTTGCGATCGGCGCGATTTACACCGGCCTCGACCGGTTGGAGCAGAAGGGGTTCGTCAAGTCCTGGACCGGCGAACCCACGCCCGAGCGCGGCGGCCGGGCCAAGAAATTCTACCACGTGACGACGAAAGGGAAGCGCGCGCTCAACGAAACCCACCGGGCGATTCGCCGTCTGTCCAGCGGACTGGAGGGGAGCCTTACACATGCCTGAGCTTTTAAAGCCACCGGGTGTTCCTTCGGCGATCCTGAACTTCTTCTCTGGTCAGCCGGACTTTGCCGCGGTGATTGGCGACATCAGCGAAGAGTTTCACCAGCGCGTGCAGAGATCGGGCGCGCAATCGGCGAAGCTCTGGTATTGGCGCGAGGCTTTCCGGAATGCGGGGGCGCTGACCGCACGGGAAATGTTGTGGAGACCGGGCCGGACTTTGATCGTCGCCTTGGGCTGCTTTGTTGCCGTGAACGCAGTCGCGATCTTGTATTGCTTTACGATCTTGTCTCTCGCCCCGTTCCGGAGACTTGATGACCTTGCGCTCGACCACAATCAGAGGGAGATCCTTCTTCTGCTCCAATTCGTGACGTCCCTTGCCTTGGGATGGATCGGTGGAAGATTGCTCCCTGGCCGCGAATGGGCGCTCGCATTGATGTACACACTGGTTTCGCCTTGGGTGGTCCCCGCCGGGTTCGGCATAATCGTCAATCTGGCGTTGCACCCGCCGGCAGAGCTCGATCCCTTCCTTTTCCAGCCTGTACGAGCGTTTTTGATTTGGGAAATCGCATTTCGCCTGGGCGCGTTTTGGCTGGGTTGCCTGTGGATCAGGCACAGGAGCCTCAAACCGCGCGTAAGCCACCCTTCGTGATCTGATCGCGGCAAGCTCGACGCGCGCTCAACGAAACCCACCGCGCGATTCGCCGTCTGTCCAGCGGACTGGAAGGGAGTCTTACGTCCCTCCCAGCGATCTGATCCCGCCGGAGCAGGCGGAATACAACGTGCTGAATTACTACTTCGATGGAACCGAGGTCGCCTCTTTCTTCGGGGGAGCCCAGGGCGCCGAGCCGCTCAATTACCTGCAAATCTACTCCGAGGACATCCAATATGCGGAGGCGAATGTCAATGCGCCGGGCGCAGGTGGTCGAGACCGGCGGCGCCACCATCGCCACCTCGGCGCAGGCTCTGCTCAACCTGGCGAGTCAGAATCTCCTGGAGATCGGTGAGGTGGCCTGCTCCCGACCCCGCCCCCGACGATCCTTCCGGGTGGCGTGGTACCCGCATTCAGCTCGTTGACGACAATCCAGAGTGGCGAATGGGCGTCGATTTACGGGACCAACCTGGCCGGCGGCACCGCGATCTGGACCGGCAACTTTCCGGTGTCCCTTGGCGGCACCAGCGCCACGATCGACGGCAAATCGGCTTACCTCTTGCTTGCCAGCCCCTCACAGATTAACCTGCAAGTCCCGAAAGACACGGCCACCGGCGCAGTGCCCGTGGTGGTCACCACTGCCTGTGGAAGCGCAACGTCCACGGTAACGTTGGCTCCGTTTGGTCCTTCGTTTTTCTTGCTCGACACCCAACACGTGGCCGGCATTATTCTGCGATCCAACGGGTCGGGAGCCTATGGCGGAGGCAGCTACGACATCATTGGCCCCGCCGGAACTTCGTTAGGATATCCAACCGTGGCGGCGAAGGCAGGCGATACGATTGAGCTCTTCGGCACCGGGTTTGGGCCAACCAATCCCGCTGTGCTGCCCGGGCAAGTGTTTTCCGGAGCCGCGCCAACCTCCAACACCGTGACGCTTCGGATCAATAACATGAGCGTGCCTCCGACGTTTGCGGGCTTGTCCGGCGCCGGTCTTTATCAACTCAACCTGAACGTTCCGTCTGGGCTCGGCACGGGCGATGTTTCGCTCCAGGCAACCGTCGGCGGCGCACTGACTCCTTCTGGTGTCGCGATTTCGTTGCAGTAGCTGGCTATAGAGTGCGGGGACAATCCTGCGAAACGTTGAGACAGAGCTGCTCGCATTCGATCTGTTTATGGATTAGACTGGCTTGGAGGTCAGTGCGATGAGACTAACCATGCAAGCGAAATTGGGCGTCGTGGCTGCGGGTCTTGGCCTGTGGCTCGGGGCATTGCCAGCGTCAGCACACCACTCCTTCGCGGCGGAATACGATGAGAAAAAGCCGGTGAAGGTCACCGGAATCGTCAGGAAGGTGGAATGGACGAATCCGCATTCCCGTATGTATCTGGATGTGAAGGACGCCAACGGCACGGTCACCGTTTGGAATTTTGAATTCGGCAGCCCCAACCATCTGTTCCGCGCGGGTTGGACGCGGGATACCGTCAAGGAAGGCGATCAGATCACGATCGAAGGTTGGGGGGCCAAAGACGGTTCCCACTTAGCGCAAACGCGGCAGGTAGTCTTGGCGGACGGACGGAGGGTTCCCGGTTTTGCGGGCGGCGGGGAAAGCGGCGGCGCGCCGCCTCAATAGGCGCCGAGCGGAGTTGGATCGGCGAGCGCGCGCAAGGTCGCGCGGCTCTAACCGCCAGGGCTGCCAGCCGCCAGTGATCCGGCAGCCAGAAAGAGGATCGAGATGAGAACCCGTTTCGCTCACTTAATCGTCATTGCATCGGCGCTGGGCGTCTCAGTATGGGCGCAGGAACCAGCTGCGGCGGCGCGTCCAGGCGGCCGCGGCCCCTCCGCGTCCAACAAGGGACCCACGGGACCCACCGGACCAGCGCCGCGCCTCGCCGATGGAAAACCCGACCTCAATGGTCTGTTGAACGGTGGCCTCAGTTCCCAGGACATCAGTCTCAACCTGATGGCCGGGGAGCAAATCGTGCTCACGCCCGCCGCCGATAAACTGATGAAGGGGCGGCGTCCCAAAGACGATCCCGAAGCCAATTGCCTCCCTGCCGGAGTGCCGCGCATGGCCCCTTACCCGTGGAGGATCGTGCAGCAGGCCACCCACGTCTTTATCCTCTTTGAGGCCAACATTCACAGCTACCGCCAGATCTTCATCGACGGCCGCCAACACACGCCGGAAGCCAACAGGTGGCCGAGCTGGTACGGCGATTCCGTCGGCACTTGGGACGGCGACACGCTGGTAGTCGACACGGTCGGATTCAACGACCGGTTTTGGTTCGACGCGAAAGGCCATCCGCATACCGACCAACTGCACACCGTAGAACGTTACACGCGGAAGGACCTGGGCACTCTTGTGGTTGAAACCACGATTATCGATCCTGGCTCCTACAGCAAACCATTCAAGGTCGGTTATACGGCCCGTTACGACTTAAAGGACGACCTGATGGAATACATTTGCGCAGAGAACAACCAGGACGTGACCCACATCACGACTCCCACGCCGTAGAATACATCGGTGATTCGCGCCTCATGTCGACTTGGAACAGGGGTGATCCGCGTTCGCGCACAGATGGGGCGGGCGGGCGCGCGACGAAGCTGAAACCCGCGCAATTCCTTTTGCATCTAACGGATAGAGAGAGGTCCGTAAGATGACGGGCTCCTGCGTCCCCAACCTCCGAATCGCCTGTAAACCCAAGTAAAGACAAGCCCAAGGTGCTGGAGGTGGCAAGGGGTATAACATCCGAAAGCCGCAGTTCAGTGGAAGGAACATGGATAAATTCGGCGAAAGCACGTTGACAGAATCTGATTCGTTCAGCTTCCCTTTGGGTGAGGCGGCGGAGCTTCTCGATGCCAGTTTAGAAGACGGCGGTGAGGACACTTCGCCTTCCGATGAGTCGCCCTATACCGACGACCTCGTACGCGTCTACCTGCGCGAAATGGGATCGGTGTCCCTGCTCACGCGGCAAGGAGAAGTCAGCTTGGCGCGGCGCATGGAGCGGGGCAAGCTAAGGGTGCGAAAGGCGCTGTCGCGCGCTTCGATGGTACAGCAGATGGTGATGGTCCTTTACGAGGACCTGCGTCAGGCCAAGGTCAAACTGAAGGATCTGATGGATATCAGCGCCGCCGATGAGGCGGGTAGCGAGCGAAAGCGCGTGGAAGCCATGCGGCAGTTGACGAAAGTGGCGAAACTCAATCGCGATCTGCGGGCAATGGAGCAGAGGCTTGCTTCGACGCCACTGCGCTACGTGAATGTGCGGGCGCAGCTTTGTCGCAAGCTGGTCCGGCTAAGGATCAAGTTCTCGCAGGCGATCCGTGAGTTACCGTTCTCCGCGGCAAGGTGGACAGCCCTCCGGAATGCCTTCAAGCGCGCGGCGGATGAGATGAGCGCCTTGGAGACGGAATCAGCCTCCGAGATGCGGCGCGGCCTGAAAACAGTGCAACAGGGTGAGCAGGAAGCCCAGCAAGCCAAGCAGGCGCTGGTAGAGGCTAACCTCCGGCTCGTCGTTTCGGTAGCCAAGAAATATGTGAACCGGGGCCTGCACATTCTGGATTTGATCCAGGAAGGCAATACCGGATTGATGCGTGCCGCCGACAAGTTCAATTACCATCTCGGCTATAAGTTCTCAACTTACGCCACTTGGTGGATCCGGCAATCGGTTACTCGCGCCATCGACGACCAGTCGCGAACGATCCGCATCCCCGTCCATATGAACGAGAGCCTCGCGAAGTTCGTACGGGCCATTCGAGAACTGGAGAAGGAACTGGGCCGTACACCGACCAATGAAGAGATTGGGGGGCGGATGGAAACCACCGCGCAGAAGGTTCAGGAGTTGAAGATGATCTCCCGGGAGCCGGTGTCGCTCGATCTGCCGGTCGGCGGGGACGGCGAGTCCGCTCTACGCGATTTGCTTGAGGACCATTCTGTCCGACCCCTGGCGGACGCGTTGTTTGAAAGCAACATTCGCGAGGAAACCGCAGGAGTGTTAAGGACTCTGGATCCAAGCGAAGAGGAGATTATCCGGATGCGGTTCGGGATCGGCCATGATCGCGAGCACACGCTCGGAGAGATTGCCCAGCAATTCAACCTGAGCCGTGAACGGATCCGGCAGATCGAGGCGCATGCCCTTCGACGCTTGCGCAACCCGGAAAGTGCGCACCGGCTGCGGCCGCTCCTGAGCATTCAGTAGATGACCCAGCCTGCAACCGCGCTGAGGACTACTTCGCTGAACGCCATCCACCGCCGGATGGGCGCGAAGATGGTCGACTTCGGCGGATGGGACATGCCCGTGCAGTATTCCGGAGTGCTCGAAGAGCACCGCGCCGTGCGCCAGTGCGTAGGATTGTTCGATGTCAGCCATATGGGCGAGATCGAGATTCGCGGCCCGGAAGCCCTGAATCTGGTCAACTGGGTCACCACCAACGATGCTACGAAACTCGAGGCCGGCCAGGCGCAGTACTCCGCGCTGCTCTATCGTCACGGCGGCTTCGTCGACGACATTCTGGCTCACAAGATCGCCGGCGATCATTTTTTCCTGTGCGTCAACGCCGCCAATCAGGACAGCGACTATCAGCACATCGCGGCAAACAACCCATTTGACGCCCGAGTCGAAAACGCGGGAGACCGTTATGCGCAACTCGCCGTGCAAGGTCCCCGCGCTCTTGAAACGCTCCAGAAGTTGACTGCGGTGGACCTCGCGCCTATCCGTTATTACCACTTCGTGGATGGAGCCGTTTCGGGAGCCAAGGCTCGCATTGCTCGCACCGGGTACACGGGCGAAGACGGTTTCGAGGTTTACTTTCCGCCGGCCGAAGCCGTGCGGTTGTGGGAAGAGATCCTGGCCGCTGGAGCCGAGTTCGGCATCAAGCCTTGCGGCCTGGGCGCGCGCAATACGCTGCGACTGGAAGCCGGTCTGGCGCTGTACGGACACGAAATCGACGCGAGCATCACGCCCTGGGAAGCCCAGTTGGGCTGGATCGTGAAGCCCGGCAAAGGCGATTTTCTCGGGCGGGAAGCTCTGAGGCAACAGAAAGACCGCGGCGTCGCTCGCAAGCTGATGGGATTCGAAATGACCGGCCGCGGCATCGGCCGCGACGGCTGCGAAGTATACGTGGACGGCGCTCCCGCCGGATGGGTGACCAGCGGGGGGCCGTCGCCGACGCTGAACAAGAACATCGGATTCTGTTACCTACCGGCTCATTTTGCGCGGACGGGGCTTGCGCAGACCGGGCGCGCCATTCATATAATGGTGCGCGGAGTGCCCGTTCCCGCGATCACTATTCCAACGCCTTTTTTTAGCCGTCGCAAAGCGCGGTCCACATGACGAACATGTACCCCGAAAACTTCCGCTACACCAAGGAACATGAGTGGGTGCGTGTCGAAGGCGACACCGGCACCGTCGGCATCACTTTCCACGCGCAAAAGGAGCTGGGCGATATCGTATACGTGGACCTGCCCAAGGTGGGCACGATGGTGGAGCAGGGCAAGCCCCTCGGCGCGGTGGAATCGGTGAAGGCCGCGAGCGATCTCTACTCTCCGGTCTCGGGAGAAGTGGTCGAGGTGAATGAAACATTGGCGACCGCTCCCGAAAAGCTCAACGCCGATCCGCACGGCGAAGCCTGGCTGGTCAAGATCAGGATGACGGCGCCCGGGGAAACGACCCACCTTCTCTCGGCGGCGGAATACCAAGTCTACGTGGAAGCCGAGTAATCCGCTTGCGCTATTTACCGAAGTCCGATTCGGAGCGCCGTCAGATGCTCGACACTTTGGGCCTGGCACGGCTCGAAGAACTGTACGCGCACCTTCCGCAGGACGCGCTATTGAATCGTCCGCTGGACCTTCCAGCGGGCAAGAGCGAATACGAAATCGCCGACTATTTTCGCGCGCGCGGCGCGGAAAACGGCTTCTTCAGTGGCTTCTCTGGCGGCTTCGCCAGCTTTCTGGGTGCAGGCGTGTATTTTCACTACCGGCCGGTCCTGGTGGATACCGTGGTTTCGCGCGGCGAGTTCCTCACCTCCTACACGCCGTATCAGGCGGAGATCTCACAGGGCACGCTGACCAGCATTTTCGAGTTCCAAACCATGCTGTGCCAGTTGACCGGCATGGACGTGGCCAACGCTTCGATGTATGACGGCTCCTCCGCTACGCCGGAGGCCGCGCTGATGGCCCGCCGCATTACCGGCCGGAATCGCATCCTGGTGGCGCGCAGCGTGCATCCGGAGTACCGCGAGGTGTTGCGCACGTACACACGATACGAACGCATTGAAGTGGAGGAGGTGGACTACGATCCGGAATCCGGGGCCATTGATGTGAACCAGCTTGAGAGTAAGATCAACGAAGCCACCGCGGCGGTGTTGATCCAGTCTCCCAATTTTTTCGGCATTGTAGAGAACGTCCGGCAGGCCGCGGAAATCGCGCATGCCAAAGGCGCTCTGCTGGTGTTCCTGTTCACCGAAGCCGTCTCACTGGGATTACTGGAACCCCCGCGGGATGCCGACATCGTGGCGGGGGAGTTACAAAGCTTCGCCATCCCTCCCAGCTACGGAGGGCCCTTCGCGGGAGTGATGGCGTCGAAAGAGAAGTTCATGCGCCAATTGCCCGGCCGGCTGGTGGGTGAAACCACGGATTCGAAGGGCAACCGCGCCTTTTGCCTGACGCTCTCCGCGCGTGAGCAGCACATCCGGCGGGAGAAGGCCACCTCGAATATCTGCACCAACCAGGCGCTGATCGCCCTGATGGCGACGGTTTTCATGACGGTCTACGGCAAGGCGGGACTGCGCGAGTTGGCGTTGCAGAATTTGTCCAAAGCCCACTATCTCGGAGCGAAGCTAAAGCGCCGCTTCACCGGACCCTACTTCAACGAATTCGTCGCCGTGACGGACGACCCAGAGGCGGTGAACCGCGAACTGGAGGAGGAGAAGATCATCGGGGGCCTGCCGCTGGAGCGCTTCTATCCGGATCTCAAGGGTTCAGTGCTGCTCTGCTGCACGGAAATGAGCCGCCGCGAACACATGGATCGGGTGGCACAGGGGATGGCCGCCCAGGAGACAGACAGATGATCACAAAGGTCCGCAGTCATCCCAGCCAGAACGAGCCGCTGCTGTTCGAGATCAGTTCGCCGGGCAAACAGGGATACCAGTTGCCGGAGCTGGATGTGCCCGCACTCGACCCTGCCGAGGCGCTGGGCGCAGCTAATGTGCGCACGGAGATCGAAGGATTCCCGGAAGTCAGCGAAGTGGAGGCGATTCGCCACTTCACGCGCCTGTCCACCTGGAACTACGCGATCGACCTGGGGCTGTATCCGCTCGGCTCCTGCACCATGAAGTACAACCCGCGGATCAACGAACAGGTCGCTCGCACGGAAGGTCTGAGCTGGATTCACCCGTACCAGGCCGACTCGCTCTCGCAAGGGGCGATGGAAATCCTGGCGACGTTGGAGCAGGCGCTTCTCGAGATCACCGGCATGGATGCGGTGACGCTTCAACCCGCGGCAGGCGCGCATGGCGAGCTGACCGGCATGCTGCTGGTCCGGGCCATGCTGGAGGCCCAAGGAAATCCGCGCCGCACCGTGATCGTGCCGGATTCGGCACACGGCACTAACCCGGCGACGGTCCGCATGGCCGGCTACGAGGTTGCCAACATCGTGTCGAACGATCACGGCATGTTGGACACCGCCGCGCTGGAGCGCATGGTGAACCGGGACACCGCCGCGCTGATGCTCACCAATCCCAACACCGTGGGCCTCTTCGAGGTGCACATCCGCGAGATCGCGCGGATTCTGCACGCCCATGGCGCGCAGTTATACATGGACGGCGCGAACATGAACGCGCTGGCGGGAATCGCGCGGCCGGGCGATTTCGGGGCGGACGTTATGCATCTGAACCTGCACAAGACGTTTTCGACTCCGCACGGCGGCGGCGGGCCGGGTTCGGGACCGGTGGCGGTGAAACGGCATCTGGAGCCGTTTCTGCCCAAGCCGCGCCTGACTCGGGATAAAGCCCGGGACAGAGATCGGGACGGGGATCGCTGGCGCTGGAATTACGACCGGCCTCAGTCGATTGGCCGCGTCCGCGCGTTCTACGGAAATTTCGGCGTTCTGGTGCGCGCGCTGGCGTACATCCAGGCGCACGGCGGCGACGGTTTGAAGCGGGCTACGCTGGACGCGCTGCTCAACGCGAACTATCTTCGCAAACTGCTGGAGCCGCATTATCAGATCGCATACGCCGCACCGAGCATGCACGAATGCGTGTTCAGCGACAGCCGCCAGGCCGCACTCGGCGTTTCCACCGGCGCCATCGCCAAGCGTCTGATCGACTACGGCTTCCATCCTTACACCGTCAACTTCCCTTTGATCGTGCACGGGGCGCTGATGATAGAGCCGACCGAAACCGAAAGTAAGCGCGAACTGGACCTGTTCGCGGAAGCGCTGATCGCCATCGCCCGGGAAGTGGAACAAGAGCCGGAGCTGGTATTGGGCGCTCCTTATTCAACGCGCACGTCCAGGGTCGATGAAGCGGCTGCGGCGCGGAAGCCGGTTCTGAAGTGGAGCGGCGTGATGAGGTCCGCTTGACTAGGGGTTAGGGGTAGCCCTGAAGCCGTGGGGTCCCGTGCTTCCACTCCGGAGGAAGGGCAAATCCATCGCGATTCGGCATTTTGACCTTCGGCAGACTCTGGGCGTCCATGACCTCGTCTTCCTTGATGACGTCGTTCTTGTACAGCAGGAAGGCGGTGAGGGCGTACACCTCATTGGGGGCGAGCGACCCCTCATCCCCCAGAGGCATGCCGCGATTGATGTAATCCCATATCGTCGTCGCGAAGGGCGAGTGAACGCCCATGGTGTTTGTGTCGTTCACACAAGGGGCGAGACAAGGCATGGAAGGCATGGAAGAGGCCGTCTGGGGGCCTTTCCGAGGTATTAACGTGGGAGCATGGCCTCCGGATCCCGCTTCCCCGTGGCATCCCGCGCACCCCTTCTGGACAAAGAGCTGCGCACCTTCCTTGGCAGTCCCACGCCCCGGCGGGAGCTCTTTTCCCGTCGGGCTGATGGCGATATCCCAGGCGCGGATTTCTTCGGCGCTCGGGGTCCTACCAACGCCGTAAGTGGGCGACTGTGTCCAGGCAGTCTGGCAAATCCCGAGGACCGCTACAACGAGGAAAAACCTAGGAAAGCCCATTGTGAACGCTCCCGTCGCTCGCAACCTTCCACGGTTGAACGGAATTGTCGGCCCCTTGAATCCGGAGGTTGTCGTCCAAGGGTTTGTTCCAGTATTTCGCGACGTCGCCTCGCGTGGGTTGCACCGTGCCCAGTTCGTCCGTGCAGCGCGACATCAGCGTACACTCTTTTCCGTCCCAGTTCCAGTGGTAGCCAAATCGGGTATGCGCCATTGGATAGGCCGGCGACCGAAGGTCGGCATTCTTCCAGCTCAGGCCGCCATCGAAGGAAATCTCCACGCCGCGGATGGCGCCCGCGCCGGACCACGCCAAGCCAGTGACTTCGTAGAACCCGGGCCCTGACAGCTGCTGCCCGCCGGAAGGAAAGGTGATGACGGATTTCGGTCCGATTATGTGAGTCAGCGCGGCCACTTTCGGGTCCGGATTAATGTGCCCGTAGTCGTCATAAGTCATGTAGTAACGGTCCACGACCTTTATGCGCCTCAGGTATTTGATCTGATAAATGCCTTCAAAGCCGGGAACCATGAGCCGCAGGGGAAAGCCTTGCTGCGGACGGATCGGCTCCCCATTTTGCGCGTAGCACACGATAGAGTCGTCCATCGCCTTCGCCAGCGGGATGCTGGACGCGCCCTTCACTTCTTCCGCGCCTTCCGCGACGATCCAGGACGCCGAGTTTTGCACGCCGGCCTCCTTGAGCAGCAAGGACAGCGGCACGCCGGTCCATTCGGCGCAACTCGTCAATCCGTGCGTTTCCTGAACGGTTTTGTGCGTCGGCCTGGCACGGTTTCCCAGGCACTCAATGAAGTGAACGCGGGATACGTACGGGAGCCGCTTGAGCTCTTCCATGGTGAAAACCAGCGGCCGGTCCACCATCCCGTGAATCATGAGACGATGCTCCCGGGGGTCGATGTCGGGAACAAAGGCGCCGCGGTGTGTCGCCGTATAGTGGAGCGAGGATGGCGTGATAATTCCGACCGAATCCTGAAGCGGGGTCAAGACGTGAAACGTGAGCCCGAATTCATCGGGCGAATGCCTCTCGGCCACGGGCATGCGTATCGAGGTGACGAAACGGGAGCGCTCGCCGTAGGCGATCAGCTCGTCGATTTTTTTGGGAGGCGTCCCTACTGTCTGGCCCTTCGCAAGCCGTGCGCCCCCCGCGGCCAGACCGGTCAACGCGGCGCCACCTTTTAGGAATCCCCTTCGATTAGGTTTTTTCGAATCCATGGGTCTCTCCTTGAGGATTGAAGTTTCGCGGAATCAGGTTTTTCGCTCTTCCGTTTGTTGAAAGTATACACCCATCGCACCCAATCCGGGCAATCCACAAAGTCGAATACAGCCCTACCGATCGAGCTTCCGATCCTGAACATCGCGAGGCGATTTGCCGCGCCGGATGTGGGGACGCAGAAGCGTTGCCGCTTACTTATTTAAACGGCTGCATCAGTTTGAGCCGCGCCGCTTGAGCGCATTCCCCAGTGACGGTAAAATAGCGCGCCACCGCCTCTTTCCCGACTTCGAAGGGATGCGGCTCGCCAGGCTTGCGCGAGGCCATCATTCTTATCTTAATGAACCGCGTTATCGAATTCCGTGTGGTTCGACATCAAAATGGTGGCGGCCGCCGCCGCTGCAGCCATCTTGCTTTGGGATTTGATGTACGCATCGAAGTTCGGCACCGTGCTGGGAAAGTTGAACGCCGTTCCACCCGAATACGCCACGTGGATTGGCTTGCCGTTATCTTTCACCGTGAAGAGCATCGACAAGGTCCCTGGCGTGTGGCCGGGCGTCGTAACGATGGTCACCGCGGTGTCGCCGAGCGTGATCTTCTGGCCGTCCTCGGCGACGATGTCGCGCTTCGGTTTTCCTTGCGGGTACCCGTTGACGGATTTTTCGATGGAATCCCAATCGGGTCCGCCCATCACGATGCGGGAGCTAAACCGGTCCTGCATTATCTTGGCTCCGCCGACATGATCGGCATGTGCGTGACTGACGATCACGTACTTGACCGTTGCCGGATCGAGGCCCAGCTTCTTCAAGCCGCCTACGATCTCTTCCTCGGAGTTATACGTGAACAGCGTATCAATGAGGATGATCCCCTCGCTCGTCGTCAACGCCCAGGAAGAGTGGATCTTTGAGCCGACGAAATAGAGGTTATCGAAGACCTTGGCCGGTTCGGCGAACCATGTATCCCGAGCGGGCGCAGGGCCGGGCGCCACATCCCGCAGCGCGCTTGCAACCGCGACCGGCGCAACGCACAAACGGGCGAAGGTGCCGGTAAAGTCGAATCCGGTGGCCTTTCTGGCTGCGATCAAATGGGCGTCGATCGCGTCCGGGATATTCTGCGCAAACGCGCTTGCACCGCACAGGCTGGACAGAATGACAACAGCGGCGCGGTTGGCCGCGTGATTCCTCATTGCTGCACCTTTTCACTAGCGCTCAGCTAGCTTCGAGCATTATATCGCCCGCCGCAGCTTTGGTTGCGGATACTTAAAGGGACCAGACGCAGGCCAGGATTGGCTATAATCCTAACATTGAGCCCTGAGGGGGTTTGAACGCCAGCGCACAGCGTCAGTGGGCCGGCCATTTCGGTGAATTACTGATATGGCATCTGCACCGCCAGTCTCGATCAGTTTTTCGTTCCGACTGAATAGCGAAACGGTCGAGGTGCGCGGCGAGGCGGCACAGACCAGCCTGCTCGATTATCTCCGGTCGCGCGGCCTGACCGGCGCGAAAGAAGGTTGCGCCGAGGGCGAATGCGGAAGCTGCACAGTGGTCATGGTGCGGCCATGCGGCGCGGGCAGCGCATACAAGCCCGTCAATAGCTGCCTGATGTTCCTGCCGATGGCGGCCGGACATGAGATCTACACGGTGGAGGCTCTGGCGCGCGGCGTCCAACTCCATCCAGCGCAGCTCGCCATGGCCAAGGCGGGCGGTTCGCAGTGCGGCTACTGTACTCCGGGATTCGTGATGAGCCTCTTTGCCGAGCAGTATCGGCCCGGCAGAAGCGGGCCGTGCAGCACCGCCGCACTGTGCGGGAATCTGTGCCGGTGCACGGGATACCGGCCCATCCGCGATGCGGCGCTCTCACTTGGGCCGGCACCGCTCGAGTCTACCCCAGGAGACGAATTCGGCAAACGGCTCATGATGCCGGCGCCAATGCCGGACGCGCTTCGGTACGCAACGTTCTCGCGGCCGTCGAGCATAGCGGAGTGCCTTTCGATATTGGCTGAAGACCCACTCGCGCGCGTCATCGCGGGCGCCACGGATCTGGCAGTCGAGTCCAATCTCAAGGGCAAGAGGTTCGGTTCCCTGGTCAGCGTGGAGCTGCTCCCGGAGCTGCGCGTGTTCGAAGAAACCGAAGGTTTTATTGAGCTTGGCGCGGCGCTTTCGCTGGATGAGATCGCCGCGCTGTGGCGGAACGCACCTCCGTTTTTTGGCGAATGGCTGGAGCTGTTCGCTTCGCCGCCGCTCCGCAATCGGGCCACTCTGGGAGGGAATCTCGCGACTGCTTCGCCCATTGGCGATTCCGCACCGCTGTTGCTGGCGCTCGACGCGGAGGTTCGGATCGCAAGCCGCTCCGGAACTCGAACCGTTCCGCTCCACGCCTTCTTCACGGGCTATCGCCGAACCGTGCTGCAACCGGGGGAGCTATTGATCGCGATCCGCATCCCCAAGCCGCTTCCGCGGATTGTTCGATTCTACAAGGTGGCCAAGCGCAAGCTCGACGATATCAGCACCGTGTGCGCTGGTTTCGCTCTGGGCCTCGATCGTGCGGGCCGGGTGGAGATGGCGCGGCTCGCCTATGGCGGCGTCGCAGCCGTTCCCACGCGGGCGCGGGCCGCCGAAGCGTGTCTCATGGGTAGTCACTGGGATTTGGCGGCGGTTGGCCGCGCGCAAGCAGCGGTAGAGCGTGAGCTTTCCCCGATTGGCGATCATCGCGGATCGGCCGCTTACCGTCTGGCGATGGCGCAATCGCTGATCGCGAAATTTGAGCATGAGACGCAGGGGGACGTGTGAAACTGGCGGGCAGTCCCGTACCCCACGAAAGCGCTGAAGGCCACGTCACCGGCGCCGCACTCTATACGGACGATCTGGTGGGTCGCTTCCCTGCCGCGCTGCATGCGTGGCCGGTGATGGCTCCGCACGCCCATGCCAAGGTGATCGAGCTCGACGTCAGCCCCGCGCTCCGGCTCGCTGGAGTGGTCGCCACGCTCACCGCGCGCGACGTGACGGGCGAGGGCGACTCCGGGGCGAACCGCCATGACGAGCCACTCTTCCCGGACGAGGTTCTCTACCACGGGCAGCCTGTGGCGTGGGTGCTGGGCGAGACGCTGGAGGCCGCGAGAGAAGGCGCATCCAGCGTGACGGTTCGTTATGAACCGTTGCCCGCGATCCTGGGCATCGAAGAGGCGATCGCGCAACAGAGCTTCCTTTCCGGCCCCGCTCGCATGCGGCGAGGCGACGCGGCCGCGTCGATTGCGAACGCTCCTTTCCGCGTTCGCGGCGAGCTGCGCATCGGCGGCCAGGAGCATTTCTACCTGGAAACGCAGTGCGCCATTGCGTGCATGGATGAAAGCGGGGGCGTCTTCCTGCACTCCTCGACGCAGCACCCGGCCGAAGCTCAAGCCGTCGTAGCGCGGGTGCTGGGCATTGGGAAGCATCGCGTCACAGTGGAGTGTCTGCGCATGGGCGGAGCGTTCGGCGGCAAGGAGGTGCAGGCCAACGCGTGGGCGGCGATCGCGGCGCTGGGCGCGTGGAAGACTCGCAGGCCGGTGCGCGTCCGCCTGCCGCGGGCAATGGATATGGCGCTCACGGGCAAGCGGCACCCGTTCCTGGCGCGATACACAGCCGGCCACGATGAGTGCGGACGTTTGCGCGGTTTTGACGTCGAGATGTACTCCGATGGCGGCTGGAGTCTCGACCTTTCGGAACCGGTTCTGTGGCGCGCCATCTTCCACCTCGATAACGCTTACCTGCTGCCGGCGGTGAATGTGACGGGCTACGTTTGCCGCACGCACAAGACGTCGCAGACGGCCTTCCGCGGATTCGGCGGCCCGCAGGGCATGCTGGTGATCGAAGACGCGCTCGACCGGATTGCGCGGTCGCTGGGGCTCCCGCCGGAGACCGTCCGAGAGCGGAACTTCTATCGTGAAGGCGATACCACGCACTACGGCATGCCGGTGAAAGACGCCGGCCGCATTGCGCGCATCTGGGGCGAGCTGAAAGAGACGTCAAGCTTCGATCCGCGCCGCGAAGCTGCGAACGCTTTCAACCGGACTCAATCTCATTGCAAACGCGGCATCGCGATCACACCCGTAAAGTTTGGTATATCCTTCACGGCCACGATGTTCAATCAGGCCGCCGCGCTGGTGTTGGTCTATCGCGATGGCACGGTTCAGTTGAATCACGGCGGAACGGAGATGGGACAAGGACTCCACACCAAGATCCAGCAGATCGCGGCGGAGAGCCTCGGGGTGAATTTGGACGCCGTGCGAGTGATGCCCACGCGCACGGACAAAGTGGCGAATACTTCGGCGACGGCGGCGTCGGCGAGTACGGACTTAAACGGCGCGGCCGTGCTGGACGCGTGCGAACAATTGAAGGCGCGGCTCGCACCGATTGCCGAGCGTCTTCTCGCTGAGAGCGCACGCGCGGCTAGTTTCGTAGAAGTGGTCGAAGCCGCCTATCGCGAGCGAATCCCGCTCTCCGCGCAGGGCTACTATCGCACGCCCGGGTTGAACTACGATCCGCGCACCGGACAGGGCAAGCCGTTCCACTACTTTGCTTACGGCGCGGCGGTGAGCGAAGTGGAGGTCGACGGTTTCACGGGTGAATATCGGTACTTGCGCACGGACATTCTCGAAGACGCCGGCGATTCCGTTTCTCCCGTGATCGACATGGGCCAAGTGGAAGGCGGCTTCGTGCAGGGCCTGGGATGGCTGACGCTGGAGGAACTGGTCTGGAACTCGGATGGCCGGCTGGCCACCGATGGCGCTTCCACTTATAAGCTGCCTTCGTGGACCGAAATGCCGGAAGACTTCCGCACCAACTTTCTGACGCGCGCCTCCGAGCCGGGCGTGGTTTTCGGGAGTAAGGCCGTGGGCGAACCGCCGCTGATGCTCGCGATCTCGGTTCGCGAGGCGCTGCGCGACGCCATCGCGGCCTTCGGCGCCGGAGGAGTCGTGGAGTTAGACAGCCCGGCGACCCCGGAGCGCGTCTACTGGGCCATCCAGCGGGCGAAGGCGTCGTGCGTGGCGGGCGCCGCAGCCACCACGGGTGTCGAGCCACTGGCGGCGGGGGCGATTCGAGAGTGATCCTCCGGGCCGCGGTCTTCCATGTTCCCAGGAATCCCTTTCGCGAGGAGCATGCCCTGGAGGCCTTTGCGGACGGGGCGCTTCTGCTGGAACGAGGGAGCATCGCTACGTGCGGCGAGTACAACGCTGTGCGAGCGGCGCATCCACGGGCGCCGGAGCGCGACCTCCGGGGCGGAATCCTATTGCCGGGATTGGTGGACGCGCACATTCACTATCCGCAGGTGCGTTTGATCGGCTGCATCGGCTATTCGCTGCTCGAATGGCTGGAGAAGCACACGCTGCCCGAGGAAGCTCGATTCTCGGACGACGATTACGCGGGGACGATTGCCGGCGAATTCCTGGATGCTCTGGCGGCGCACGGCACAACTACCGCGCTGGTCTTCGGCGCGCACTTCGCAGGGGCCACGGGAATCTTCATGGAACGCGCCCGCTCCGCCGGCCTGCGCATCGTCAGCGGCCTCACCCTAGCGGACCGGTGCCTGCGCCCGGAACTGCATCATACGCCTGAGCGCGCATACCGGGAGAGTACCGACCTGATCCGCCGCTTCCACGGCCTCGGGCGCCTGCTCTACGCCGTGACGCCGCGTTTCGCGCTTTCCACCTCGGAAGCGCTGCTCGAAGTCTGCGGGACCCTCCTGGCGGAGAATCCGGGCGTCCGCTTTCAGACACACCTGAACGAGAATGAGCGCGAGATTGAGACCGTCGCGCGGCTGTTCCCGAAATCGCGCGATTATTTGGGCGTCTACGAGGAGTTCGGGCTGGCGCAGCCGCGTTCGGTGTTCGCGCACAGTGTCCATTCGACTGACTCCGAAATCGGGCGGCTGGCTTCGCACGGATGCGCCGTCGCGTACTGTCCGTCGAGCAATGCGGCGTTGGGCAGCGGATTCTTTCCACTGGAACGGCATCTGCGCGCGGGAGTGCGCGTGGCTTTGGGCACCGATGTCGGAGCCGGGACCGGTTTCGGGGTCTTGAAGGAAAGCTTGCAGGCGTATCTCACGCAACGGCTGGCGCCGGGCGGCAGGTTGCTCACGGCAGCGGAGCTTCTTTACCTGGGAACGCGCGCCGGGGCCGACGCGTTGGGATTGGGCGACGAAATCGGCGATTTTGGCGCGGGCAAGTCGGCCGATTTCGTGTATCTCCGTCCCCCGGAACGCAGTCCGCTGGCGGCCGTTCTGCGGAACGCACCGTCCGCGGATCGGATGCTGGCCGCGATCCTTACATTGGCCGGCGCCGAGAGCGTGCGCGAGACTTGGGTGGGCGGCGATTGCGTGCGTAAGAGGACGGCCGGTTCGAATCTATATGACGCTGAGTGAGGTGAATGCAATGGATCGAGAGGTGTTCGTGGCGGCCTTCGGCGAGATCTTCGAGGACTCTCCCTGGGTGGCCCGGCGCGCGTGGGAATCGCGTCCGTTCGGTTCGCGCGCAATCCTGCACCAGGCGATGGCGCAGCAGGTGGAGTCGGCGGGGCCCGAGGAGCAACTCGCGCTACTGCGGGCTCATCCGGATCTGGGAGCTCGCGCGCGCATGAGCGCTGCATCCACGCACGAGCAGGCAGGAGCCGGGTTGGATCGACTGACGCCCGAAGAGTACGCGGAACTGACGGCATGGAATCAAGCCTACCGTGATAAATTCGGATTTCCGTTTCTATTCGCCGTGAAAGGCAGCGGCAAGAGCGCGATCATGGAGGCTCTGCGGCGGCGGGCTTCGGCGGATGTGGGGGCGGATGCGGAGACCGAGTTTGCCGAAGCGCTCGCGCAGGTGTACCGGATCGCCTGGTTCCGGCTGGAAGCGGCCGTCAGCCTGGAGGAAAACTCGAGATGAACGAAAACCGCTTCGCCAGCGGATGGAAGAGAAGCTACTACGGGAAAGGCGACGTGACCGTGTATCGGTTAAACCGCGCCGAAGGTTCGCTGTTCGCCGCGAACGTGATGCTTTTGATTTACGGCGACGCGTTCTGGCCGACTTATGCCACCGGGGAGAACGCGGGCTTGGTGGCGACGGACTCCATGAAGAACTTCATCCAACGCGAGACGCTGAATTTCGCGGGTTCGGGCCTGGAGGAATATTGCCGCTTCCTCGGACAGAAGTTTCTCGCAGCCTACCCGCACGCGGAAGGCTCGCAGATCGTGGCGGCGGAGGTACCCTACGGCCCGGTGGGCTCCAAGGCGTTCGCGCCCGCGGGCCCTGAGCGCGCCTTCGCCCGCTTGGAGATCTGCCCGCAAGGCCTGCTGGAAGCGCGCTCCGGAATCGACGGCTTCCGTCTGCTGCGGCTGGGCGGCAGCGCCTTCCATGGATTTATCCGCGACCAATACACCACGCTTCCCGAGTTGAAAGACCGGCCGCTGCACATGTGGCTCGATCTGGCGTGGAGCTACGCCGATTTCGACAACGCGTTCAGCGCGGGATCGGTCACGGCCGCGGCGCGGCGCATCGTTACGGACGTGTTCAATCGATTCGAATCGGGTAGCATTCAGCAGGTGATCTATCAGATGGGTACTCGCCTGCTGGAAGAGGTGCCTACCATCGCTCAGGTGGATCTGGAAGCGAATAACCGCACCTGGGATGCGGCAACGGAACCGGGCTCGGACCTGGGCGTTTATACCGACGCTCGGCCTCCCTATGGCTGCCTGGGCCTGTCCCTCCGGAGATAGAACGGGCCCGCGCTACAGTACATACAGAGGCTCATGAATCTGGACTGGGACGCTGCCGCCCGTCGAACCGTACAACGCTGCCGCGCGCTTGCGTGCTACAGCGAAGAGCCGGGGTGGACCACGCGCACCTACCTTTCGAGACCGATGCGCGATGTGCACCGCGCGCTGACGGAGTGGCTGGCTCCGTGCGGCTGCGCCGTTGCCATTGACGCGGCAGGCAATCTGCGGGCCGTGCGTAGTGGCGGTGGGGCAGGTCTCCGACCTGCCATCTTCAGAGGGGCTGCCAGCCTGGTCATAGGCTCGCACCTGGACACGGTACTTCATGCGGGCGCATTTGATGGCGTGCTCGGCGTGGTGATGGGTGTAGCGTTACTCGAATCTCTCGGGCCGCGCGAGTGGCCCTTCGACATTGAGCTCATCGGGTTCTCCGAGGAAGAAGGCGTACGCTTCAGTCTGCCGTTCCTCGGCAGCCGGGCCGTGACAGGAGACCTCGACGAAGCCGTTGTTGCAATAATAAGTCCCGCGATCCGCGAATTCGGTCTGGATCCGGCGGAACTGCCGCTTGCGCGCTTGCGGCGTCCCATTACCGGATACCTGGAGTTTCATATCGAGCAAGGGCCGGTGCTGGAACAACTCGGGCTGCCGGTGGGAATCGTCGAGGCCATCGCCGGGCAGAGCCGGCTGGAGGTTCGCTTCGAGGGCACTGCGGCGCACGCCGGAACCACCCCGCCCCAATTGCGCAAAGACGCCCTGGCGGGCGCTGCGGAGTGGATCGCCGCGGTGGAGCGGTCCATGCGCGACACGCCGGGTCTGGTGGCCACGGTGGGCCGGATTACCGCGGAACCGGGAGCGCCCAACGTAATCGCCGGGGCGGCGGGCGCGAGTCTGGATATCCGCCACGCGCACGATGAGATCCGCCATCGTGCCGCTCAAGGGCTGACGAAGGATGCGGAAGCCATCGCGCACAGCCGCGGCTTGCGTGTTTGTGTGGAGACGCGCTCGGATCTGCCGGCCACACCCATGGACCGGCATTTCGTCGCGCTCTTGGAAGAAGCGGTGCGCGCGGCGGGCTATCCGGTGCACCGGATGCCAAGCGGCGCCGGGCACGACGCCATGATCCTCGCCGCGCACGTTCCCGCCGCCATGCTTTTCATCCAAAGCCCCGGGGGCCTCAGTCATTGTCCTCAGGAATCCGTTCGCGAAGAGGATGTGGCGGCGGCGCTCGCCTGCGGAGCCGAGTTTCTGTCCGTGCTGGAGCGACAGCATACTGGGGCGGGAGAATGATCGATCTGGTCGTTCGCAACGGGACGGTGGTCGCGCCGGGCGGCGTCGCGCGCGCCGACATTGCCGTGGAGGACGGGATTATCGCAGCGATCGCGCCCGAGTTGCCGGGCGGCGCCAGCGAAATCGACGCTGAGGGTTTGCTGGTACTGCCGGGGCTGGTCGATATCCACGTGCATTTCAACGAGCCTGGCCGCACCGATTGGGAGGGCGCGGCGACAGGCAGCCGCGCGCTGGCAGCGGGCGGAGGCGTTTTGTTCTTCGACATGCCGCTCAACTCTTCCCCATGTACCGTTTCCGCCGCGGCGTTCGATGAGAAGCGCGCGGCGCTGGAACGTTCGTCGATCGCCGACTTCGCGTTGTGGGGAGGCTTGATCCCGGGAAGTGTTCGGGGCTCTTGCGCAGGGGACGCGATGGAAGAGATGGCCGCCCGCGGCGCGATCGGCTTCAAGGCGTTCCTTGCGAACTCCGGCCTGGACGAGTTCCCACGCGCCGACGATCTGACGCTCTATCGGGGAATGCAGCAGGCGGCGCGGCTGGGATTGCCCGTCGCCGTGCACGCCGAAAATGAGGAGATCACCGCGGGCCTCGCGCGGCAGGCGATCGAGCAAGGCCGCACCGGCATGCGCGACTATCTGCAATCCCGCCCCGTCATCGCTGAAGTGGAGGCCATAACTCGCGCGGCTGCGATCGCCCGGGACACCGGCGCTAAGCTGCACATTGTCCACGTGAGCTCCGGCAGCGGCGTCGTGGCGGCACTCGAGGCTCGCGTGCGCGGCGCGGATATTTCCATCGAAACCTGCGCGCACTATCTGTTCTTCACCGAGGACGACGCATGCCGCCTCGGCGCCGTGGCCAAATGTGCGCCACCGCTGCGCCCCGCAACGGAGCGCGATGCTCTATGGGATCTCCTCCGCGCCGGCAGCGTGGATGTCGTGGCGTCGGATCATTCCCCCGCGCCGCCCTCAATGAAAACCGGCGCGGATTTCTTCGCCATCTGGGGCGGCATCGCCGGCGTACAATGCACGTTGCCGGTGTTGCTGGCCAGTGGCGCAGGTCTGCGACCTGCGAGCGGCCTTGATCATGTGCAAATCGCGCGGCTCACCGCCGGATTTGCGGCGCAGCGGTTTCAGCTTCCCAACAAAGGCTCGATCCAGATTGGCAACGAGGCCGATTTCGTGCTCGTGGACATGGCCGCTTCCACCACGCTGGCAGCGGAGCGCTTGCACCAGCGGCACAAGCAAACTCCGTATCTGGGGGCGGCATTCCAAGGCGCGGTGAGGCGAACCCTGCTGCGCGGCCAAACCATTTTTAATGAGGGCTTCGATCACGGCGCCATCGCGGACGGGCCGCGCGGACGGTTCGTGAGGCCGACCCTTTCCACTTATGCAACATCTCGGAAACACACGTAGCGCGCATCGCGCGGACCACCTCTTGCTGACGCCGGACACATTTGTGCGCGCGCCGCTGCCGGGGATGGTGAATGCAACGGCGATCGTGCACGTATCGCCGGCGGTGGGCGCGAAGTTCACACAGTACACAGCCGAGTTCGAGCCAGACGGCTCGCTAGGCCCGACGGAGGCGCAACGATTTATCTATGTGATCGAGGGAGACGTCGTTATCGAAGGAGACGCCGCCGGCGGCCACCTCGGTCCAGAGGAGTTCGTCTACGTTCCCGCGGGGATGCCGCTGGCGGTTCGCGCGGAAACACGAGCGCGGGCCGCCGTAATCGAGAAGCCATTCCAGCCGCTGGCGGGCTTCGCCGCGCCGGAAGTATTCAGGGGCGACGAGAACGCCATCGCCTCGAACCCCTTCGCGGCCGACCCGGACCTGCGAGTACGCCTGCTGATCCCAGAGGGCCCGAGCTTCGATTTCGCGGTAAACACGATGACGTTTCAACCGGGCGCGGCGCTTCCCCTGGTGGAGATACATGTGATGGAGCACGGCCTGCTTATGCTCGCAGGCGGCGGCATCTATCGTCTGGGCGAGAATTGGTATCCCGTGACCAAAGGTGATTTCATCTGGATGGCGCCGTATTGTCCGCAATGGTTCGGCGCGCTTGGGAAAACGCCCGCGAAGTATCTTCTCTATAAAGATTTCAACCGGAACCCGCTATGCTGACCGTCGTATGTTGACCGACTCATGTTGACAATCGACGGCGCGCGCCTCGAATCCGAACTCGAACGGCTCGCTGCGTTTTCCGAAGCGCAGCCGCCGGCGGTGACTCGCGTCGTCTTCACTGAAACGGATCTGCGCGCGCGCGAATACATCAAGTCGCTCGCGCGGGCGGCGCACCTTGCGGTTCGCGAGGACGCAGCCGGCAACACATTCGCTCGCTGGGCCGGAACGGAACCCAGCCTCCACGCTGTCGGCACGGGATCGCACATTGACGCGATTCCCAATGCCGGCCGCTTCGACGGAACCGTGGGTGCGCTCGGAGGGTTGGAAGCGATCCGTGCGCTGCAAACCAGCGGATTCCATCCGCGCCGATCCATCGAACTGGTCATATTCACTGCTGAAGAGCCCACTCGCTTCGGCATTGGCTGTCTGGGAAGCCGGCTGCTTGCGGGCAGCCTCGACGCCTCCGCGGGCCAGCGCCTGCGCGACCAGCAGGGCCGGACTCTGGACCAAGTCCGGACGGAAGCCGGGTTCGCCGGATCGCTCGATTCGGTGCGTCTTGCAGCCGGATACTATTCGGCCTTCATCGAGCTGCACATTGAACAAGGACCCATGCTTGAAAGGGAGGGAACTCCGATCGGCATTGTGACGGCCATCGCCGCCCCGGCGAGTCTGCGCATCACCATCGAAGGCGAAGGCGGACACGCAGGGGCCGTACTCATGCCCGAGCGGCATGACGCGTTCCTCGCGGCGGCGGAGGTCGCGCTGGCCGCCGAGGCTGCGGCTAAGAACACCGGAGCAGCCGATACGGTGGCGACCGCTGGAGTCTGCGACATCTTTCCCGGGGCTGTCAACAGCATTCCCAGCCGTGTCATCTTGATGCTGGATATTCGGGACATCGATGGCGCGCGGCGGGATGCCGCCATCCGCGCCATCGAAACGGAGATCCGCAAAATCGCCGAGTACCGCGGTGTGAAGATAGACACGGAAGCCATCAACGCCGACGATCCGGCGATCTGCGATCCGCGGGTGGTTGCGACGCTTGTGGCGGCAGCGGAAACCCGCCAACTGCGCGCGCGGAAGATCGTGAGCCGCGCCTATCACGATTCGCTGTTCATGGCGCGGATCGCTCCCACGGCGATGCTATTCATCCCCTGCCGCAATGGTTATAGCCACCGTCCCGATGAGTACGCTTCGGCCGAGCATATCGTGCAGGGCTCGGCCACGCTCGCCGAAGCGCTACGCTTGCTCAGCCGCAGTTAGCCAGAGATTGGGAGAATTCAAAAATGAACTCACTGAAAGACCGTGTAATATCGCATGCTGGCTTCGGAGACGACATGGATCTGAAGGTCCTTCGGGACGACCAGCATGCGTTTCCACCCTACCAGGTCTGCATCTTGGCCAGGCAGGACGCAATGAACGAACCCCAGGCTCGCGGGAAGCGCTCCTCTAATTGTCGGGGAGGTTCACCAACCAGAAAATGAAAACCTCCTCCCGAGCCGGGCTGTATTATCCTCTCACCGAGCGATCGTCCGAAGCAGGGCGCTTAGGCCGTTCCACAGAATCTGTACACCGATGCATACGAGGATGAACGACGACATGCGGATTATGATGTTCATCGCGGAGTCGCCGAGCGTGCGTCCGATCCGTTCAGCGAACCGGTAACTCAAATAGATGGACACCGAAATCAGAGCCGAGCCCAGCAGCATCCCTCCGATCAAAGGCCACCGCCACTCCGAGCCTTCGGGCCGATTAGCGCCGACCGTAATCGCTACCGAGATTGATCCCGGCCCCACAGTCAGCGGCAGCGTTAAGGGATAGAATGCCTGGCGGGAGTAATCGGCCTCGTTGCACTCCCGCCGCGCGCCATTTTCGCTGGGCGTGTCATCATTCGGTTGGCGCAGGAGCGTCCAGCCGGTCGAAATCACCACCAACCCTCCGCCCACCTGGACCACCGGCAGGGAGATCCCGAAAAAGGCAAGGATGTGGGTGCCAATGAATATAGAGGTAAGGATCAGAACCAAGCCATTCAGGGCGATCATCCGTGCCAGCACGGTCCGCCCCCGGCTGGTCAATCCGCGAGTTAACGACAGAAAAATCGGCGTATTCCCGATCGGATTGACGATCGGAAACAGGGCCCCGACAACGAGGAAAGTGTACTTTGCGAGATCGCCCAGCGCGCCTGCCATTATCGCTCCCTTTACATTAGCTCCGATCGGTAGGCCTCGGACGGGCTGGTGGGTAGCCAGAACGCGCTTGTGGCCTCCGAACCATTTGTCGTCTGTTGTACCCACACTTTCAAAGCGATCATTGCGAATCCGACGCTCGCCGTGACGGTTATGTATAAATTGTTTTGATTGACACTATCAGCCGCGGGGTGTAACACTTGTCCGAGTACTTTTGCCAGTCGACTTTGGTTAGTCACCTTTCCTTTTAGCCTACTTCATGGCAGCGGGAAACTTCATCAAGAGTCTCCGCGCCTCACGCACTCCGGAAGAGAACGCGAACTAGAGTGGACCCCTGGGCTGAGACAACCAGTTAACCCACAAGTCGCCGTTCGATGAAAACTCATTGTACGGCGAAAAGAACTGCCTGCAAAATGGTGATCGGTTGGTGAAGCGGAGGCGGGC
>Ga0182024_10001885_pt1 | contig 52947 bp, 37 predicted proteins | sample P32metaG_FD_120480 | JGI IMG/M metagenome (GOLD analysis project Ga0182024, IMG submission 120480) | Permafrost microbial communities from Stordalen Mire, Sweden - P3-2 metaG (Illumina Assembly) | ecosystem: Environmental > Terrestrial > Soil > Wetlands > Permafrost | place: Sweden: Stordalen... | reverse complement strand
TGTCGCTTGGATACGGTTTTCTCTGTGTCATTCCCCAGAATTACCGTGCTGAACAAGCATCGGTGAATAACCACCCTGATGACTGCGGCAGATCAGGTCCAAAGATCGTAAACAGGCTCTAAGCGGTAGTGAACGACTTGGGCGAGCTCGGTTGAGGCAAGAGCAAAGTTTATGCCCTGTGTGCCGGTCGCCCCAAAGGACAGTGTGTTGACGCCTATCACGACTCCAGAACGGTTCAGCAATGGCCCACCTGAGTTGCCGTGATTGATGGCTGCGTCGGTCTGAATCCAGGTTCCAGCACGGCCGGGAACATTTGCGACTGTATTGTCGGAGAACCCTCGCACCCCACTGACGGTGCCCTTTGTAACCGTATTTGGCAGGAGGATCGTCCCCATGGCATCATGTGCGCCTGGGGTTCCAATTGCGATCACATCCGAGCCCGGCATCGGCAGCGTTGGGCTCACATCAAGGAATTGAACCCCGTGCGCATCCACCTTGACGAGCGCCAGATCCCGATCTTGATCCACATATATGTTGTTGCTTTGTAATGCCGCACCGGTAGATGTGATGATAAGTGCCGATTGCTGGCTGCCAACGACATGCGCGTTTGTAGCGACCAGGCCATCTGCCGTGATGAAAAAGCCGCTGCCGCTTCCATTGGCGGTCTGTACCTGCACGATGGCAGGCAGGGACCTTTGAACAATCTGCTCTGGCGGGATGCTCTCTGGCGTCACACCCGTTCGAGATTCGGTAACCTGTGCCGGGAGACTTGTCTGCCCAAGAAACGCCTGGATAGGGTCGAGCCGAAAATTGAACTGATCTGATTCCATAAGGTAGTATTCGAAGCTATTCTGCCCATTGAAGCTCCTCCAAACATGTGGACCGGAGGTTAATTGAACAGATTTCGGAAGGTAACCCTCCTTCAACAGCCTTATTGAGAGCGGCTCGTCGACGCGCGAACTGAATGCAGTATGCTTTGCGCCGAAATAGGCGCTCGACACGTTGAGCGTACACGGCGTTGTGCAAGTAATGCTTCCATTAACGTCCACCTGGGCTCCCGCCGGAGTGGATTCAATTAGCACCTTCTTGTTGCCCGCATGAGCGGCTTGACAAAACAAGAATAGGCCGCCAGCCATTGCGGCGATCACAAACTGATGCACGGGCTTCATTCACAGCCTCTCTTCGATCACTGCCTGGCTACAAGAAGATTTCTGCCATTTGGACACGAGAATCTTAACCCCGTACCCCAGAGATGTCCACAGGGGTACATTTCGCTGGCGCGTCAAGGGCGCAGCATTTGGAGCGAGAGTATCCGATGGCCTTCTCCGCTGCCGACTCCAGCATGATGGGCAACTCGGAAGCTGGCCCACCAACGCGGCCTTTCGCGATTCCCTGTCCCGGCCCTCGCTGCTGTCCCCAGGCCCGTCAAGGCGAGCCTCACCCATCCCCATCGCCGGTGACGCCCGCGTATCCGGGGCGCGGAGTTTGCGCGCTGGCGGACGGCATGACGGGCTTCCCGCTGCCGCCGACATACCACCACCGCACACGCCGTGCGCGGGAACTCACCCCACGGCTCATAGCCCCGCAGCGAAGCTGCCCCGGCGGGCATTTTGGGCGCGACGCTGAACCTTGAGGAACCGCCTCTGCCCAACACCCTGGCACTGCCGGAGAAACCACGCGCCCCAAATGACCCACGCCCGCGAGAAGCGCAGCGACTAATGCGGGCGTGGGCTGCGCGGGGGAGGTGGGAGTGGCAGGGCACCACCCTGCCACCGTGGCCCGTGAGCGCAGCGTGAGGGCAAGCACCTGGGCCGCGCAGCCGCCGGTGGGAGGCGTGGGCGGTCGCAGATGCTGACATCACCGACGCACTCAGCGCCGCCCGCCCACGCCGGGTGAGTAACGCCGCCGCGCGCTTGCGGGACGGCAGACGCGGCACCACCGCGGCGGGCGGCCTGTACGAGAAAGCGCGGCCGCCGCGTATAGGGGTTTACTTTATTGAGCGAACCCTAGGTGAGCGGTATCTATAGCTCTTGTCTTCCGCCGGTCGACCACTGTTTTGGGGGTGGTGCGATGCTGGATGGTGGCGAAGCTATAGGTCTGGTGTTATCGAGACGGGTTGTATCTATGGTTCTTTATGCTCTCTTCCCGCCGGTCGATCACTGCTTGGCAGGCCATCCCAAACCGCCGGAGGCGTGAGCGCAGCGCGCGAACGGAGCGCCGCCGGGAGGCGTAAGCAGCAGCAAAGCGGCTGCGCTTGCGGGGCAGGCCCGGGCGGCAGCCCGGTAAGCAGCCGGAGGCTGCGCTGCTCTTGATGTTCTCCCAGACATGAAACCCACACCACGACTGGCTGTTTCTAATTTGCGCGCATGACACGGGCGCAGATTACGCTATTTCGCCCCCGGGACCTTGCTAATTTTTGACTTTGGTTCGGGGGAGTCTTTTGGAAGCGGAACGAACCTGAGCCGCCCGTTCTCGCTGATTTCTGGTAGCATCCACCGGCCCCGGATTTGGGCTGGAGGGCCGTTCTTCTTCCACTTCTCTGTTCGGCCCAGTGGAGGCCGGACGCCTGCCGGTGCCTCGACAACCCGCAACTCGCCCGCCGAGTTCGCCTCCTCTTGGAATGTTTTGCCTCTGAACACGAAGGGGCGGCCTTGCGGTTTCCATGCCTCTGCGGGTGCTTCGACGCCCTCAGGGGTTGGGACCATTCGGAGGTCGCCGAAAGGGCTGGCTTCCTGCTGCCACACCTTGTCTCCTATTCTGATCGGCTTCCCGACTGGTTTCCATGCCATCGGCTTCGGTGCGGTCGCCCGTGGATCGAGTCCGGCCTTTACCCTGGCGGCCCGGTGGATTTCTTCGGGGTCCAGCTCTGGCGGGGCGGGTTCTTTGAATTCCGGCGCGGCTTCGTCCATCTCCTGTGCCTGGTGTTCGTCCTCTGTGCTGGCGGCGGCGCGGCGGGCTGCTTCCTTCTTGATGCGCGCCTGCGGGCTGGTGAGCTTGAGCGCGTCGGTCAGCAGATGCGCGAAACGCTGAATCGCGCCCGGATTGTGGGCGGGATGATACAGCTTTCTGATCTCGGCAATGCGCGACTGCATCTCGTTAACGACGCGGCTATGTTGTTCCGAGCCTTCAGGATGCTGGGCCAGTTTTTGGCGAAGCATCCCAAGCTGCTGGCCGAGTTCGGTTGCCTTGGCCTTGAACTCCTCCTCGTTGAGCTGCTGGCTGCGCCCAAGCGCCCCGCCGTAGCCCCGCGCGCCGATTGCCCAGCCCTGATTCCATGCTGCCTGGTTTGCCACGGCTGCCTCCTATCAGGCTGCATCTCTTGCGTTAATCTCCGAACGGATTGCCCGCGCTGTTGCCACACGGCGCTGCTGATCGTTCAACTGCAGCGGGTCGGGCCGTTCGCCGGTCTTCACGGCGCGCGCCACCTCGGCAAATCTCGATGGTTGTGCGATCCTCACATCTGGATTACTGCCCATCTTCTCCGCCCACTTGCGATCACTCGCGGCCACGGCCTCGGCCCTGATTCTTTCATCGTGTTCTTGCTCCGCCTTCTGCAGCATGGCTTTCTGGCGACCTTCGAAGTCGTATTTGCGGGCTACGTATTCGCGAAAGGGCAACCGGCTGTTGGTTGCTTCCCGGTCGAGATCGTCGAAGCTATCTGGCAGAACTTCGCCGGTCAGCTTCATGTGCGTTTGCATGGCCCAACCGACGTTGCTGATGCCGTTGGAAAGCTGCTTGGTGACATCTTCCCGCGTGAATGTTGGGGAGCCCGGCACACTGCCGGGTGCGCCGCTCACATAGCGGCCCTGACCATCGCGAGATTGCTCTGGTGGTTCCGCGAACTCCAGCCCTGACGCCTTCGCGGACTCAAGCTGGCTTTTGTAGTAACTGAGCTGGCCGTCATAGTTGGCTTTCTCGGCCGCCCAGCTATTCAGAGCCGGTGCAATCGACTCGTCGTAGAACTTCTCGTTGGACCGCTTTGCGATCTCGGCCGCCTCGCGCTGCTGGGCGGCTGCCAGCCGTTCATTCTCGGCGGTGGATAAGACTGCGCTGAAACTCGAAACCACCTTGCCGTCCAGCGCCGCAATCTGCTCATCGGTTAAGCCTGTCTGCTGTAGAATCTCGCGGACTGTTGACATTGCCCCTCCCATTCCCTGGCTGAAAGAGAAAACGGCCCAAGCCGTTCCCGGTCTTGAGCCGTTGCTGATTCTCCGGGCTGGAGGGGCACGCTGCTCGACGCTGAGTTGATTGCGGGAGATGGTCAACGCTGAGAGCGTGACTTAGGGGCTGGCTTGCGGACCAGGCCCGTCACCCCCACACTGCGCTATCGTACCGCTGATCTGGTTTCACCGCTACTGCTGATTTTTAGCGTTTTCGGCCATGCTGCCCTGTCCCTGGAGAGTTCTGGCGCGGTTTTGGGAGGCCTGGTGGTTTGTTTCAGCGCGGTGGAGTGGTTGGTGTTCCAACTCCAAGGTTTCCTTTCTGTGGCTGCCAACGTAATGCAGGCCGCCCCAGCGTACGAGCACGCGGCTACCGGCCGCCCTGAGTGCCCGTCCCGGCAAACCGTCTCGACATTCCTTTAGCTTTACCAGCGAGCCGGTTGGAAACGGCGTCGCTGCCATCGCTGTTTGCAAGATCGGAGTCCGTCCGCCTGACTTCATGGCTTCTCTTTTTGGGCTGGCACGAGACTTGCCGGTGCGTGCTGGCCCAAGTAATCGAGATCTGGCCAGAGCACTCTCAGCCGTTGGCCCAGCTTGACTACTGTCCCTGATGAACCGAACTGGCAGCCCTTGAGCATCACCTTTGACCCCACTTGGAAATATCCGGCTGGCATCGCTGGCGGGTAGCTGGTACCACTCTCGAAATCGAAGAATGGATCGCGTCGAGGCTCGTTCGGCATTTTCATGCTCCTTCTCACACCTTCACAGTGCCTTGGTTCGCGCTGGGGCGGCTGGCGGGGGCTCTGCTAGTGATCCACCCCTCGATGTCGTTTGAGAGCCATCCAACTGCACGATCCCCCAGCGAAACACCCGCAGGGAATTCGCCCTTTTGAATTTTGAGGTAGATTGTCGACCGGCTCAGCCCGGTCTTCTCCCTAACTTGCCGGGCCCGCAAGATAGTAACGGGGCTGTTGATCGTTGCTGTTTGCATTCGGGCCTCTCATCTCAGCAAAAACGAAACTCCCATAAGCCCAGCAGGGTCTATGGGAGTATCTGGTGAAAGCGTGAGGCTATTCGGTTTTGCTGTCAAGCCCTATCGATTGGCATCGCACAACCTGGGTCAAGGTGGACGTTTATCGACCTGTCTGACGCCTGTCCGGATTCTGGACTGGCTAATTCCAACGCTGCTACGCCACATCACTGCGAAACGGCAGCACCCGGCCGCCGCGTTGGGTCAGCTCCAGAAAGTCGGCCCACCTCTGCATCATCCGGGCGCGTGCCTGTAAGTACTCGGCGTGGTTATAGCTTGCCGAAACAGCATTTCGTTCTGCGTGCGCCAATTGTAGTTCGATGTGCGCATGTTCAAATCCCTGCTCATGCAAGATGGTGCTGGCCAACCCGCGGAAGCCGTGCCCGGTCATCCTGCGCTTGTAGCCCATACGTTCCAAAGCCTTCAAGATGGTGTTATTGCTCATGCACCGGTTGGGATTGCGGTCACCGGGAAACAGTAACTCGCCGGCCCCGGTCAAGCTGCGCAGCATTTCCAGCACTTCGATTGCCTGTGTGGCCAACGGGACGATATGTGGCGTGTCCATTTTCATGCGCTCTGCCGGGATATTCCAACGGCGCGCCTCCAGGTCGAACTCGCCCCACCGTGCTTCGATGAGTTCGCTGGTGCGCACAAAGGTCAAGGCCATCAGCCTCATGGCCAGCCGGGTTATCGTTCTGCCCTGATAGCATTCGATAGCCCGCAGCAAGCCGGGTAATTCCTTTGCGTCGATGCGGGCGAAGTTAGTCTTCTTGATTTGCTTCAAAACGTCTGCGGGCTTTACATCGGCAGCTGGATTACGTTTCACTCCGTGGCCGTGGGCAATGGCGAAACGAAAAATCTGCCCAACGGTCTCCAGTGCCCGTTTAGCCAGATCCCCTGCGCCCCGCGCCTCGATCGCCTTGACCATCGTCACGAGCTCAGGCGCCTCGATTTCAGCGATGGGGCGGGCCCCTAGCTGGGGAAGAATATTCTGCTCCATGCGGCGCCGTGTCGTGTCCGCGTGGCGCGGGCTTTTGCCCACCCGCCAATGTTCCCACCAAAGGCCCGCGATGGACTGGAAGGAGTTCTCAGCCGTCGCCTTGAGCGCGGTTTTCTCGGCCTTCCGCTGCTCCATTGGGTCCACCCCAGTCGCCAACAGGCTGCGAGCTTTGGCGTGGCGCTCTCTGGCCAGCACGAGCGGCACATCCGGGTACGACCCCAGCACCATGAGCTTTTCCGTGCCATCGTACCGGTACTTCCACCGCCAAATTCTTCCGCCCGCCGGTGTGACGAATAGGAAGAGCCCCCGGCCATCGCTTAGACGGTAGGGTTTTTCTCCAGCCTTGGATTTTCGAATTTCAGTGTCGGTCAGCACGATACCCCCTTCAGTCGAGAGATACCCCCGGAATTGAGGGACACCCCCCGAGGCTCTGCTTTCGATTGGCGAATTTCCATGTCCGTCGCCGATGTGTCCCCCAAGACCTGAGGCTATCGGGGGTATGAATCCCGCTGCGGATTCAAATCCGAATGGGGCAATGCCCCACCTGTAAAAGAGTGAAAACTCGCATGGATATTGGGGATGAGGTGCGTTTTTCTGAAATACCCCCAGCCGTAAGGCAGGATACCCCCTCAAATTCCCCAAAATTCCCCGGCTTTCATAGTACCGCTCTGCACGGTAAAACACAAAGCATCATTGATTCTATTGATGTTTGCGAGGGAAAACCGAACGCTATAGAACGGTAAAAAACTAATCTATGGCGGAGAGCGAGGGATTCGAACCCCCGATACCCTTTCAGGTACGTCGGTTTTCAAGACCGATGCCATCAACCACTCGGCCAGCTCTCCGCGTATGAGGCTATCTCAGATTGTACGGCCAAAGCTACGTCCTTGCGAAGACCGCCCCTGCGCATCGGAACTCTTATCCGTGCGGGGTCAGCGGGGCCAGCGGAGTTGGTGCGGCTCGGCTAGCGAACTCCATCTTTATTACGGCTTCGGCATTACCAAAACTTCTACGCCGCTGGCTGCATTCGACTGGCGAAATATCTGCTCAGTGGCCTTCTTGAACTCTTCCGGCCTGGCGTTGGGGATGTCGGTGAAGGTTTGCGGATTGCGGTCGGTGAGCGGGAACCAGGAACTCTGTACCTGAACCATGATGCGGTGGCCGCGGCGGAAGGTATGGAAGAGATCGGGCATTGTGAAGTCGATGTCGGCTTCCTTGCCGGGTGTGAGCGGCTCGGGCTTCTCCCAGTTATTGCGGAACTTGGCCCGGAAGGGTTCTCCGCGCAGCAACTGCTGATAACCGCCCATATACACGGGCGGCGCGTCCACGACGCGCTTGTTTCCGGCCAACGAGTCGTCCGGATTGGGATAGTTCTCCGGATAAACGTCGATCAGCTTCACGTCGAAATCGGAGTCTGTGCCGGAGCTGGCGATCTTCAGTTTCGGCGAGATGGGGCCGGCGATGGTCACGTCCTCCTGGAGCGGCTCGGTCTGGTAGACCACGACGTCGGGCCGGTAACTGGCGAAGCGCTGGTCGTCCACCATGTAGCGCTGGGGCACGGTGTCCGTGGTGTAGCCGACAAAGGGCACGGGATGGGCCGGGTCGCTCACGTACTCGTCGGCCCCATTGGCTTCGGCGGGCGGGTCGAAGCTGAGCTTGCCGCCCGCGTGGAAGTAGAGAGTTTTGGCCGTGGCGGCTTTGGGTGGCCAGGCCTCGTATCTATGCCAGACGTTCGTTCCGGTCTCAAAGACGATGGCCTTGGGCAGCGCCGCGCCCTTGCCCTTGAGGTAATGCTCGAAGAAGGGAAATTGGATATTGGCGCGGAAGTATTCACTGGTTTTGGCATTGAATTGCACATCGCCCAGGTGGCTCCCATCGCTGCGCGCCCAACCGCCGTGGACCCATGGACCCTCGACCAGCGTAGTCGGCGTGCCGGGGTTGAATTTGTTGATGGCATAGAAGGTGCGGTAAGGGCCGCTCAAGTCTTCAGCATCGAACCAGCCGCCCACCACCAGCACCGCGCAATTGACGTTCCTCATGTGGCGCGATAGGTCGCGCGACTGCCAGTAGTCGTCGTATGTATCGTGCTTGAACTGGTCATTGAAGAGCCAGTTGGAGCCTTTCAGGTAGAGCTTGTCGAGGTTGGCGATGTTACCCGCCTGAAGATAGAACTTGTAACTGTCCGGGGTGCCGAAGTCGAAGGGGATCATGGGTCCGGGAGTCTGCGGCTCCGCCTGGGGATGGAAAAATGGGGCGTAGAAACCGAAGCCGGCAGAGAGCATAAATGCGCCGCCATGATAGCTGTCGTCGCCCAGAAAGAGGTCGGTCATGGGTGCCTGAGGGCTGGCCGCAGCCAGGGCGGGATGGGAGTCGATGATGGAGGCCGAGGTATAGAAGCCTGGGTAGGAGATGCCCCAGATGCCCACTTTGCCGTTGTTGTTAACGACATGCTTGAGCAGGAACTCGATAGTGTCGTAGGTATCCGAGGAGTCGTCTACGTCTTGCGGGGATTTCTTCTCGTCGATGTGGGGACGCATCTCGACGAAGTCACCCTCGCTCATCCAGCGTCCGCGCACGTCCTGGTAAACGAAGATGTAGCCGCCCCTCTCGAACTCTTCGGAGGGCCCAAGTTGCTTTGGGTACTGGTCCTCGCCGTAGGGAGCCACGCTATAGGGAGTGCGGTTCATCAGGAACGGGTACGGGCCGCCAAAGGCATCCTTGGGCACATAGACCGCGGTGAACAGCCGCTTGCCATCGCGCATGGGGATGCGGAACTCGTACTTGGTGTAGTGGGCGCGGACGTAGTCTTCCTGGGGTGCGGCGGGGCCCGGCTGTTGGGCGCGCACAGCGGCGAACACGATGACAAAAACGGCCAGAACGGCGATAGGGAGGCGGCGCGGTTTAAACATCGGTTACAAGAACCTCCTGAAAAATCAAGACTACCCCAACAAGGCGGTCAATCGACTCCTACTCTTTGTATTCGCTCTACTCCACTTCCATCTTCAGCATGGCTGGCGGCTTTTCCGGCTTCGTCAGCGGCCTGGTGATGTCGTCGAGATAGGCGGGCGCGGCATCTACACGTTCGAGCGCCGGATAGCGCTCGCCATCGTGATAGTCGAGCTCGACAGTCGAGACAAAGGAGTCGGCTTGCACGATGAGATGCGTCGGCTCGGTGTTGCCTTTTGCCGCGCGGATGGCAGCCTGAAGCGCATCCGATGAAAAGATTTGCCCGTTCACGGCGATGATCTTTTCGCCGGGGGCCAGGCGCGCTTTATCGGCGGGCGAGTTCCAGCGCACGTCGGCAATGCCGCCGTCGGTTCCGATGCGAAGGCCAATGGAGAACCAGCAGTCCAGGCCCCTGCCCCGCGACTCCATCATGGTGGCGATCGTGCGCTCTGAGGCGTTGGGCTTGTCTGTGAACACAAGCTTGTAACCGCCCTGTTCGATTCCAGCCAGATCGGCACGCGGGTTGATCTTGTCCACGCGGTCGTGCAGGAACGTGGCCCAGTCGTAGGGGACAACCGCGTTCAGATCCTGGACGAGCTCATCGAAATTGTAGGTCACGATGAGTGGGCCGGTGTTCCCGCCCTTGCCGAGAAAGATCTTCTGGAATTTGTCGAGCGACTTCTTGTTCTTTGTAAGTTTGCGAATGAGCGTGTCCGCGTCCAGCCACAGCAACTCACCCTCGTCGTAGTAGTCCTGGTTGCGACGCCAGTTGGACCATGTCCGGCTGCCGTCGCGCAGAATGCTGGCGGCAATGGCCGTGTCCTCGGTGGTGCGCCACTCCCGGCCGGGGCGATAGTCGAGGCTTGCAGCGGTCATGGCCAGCATGTCGCGATGCTGGGCTTGCGTGATGATTCCGGAGCGCGCGGCCAGCACATCGCCGAGATACTCGGTCATCCCTTCGTAGACCCACAGCAATGCGCCCTGCTGCGCGGTGGCAAAGTCAGGCTGGTAGAGGCCAACCGGACGGCGGTACTTGCCGTTCCATGAGTGGGTAAACTCATGCGGCAGCAGGTCGGCCATGGCTAGCTGATGCGCATCGTCGGTGTAGCCCTTTTCATCCACGCCGTTGTCTGAGGACTGGCCGTGTTCCAGGCCATCTTCGCCGCCCCCGTCGGAAAGTGTAAGCAGGAAGTGGTAGACGTTGTAGTGATGTGAGCTGTAGAGGGCGTCGGCCTCGCGCACCAGGTTGTTAAGTTCGGCCAGCAAGGCAGGGCGCAGATTCGAATCATCGGGGTGGTCGGAAACCACGTCGATGAAGTGCTTGGGCGAGATCTCAGGCGCCAGGGGGAACTCATGGAAGTATTGGCCGGCGACGATCGGCGAGTCCTCGAGCTGCTCGACGTTGGTTGCGGCAAAGTGGGTGGTGGAACCCGCGGCCGGGACCGGGTAGGGACCGGAGCCGATGGGCGTGAGCGCTGTGCCGATGCCCCAACCGGCAGGGACGATCAGCGACGGCTGGATGGGGATGTCGCGGACCGGCGTGTTGGCCGGATAGAGCATCAATTTTTCCCATTCGAGCACGGCCAGCTTCTGACTGACACGCTCGGTGACGATGCAATCCAGATGAGCATGAAGCGTGGTCACGCCCGTGGGCACCACGAGGTGGAATTGGTAGAGGTCCACGTCGTCGCGCCGCCACGGGATGGGCTGGCCATTAGCGGTAAAGACCACGCCGGTGATGGCGTCTACCGGACCGGTGGGGCGATGGTCGCCTGGAATCCACTTCGGCGTTGTCAGGGTGAGCGGCCCGGCGGTGACCGGCAGATCGATCTCGGCGTGATAAAGCTTGCGCGGCGCGTCAGATAGGTCGGCGGTGATTTGAATCGGAGCCGTCTGCGCTAGCGCGGTGCCGAATGGGACGGCAAGCAAGAATGTAGCCAATGTAGCGTTCGTGAAGTGGAGCAGCTTGTTCATTGCTGGCGGAGTCTCCTGAGAATCTCAGAGTACCGCACCGCGCTGGCCTAAAGGCGATTTTTCGCGTTAGATAGGAGCGCCCTGGACGGCCCGAAAACCCCGACGAAGATGCGATTTTCATGCGCTACGGGCCAGACAGAGTTACCATATATGCACAAATTCACTAGTGTGCTGTCCCTAAAGTTCGCGTCATAATTTGACAGTCCCCAATTTCCCCAAACGGGCTGTCATCCTGAGCGAAAGGGGCCCCGAACGTCTTTCAGTTCGGGGGTGGTGAGTCGAAGGATCTGCGGCTGCACTTTGGGATTTATGCCAGGAACTTGGGGGACAGGACACTAACAGCCGCCAGTGTCCTCAAACGCTGGGACTGCACCTTTGCGCGCTTGGCCGGGGCCGGCAGTGAGTAACATGAACGGCCCGTAATAATCTCTTTATCGGCCAGTAACATAGCCGTGTTTGGATGGTGTCTTGCTAACAATGCACGCGAAATTTCGAGATGCCCTACGTACCGTAAATGAATCGTCGACAGGAACCTGCGAGAACCCTGAAAAAGGCGCTTGAGTGATCGAATCCTTGAATTGTTGCAAAAAGGTGTGGCACGATGGGATTGATCTACTACAGGCAAATCCGCACAGATCAACTGCAAGCAAATCTCTCAAGGAGGCATTCATGCCAAGGAACCCGTGTACCCAAATACGACCCGCCGCGCTGCTTCTGGCGGTGGCTTTCTCCGTGGTCTTCACCGGCGTTTCCGCAATGTCGCAAACGTCCGGCGCAGGTGCAATCACCGGAACCGTGATGGATGCCAAGCAGTCGGTCATCCCTGGCGCATCTGTGACCGTCACGAATGTCGATACGGGCGTCGATCACGCCTATACGACCAATTCCGACGGCAATTATCTGGCGCCTTTTCTGCAGCCGGGGCACTACAAGGTTGACGCATCCGCTACCAACTTCGGCACTGTGGAAGCCAAGAATCTGACCCTTCTGGTGGGTCAGACGCTCACGATCGATCTGACGCTGGTGGTCCAGTCCGCTGCCACGACCGTCGAGGTATCGGCTACGCCTCAACTTCTGGACCTGGAAAAGACCGAAGTCTCGCAGGTGGTCGATCAGCAACTGATCCAGAGCCTGCCGGTCAAAGCCCGTAACTGGAGTGATTTTGTCCTGATGACGCCGAATGTAGTGCAGGATGGAGGCAGCGGCCTGATCAGCTTCCATGGCATCAGCGGCCTTTACAACCAGAATTATGTCGATGGCGCCAACAACAACCAGATGCTCTTCAGCGAAGCACGTGGCCGCGCCAGCGGCGCACCGTATGTCTACTCGCTGGACTCGATCAAGGAATTCCAGGCTGAAACCTCCAACTACTCGGTCGAATTCGGCCAGGCGGCCGGGGGCCAGGTAAACGCAATCACCAAGAGCGGCACCAACACTCTGCATGGCGACCTGTTTTACGATCTCCGCTACCCCAGCCTCAACGCGCTGGATCCACTCAGCAAGTACCAGGCGCTATATAACGGCGCTACTCCGTTCCTGCTGACTCAGCCCATCCACCAGCAAAACCAGTTTGGCGGCTCGGTTGGCGGCCCCATCCTGAAGGACAAGCTGTTCTACTTCTTTACCTATGACGGCTACCACCAGGTTGGGCGGGTTCTCTACTCGGATTCCAACATCATCACGTTGACGCCCACGCCAAGCAACTCCGGCAATACGGTTGTGTCGCCCACACAGTGTCCCACCACTATCACCTCCGTACAATGCGCCGCAGGCATCAACTTCCTGTTGACTGTCGCCAATATCGGATCGGGCGACATACCACCCTCGCGCTTTGCCAAGCAGAATCTCTTTTTTCCCCGAGTCGACTACCACATCAACAGCAAGAACGACGCATTTGCCGACTTCAACTTCGCCGATTTCGACGAGACTTACGGCTACAGTGGCGGCAACACATTCTCAAACAGCTCGCCCAGCACCAATGGCCCCACTAGCTACCATGAGCGCTTCCTTGTCGGTGGCCTGACGACCGTCGTCTCCAACAGCGCCGTCAACGAGGCCCACTTGCAGTGGGGCCGCGACCTGGAAACTGCCGGAGCCAACGCCTCCGGTCCCAGCGTGGGTACGGGGGTGGTCACCTTCGGCATGCCCAACGCATTGCCGCGCGTCGCGGAACCGGATGAGCATCGCATCCAGATGACGGATGTCTTTTCCAAAGTGCATCGCGATCACACGTTCAAGTTTGGAGGAGATGTCAACATTATTCATGAGGTGATGATTAACCTCTTCCAGGGCGGCGGCATCTATAGCTACGGCGAGTCAACGACCGCGGCCAACTTCCAGGATTGGATCGCCGACGCCTTCCAGGGTCAGGCCGGCGATACCGATCCCTATGCCGGCTTCCATTACAACACCTTCGTCCAGACCATTGATGTTGTAAACACCGCGGCCGGTACCCAGGGCAAGGACGACTTCTGGATGAAAATGCTGGACGGCTTCGGCGAGGACACCTGGAAAGTGAACAGAAAACTCACTGTCACAGCCGGCGTCCGCTACGATGTCCAGCTCACCCCCGCGCCAGGGATGATTAACACCAACTACGCTCCGCTATCCACCTACTACAGCCAAACCATCAAGAACGTGCTGGACCGTGTGCAGCCGCGTGTAGGCTTCTCTTATAGCCCATTCGTCGGTACGGTAGTTCGCGGCGGTTACGGCATCTTCTCGGCGCTCAACCAGGGCAGCACGTATTACGCGATGCGGGTGGAAAACGGCGTGGTTCAGATCAACTACAACTACACGGGTTGCGAGGCGAGTGTGGGCAGCGTGAAAAGCGCTAAATGCCCCACGGTGCCCAGCACTACCACCAGCCTCCAGTATCCCGACGTGCCGTTTCCAGTCACCGGTCCCCCGCTCTCCTCGGCGCTTTTCCCAGGCGGCGGAGCAGCCCCAGCCGTCAACGGTCCGTCCAAGCTTGGCCCGCAGAGTTTTCACGGCCTCGACCCCAACTTTGTTCCGCCCTACTCGCATGAAATGGATTTGTCCGTCGAGCAAGCCCTCCCTGGCAAGCTCTCTGTCACCGTGGGATACGTGGGTACCCGCGGCATGCGCCTGCCGGTCTTTGTCGACGCCAACCTGATCGGCCAAACTCCGCATGGCTTGCGCAGCTACAACGTGCTCGATGCCAATAACAACCTGATCAAACAGCTCACCGTCCCGGTGTATCTGCCCACGGATCGCGCCAACCAGACGCTGGCAAGCTACAACACCGGGTTCAGCGCCGCCAACACTTGGTACAACGCGATGACAGCCACCGTGCGCCGGCCTTTCCAAAGCGGGCTGGAGTTGCTCGCGAACTACACCTGGGCTCACGCTACGGACACCGACCAGGTTGAGGGCGTCAGCGGCACCTTCTACGGCGGCAACACGGTGCTTGACCCCAATAACCTTCGCGGCGAAAATGGACCGTCGGACATCGATATCCGCAACCGCTTCACCATGAGCTTCGAGTATCAGCCGAGGGTCATGCTGGGGAACAAACTGGTCGAGAATCTTCTCGACGACTTTATCTTCTCGGGAGACGACATCGCTTCAGGCGGCCAGCCCATCTTCATGAGCATGAGCGGCACCGTCTATAGCGGTTCCACCAGCGCCACCAGCTATGGCGACGATGGTGGCATATTCGGCGGCGCGATGAGCTCCAGTTCTGGCTCGCCTACCACGGGCCGTCCGCCACAAATCGGCCGCAACAGCATTTCGGGTCCTGGATTCAACAACGCCGATTTTCGCATCACGCGCAATGTGCCGATCCACGACAAGATGTATGTGCAGTTCATCGGCGAGGCATTCAATCTGGCCAATCACATCATCGTCAACTCCGTGAACGGCACCCAATCGCTGTACACGACGGCGAGCGCCACATCGACCACCTGCTCCAGCACCGGCAGCGCTCCGACGGGCTCCGTGGTGCAGGGTTGCATCTCGCCCTATCCCGGCACCGGCTTGAGCGCTTTTGGCACCATGAGCTCAACGAACGACGCTCTTTACGGACCACGGCAACTGCAAGTCTCCGCCAAGCTGTTCTTTTAGCGGAGAGTTAAAGCTCTGAAAGGCAAGGGCGGCTGCTTCGGCTGTCGCCCTTGCTGCATCTGAGCCGGGAAGGTGCTGGACCTGCCGTGCCAGGATGGATCGGACCCCCGGCTCGCCCTTTCTTCACGGCTCCCTTATATCCGGTGTGGTACAAGCTAAGGACAGGGTACAAACGGTGAGGGTTCGGGTGGGGGGCAGAACGGACGCGACGCACCCGCCTTCGAGATCGCCGTCCATACACTGAGGGAACCCTGAATTTGTGCTAAAGAAAGCTCCAGATCCTCATGAGCGCTGGTCATAGTGTGGAATTGGAGACGCTGTACGGAGACTATCCGCTTGATGGGGCCTTCGACGAGATGCGCGAGGGCAACGGGGAGGTGCGCCCGCACTACCGGGCGCTGGCCGAGACTCTGGCGAGGCTGCCCCACGAGGAGTTGCAGAGGCGCAAGCAGTCGGCGGACCTGTCGTTTCTGACCCAGGGCATCACCTTCACCGTCTACGGACGCGACGAAGGCACGGAGCGCATCTTTCCCTACGACCTGCTGCCACGGCTGATCACGGCCCAGGAATGGGACCGGATTGAGCGCGGCCTGACCCAGCGGATCACCGCGCTGAATCTTTTCCTGCGCGACGTATACTCCGACGCCAAGATTCTGAATGATCGCGTGATTCCGCGCGAGCTGGTTTACAGTTGCAAGCACTACCGGCGGCAGATGCGGGGACTTCAAGTGCCGCGCAACGTGTATATCTCCGTGGTAGGGTCCGATCTGCTGCGGCTGAATACCGGCGAGTTTGTCGTGCTCGAAGACAACCTGCGCGTGCCCTCCGGCGTGAGCTATATGCTCACCAACCGGCGGGTCATGAAGCGGACATTTCCGCAGCTCTTTCACAGCTATGGCGTGCGGCCCATCGAGCACTACGCGCAATTACTGCTGGCCACGCTGCGTTCGCTGGCGCCCGAGGGCCGGCCGGAACCGAACATCGTGCTGCTCACGCCGGGGGTCTTCAACTCGGCCTACTTCGAGCACACCTATCTGGCCCGGCAGATGGGCATCGATCTGGTCGAGGGCCGCGACCTGGTGACCCACGACAATATTGTTTACATGCGCACCACCGACGGACTCAAGCGCGTAGACGTGATCTATCGCCGCGTCGACGACGACTTCAGCGATCCGCTCGTCTTTCGCCCGGACTCATCTCTTGGCTGCGGCGGGCTGTTCAACGCCTATCGCGCCGGCAACGTGACGGTGACCAACGCCTTCGGCACCGGCCTGGCCGACGACAAGGCGGTTTATGCGTATGTGCCGGACATGATTCGCTACTACCTGAACGAAGATGCCATCCTGCCCAATGTGAAAACCTTCCTGCTGAGCGAAGATTTGCAGCGTCAGCACGTGTTGGCTAACCTGGACAAGCTGGTGGTGAAGGCGGTGGGTGAGAGCGGCGGCTATGGAATGTTGATCGGCCCGCAATCGACGGCCAAACAGCGCGAGGAGTTTTCCCGCCAGATTGAGGCCAACCCGCGCAACTACATTGCGCAACCCACGCTGGATTTTTCGCGCGCTCCGTGCCTGATCGGCAATCGTCTGGAGCCGCGCCATGTGGATCTGCGGCCCTACGTTCTTTTTGGCGATAAAGTGAACATCGTACCTGGCGGGTTGACCCGCGTGGCGCTGGAAAAGGGTTCGCTGGTGGTGAACTCCTCGCAGGGCGGCGGCAGCAAAGATACGTGGATTCTGGAACAGTAGTGCGATACGGACTTCGGGAGAACAAGACGATGCTATCGCGGGTTGCCGACAGTTTGTACTGGATGAGCCGCTACCTGGAGCGAGCGGAGAACACCGTGCGCCAGCTGGACGTGACCATGAGCCTCATGCTCGACACTGGAGGGGCCAGTATGGAGAACCGGTGGCAGCGACTCGTGGCCTCGCTCGGCAAATCGACCGACCTGGAGTGGAACGGCGATCTGGATGCGATGGCCCGCATGCTGGTCTTCGACGGACTCAATCATCTTTCGGTTACCTATTGCCTGAACGGGGCGCGGGAGAACGCGCGCCAGGTACGCGAAGAGATTTCGACCGAGCAATGGCAGCGGCTCAACCGGCTGTTCCACCACATGCACTCGCCGCAAGCGCAGGCCCAGTTTCGCTCCAATATCAACGAAGCCCTGGCCACGGTGCTGGACGGCATTCATCTCTTCAAGGGCGTCAGCGACACGACCATGATCCACGGCCAAGGCTGGCAGTTCATCCGCCTCGGCCGCTATCTGGAACGAGCGTATGCCACCGCAACGCTACTGGAGGTCTGCCAGCCCGACCTCTTCCACCCGCAGGAGCGCGAACACACTGGCTACCAATATCTTGAACTGGTGGGACTGTTGCGTTGCTGCACCTCCTTCGAGGCGTATTGCCAGGTCTACACCGCCGATCTCGTCCCCGACCGTATTCTGGAGTTTCTGCTGCTCAATCGTGACTTTCCTCATGCTATCCGCTATACCGTCGACGGCATCCGCCACGCCGTCGAATCCGTACAGCGCACCGGCGGCGGTCGGCCCCCGGACGAATTGCTTGCCGTCATCGGCCGGCTCCACGCCATGCTCGGCTACACCACCATCGGGGAGATCCTGGCCGGGAATGCGGCGGCCTTCCTGCATACCATTCGCGAGCAGTGCATGCGCATCCACGAGCTCATCTATCGTCATTATGTGCACTACTCCATCCAGTCCGCGCTGGCCAGCTAACCACCGGGAGCGAGCATGAACTTTTATTCCATTCGGCACCTCACGCGTTTCCGCTACTCCAGGCCCATCAGCGAGAGCATCATGGAGACGCGCATGAATCCGCGCTCGGACACGAACCAGCACTGCCTCACATTTTCGCTTTCGGTGAGCCCGCGCTGCCGCGTCTTCAGCTATCGCGATCATCTGGGCAACAACGTCCAGCATTTCGATATACCCGGCGAGCACAACCAACTCGTAATCGTGGCCGAGTCGGTTGTCGAGCAGCAGGTGCTGCCTGACGTGCCAGCCTTTTTGTCGCCCGATGCCTGGGGCGCTCTGGACGATATGGTCGAGGCCGGCGACTACTGGGAGATGCTGCTGCCCAGCACGTTTGCTGTCGAGACTCCGGCAGTCATCCTGTTGGCCAAGCAGATGGGCGTTACCCGCCGCGACGATCCGCTGATGCTGGTGCAGGAGCTGAATCAACGGCTCTATGACTACTTCAAATATGTGCCTCGCTCGACGCGCGTCGACTCGCCCATCGACGAGGCCATCGTCAGCGGCGAAGGCGTCTGTCAGGACTTTGCCCACACCATGATTGCGCTTCTGCGCCACGTCAAAATTCCCGCCCGTTATGTCTCCGGCTATCTTTACCGCAGCCGCGAAGACCACGACCGTTCTACCCCGGATGCAACCCACGCCTGGGTCGATGTGTTGATGCCTCATCTGGGCTGGGTCGGTTTCGATCCCACCAACAATCTAATTGCCCACCACCGGCATATCCGCACCGCCGTGGGCCGGGATTACGCCGACGTCCCGCCCACGCACGGCATCTTCCGCGGCAAGACCGATAGCGATCTCTATGTGGCCGTGCATGTGGAGGCCGGCGAACAGCCGCCCGCGCTGGATCGCAAGCTGCCCATCCCCGAAGACTGGAGCGTGCTGGTGGAACGTGCCCAGCAGCCTCCAGAGACCGCCATCCCCTTCATCGACTTGCAGCAGATGCAGCAGCAACAGCAGTAACGCATTGCCAACGGCTGCCTGAGGTGGACAGGCCCAAGAAACTCTTTCTTGACTCAAAGCCAGCTACTTGGCCACCGGCGGCAGCTCAAGGACAAAGTATCTATTCAGTAACTCTCGTAAAGCGGCCGCAACCGCGTTGCGTCCAAATTCCGCATTGTAAGTTTGCCGTGCAGCCACTGCTATCTCACGAAGGCGATTCGGTGCATGAATCAATTCCTCGAGAATCCGCGCAAAATCACGAGGGTCATCGGCTATGAGAATATTGCGGCCAGGTTCTAAATATTTGACTCCACCCGCCGCCACTGTTGTACAAAGGACTGGCATTTCGTACGCCCACGATTCGATAATTCGCGAGCGCCTGCCCGTGGCCTGAGTCGACGCCACAACCTGAAGATCGTTTCTGGCATACGCAGTGCGAATATCCTCTACAAAGCCGGAGAACCGAACCATAAGATACGGCCGCGCCATCTCTATGATGGCTTTGGCCCGCGCACAGCCCGGCGCCGATGTGCCCACAACCTCGATCTTCAATCGCGAGATGGTCTCGGCGTCAAGCAGCGGAAACACTCTGGCGAAAAGGAATTCCAGTGAGCTATAGTTGGCAGCAAGGTCCAAGGCTCCTACATGCAAGAGGCGCAAATGCCCAGCTGCTCTGTCTGCGCCAGTGGCGCCGGTAGTATCAGCGTTTGTAATGCTGATCGGAAGATATGCCGCACGAGGAACACGCCACTCTTCGACAATCCGTTTTGCATCCTCAGGCGCAACGCACAAAACAAGCCTGCTTGAGCGGGCTACTGCGCGTTCCAAATCTTCCAGTCGCCGCAGCTTCCGGCTCTCCCAGCCATAGGGCTGCCGCTTCTCCCGTTTCCCGTCGATGGCGACGTTGCGCGCATGGTATTCCGACTCAATGTCGTGGCAGGCCCATATAATCTTCGCCGTGGGTAGGCGTGGAATCACATTTGCGGTTTGCAAGTAATGAAATACATGGATCGCGGAAGGGTCCTTCTGAATACGAGATATTGCTTCGCGCTGGATCGCTTTTCGAGCAGGGTAAAGCTGGCGCAAAGCCATTTCCCGCGGCCACCCTGCCCAATATGCCACGCGCGCTAAGTAAGATGGTTTTTCAGCCCTGGCATCGACGACCGTGCAATTCAGCCGCTTGAAATACCCTGGCGAAGACGGAAGGTTATCTCTAGTTCGAAAGAAAACGAATTCCACCTCGAAGCCTAAATCGAGGAACGCCTGCACCTCCGAGCAGAGGGTCAGTCCGGAGCCGACAGTGCCCGGTTCCGGGGGTATCGAGTCGCAGTATATGTGTACTCGAGGCAAACGCTCAATTCTGGGTAAGTCGCTTCCCGTGACTATGCTCCAGTCTTTCTTGAAAAGTATCTTATTGGCTCAAAAAGCCCTCTGATCTCAGAAGGCAACCAGCAATGTAGCTTTGATAATCCGATTCTAACTTACTTGCACCTCAGTTTTTACCACCGACGCCGGCGGAAACATGACACTCAGTGAACCGGGATGCACCGCAATCTCGGCGGTCGGGTTTTGCCTGCTGGACTCTCCAGCCGTCGATTGTGAAACCTGGGACGCAACAAACTCAATCCGCTTTCAGCGCCTGAGCTGCAATTCTCCGCAATTCCGGCAACACGTGGCCCAGAGCTACAGGCGGCGCGTCCCGCTTGCCCAGCGCAAAATACACATCGCGATAGAGCTTGTACAACTCCTCGTAAACAGCGGCGGCTTTCGGATCGGGCTCGACCGTGCGCAGCGGCAAGCAAACCGCAGCCTGCGCTTCTTCAATGGTCTTGTAGGCTCCAGCAGTGAGCAAAGCGAAGATGCCCGAGCCCAGACTCGTGGGAATGCCCGCAGGCACCAGCACCGGCTTGTTGAGCACGTTGGCGTAGACCTGGTTGAGCACTTCGCTCTTCTGCGGAATGCCGCCTGCGTTAATCACGCGATCCACGTGCACGCCGTACTCAGCCATCCGCTCCAGGATGATGCGTGTGTGAAAGGCCGTGCCCTCGATGGCCGCAAACAGCTCGTCTTGCGCCGTATGCACCAGGTTCCAGCCCAGCGTGACGCCGCCCAGTTCGGGATTGACCAGCACCGTGCGGTCGCCGTTGTCCCAGCTCAGGCGCAGCAGGCCGGTCTGCCCCGCCTTGTAACTTTCCAGTCCTTCCGACAGCGCGGCCACGGTGGTCTGGGCACGGCGAGCTATCGCTTCGAAGATATCGCCCGTCGCCGACAGGCCGGCCTCGATGCCGGTATACGCCGGATGCACGCTGCCCGGCACCACGCCGCAGACGCCGGGAACCAGTTGCGCCTCGCGGGCCATGGCGATGATGCAGGTCGAGGTCCCCACCACGTTCACCACATCGCCCTCGCGGATGTGCGACCCAATGGCGTCCCAGTGCGCGTCGAATGCGCCCACGGGGATGGGAATCCCCGCGTGCAGGCCGAGCTTCTCAGCCCACTCCGTCGAAAGGTGCCCGGCCAGATGGTCGCTGGTCAGGTACTCGCCGCCCATTTTGGCGCGGACACCGGCGAAAAGCGGGTCAACGGCTACCAGAAACTCCTCCGGCGGCAGCCCATCCCACTTGGGATTCCACATCCACTTGTGGCCCATGGCGCAGACGCTGCGCTTGAGTTCCGCGACGGTCTTGATGCCGCACAGCGTAGCTGCCACCATATCGCAATGTTCGAGCGCGGTCACAAAGCTGGAACGCTTCTCGGGGTTGTGACGCAGCCAGTGAAGCAGCTTGGCAAATCCCCACTCATGGGAATAAACGCCGCCGCACCAGTCGATAGCTTCCAGGCTCGTTTCATGCGCCTTGGCGGTAATCTCTTCGGCTTCGGCAGATGCGCGATGGTCGCACCAAAGGTAGTACTCGTCCAGGGGTTCAAGCCCGTCGCCCACGGGGATCACGCTGGAGCCCGTCGTATCCAAAGCAATGGCCGCGACCGCGCTGCCATCCACGCCCGTGCTCTTGAGGGCATCGCGCGTGGCCGCGGCCAGCGCTGCCATCTGGTCCGCATGAGACTGGGTCGCAAAATTCGGGTCTTCGCGGCGGCGATGCAGCGGATAGGACGCCGATGCGGTTCCGATCGGGCCTTTCTCGCTGTCGACAAGAGTGACGCGAACGCTCAGTGTGCCGAAGTCAACCCCGGCGACGATCGTCATGGAAGAAACACTCCTAGGTAAACGCTTTCAGCCCGCAAACCAGACTACACGATCCCCCGCGTCCTACGGCCCACGTCCTACGGATAGATACGGTGCAGTGTCCGAGCGAAGGGAATGGTCTCGCGGACATGGTCGAGCCCACAGATCCACGCAACCGCGCGCTCAATGCCCATGCCGAAGCCGCTGTGCGGGACGCTGCCGTAGCGGCGCAGGTCGAGGTACCACTCAAAGGCTTCCTTGGGGAGTTGATGCTGCTCAATGCGGCTGTTCAATAACTCATAACTTGATACGCGCTGCGAGCCGCCGATAATTTCCCCGTAGCCCTCGGGGGCCAGCACGTCGACGCAGAGCGCGAGGGCGGAGTTAAGGGGGTCGGGCTCCATATAAAAGGCCTTCACATTGGCGGGATAGCGATGAACCATGACGGGCCGGTCGAATTGGCTGCTGAGCCAGGTCTCGTCCGGAGAGCCGAAGTCGTTGCCATACTCGAAGGGCTGTTCAAGTTGGCCGGTTTTGTGGGCGGCGTTCAACAGGGCGGCGGCATCGTCATACGTGATGCGGGGAAACGGAGGAACGATCGCCTCGAGCTTCGCGGGGTCGCGGCCGATCACCGTCAGCTCGGAGGCGCGGTTCTTGAGGACGCTCTGAACAATGTGTGACAGGAAGTTCTCGGCGATCTCCAGCAGGCCGTCGAGGTCGCAGTAGGCCACTTCCGGTTCGATCATCCAGAACTCGGTGAGGTGGCGGCGGGTTTTGGACTTCTCGGCGCGGAAGGTGGGCCCGAAACTGTAGACCTTGCCCAGAGCCAGCGCGGTGGACTCGATATAAAGCTGGCCCGACTGCGTCAGGTAAGCCGGGTCGCCGAAGTAATCGACCGGAAAGAGTGTCGAGGTGCCCTCGCAGGCGGCCGGCGTCAGAATGGGCGGGTCGGTGCGGATGAAGCCGTTGGTATCGAAATACTCGGCCGCCGCGCGCATGATTTCGGCGCGAATGCGGAGAATGGCGGACTGGCGCGGCGAACGCACCCAGAGATGCCGGTGCTCCATCAGAAAGTCGACGCCGTGCTCCTTGAGCGTGATCGGGTAGGGGTCGGATTCGGGGACGCGCTGAACGACCTCGATGTCCAGCACATCGAGCTCATACCCTCCCGGCGCGCGCTTGTCGGCGCGGACCTTGCCCGTGACAATCACGCTCGACTCCTGTGTGAGGCCCTTGAGAGCCTCGAAGACCGCAGGCGGAACGCTCTTCACATGGGCCACGCCCTGGATGGTGCCGGTGCCGTCGCGAAAGATGGGAAAGAGCAGCTTGCCGCTCTCGCGCAGGTTATAGAGCCATCCGCGCAGCGTGACGGACTGCCCCTCATGCTGGCCGAGGGTAGCAATGGTGGCTACCGGGGCGTGCGCCTGCGTGGCGTCAGGCACCTGCGGTGCGGCCGAGTTGGCGATGTCTTCGGACATAGGCATCCTTCGTGGCCGGACTGAGGCAAACGCGGCCTGACTCTCTAGGATAACGCCGGGACTAGCACGACGTAGGGTTGGGTCGTGGTGGAGCTTTCGAATTAGGGGTCAATCGGCCTGGACCCGCATCTTTGGAGATCCTCAGTTTGCCGAAGCTGCGGTCAACGCGTGCTTCGGCGATTTTGCATCATTCCAGAATCCATCCTGGCGACAAGGGCGTATTTCGGGACCTATCCTGATTTTCTGGTGCAAAGCGAGTTCGATGTGTGGTTTGGGATGTTGGCAGCGGTCGACCAACTTGCCGCACGGGCCGCGAGCACTGGGGATCTTCCGACGAGCAGCTATAGCTCCGTTTTACCTAACATGGTGTGGTCGAATCCTCCGACCTCCAAACCCATCTTCGCCCTCTTTGGGTGGCGCAGGCGAAAAAACGACACGAAGACCGTCGCCGCGATTAATCGCCAGTCTCTTCAAATGTCGCGGCGCCGTCCTTTTCAAGCGTCAGAATCCCGGTAAATGGCGAAAGGGAAAGATTCCCCTCTCCGATGAGGGTCGCGACGATTTTCATCGCTCCGAGTGGAAGAAATCTGATGAGGATGCCATTCGGACCTGCCTTCGTCTCAATCACTTGGTGGGTTTTCCATCTGCTCCTACAATCTAGAGCGGCCTCACCATAGTATGAGGCAATTTCGCCATAAACCTTCTTCGTTCCGATATTGACCGCGCCGTCCCTCGTGCTACACCATTTTGCCGGGAAGACCTCTAGAATCTCTTCTCCGCTTGGATGGTTGTAGTAAGCAACTTTCAACCGGGCTGATCTGAATTCATCGATCGGTTCGTTTGGTATCAGGACATTTTCAAAGGAAAGACCAAGCATTTGGGGGTGCTCATCAACCTGGGCTAGACCGAGACACTTGACGTTGTGTTTTGACGCGGTGTGGCTGTAAGGTTGCGTGAGAGTTCCGATGGGTAGATGAAAATGCTGTTCTATCTTTCCTCCCTCAGCCGCGGCGGTAGCCGTCCCGCCTGTACTTGTAGTGGAAATTGCGGGCAGCGATGCAGACGGTTCTTTTCCGGCCGATTCGCTATAGCTGAAGATCAAGTACAGGCAAACTCCTATTAACAGGGCTATGACACTCAAATCGCTATGCGCCGTCACCCATTTTGGAAGATGAGACCTCACGATTTCAGCACGCTCTGCAATTTCAAACAGGCCGATAAACACGAGAGCCGTAGCGGTTGCTATCTTCTGAAGGGTTTTCATTGATCTGCAATCATCTCATTGAGGGTGCGCCCTAGTCCACCGGAATAGGATTGCGGTAGTGCCCGGACGGGCGGCCCGATCCCCTTTCTATTTCCGAACAGCGAATGAGGGTGTCCGGTACCTCGCGCTTGGGACGATTCAGATACTTGGAACTAGTCAAATAATAGATGGGCGAGCGATCTATCGCCAATGCACTCGTCGAACCCGAATAGGCAATGTGAAGTCGCCCAGCGTTCGCCGATCTGACTAGGTATGATCCTGGGTTGACGATAACAGCCCAATGCACTCATCGAACAGGTCTGCGGTCATTCTCCGGGGTCCGGGCGATTTGGCGGGTGGCGCACCCTAAGTTTTTCAGAATCTAAATATTCCCTCAAAAAATGGGATAGCACAAACCTCGACCGTCCGTTCTCCGATCTAGCCGTTTCATCCATGGTGTCCCGATTCTGGGACCTGAGAAACTACAATCCTTTCCCTGCCCCTTGCGTAGTATTACGCCCCACCGGCGCACGATGGAGATAGAGAAACCCATGAAAGAAATCGCCGCAGGGGTGAAAGTTGCGTCCGCGTCCCCGGACGAATCTTTTAGGAACCTGCCTGATCCGTACCTTCCCCTGTTTACCATTTAAATAATACCCCCACCCCCCTCAATTTATTTTCAAACCCTTGCAGATAATTTTCTAGTCATCCTCGAAACCACGAATCCGCGTCGCTGCTCTCGGCAAGACTGTCACCGCTGCTTGTTTTTGACAGCAGCGGTGAAAGCATTCCAGACCTTCAGGTTTCCCGCGTATTCCTTCAGCATGCGTTCGGGATGAAATTGAAGTCCTACGACAAAAGCCGATTCAGGATCGTAGTAGGCCTCGATCAAACCATCGTCGGCATGAGCCATCGGCTGGAAGCGAGGCGATAATTTACGAATTCCCTGGTGATGATAGCTGTTCACATTCAGCGTTTTCCGGCGATACCAACGCGCAAGTGGCGTGCCGGGAACGACAGAGACCGGATGGCGGTAAGTATCATAGTTCTGAAGATCGATATGGGCGCGGTGCGAGCCCTTTTCCTTTTGCACATCTCCGTAGAGCGTTCCGCCGCAGACGACGTTGAGCAGTTGCGATCCTCGGCAGATTCCCAGAATCGGCAGCCCGCGGCGCATCGCCTGATGCAGCAGACGCGTCTCGATTTCGTCTTTGAGCGGAATCGTCTTTTCAACATATTGAAAGTTGGCCTTTCGGGCCGCGAATCGTTTCGGATCGACGTCATCGCCTTCCACCAGCAGCAGGCCATCCATACGTTCCATATATTGCGTGAGGCACGCCAGTGTGCCGTCAACCACCGGCACGATGACGGGCAACGTGCCCACGCGAACCAGCAGTTCAAGATGAAACTCGCCGACGTAATCAATCAGCTTGTCTTTCCGTGTTGTTCGGTTGGCGGCGACGAGAACTACAGGTCGATTCATTGCATCAATGTCCTAAGCGCTTTCACCAGGCCCTTATCCTTCTCGCGTCCCTGCGAGGCGACACGGATGTGGAACGCGTCCATGCCGAGTTTGTTTGAACAGTCGCGCACATACATTCCGTGTTCTTCCAGCAACCTGCTCTGAAGTTCGGTGGCGTTCATGCCATTCTGAATCTTAAAGAGTACAAAGTTGGCGCCGGTGGGATAGACCTCCAGGCGCGGGACTGTCCGCAGATTGTCATAAAGATGGCGAACGTCATCGATCAAGCGCTTGCGGCCCTGGTGATATGCGGCATCGTTTTCTGGCAGCAGTGAAAGAAAATACTGGGCGAGCGTGTTCAGATTCCAGGTTGGCACAAAGCGGCGCAGGCGATTGAGGATGTAAAGATTCGCGCTGTAGCAATAGCCCAGGCGCAAACCCGGCACGCCGCAGTGCTTGCTCATGCTGCGCACGATCAGAAGATTTGTAAACTGGTCCGCGAGCGGCAACAGGCTGGGAATCGGATCACCGGAAAAATCAATGAACGACTCATCGACAATCACAAGTTCCAGATCTCGCGCGCGATGCAAAAACTCCACCATCTCATCGAGCGGGATGAATTGGCCCGTCGGGTTGCCCGGATTGATGACCAGCAGGGATTCGAGCTTTCGCTGATGGACCCAGGCTAAATAGTTATCGAGGCGGAGTTGATAGCGATCTGCCGGATCGAGCGGATACAGCTCCGCATTCCGCAAATCTTTCATTTTCTCGATGTATTCCCCGAAGGTCGGAATAGGAACCGCGATGCGGTCAATCAGGGTCATATCGATCAACGAGATCAGCTCTGTGGCGCCATTGCCAATGATGAGCCGCTCGGGATCGACATTCAGGACCGCCGCCAGATGTTTCTGGCTCATCAGCGGATTGCTCGACGGGTAGGACTTGATCAGGTTGAGGAGGCTACGTTGCAAATCCTCGAGCATCGCGGAAGTGGGGTAATAAGGGTTAGCGATAAAGCAGAAGTCTACGATCTCTTTGGCTTTTTCGTAGCCTACAAGGTCGGTAATCGCTGGGGAATGCGAGGTCTCGTAAAAGAGATGCCGCCGCAGTTCCGCCGCCGAACCGGTTTGCGCCGCGCTATCAATCAATAAGGTTTCCATCCGTAATTTTCCGTTCAAGTGTCATTCCCAGTGGAGAGCCTACACCTGCTGTCCTATAGCGTCAACCGCGAGCCGGTAAGTTCAATTGTCAGCTGGCAATAACAGCCCAATGCACCATCGAACAGGCTTTGCCGTCATTCTCCGGGCCCCGCCAGTTGGTCACCAGCTCGGAAACTGCACCACCGCCGCCGGAGCCGGTGGGACACAGGGAGGCCTTTGCCGATCAGGAATACACCTTTTCGCCCGGTCAACAGAAGGTTGAGTTCGAACCAGCGCGATTTAGTGGCACGGCAATATTTGTTGATTGGACAAACTTTTGGTCCGTAACGCATCCTACTGTGTAGGCAGGAGGAGTGGATGGCTGAGCGGGCAGCGGTGAAGAACGAGGAGATGCAAAAGACCCAGGTGGATCCAGAGACGGCGGAGCGGTTCATTGCCGAGAAGCACATCGGGGAACGGATCAAGCGGCTACGGCTCAAGAAGAGTATGGGGCTGGTGGAGCTGGGCAAGCACTCGGGGTTGTCAGCGAGCTTCCTCTCGCAATTGGAGACGGGGCGGGTGGTGCCGACGCTGCGAAACCTGTCGCGGATTGCGATGGTGTTTTCAAAGGATTTGTCTTATTTTTTTGAGAACGAACCCCAGTCCATCTTCAGGGTTCACAGGCGCAAGGAGCGGGTGAGGATGCCGCAGACGGGGGCAGAACCTCCCACTTACTTCTTTGAGAGCCTGGGCTACCTGGTGCCGGACCGGCACATGGATCCATACTTTGCGGAGTTTATGCCGCTGACCAAGGATATGGCGCCGAAGGCGCACATGCACGCTGGGTCTGAATTCTTGTATGTGCTGGAAGGGGAGCTGGAACTGCGCCACGGCGATCAGGCGACCACGCTCGAGGGGGGCGATGCGGTGTACTTCGACGCCAGTACACCGCACTCCTACCAGTGCGCTGGAAAGAAGCCAGTGGGAGCGATCATCGTGACCATGCATCAGGCTCCGCAGGGGCAGCCCGCACCGCTTAGGACGATGCCTAAGACTGTGGCAGAAGGGCCGGTGAAGGCGAGCGCGGGGGACGGGCTGAGCAAGTAGGCTTGTCCAATACGCGCAACACTTTCTGCGAGCCGGGGTTACATCCCAGTGTGTACCGCGGCCAGGTCGGCGGGACATCGCAAAAATCCATGAAGCGAGGCTGTGAAATGAAGAAATGGATCGCACTGGCTGCGTTGCTGCTGCCAATCTCTCTCGCGGGTTGTTCTCATCCGCAACCGGTGGTTGTTTATGCCCCGCCGCCTCCACCGCCCGAGTTTACCGATGCTGCCCGGCAGGGCTATAACACTGGAGTCGAAGCCGCGCGGCGCGATATTGCCCACGGATTGCCGCCGAGCGTCGAACGGCATCCTCGGTTCCGGAACCCTCCAGTGCCGCCGCCGTTCTTTGACGACTATCGCCGCGGCTTCCGGGCCGGCTACGACCAGGTGATCCGTCACGGCGCGCCTGGGCCGGGATACTGAGTTAGCCGGGGCTCAGCCTGGGCATTCTGTAGGTAACCTGAGCCGTTTCGCCGGACAAATCGTCCGACAAACGGCTCAGGTTCACGCCTTCATATCCGCGTTCAGCTCAATTCCACTTGATAATGCGAAGCAGGTTGGAATAATCGTCTGTCCACACCGGCCATCCGGCTGGCGCCTCAAGAGGCGCCCAGCGCCGATCCGTTCCTAACTGTCCCAGATCGGCTCGGGTTCGCGCCATCACCACCCACTGCGAAGCATACTTACCCTCGTCGAACTCCGCGTGGGTGAGCACGGTGTCGTCGTCGATAAGGCACACAAGCCCGGCGTCGCGGGCCAGCGCGCCAAAGACGGGCGCAAGCTTCAGGTGATTGTTGCTGATGTGGAAGGCAAGTATGCCTCCTGGCGCTAGCTTGCGCAAATAGAGCGCCAGGGCTTCCCTGGTGACCAAGTGCATCGGAATCGTGTCTCCGCTAAAAGCGTCCAAAACGATCAGGTCGTAGCTCCCGTCCGCTGCATCGCGCAGCTTGAGCCGCGCATCGCCCAGCACAATTGGCGCCGTGGGGGCACATTGGCTGAGGAAGGTGAAGTAGCGCGGATCCGACGCGATGCGCTTGACGGCAGGATCAATCTCATAGAATGTCAGCGACTCGCCCGGTTGGAAATAGCAAGCCATTGCGCCCGCGCCCAAGCCCACAACGGCCCACCTGGGCCTGTGCAGATCGGTGGCGCTTGGGTCGAGGGTCTTGGCCTCCATGGCGCGCAGGATACCGCCCGCCGGGCCGGACTTTGCATAGTAAGCCAGCGGTTCGCGGCTCTTTGCGGGGATCAGGCTCTGGATTCCATGCACGATGACGCCATGAAAAAGATATCGCAGATTGTTCGTTTGGTCGTTCGCTACCCGCGAGACGCCAAAAAAACTTCTTTCTTTCAGGACAAACTCTCCGTAGGGACCGGCGTAGAGCGAACTGGCTGCCACCAGCGCCGCCAGTCCAGCCGCGAAACGCAGCGGTCGGTTGCTAAAGCTCAGGCACCAGACCATCGAGTAGCCGAAGAGGAGAATGACGACGGGAATGCTCGGCTTGACGCCGAAATGAGCAAGGCCAAGGATGATCGCCGACATGCTCAACCCAAGCGCCAAAGGCAGGAGAAAATCGTTGCGCCTGACCTGCGCGGCTTTCTCCGTAGGCACAAGCCTTTGATCGATAGCCGGGCGCAGCAACGCCGCGAAGATGAGAGCCAGCGGAAACTCGATCAGCGTGGAGAAGATCACGGGAGCCAGCAGCGCGTTGAAGATGCCGCCGAGCACTCCACCCAGAGAAATCCATAGGTAGAACTCCGTCAAGCGCCCAACTGGAGGCCGTGTGCGGGCCAGCTCACCGTGACAGACCATGGCGACCGCAAACAGCGCCAACAGGTAGACCAAAAACAAGACCGGCAACGGGAATAAACGCTTGGACAGGATCGGAAAGAGCGTGAGAAGAAGGACCGTAGGCAGCCTGCGGACCAGCCAGAGATGCGAAATGGGCGGCCGGCTGGCGAAGACCAGCACGAAGCTCAACAGGTAAATCGCAAGCGGCAAAACCCAGAAGAGCGGAATGGGCGGCACGTCGGTAGTCAGCACGGTGGTGACGCCAATCATCAGGCTCGAAGGCACAAAAGCCAGTGCGATCCAGCGCAACCGCTGGCGCCATGCGACCGTCTCCTCTCCGGCATTTTCTAGAGTGGAGTCGGCACCAGAAACAGCAACGCCGGGCCTGGCGCGCCACACCAACGCGCCGCACACAGCGGTCATCGCGACAAACAACGCATAGCCGTAGCTCCAAAAATGGCTCTGCTGGCTCAGGCGCAAGGTGGGTTCCAGCAGCAGCGGATATCCCAGCAGCCCCACCAGGCTGCCCGCGTTGCTGGCAGCATATAAAAAATACGGGTCGCGTGCGGATTTGTGGCCCGACTGCGCAAACCATCGCTGCAACATGGGCGTCGAGGACGAGAGCAGGAAAAAAGGCAGGCCTACCGCGACCGACAACATGCCGAGTATCCACAGCACCGGACTGCTCTGCGCGGGCGGTTCCCAACCCGCCGGGATGCGCAGCGGCAACACGACGAGGAACGCGAGCGCGAGGCCAAGATGCACGGCAATCTGTGTTCGCCGTCCCAGCCATTTTGTAGCGGCGTAAGCGTACAGGTAACCGGCCAACAAGACAGCCTGAAAGAAGACAAGGCATGTGTTCCACACCGCCGGCGTACCACCCAGCATGGGCAGCGCCATTTTGGCCAGCATGGGCTCCACCAGGAATAGCAGAGTTGCGCTGAGGAACATCGAAACTGCAAAAACGATTAGCAGCACTGAGACTCTTGCTCCCCAAACAAACCATTTGGCAGTTAACCCGCAAGTATCACTGGTGAATGCCGCATTGTCCAGGAAAACCGATGGCAAGTGAATCCCTCTAAGGTGGGCGGCGGCTGGTAGGCTGAACCTGTGACCGAACCGACCCTAATCCCTTTGGACTGGAAGCCCGTGCCAGTGCCCGGCCCGGTTACCCTGCGCGGCCGGTATGTCACCCTGGAGCCGCTGAACGCTGAGAGCCACACCGCCGATCTCTGGCAGGCAGTCTGCGGCCACGACGAGCTTTGGACCTGGCTCTTCGAAAGCCCCTGCGCGACCGAATCCGATTTGCACAGCGCTATTGAGAAGAAGCAGGCCGCAACCGGCGCAGTCTTTCTGGCCATTGTGCCGGTGGCAACTGAGCGGGCCGCTGGTTGGGCAAGCTATATGCGCATGGAGCCGGCCCACGGGGTCGTCGAAGTTGGTAGCATCCTGCTCTCGCCATCGTTGCAGCGCACCACCGCCGCCACGGAGGCCATGTATCTGATGGCCGGTCATATCTTCGACCATCTAGGCTATCGACGCTATGAGTGGAAGTGCAATGCCTTGAATCTCCCCTCGCGGCGCGCGGCGGAACGCCTCGGCTTTACCTTCGAGGGCATCTTCCGCCAGCACCTGGTGATCAAAGGCCAAAGCCGGGACAGTGCCTGGTTCTCCATGCTCGACAGCGAGTGGCCCGCCAGGAAACAGGCCTTTGAAACCTGGCTAGCTCCTGAAAACTTCGATGAGGAGGGACGGCAGCGACAGAGCTTGAGCCAGATTGTCGCCACGCAGACGTAACTCTTCAGGCCGCTTTTTACTGTCCAAGCGCCAAACGGCCCCACGCTCTTTGCGTGGGGCCGTTTTGACGTTGCGGTGTTACAGGAACAAATGCGCCGTCGGTTGCTATCCTTTGGACTCAATCCTCATGCCGTAGAACGATTTGTGCACGAAGAACACCGACACCAGGAAGAATGCGACTGCCAGCACGTGTGTGAGCATCGGATTGTTTGCAGTGAGCGTCACCGCGAGCTCGACAGCAAGTAATCCGAACAAGGTCGTGAACTTGATAACCGGGTTCATTGCCACCGACGAGGTGTCTTTGAACGGATCGCCGACTGTGTCTCCAATCACGGTTGCATCGTGCAGAGGCGTCCCTTTTTGCTTCATATCGACCTCTACGATCTTCTTGGCGTTGTCCCATGCGCCGCCGGCATTCGCCATGAAGATCGCCTCGTACAGGCCGAAGATTGCAATCGAGAACAGATAGCCGATAAACAAGAACGGCTCCATGAACGCGAACGCAAGCGTAGAGAAGAAGACGGCGAGAAAGATGTTGAACATTCCCTTCTGCGCGTACTTCGTGCAGATCTCTACGACCTTCTTGCTGTCACTGACCGATGCCTTCTCCGCGCCTTCCAGATGGATGTTCGCCTTGATGAACTCGACCGCGCGGTAGGCGCCGGTGGAGACCGCCTGCGTGGATGCGCCCGCGAACCAGAAGATCACTGCTCCGCCGCAGATTAGCCCAAGCATGAAGGGCGCGTGCAGCAGAGAGAGTTTATCCACGTTGTCTGTCAGTCCGTGGGTCAGAGCCATGATGATCGAGAAAGTCATCGTGGTTGCGCCCACCACGGCTGTGCCGATGAGCACCGGCTTTGCCGTCGCCTTAAACGTATTGCCGGCTCCATCGTTGGCTTCCAGCAGGTGTTTTGCGCGTTCAAACTTCACGTCGATGCCGTAGTCCTTCTTCAACTCGGCTTCGATGTTGGGAACTTCTTCAATCAGCGACAACTCGTAAACGGATTGAGCATTGTCGGTCACGGGCCCATACGAATCGACGGCGATGGTGACCGGACCCATACCAAGGAAGCCGAAGGCCACGAGGCCAAAGGCGAAGACGGCTGGAGCCAGCATCATTCCCGCTGGATTGTTCTGCGAATCCGGTATGCCCAGGCTGAAGTAATAGCCCAGTCCCATCAATGCGACCATGCTAAGTCCCAGCCAGTAGGCCGAAAAATTGCCGGCCACAAACCCCGACAGGATTCCCAGCGAAGCTCCACCTTCCTGCGCCGATTTGACGACTTCCTTGACGTGGGTGGATTTGGTTGAAGTGAAGACCTTGACCAATTCGGGTATCAGCGCACCAGCCAGGGTTCCGCACGAAATGATGGAAGCCAGCTTCCACCACAGGGTTCCGTCGCCGAGAGGCTGAATCATAAAGTACGAGACTACATACGTCAGGGCGATGGAGACGATTGACGTGATCCACACCAGCGAGGTGAGCGGCGTCTCGAAATCCATTTCGTCGGAGTCTTTGTACTTCGCGCTGGCAATGGCGGTATTGAGGAAGTACGCACCCGCGCTTGAGAACAGCATGCCCACGCGCATGACGAAGATCCATACCAGCAGTTGCGCCTGGATGGTGGGATCCTTGACCGCAAGCAGGATGAAGGTGATGAGCGCCACGCCGGTGACGCCATAGGTTTCAAAGCCATCGGCGCTCGGGCCAACCGAGTCGCCCGCGTTGTCACCCGTGCAGTCGGCGATGACACCGGGGTTGCGCGCATCGTCTTCCTTGATCTTGAAGACGATTTTCATAAGATCGGCGCCGATGTCGGCAATCTTGGTGAAGATGCCGCCCGCAATACGCAAAGCCGCCGCGCCCAGGCTTTCACCAATCGCGAAGCCGATGAAGCAGGGGCCCGCATAATCACGCGGGACGAATAAGAGGATGGAGAGCATGATGAGCAGTTCGACAGAGATCAGCAACATGCCGATGCTCATGCCGGCCTTTAGCGGAATCGCCATGATCGGGTACGGCTTGCCGCGCAGCCCAGCAAAGGCGGTGCGTGAGTTGGCAAAGGTGTTCACACGGATACCGAACCACGCGACCCCGTAGCTGCCTGCGATTCCGACCAGACTGAACCCCAAAATAATTGGCAGCGTAACCCAGATCGGTTTATTCGGTACCGGCGCTAGCCATCCAAAGTACAGCGAGATAATGACCGCAATGAAAGACCAGAGCAGCATGATGAACTTGCCCTGCGTGATCAGATAGGTTTTGCAGGTTTCGTAAATCAACTCTGAGATATCGAGCATGCTGCGATGGACCGGCGCGTTCTTCAACTGCACAAAGATGGCGAGGCCGAACAACAGGCCGCCGACGCAGGCGAGTAACCCGATCATGAGAAGTGCATGCCCGTTCATGCCGAAGAAACTTACGCTCGACAAATCCGGCAGCACCAGGTTGGCTTCGCCTCCGCCCGCGTGCTCCTGCGCGCCGGCGAATGTGGGGAGCAGCAGGCTCAAAAGCAGCACACTCAGGCCGGCCACGGTCTTGTACCGCCGTTTCAAAAATGTCTCTGCGCCTTCCGTGATAGCCCTGGCGATTTGCAGCATTGCCGGGGTTCCGGGGTCCGAGCCGATGACCTGGCGCGCGAAAAAGAAGGCCAAAAAGAGCGAAAAGACGCTCACGGCCGGAAAAAGCTCCACCCAATTTGTTACAGTCACGTGTCCTCCCAGACAAAGGTTGAATCCGAATCGCGATCGGTTACAGAATAAGCACCCGTGCGAAACGGCGCAGAAAAGTCAATCGAAGCCTATCATCCGATGGGAACAGTGTCGAGTGATTGCAATCACAGGGATACGGAACCGGCTTCCAGAAACGGGAAACGGACGGCTAACGTGTACAGTACTGGCGAGGGGGATTTTCGTCATCTTATGACCTCATCGACGCTTCTCACACCTCGCCAGGCGGCAGAGAAACTCGGCATCAGCTACCCCGTGCTCAAGCACTGGATTCTGGCTGGGCGCATCCGTACCATCAAGACTCCTGGCGGACACCACCGCATCCCCCTTGATGCGCTGGAGGAGTTCATGCCCGCTTCAACGGCCAGCACCGGCGGCGGCCGAATCAGCGGACGGAATCAGTTGCTCGGTACGGTGCTTGAAGTCACAGTTGAAGGCCTGCTGGCCAAGGTCGTCGTCGCCGTTGGCAATCAGCGTGTTACGGCCATCATCACCGCCGATGCTGTCCGCGAGCTGGCCTTGAAGCCGGGCGACACAGCCGTCGCTTTGATTAAAGCCACTGAAGTCATGATTGGACGCCCCTAACCACTTTTAATTCATCATCAAACCGCTTCCGGCCCGAAACGGGACGACTTTGTCGGAAAAAATCTGATATTCTTCGCTATAATTCGTACTAAGTCATATTGAACCGTAGAAAAATGCCTATCCAATCTTCCAACTGATACAAGGAGAATCCCTTGAAATTCCCCACTATCGCGCGATCTCTCGTTTTTTTCCCGGCCTCTCCCACCCTTCTCCGCGCTGAGGGCACCGCTTCTATCGCCGGCTCGCAAGCCCGCGCCAAGGCAATACAGATACCGCTAGCGCGATGTCTCAGGCATTATTTTGGTGGAAATGTAGACAAGGTGAAGCTGGCCCTTGTGGCGACGACTCTCCTCTTCTCATCGACGCTGGCATTCGGGCAGGGCGCTACGGGCGACGTCAAGACGCAGCACAAGACCCCCGACCCTTGCGCGAGCGGCCACGAGTTCGCCACCACCGATTGCGCGCTGACCTGGCACGGCATCACGGTGTACGGCGCGTATGACGCAGGCGTCGGCTGGGTCAGCCACGGCCTACCGGAAAACGGCTATAACTATGAAGGCGAATCTCTGGTGAACCGAAACGGCTATCAACATCGCTTCCTTATCGCACCGAACAACCTACAGCAGACGGGGCTGGGCATCCGGGGCAAGGAAGAGTTTCTACCTGGCTGGTCTGTTGTGTTCAATGCTTCAACTGGCATCAATCCGCAGTCCGGCCTGCTCGCCAACGCATCAGCAACCGACACCGTCAACAACGGCCTTCCCAGGAGCAGCTATTCGATAGCCATCGACGGCGCGCGCGCGGGCCAACCCTTCAATGACGAATACTTTGCCGGTATATCGTCGAAGTATGCCGGCACGCTGACCTTCGGCCGTCAGCGCGCTCTCGGCACCGATGCGATGCTCCTTTACGATCCGGCCGGCGGCAGCTATGCCTTTTCGTACATCGGGTATAACGGCACGATGGCCGGCGGCGGCGACACCGAGGATAGCCGTTGGGACGACGCCCTCAAGTATCGCCTCGCCTATGGCCCGGCCCATTTCGGCGCGATGTATAAATTCGCCGATGGATCAGCCGGCTGCTACTCGGCCTCCGTAACATGGTCTGCGGCCAACTGCACGCCGGAAGCGGCACATAACAACGCCTATGGATTCGACCTCGGCGGAAACTACGATAAGTTCTCCGCCGACCTCGTCTACCAACATTACAACCAGGCCATCAGCGTGTTGAACCCCTTGCTGGGGCCTCAGAGTCCGTCGGCGCCCTATCAGTCAACCACCGACAGCATCGACACAAACCAAATCACTGGGGCCAATCTGATTGCCACGACCAACACCGTATACGGCATCGTGACCGACAACAACGCAGTGATGGCCGCTGCCAAGTATTCGACGGACCCGCTCAAGTTTTTCGCAGGCTACGAATACATCTGGCAGAACAATCCTAAGAACCCGCTGGGCGTTGGCGCCTCGGACCAGGGCGGTTATTTTATGAGCGGGGTTGAAGACAACAATCTTGATCGTGAAAAGCTGGTGCAGATCTGGTGGACAGGCGCAAAGTACACTTACCGCAGCAAAACCGACTTCACTTTCGCATGGTATCAACAGCGGCAGAACGACTTCCGCAATCCGCCCACCTGCTCGGCCGGAGCCGGTTTCCGCAGCTCCTGCGCGGGTAGCCTCAACGAGGGGTCGCTCTATGTGGATCACCACTTCACCAAGCGATTCGACTCATTTGCCGGAGTTGCGTATTCCTGGGTGAGCGGCGGCCTGGACATCGCCATCCCTCATGGCCCCGGCGTCCCTTATAACTCCGACAATAACTTTGCTCCGACAGTCGGTAGCCGTTTCACCTTCTGATCGTTTCCGCGACAGGCTCAGTCCTGTTCCCTGCTTATTGCTACTCCATCGGAATTTCGATCTTGTCGCCGGGCAGAGGTACCTGCAAGTTCTGGACGTACGGGTCGCGAACCTGGCCGCCTGGAAGCGGATGCAGCTTGAAGAGCACTAGAAGGTTCCGGTCCGAATCGTCGAAGGCGCGGAAGCTGGCAGCCTGTTCGAGCGAAAAGTGGGTATGGATATCCTCGAGGGTACCGGGGTCAAGGTCGTTCCACGAGGCGAACCAGCCAGGTTGGTACGCGGCGAGCTTGGAAGGCAGGTCCTGCGTCCCATAGTCGTCGCATAGCGCGGGCAGGTGAGTCACCAGCGTGATCTGGTCGCCGCTGCTTGAAACCAATAGCCGCTTGCCGTTGGGATGCTTGTCAATATATTCGGTCAGCCGTTGCGCGGCATCGACAAACGTATATTCCGGATGGGATGCGTAGTTCAGCGTCCAGACGCCATTGATTCCCACCGCCAGAGCGGCAAGTCCAATCACGGCCCATCCGAGGAAGCGTTCCGGGGGCCTGCTAGTCGCTGGTTCGCGCGTGGGGGCCGCATGACCGAGCAGCGCCTCAGCTCCTTGCGCCACGACAAAAAAGCTGAAGAAGGCGACCACTGCGTAGTAGCGCGGCTGCGGATGGTTCTGATAGGTCATGAAAAGGATGTAGCCGGCCACGGCCCACACCGACGCGCCAAAAACCGGGTCCAGCAATAGTTTGCGGCCCCATGCTGTTCGCCAGGCCGCCAAAGCGCAGACCACCACCAGGCCGGCTAGCGGAATCAGGATGTGGTCCACCCACAGTCCGCCGTGAAACGACCACCAAAAGCTCATCAGGGGCCAGTAAAACTCCGGCGGCTTGAACCACTTGTTCACGATGAAGAGGTTTTTGTAATCGGGAAGCAGGCCAAGGCTGACCACGACCGTCATCCACAGGCCAAACACGACAGCAAATGCGCCCGATGCCGCTAAAGCACAGCGCTGGAACAATCCGCGGCGTTGCCAGAGCGGCAGCATAGCCCAGCACAGCGCCGGAAGCAGAAAAACGGCAGTGGGCTTGGTCAGCACCATCAGGGTAAAGAGGATGCCGATCCACACCGAAGCCCATACCGGCCTGCGCAACTGAGGCAGTCGCACCGCCAGATTCAGGGCTCCCAGGGTAAATGCGGTCAGCAGCGGTTCCAGAATGGCCAGCCGGCTGAAGCAATAAAGAAAGGGGCTGGTCACCAGCAGCGTGAGCGCAAGCAGCGCCATCCAGCGCGGCCCCTTGGCTCTCAGCAGCAGGTAGCTCAAAAGCAGATTGGCGAAGAAGAACGCGACAGCCAACCCGCGCGCGGCCTGAACTGTGACGCCGGTAAAGAAGAACAACAACCATTCGAGAAATGGCCACACTGGCACGGCAGGTGCGAGATTGAAGTCTCCCGGCAAATACCAATTCCCAAACAGATGTGCCCGAATCGCCGCGTTCCCATACCAGCCTTCGTCGGTGTACTTGGCCCAGTCCATGTACCACGGCGAATGATTGGGAAAATCCGCGCGCAGATGCAGCGCGTGCAACACCGCGAAGCCCCCGATAAAAACCAGCGAAACGGCATACAACCAGCGTTTGGACGAATTCGTCAATGTCCGTTTCTCCAAAGGGAAACCAGATGAGCCGTGAGGCCGTCGGCAAAGTGTCGACTTCAGCCTTATTCGTACGCCAGCGCGTCGATTGGGTCTTTGCGGGCGGCGATCCAGGCTGGATAGCACGCGCCGCACAAAGCGCCCACAAGCGCGTAGGCCGCGCCCCTCACAATCCAATCCGCAGTGATCTCGAAGTGCGTGGTGGGAGCCACATAGCCGAGCAGGTACTTCACGCCATAAGTGCCCGCAATGCCGACCAGTACGCCAGCCACCGCCATCAGCGCGGTCTCGCGCAGCACCACGCTCACGATAGTCATCTTCGAGGCGCCCATCGACTTGAGGATGCCGATCTCGCGCGTCCGCTCCAGCACGGCGGTGTACATCGACTGGAAGATCACCAGAACCCCGACCACAACCGCGATGAAGGTGACCACATTGAGTGCGATGTTGAATCCGGGAATCTTGTCCGGCGTCATCTCCTCCAGCCACTCGTCGATGGTTTCCACCGGGTAGTCTTCCAGGCCGCGTGTCGCATGGATCTCCTGGATCACGGCCTTCTCATTGGCCGGATCGTCGCACTTGATGTAAAAAAGCGAGGCCTTGCCGTCGGCGCCCATCAGTTCGCCCATGGTATCGATGGGCAACAGCTTGCGGCCGCCCTTGCCATGCTCCACTACACCCGAGATACGGAATGGGCGATCCATGATCTTGATCGTATCGCCCACCCGATGCCCGCCGTCGGAGCCGGCAAACACGTCGTCGACCAACACGTCATTGGGCCCCTGAAACGGTCCGCCGGAGAGGAAAACAAACGGCTTCAAGGCGTTGAAGCTGGGGTAATCGATCCCGTAAAGGATCTCGATCTTGCCGGCGGTGTTGAGCTTTTGAATCACCGGCGAGGCCATCGCTACATGCGGCAGCCGCCACAGGACTTCGACAATCTTGGCAGGCATCGGAGCGCCGCTCACGCCGACGAAGGTGCTGGCGTTGCTGGGGCGCAGCATCAGATCGGCGCCAATACCGTTGGTGCGCTGCTTCGTGTCGTTCAACATCCCCATGAAGATGCCCACAATGGATAGGATCATGATGACTTCAATAGCCACGGCCAGCACGCTGATAATGGAGCGCACAGGCCGATGCAGCAAATTGGCAAGGATGAGTTTGTTCATTTCTTGAGCGCGGCTCCCAGGCGTCGCAGGGGCGAAGTGTCCCACGGTGCCCTCGCCTTCAGGGTAACAGCCGAAGCTGGCGGAGCCGCGCCGGGTTCGGGCTCAAACCGGGGCCGGAAAGTCGTGGTTAGCTCGGTCACTTCCCGGGCGGGGGTAAATAGTTCATCAATAATTCCCGGTTTGGCTCAATGGTTCCAGATCGATGAAAATAAAGGAAAATACAACAAATCTCTTTGACGAAAGCCGAAAATCAGGATTAATGTATAGGTGGAAAAACTTTAGTATGCATTACCCGTTTTCCGGTAGCCGATGAAGAGCTTTGGAGATGACCTGCGCATGGAGCGGCTTTCCCGCGGCGTTGCGCTGGAAGACATTACCGCGGTCACTAAGATCAGCCAGCACCACCTGGTTGCGCTGGAGCAGGATCAATTTCGCCAGCTTCCCGGCGGCATTCTGAGCAAGGGCATCGTGCGCGGTTACGCGGGAGCTTTGGGCCTCGACCAGCATCTCTGGACCGAACGATATCTCAAGGCTTATTCCGCCTCAGGCCAGATGCTCGACGACGACCGTAGTTGGACGGCTTTCGCATCCAACGTGGGCAAAGCCCGCATCCTGCGCCACGACGCCATGGAGATCCGCCTCCGCTGGGCCGGCGCCATTCTGCTTTTGCTCGTGGTCGCCGCCGCCGCCTTCCTCGTAGTGCGCTTTTACGGCGTTCGCGCTGGCTGGTGGACCACCGTGCTGCCCATGCAGCATGCCCGCGCCGCGGCGATCCGTTCGGGGGCTTCTTCGGTCCACACACTGTTTGCCCAGCTCGGCCGGTTCAACCGCTGAGCCAGGTTTCCAGCGGCAATCCCTCCCCAATCGAGGCATTTAGGTGCGATCCAGCCGGGTTCGGCACTGCGGTTCACCTCTCTCTAAACGCCCCTGAATGTCAAACAATCCCCATTCGCTGCTTGTCTTTGCTCCCAGCCGCTTGCGGCAATTACCATATATGGATGCATCCCAAGGCGCACGCCTGACGGTGCTGGCATGTCTTGTGCGAGAGTGGGTCCGATGCGGGAGCGTTTGCTTGCGCGCCGGTGATCCAGCATGAATCGGTCCTCGCGGCAGGCTGCCCAAATTGAATTCCCTGCAATGGGAGGAGAGTTTTACATTGAGCGACCGTTTCTTGTTTACCTCTGAATCAGTTACCGAAGGCCACCCGGACAAGATTGCCGACCAGGTCTCCGACGCCATTCTTGACGCATGCCTGGAGCAGGACCCCTACAGCCGCGTCGCCGCCGAAACCCTGACGGCCACCGGCCTGGTGGTCATCGCCGGTGAAATCACCACCAAGGCCTACGTCGATTTCCAGAGCCTGGTCCGCGGCGTCGTCGCCTCCATCGGCTACGACAACGCCCTCTACGGCTTCGACTCCAACACTTGCGCCGTCATCTCCACCATCAACAAGCAGTCCGGCGACATCGCCCAGGGCGTTGACACCGGCGGTGCCGGCGACCAGGGCATGATGTTCGGCTACGCCTCCAACGAGACCTCCGAGCTGATGCCCGCCCCCATCTCGCTGGCCCACAAGCTCTGCCGCCAGCTTACGGCCGTGCGAAAGTCCGGCAAACTGCCCTACCTACGCCCCGACGGCAAGAGCCAGGTCACCGTCGAGTACGACGAAAACCACAAGCCCTCCCGCATCGACGCCGTGGTCATCAGCAGCCAGCACTCCGAGACAGTCAGCAATGAGGAACTTCATGCCGACATTCTCAAGTATGTGATTCAGGCTGTGTTACCCGCCGAATGGCTCGACGAGCATACCAAATATCACATCAACCCCACCGGGCGCTTCGTCATCGGCGGTCCCATGGGCGACACCGGGCTGACTGGCCGCAAGATCATCGTGGATAGCTACGGCGGCGCTGGCCGGCATGGTGGCGGCGCTTTTTCAGGTAAAGACCCGACCAAGGTGGACCGCAGCGCAGCTTATATGGCCCGCCACATCGCCAAGAACATCGTGGCCGCCGGCTTGGCCGATCGCGCCGAGGTCCAGCTTGCCTATGCCATCGGCGTGGCTGAGCCGGTAAGCGTGCGCATTGAGACCTTTGGCACCGGCAAGGTCGGCGAAGCCAAGCTGACCGAATTGGTCCGGAAAAACTTCTCGCTCACCCCCAAGGGGATTATCGAGAGCCTGAATCTGCGCCGCCCCATCTACCGCAAGACCGCGGCCTACGGCCACTTCGGCCGCACCGAGCCCGAGTTCACCTGGGAGGCCACCGACAAGGCCGCCGCCCTCGCCGAGCAGGCCGGACTGGTTGCCGCAGCCAAGTGATCTGCTGATCCGATGGATTTTTGCAAGATCCGCAAGTGGGGCTCCTCGCTAAGGGGCCCCATTCCTTTCTCCTGCTCCCGCGTCTATCGAATAGAATTCTCCAGAGTGCTTCCCCGAGACTAAATCGAGGAGATGTTATGCGTTTTGCTGGACTTGCCGCTTTTTCCCTTGCTTTGGCCTCTGTGGCCGCCGGACAGATTTCAGCCCAATCCACAGCCCCCTGGGACTACGAGGGCAAACGCGGCGCGCTCAACTGGGGCAAGCTGGACCCGAACTACAAAACCTGCGCGAAAGGCCGCGAGCAGTCGCCTATCGACATCCGCGGCGCGCGCCTGAACAAGGCGCTCCAGCCCATCGAATTCCACTACTTGACCGGGCCGGTCACGCTGGAGAACGACGGTCACACCATTGTGGCCCATGTGGACCCCGGCAGCTACATCGTAGCCGGGGGCGTGCGCTATGACCTGGTCGGCTTCGACTTCCACCACCCCAGCGAGGAGACGGTCAAGGGCAAATTCTCCGACATGGAAGTCCACCTGATGCATAAGAGCGCCGACGGCAAGCTGGCCGTGATCGCCGTGCGGCTGATCGAGGATGTAAGCAACCCCAACGCCGTGTTCGCTACCCTCTGGCCCCATCTGCCCACAAAAACCGGCGCAGTCGAGAAGGTTACGGAGATGGTGAATCCCGCAGGCCTGCTGCCCGCCGACCGCGGCTACTGGACCTACGAGGGCTCACTAACCACCCCGCCCTGCACCGAGGGTGTGCGCTGGTTCGTCTTCGAGCAGGAGCTGAGCCTCAGCCGCGACCAATTGCGCGCCTTCGCGGACCTCTTCAGGATCAACACACGCGCCGTGCAGGACACGCACGGCCGCCGCATCGAGGCCAACGAGTAGGTTCTATACCGCCAGGTCTCTGGCCGCATGAATTCATACCAAAACTGGGTGCCCCACCCTCGGCGCGTCTTTGTTTTTGCGCCTTGGGTGGGAGACCGCCATGTTCAATCGCACGATGCGAAATCCTACGGCCAGAGAGCCAGCGGCATGAACTTCAGCACCAACCCCGCATCGTCGGGAAGGGTCGCAACCTCAACCCCGGTCACGTCCTCAATCAGGTAGTCGGCGGCGTCCAGCACCTCAATAGGATGCGAGAACGTGGTAGCCACCACAGTGCAGCCCGCGGCCCGGCCAGACTTGGTCCCCGAGGCCGCGTCTTCAAACACCACACATTCCTCCGGCGCAAAGCCGAGCAGCGCCGCGCCCGCCCAAAAAGGCTGTGGATGCGGCTTACCCTGCGTCACCTGTTCACCGGCGACAAAACGCTCCGGCACGGGAATCCCTCCTGCCGCCATCCGCACCCGCGCCAGCCGCTCCGTCGCGCTGGTCACCACCGTCCAGCGGTCTGAGGGCAGCGCCGCCAGCAGCTTGAGCACGCCCGGCAGCACGGTGATTCCTTCCGTGTCCTCAACTTCCATGTCTTCGATGATTTTGTTCTCGGCTTCGGCATTCAGGTCCGGGCGCAACTTGGCGACGGTGTCGATGCTCCGGCAACCATGGGCGATGGAGCAGGCATAAACAGGGTCCACGCCGCGCATCAGGGCCCACTTGGTCCAACAGCGTTCGACCGAGCCCAGCGAGGAGATGAGAATGCCGTCCATATCGAAGAGAATGCCTTTGCAGCGAATCTGCACAGGGGAAGAAGCAAGGGATAACGCCATGACTCGATTCTAGAGCCTGCTGCGGCCATTTAAACTAATGATGTCCGCTACACAGACGGTCCTTTATGTGTTTTGAAAGGGCACGACTTCAGTCGTGCCGTATACAGCTCAAAATGAGCGGGCTTTAGCCGCTGAGGGATGTTTGTCGACAAATCAGATCCTCTTCGAGTCGTTTCTAGAGGACGGTATTCTGAGCGGGCTAAACTAGGCGAAGGCGGCGCGCCCCAAGCGCGTTCGCCCCGGAGCGGAGTTCCTCGTGGCAGAGACGATTTACGACGTGGCAATCATTGGCGGCGGACCGGCCGGATACACGGCGGCGATTCGCGGCGCGGAGTACGGGCTGAAAGTTGCATTGATCGAGAAGACCGAAAAGCTGGGCGGCACGTGCCTGCACGTGGGCTGCATCCCCACCAAGGCGCTGCTCTTCAACGCCGAGATTTGGGACCACCTCAATCACGCCGCCGAGTTTGGCATCGGGGGCATCGCGACGCCCACGCTCGACTGGGCTGCAGTGCTCAAGCGCAAGGACGCCATCATTGCCAAGCACGTCAAAGGGCTCGAATTTTTGATGAAGAAGCACAAGATCGCGACGATGGTGGGCTATGGGCGGCTCACCGGCCCGGCGCAGGATGGCGTGCATACAGTCGAAGTGACGACAGCGGCGGGCGAAGTGAGCCAGGTCAAGGCGAAGAATGTAATCCTGGCAACAGGTTCAGCGGCCAAAATGCTGCCGGGGCTAAAGGCGGATGATCGCATTCTGACCAATATCGAGATTCTGGCGATGGGCCAGGTACCCAAGTCGCTGGTCGTCATCGGAGCGGGCGCGGTGGGCATGGAGTTTGCCTCGATGTTCCGCACCTTTGGCACCGAGGTCACCATCGTCGAGTTTCTGCCGCGCGTGGTTCCCGTCGAGGACGAGGAGATATCCAAAGAGATTGCGCGCCTATTCAAGAAGCGCGGCATCGACGTGAACACCGGCGCCAAAGTCGAGAAGGTCGAGAGGACCGAAGCCGGCGTGAAGGTCACCTATACCGACGCGAACGGCAAGACCCAGGTGAAAGAGGCCGAAAAGGTGCTGGTAGCCGTGGGCCGTGCGGGACTCACGGATAACGTCGGCGTGGAGAAGACGAAGATCGAACTGGAACGCGGCCTCGTTAAAGTCAACGAAGCGCAGGAGACGGCGGAGCAGGGCGTCTTTGCCATCGGCGACATTGTTTCGGGCCTGCCGCAATTGGCCCATGTGGGATCCATGGCTGGCATGATTGCCGTTGCTAAAATTGCAGGCAAAAAGTTTCGGCCCATACGTCGCGATCGCATCCCCAGCTGTACCTATACCGAGCCGCAGATCGGATCGGCTGGCTTGACCGAGGCGCAGGCGAAGGAAAAGGGCCACGAAGTGAAGGTGGGCAAGTTTCCGTATGCGGGCAACGCGAAGGCCACGATCCTGGGCGACCACGACGGATTCGTGAAGATCGTTTCCGACGCAAAGTACGGCGAGATTCTCGGCGTACACATCCTGGGCCAACAAGCCACCGAACTGATCGCCGAGGCGGTTGCCGTGATGGAACTGGAAGGCACAGTGGAGGAGATGATGTACACCATCCACGCGCATCCCACGCTGGCCGAGAGCCTGCTGGACGCTTATGGCGCCGTCGAAGGCATGGCGATCAACGCATAGAGGATGGCGTACGGTGAAAACGAATAGCGAAATAACGAACACTTATAAATCTTTCGATGTCTGGAGACGGCGCGACCCGCAAACCCTGGTGCGCTATCGCTGCTTTGAAGATTGCTCGACAGGACGCTTTTGTGTGCAGAGTGCGGATTTTTATCAGGGGCCGATCACGAATGACCAAATCCAATTTCTTGAAAAGCAATTCATCGAGCTTCTATTGGACCAATCGCCCTTCGAAAGGGGCGAGTCATTCCCTTCGATTGAGGAAGCAATCAGCGACCACGACGAGTCCTTTGCCTAATGCTCTTGCCGGTAGATTTCGTTACCCTACGGTCTAGACCTGATCCAACTCCGCGAACAGTTCGGCGAGCACGAGGCGAATCGGCGTTTCGGGAATTGTTAATTCGCCGGAGCGAGCCAGTTCCAAACCGGCTGCCGTGCCGCGATAGCCAACGCGGGCGGCGGGGTCGATCACCCAGACGTGCTCGATGCCGAAGGCGAGATACTCCGCGGACTTGGCCGCAGTGCGGCGCAATGTGTCTTCCGGCGACTGAATCTCAATGACCAAAAGCGGAGGATGGGTGAGAATGCGCTCCCGCGGCGAGCCCGAACGCAGGATGGTGACATCGGGGACGCGAAAATGGTCAGCCTGGGTCTGGACCCGTTGCTCCGGAAGGCAGATGACACCCCACTCCGACCGGTGATTATTGAAGATTGCAGCCAAGACCCCTTGCAGGAAAGCATGCTCGAACTCGCCCAAGTCGCGCTCCTCGATCACTCCGTCGACGTACTCGCAGTCGTGCTCGAAGACCGTCGACAGGTACTGCTCGACGGAGACGGGTGGGTCGAAGACAGGCTGCGTTGCCATGCAGACAGTATCCTCCAAATTCGGAGCTTTTACTAGAGTTCCGTAGATTGGCTGGCTACCAGCCCCTTGCACTTTGCCACAAACTCGCCTAGCGGCACGGACCCTTGGTCGCCTTTAGCGCGGGTGCGGACGCTGACGGCCCCAGCCGCTTCTTCCTTGTCGCCGAAGACCAGGATGTAAGGCGTCTTCTGATTGGCGAAGTCGCGGATTTTGCCGTTCATCTTCTCGTTGCGATCATCGACTTCAACGCGCAAGCCCGCTGCTTTTAGCTCAGCTTCGACCTTCTTGGCGTAGGCGTGATGCCGCTCGCTGATGGGCACCAGGCCGATCTGCACCGGCGCAAGCCACAGCGGAAAGGCTCCGGCATAGTGCTCGATGAGCACGCCAAAAAATCTCTCGACCGACCCGAAGAGTGCGCGATGCACCATCACCGGCTGATGCCGTTCGCCGTCTTCGCCGACGTATTCCAGCTCGAAACGCGCAGGCAGGTTGAAGTCGAATTGGACAGTCGAAAGCTGCCACAGGCGACCCAGCACGTCTACCAGCTTTACATCGATCTTGGGGCCGTAGAAAGCAGCTTCGCCGGGGAACGTATCGAAGGTGAGCCCGCGTGTCGAGAGCACATTCTTGAGTGCACCCTCCGCGTTCGCCCAATCGGCCGCAGTGCCAAAGAAGTCGCCGGCCTTATTCGGATCGCGCGTGGAAAGCTCGACCCGATACTCCTTGAAGCCGAAGGTCTTGAGCACGGCTTCAGCGAAGTCGAGGCAGGCAACGACCTCGCCTTCAACCTGTTGTGGCGTGCAGAAGATGTGGGCATCGTCCTGCGTGAAGCCGCGCACGCGCAGCAAGCCATGCATGGTGCCGGAACGCTCGTAACGGTAGACATTGCCAAACTCAGCGTAGCGCTGCGGCAGATCGCGATAGCTCTTCGGAGAATTCTTGTAAATCAGAATGTGGCCGGGGCAGTTCATCGGTTTCAGCCGGTACTCGGCGTCGTCCAGCTTCATCGGTGGAAACATATCCTTGGAGTAAACGCCGTCGTGGCCGCTGACCTTCCAAAGTTCCCGGCGCATCACATGCGGAGTGTAGACAAGCAGATAGCCGCGCCGTACACACTCCTCGCGCATCCAGTCTTCCATTGCCTTGCGGACTGTGGCGCCTTTGGGATGCCAGAAGATGAGGCCAGCGCCAGCAATCTCCTGGATGCTGAAGAGGTCCAACTGCTTGCCCAGCAGGCGATGGTCGCGCTTGGCCGCTTCTTCAAGGCGGGCAAAGTGGGCGTCCAGCTCCTTTTGCGAGAAGAAGGCGGTGCCATAGATGCGCTGCAACTGGGGATTCTTTTCGTCGCCAAGCCAGTAGGCGCCGGCCAGCGAGAGCACTTTGAATGCCTTGACGCGGCCGGTCGAGGGCACATGCGGGCCGCGGCAAAAGTCAACGAACTTGCCGTTGCGGTAGAAGCTGACTTGCGAACCCGGCTCCGTGAATTTGGTCACGAAGTGGGTCTTCATGAAGTCGCCGTCGCGGCTGAAGTCTTCCAGAGCCTGCTCGCGAGGTTCGTACTCGCGGACAAATTTCTCGTCGCGCGCCACCACCTCGGCCATCTTGGTTTGGATGGCATTGAGATCCTCGGGCGTGAAAGGAGTCTCGCGGTAGAAGTCGTAAAAGAAGCCTGCATCGGTGGCCGGGCCGTGGCCGAGCTTGGTCTCCGGGAAGAGTTCGAGCACAGCTGTGGCCATCACGTGCGCTGCCGAGTGCCGCACTACTTTGAGCGCGTCGGGGTCCGTCTCCTTGACCAGTTCCAGGCGCGTATCGCCAGTGAGCGGAGTGGTCAGGTCCACCAGGCGCGGGGCGGCCGCGTCTTCGGCGGCATACATGGCGGCTTCCGCCGATTGGCCGTCTCCGGCAGCGTTTTCCTTGACCGTGCCAGTGACAGGGGTCAGGCGCGCAACGACGGAAACCGCGGCCAGACGCGGCGAAATGGAATTGGCAATATCGAGGGGCGTGGTGCCGGCGGGCACTTCGCGAACGCTCCCGTCAGGCAGGTGTACGGCAATGGTCTGCGTGCTCATAATAGTTGGGTTCCCTGTGATTCCTCGCCCGACAAGAAACTGTCGCGCAAGACAACAGGATAGTTGCCGCAGCCGGTTCGCGTCGAGCAGCCGCGGCTTGCGCGGACGCGACGACACCGGAACCGAGAATCTGGAAGGTTCCTTGTCCCGTCCCCTGCTACTCGTACCTGAGCGCCTCGATGGGGTCCATGGAGGCTGCCTTCCAGGCGGGATAAATGCCGAAGACAAGGCCGATGGCGCAGGAGACCGCCAAGGCGATCAGCACCCACATGAGAGAAAGCGCGGCATGAAGGAACGACACGGCATAATGCAGAATCAGGGTGAACAGAGATCCGGCAACGATGCCGATCAAGCCCCCAATCAGGCATAGGGTGACCGCTTCCACGGTGAATTGCAAGAGGATGTTCCTCCTGGTTGCCCCGATGGCTTTCCGGATTCCAATCTCGCGGGTCCGTTCGGTCACCGAGACCAGCATGATGTTCATCACGCCCACGCCCCCCACAATCAGTCCTACCGAAGAGACGGCGACCATGAAGATAAACAAAGAGCCGGTCAGTGAATTCCATAGACGAGTCAGCGAGTCAGTGCCGAAGATTGCGAAGTTATCGTCCTGTTCTACTCGAACCTTGCGTCGAACCCGGAGAAGTTCGCGAATTTCTTCCGTAACAAGCGCCTTATTGGCCGGATCGTCGTATTTAACCGTGACCCAGTAGTACTTGAGCTCGGGATGTAGTTGATGGAAAGTCTCCAGCGGAAAGTAAGCGGAGTTATCGTTCCTGTTCCGGCCGCTGCCGAAGGGCTGTAACTGCGTATCGAATACGCCGATGACTGTAAAGACACTGCCCTCGCATTCGATATCCTTTCCAATCGGAGATTCGCCGGGGAAAAGATCCTCAGCGGCGTCGTGGCCCAGAACCACCACTTTGGCGCTGCGCTCTTCTTCGGAGTCGGTCCAGATGCGGCCCTCCAAAAGATCGAAGTTGCCGGCGTCTCTGATTGACGTAGTCGACCCGTTCAGGATGGAATTCTGAACCGTATGGCTGCCGTGCTTGAGGGAAACAAAACCAAGATCGAGTTGAAAATTCTGGTAGGTGATCCAGGGATCTGCGGCGACGACATGCGGAAGGCTGCGCAAAGCTACGCCGTCCGCGTAGGTAATCTCCTTGCGATTGAGCTCCTCGGTCGTGGGACGCCTCCCCCAGGGCATGAAGTGGTAGACCAACAGGTCATTGGTGCCCAGGGATTTGACGAAGTCGTCGATATTGCTATTGAGTCCGTTGATGGCCGAGGAGATGAGAATCACCGTGGAGATGCCGATGGAGATTCCGAGAATGGTGAGGCCGGAGCGCAATTTATTCTTGCGTAGCGTGTCGAGCGCCAACAGCACGGAGTCCTTCGAGTCCCTCAGCCGCATCTCTATAGCTCCGATCTCAGGGCAACAATGGGATCAAGTTGCGCGGCTTTGTATGCGGGATAGACGCCGAAAAACAGGCCTACTGCGGTGGCGACAAATAGGCTGACCAGGACGGACCAGAGCTCCACTGTCGAGGGAAACGCGATAATCAGGGTAATGATTTTGGCTACGCAGATGCCGCCGATCACGCCGATCATGCCGCCAGCCAGCGCCATGGTTGAGGACTCGATGAGGAATTGAAGCAGAATGTCTTTGCGGCGCGCGCCAAGAGCCTTGCGAACACCAATCTCCCGGGTGCGCTCAGTCACCGAAACCAGCATGATGTTCATAATGACAATGCCCCCAATCACCAGGGAGATGCCGGCGATGGCCGCCACCACGGCTCCAAAGCTATTGAGAATCTTGCCTAACAGGTTCTGGAAGGTGGCGCTGGTGTCGACGGTGAAGCTATCCGGCGCGCCCGGGGCCAGATGCCTGCGCGCGCGCATAATGGTGCGCAGCTCGTCGGAGACTACGTCAATCACCTCGCCCCCGCCGCCGGCATTCACAAAAACCTGCATGCTCGCATGAGATCCGTAGGCATGCAGAAACGTGGTCAGTGGGATAGACACCCAGTTATCCATGCTTTGCCCAAGGATCTTGCCCTGGCATTCGCCCACCCCAATCACGGTATAAGGAGCGCCATCCACGCGAATTTCCTTGCCCATGGGGTCGCCAGCGCCCAGTATGTTGTCGACAATGTCGCAGCCGACAATGGCGACGCGCGTACTATGCTCATCCTCGATCTCGGTAAAGGAGCGCCCGGTCTCGATGTTGAGATTCGAGATCGCAGGCATGGTCCAGGTCCAGCCGCGAACATTCGTGTCCGTGGTGGACGCGGTTCCGTAGACGACCTTGCCGGTGGTGCTACGCGATGCGCCCACCGACTCGCAATATCTGCAGTCGGATAGGATGGCCCGGTAGTCGTCAAACGTAACATCTTTTCGCTTCTTGAAGTCGAGATACTCCTCGACAGTGAGGAAGGTCTCCGGCATCTTGCTGACCGTCACCACATCTGCGCCGTATGTATTGATCTTTGCGGTTACAAACTGTTTGGCGCCGTTAGTCAGAGTGACGACCATGATCACGGACGCAACACCAATGACCACCCCAAGCAGCGTGAGGATGGTGCGCATCTTGTTGGCCCAGAGGGATTGCAGCGCGAGTTTGAAGGCCTCACTGAAGAGCATGGTCCCGCTTTCCTTGCCAATCCCGTTGGTGTTGCTTCACTTTTTGACTACGCAAAAGCATACGAGATGGTTCCAGAGGCCGGATGGGCGAGCGGGGGACGGCGCCATCGGGCGATCTTGTGAAGGCTTTGACCCCCTGGCAGGCAAAGCGTCATCGCACTTCAGAGGGCCACGCTACCGGCCCGAGCTGCCAAACCCCCTCCCGGCGCGGGCGGACTCTTCCAGTGATTCCACTTCCTGGACTGGCCCTGTCAATACGGGGACTGGAATCATCTGGGCAATCTTTTCGCCGGCCTTGAGTTCCACAGGGGCCTGACCCAGGTTGGTCATGAGCACCAGAATCTCGCCACGGTAGCCGGCGTCGATGACCCCGGCCGTGGTCGCTATGCCTCTGGACGCCATCGACGAGCGATCCCGCACCAGCAGGCCCAGCGGAGCGCCCGTAGCCGGATGGCGGGCCTCGACGGCGACACCGGTGCGCACCTTGACTCCGGTCAGGGGCAGCAGAACGGCATCTTCCAGCGCAAAAAGGTCATAGCCCAGGTCTTCGCCGGGGTGGGCGACTACGGGCAGTCTGGCGCTCGGGTCAAGCAGCTTTACATTCAACATAATGAATTGATGGTAATTGAGCAGGGGCTGAACGGCGGTAACTGGGCGGGTGATCGATAGTAACGTGGCGCGAAGCTGTTCGCGCCCAGCACATGGCGGATATTTTCGACACCCGTGGCCTCCATTTGCTTTGATCTGCCATCAAAAAGCACTGGGAGGACATCGCAATTTACCGCCGGCCTACGCCCGAGAGCCTGGAATCCCTTCGCCTAGCCCTCCAGAAACTGGAGCAGACGGGCGACAACGGAAAGGACAACGCTTCGATGTCCGAGTTGAAGCGCGTTGTTCTCAATCGCATTGCCGACCTCGAATTAGCCAAGAAATTGGAGACCGCATCTGAGGAAGTCGACAATGCTCCCGGACCTGCCGATTTGATTCCGCCCCTATCGATGGTTGAAGAAGAGCCCTCTGAAGAAGTCGTCGACGAAATCCAGCTAAGCAAGCTCGACTAGGCTCCTGATCGCTTGTTGTAGGACCAAGTTTGGGTGCCCCATCCTCGGCGCGCCTTTGTTTTTGCGCTTAGGGTGGGATACCACAGTATTCAATCGCCACGCCCGAAATTACGCGGTCCCAGTCCGTCAACCTTTTTGATAGGTATCGTTTAGGCTAGATGGCCAGCCCCGGTTGGAAGGATTCCCCGCCGGGGCTGTCGTGGGTGCATCCAGGTAATTCGGCAAAAGGACCTGTAAGCCGAATTCTGTCGTGTGCGGTCATTCCTCTAGACGCCGCGTTGCCGCGGACGTTCATCAGCGACCTACCCGGAGGTTTCGGCCATTGCATGGAGCAGCCTTGCGGCGCCGGGCAGGCACCGTGCGCGAGTCTTGCTCCAAACTCGCGCTTCCCTCCCTATTTGGTCTTGCTCCGTGTGGGGTTTACCCTGCCCCCGGCGTTACCGCCGGAGCGGTGCGCTCTTACCGCACCATTTCACCCTTACCCCGGCGCT
>Ga0182024_10001884_pt1 | contig 52956 bp, 48 predicted proteins | sample P32metaG_FD_120480 | JGI IMG/M metagenome (GOLD analysis project Ga0182024, IMG submission 120480) | Permafrost microbial communities from Stordalen Mire, Sweden - P3-2 metaG (Illumina Assembly) | ecosystem: Environmental > Terrestrial > Soil > Wetlands > Permafrost | place: Sweden: Stordalen... | reverse complement strand
GGAGTTCCAACGGTTCCGGATTGAGCGGGAAAACGCTCGTCTTTATCCGCACAAGGATGTCGTGGGGCGGATTCCATGGCCGATTGCAGCGTGAAAACCCAGCGGCAGGCCGGTTACACCCCTTCGCGGACCCAACTGACGGGGTTGTTGTGGTCGGCCCGGCTGTCGCTGTCCTTCACGCCGGACTTTTCAAAATCCATGCTGGTCAGCTCATGCACATGCTGGGGCGAGTACGGTTGCGCCTTGGGGTCCTTGTCGTTTTCCTTGAAGCGGTAAGTTTCATCGTCGATGACAAAGTCCTTCCCCTTGAACATGGCGGTCAGCGGGCTCTCGGGATCGTTGATCTTGTAAACGACATGACCCCACGGATGTCCAGTGAAGTACCCGCCGATCAACTCGCCATATTCGGGCCAATCCTTGTAGTAGGCATCGGTGGCCGCATGGATGCCAACCAGCCCCTTGCCGTCCTTCTGGACGAAGTCCAGCAGGTTCTGCTCGCGCTGTTTCTCGGCCTCCCTGGAGCTCTTGGCCTTCTCCAGCGCTTCCAGAGTCTGGGTCTTCAACAGTTCCGCGTTGGCGCCCTTGGGCACGGCCGGCGCCTTGAGGAGGAGGAAATGCCCGGTTGTGCTCACCAGCACTATCGCGTCGTAAGGCTTGAGGTCGTCAAAGACCGCCGGGTCGTTGTTGACCACGGCCTTGAAAGCGCCGGTCTTCTCGCCCAACTTGACGATGGTTTCCTCGCCCAGGCCGATCGAGCTGTGCACGAAGCCATCGGCATTGCCAAAGACCAGGACGGTGCGCTTGGCCTTCGGCTCCGCGGGGGCCTTGTCCGGAAGGGCGGCCTCCATCTTCTTCACGTCATCCGGCTTCGCCGGCGGCACCTCCGCCCGGGCGATTCGGGCGACGCCCGAAAGGGACATCGCGCAACACAAGCCCAGGGCGGCCAGAAGCCTGGCGGGCCGGCCGCAGGACTTTACGTTCTTTCGTTCGATCTGCATGTGTGCCTCGAAATTCGATGAATGGTTGTATCAGTGTGAACCGCTGCTGGCGCGGTTCGGATGTCCTGCCGTATTACCGGTTGATCCCCGCAACGTTGCGGGGTTCGGATGTCGCAAGCGGCTAATTCTGAACCTCCAGCGGGTTTCTGGGCTTCGGTTGCTCGCCTGCGCCCGGGTCGAGTGGGTTTTCGACGTTTCTCTTGAGCGTATAGGTCTTGGATCCGCTCTTAAGGGTCATGACGTTGCCCTCCACCGACGCGGTGAAATCGAATTTAGACCCGCTGGCCTCGAAGGTGCCGACCAGTTTGCCGTCCACCACGCGAGCGGTGGCGGGAAGCTTCTTGTCGTGGAGCGTGAGCGTTCCGTCGAAGTTGGTTGGGTCCCCCCGGAACAGACTGGGGACCTCGTGGAACTCGGCCGTCAGTGATTCATCCTTGAAGGTGCCCACAAATGGCTCGGTGCCGCCGTGACCGGCGGGCGCAGCCGGGGCGGCCCCCGGCGCAGGGAAATCGCTGCCGGTGTGAGGCGGGTTATCGGCATGACCGGCGGCCAATGCCTCGCCGGGACGCACCGTCTGATGGATCTCCAGCGTCCCGTCGCCGGTCGCCTGGATCGTGACCGGCTGGCCGTTGGGGCCCTGGACGTCGCGGCTGCCCTTAATGGCGATTTTCCCCATGATGTCCAACTGCAGCTTCTGTCCGGTGGCCAGGTCCACTTGGGTGACGCCGCTCAAGTCGGTGTGGGTGACGATCCCCTGCTCGTTTTTCACGATCGTCCCGGCCGCGAAGATGTCGGCGCTGGGCCGACCGGCGACCTTCCCGATGGCCAGCAGCTTACATTTCAGCGAAACCTGGTCCTTGGGTCCGAGTTGGAATTGCTTGGCGAGTTCCGCGTCGTCGGCCTTCCATTCCTCGCCGATCGCGACAGGGTGCGGCGGAAACAGGCTGTTGTCCGGGTTGAGGATCCGCCCCACCTCCTGTGCCGTGGCCGCATCCAGGTCCTTGGCGTCGCTGGTGACTTTTCCCTCTTCGTCCCGGCGCACCGTAATCGTCTTGCCGGCGAGCGGAAACGGCTGGTCGGTGGTTTGCCCGCCGGCAGTGGCCGACGTCGTGGAGTCCTTGTCAAAGGTGACTTTGACCGCGGTCGCCTGGCCGTCCTTCGCCGCCAGCACTTCCTCGGTGCCCTTGCGGCGGGACACAACCGAGTGCTCCACGGTGTGCTGTTTCCCGGCCACGGTGACATCGGTCTTGCTCGATGTTTTCTCGGTGACGTCAAAATCCCAACGGTCGCCTTCGTGGGCGTTGAGCTTGACCTCGTGTTTTGCCGTGTCAGCATCGGCCGCCCGAGCCGGGCCGGCGGGAAAGCTGACAGCCGCCGCCGGCAGCGCGATGAGCAGGGCCGACGCCTTCCGGAACGAAATGAGGCACGCCAGAATCGGCATTTTCGCCCTTTCTCGGCGAACGGCCTGCAGGCGGTTCGGGTAATCGGTTTGTTTCATGGCCTCACTCTGGTCGGAAGACAGGCCTTTGGGCCGCGACAAGACCATCAAGCTTCAACCAGCAACCCGGGGTCTGTCAAGCAGTAGCTACCCGGGAGCCCGCGCCAATCGGAAAATGGGAAAATCGCGGGAGGTTTGAATTTTCAGCGGCAATCGAGCATGATGGCGAGCCGGCACTTTTTATGAACATGTTCTGATGGGGATTTCACGCGGCTCGGTAGAGCGAGCCTGCGGGCAGAGGAGACCACATGGCTGAGTTAACGCAGAGTAGTTTGGGAAGCGCTGGCAGCGCTCGTCCGATCAACCAGCGCGCGATCTTTATCGCCAGCTTCATGACCCTGATCTCAGCCGGCATCGGTTTCGCCGTCCGTGGCGGAATCCTGGCCGACTGGGGGGCGCAATTCGGGTTCACGCAGACCGAACTGGGCGAGTTGTTCGGCGCGGGCCTGGCGGGGTTCGGCGTCACAATCATCTTCTTTTCCTTCTTCGCCGACACGTTCGGCTATCGCGCGTTGCTCATTGGAGCGTTTGTCCTGCTCGTTCTGTCGGCCATTGTGACTGTTTGTGCCACCCCCATTTACAGCGCAAACCATAGCAAGACCGCAGTCTACTGGACGCTGTATGTCGGCACATTCATGTTCTCGCTCGCCCAGGGCTTATGTGAAGCGTCAATCAATCCGCTAACTGCCACGCTTTATCCCAAGCAGAAAACGCACTACCTGAACATCCTACACGCCGGTTGGCCGGGTGGACTGGTAATAGGCTCTGTCGTTGCCTATCTCTTCGCGACCAAAAATGCCGCCACTAAAATTCCGGTACGATGGGAAGTTCTTGCTACCCTCTATCTCATTCCCACTCTGTACTTCGGGATCATCGTCCTTAAAAATCGGTTCCCCATATCGGAAGCCAAGGCTGCCGGGATTTCGGTGCCGCAGATGATCGCCACACTAGTCGCGCCCATGCTGCTGTTCCTGTTCCTTATCCACGCCATGATCGGCTATGTCGAGCTCGGCACCGACGGCTGGATTCAGAACATTATGAAGAACACGATTGGCAACAAGGCCAGCCTATTGCTGGCCTACACCTCGATCCTGATGTTCATCCTGCGCTTTTTCGCCGGGCCGATCGTCCACAAAATTAACCCACTCGGCCTGCTCTGCATCGCGGCGTGCTGCGGCGCAATAGGGCTCTACCTGCTCGGCACCGTCAACACGGGCATCTTGATCGTCGTTGCCGGGACCATATTCGCACTGGGCAAAACCTTCTACTGGCCGACGATGCTTGGGGTCATTGGCGAGCGCTTCCCGCGCGGCGGAGCGGTGGCGATGGGGATTTCCGGAGGAATCGGAATGCTCTCCGCTGGCTTCCTCGGGGGCCCGGGCATCGGCTACACGCAGGACCGTCATGCCTCGACCGAACTCCAACAGGTTGCTCCCGGCGCGTTCGACAGGGTAAAGGCCACGATCGTCGTCGATGGCCAGGTGAAGCCGAAGGAAAACAGCTTCCTATTTTTCAGCCCGATCCAGGGCCTCGACGGGCAGAAGGTCGCTGTGATTGCAGACGATGCCAAACAGCTTAAGGAAGATTTATCGAAAAAACCGACCGATGAAGGCCTTCTGGCATTGAACAACTGGTACACGACCATCGAGTTGCCGCATGTTACCGAGGACCAGAAGCCGGTGAATGACGCCGTCATCTTTGGCGGACGAAGGGCGCTTCAGGTCACCGCCGGTTTGCCGGTCACGATGGCCTGCTGCTTCCTGCTCCTTGTGTTGTACTTTATTGCGCGCGGCGGCTACAAGGCGGTTCATCTGGACTCCAGCGGACGTTCCATTGAAGTAACCCACGATGCCGCCGAGGAAGCCGCGATCGAGGCTGCGGCACCGACCTCGGAGGCCTGAAGAACGCCATCGATCGAGTCAACAGCTATAGAGCCCCCGGCTGCGCACCTGCGGGACCGGGGCTCTTTTTTTGGGTGTCACTTGCCCCGTCGAGCGGCAAGCCCGTTTCGCTCGCTCACACACACTACGTCACGTTTTCCCCACGTTCAGCCCGAACGACCCTTCATCCACCCATGTGTCCTTGTCGCGCATGATCGCCTGCGGCGGCAGACTGGGCGAAAGCGTCTTTGCGTCCGAGTGGCGCTTGACGGCGGTGCCGATCGCCATGAACTCGATCAGGTTGCCGTGGTCGTGGATGTGGGTCTTGATGCCCACCACGTCGTCAGCGCCGATGGCGCTGGCCTCGGCCTGGATCAGACCGATGGCGTGCTCACGGGCGTCGTAGATGAGCGTGGTCAGGTCGCTGATTTCGCCGCGGGAGAAGCTCTTGAATGCCGCCTTCAGCCCGCCTACCAGTCCCAGCGAATAGACGGCCGTTCCCAGGACCAGCTTGAGCGGCAGATAGCCCATGGCGACCAGGTTCCACATTTCCTGGTTGGTAAGGTCGCTGGTGACCGGCAGTTGCGCCGTCCCCGGCTGCGGAGGCGCGATGGCGGGGTGGTGCGACGCCGTCCCCAGCATCATCATCTCGTTGACGCCCTGGAAGCGGAGCGTGCGCGTCTCGATGCCGACGACGGCGTTGGCCCCGACGCTGGCGGCCTCGCCGGCGATGCGCTGCAGCGCCAGGTGCCGGGTGTGGTTGAACACGTCGCTGAATTCCTTGATCTCGCCGCGGGCCATGCTCTTGAGCGATCCTAGCAGGCCCTGCGTCGCCCCCACCGAATAGGCGACGTTGCCGAAGACGAAGCGGATGGGCCGGAAGCCGGCGTCCATTTGGCAGTAAAGCTCCTGCCCGTCGGCGCTGGTGGTGAACTGGATGGCCTCCGGCTTGCCCGGCTGCGCGCTGTGGACGCAGGAGGCGACCGAGAGGAACTCGGTGTTGCCGTGGAAGAGCCGCAGCTCGTTGGTGACGCCGGTGATCCCGGCCCCGCCGCGCTGCGAGGCTTCGGAAACCATGCGTTTGTAGGCTTCCATCCGCCCTTCATGGATGACGGCGGTGATCTGCTCGACCTCCCCGCCGACCAGCCCGCGGAAGCCGGCCCCGAGGCTGCCGATCACGCCCATCGAGAAGACGCTGTTCCCGATCACCAGGTCCCCGGGCCTCATCCCCTTGAGGTGGAGACAGTAAATCTCGTTGCCCGACAGTCCGGTCATGACGGCCATGATGTGCTCCTTTAGCTATTCTACCAGCGCAGCGCGGTCAATTCTTGCGTTTAGGTTATCGCCACCCTCCACCGGCGTCGCGGCCGGCTCAGCCAGGCTGACCAGCACGTTCCCCGGCGTCGCCGAGACGGGGCTTTCGTCAGTCAGGACGGTCAGCTCGCCGGTCGGGGCAATGATGAACAGGGGGATCGCCCGGTCCCCGTAATGCGCTTGGAACTGTTGCAAGCCAAACTCGGCGGTCAGCGGCGTCTTCTTGACGATTGCGCCGGATTCCATACGGCGAGCCAGCTCGGCGTACGTTCTGCTCGCGCCGAACAGCAGCCGGCCCGCCAACTCGGGGGACATGTGTTCCTTGCGGAATACCGTGTTTTCCTTGGTCCTTGGCACACCGGCCGCTGCCGGCTTCGCTTCGGACTGGGCGAGCTGGTACACCTCGGACCGGCCGAACGTGCGGGTGAAGCTGAGGGTCGCCAGCGAGTTGACCTCGTCGTTGGGCGTCAGCGCCAGCAGCCGGCCGATGCCGCTCAACTCAACGCGCTCGTGGACGTCGCGGCTGACGACCGAGCCAAGTAATGTCGGCAGCCCGTCAAGCCGGGCCTGCTGGATGTTGCCCCGATTGGTGTCGAGCAGCAGGACCGGCACGCCCTCTTCCTGGAGCGCCTGCCCGATCGCGCGACCGAGCGAATGGGCGCCCACAATCAGGCAACCCTGGGCGTTGGGCCAGGCCACCCCGAGCCACCAGCCCAGCGGGGCGGCGGTCAACCCGTAGACCAGCACGGTGCCGACGATCACCATGAACGTGAGCGGCACGAGAAGCTCGGCGCCGTGAACCGCATCGCCCAGCCGCAGGGCAAAGACGGATGCGACCGACGCGGCCACAATCCCGCGCGGCGCCATGGCGGCGAGAAAAAGACGCTGCCGCCAGGACAACCCCGACCCCAGCGTGGAGACGGCGACGCACGCCGGGCGGGCCACGAAGATCAGCGCCGCCAGCAGGAGCAGCCCGCGCCATCCGACGGCCTTGAACGCCGACAATTCGAGCCGAGCCGCCAGGATAATGAACAGGCTCGAAATCAGCAGAGTACTCAGCGTTTCCTTGAACTCCACGATGTGGTGCACGACGACCGACCGCTGGTTGGCCAGGGCCAGCCCCATGACCGTGACGGCAAAGAGGCCCGAATCGTGCTGCGCCAGATTTGACGAGACGAACGCCGCGGCGACCGCCGTCAGGGTCAACGGGTTGTGCAGGTGGTCCGGCACCCAGCGCCTGCGGAACAGCATCACGAGCCCCGCCGCGAAGGAAACGCCCACCGCACATCCGAGGCCGGCTGTCTTCAATGCCGCGCCGACCAGCAGGGCGGTGGGATGGGCGGACTTGCCGACTTCAAACGACTCGAAGACCAGCACCGCGGCCAATGCGCCCAGCGGGTCGATGACGATGCCCTCCCATTTGAGGATCGGCCCGAGTTGCCCGATGGGGCGCACGTGGCGCAGAAGCGGCCCGATCACCGTCGGCCCGGTGACCGAAAGTATCGCGCCCAGGAGCGCCGCCAGGTGCCAGGAAAGACCTACGAACAGGTGGCTGGCCACCGCGGTCACCAGCCCGGTGGTCAGCGCCCCGACGGTCACCAGGTTGCGTACAACGCCGCCCACTTCGCGCAGCTCGCTGAGCCGCAGGCTCATTCCGCCTTCGAACAACACCAGCGCCACCGAAAGCGAGACCACCGGCATCAGGAGGTCGCCGAGCAGCGCCCCCGGGTTCAATACATTTGTGACCGGCCCGGCCAGAAAGCCGAAGAGCAACAGGATCAATATCGACGGCACGCGCAGCCGCCAGGCGAGCCACTGGGCGGCCACTCCAAGCGCGAGGATAAGGGCGATGCCGGCCATGCGGTTCATTCTCATACCACAAGCAATTCAACTTCGCGCCAGATTCTTCCCCACGAGACGTGTTGACCCTCCAGTTTCGATGCCTGTTGAATGATGTCGCGGCGCCGGGCCGGCACGGTCGACATGAAAGTAGCACTGGGCTTGGCCCCCACGCGCCAAAGGTTGAGGCGATCGGCATCCCAGCAAAGGCCGATGGTGGGGTCGGTACTGGTGCCGCCGTCGGCGTGGGCGTCGCAGGCAAAGGCGAGCTTGTCCATTTTTCGACGTCGGGAATGGTCATTGGAATCGAACCGGGCTCCCCGCCAGCGTGTGGGCCATCACGCCTAACACCAGATCGCTCCCAACGAGGATGAGCAAGCTCAAGCCGATCCGGCGGAAGCGCTTTTGGAACAGCGGGGCCTCCTCCGCCGTGGCGAAGATCCGCGCCGGCCACAAGTTCCAGGAAACATGGCAAAATATCGCCAGTGCCGCCAGGAACAGCAGGGACTTGACCACGATCAGCGTGACCCAGAAGACGGTAACGGGCTGGGGACGGTCCAAAAGGACGAGAGCGACACCGCTGAGCCCAACGATGCCGAATGCCGACAGCACCTTCCACCTCGCGCCCCGGCTGACGGCGGCAATAAAGTCTTCGAAACGGGCCGGATCGACGAAATACGCCAAGGCGCGCGGCTGGAACACGGCCAAGCTGTAGAACATGGAACCGAACCATGCCGCTCCGGCCAAGGCATGAACGATAGCGGCAATGGTGCGAACCAAGAGCATCGGAATGTTATAGCGTTTGCTCTCATGCCTCGGCCACTCACGGGATGCGCAGGATACTGCACGTCTCCTGGTAACTCGATTCCAGGCCCGGGATTATAGCCCAGGACCGTTGCTTTGACAGGGGAAATTCTATCGAAGAGCTTCGCTCGATTAAATATTGATTAACCGGCAACAGCTTCGGCCCGCCTGCGGTAAGTCTGTGATCTATCGGAGGCGGTTTCATGACTCGATGCTCTGTTCTCTGTCTCGCCGTGTTGTTTGTTTGTCAGGCGGCGCACGGCGGGCAGGCGTGTTTGGTAGATTTGTCGGGGGTCGCGAATACCGGTCTGGAGATGGATTCGTCCGGGAAGGGGGGATGGCTGAACCAGGGCGCGAACGATATGGGGATTTATCCGCCGATCCCCTATGGGGAGTCGACTCGCAATGGGTACCGGTTTTCGATTATCGATCCGGCCAACAACAAGGGTAATTCCGTGCTGCTGCTAAGGGGAAAGACGCGCGGGTTGGACAAGCCGATCGAGGTGACGGTTAAGATACCCGGTGCACACGCCAGGTTCCTTTACATATTGCAGAACTGCGATGAAAAGGTTGATAGCCGCTCAGCGAATGCCACGGTCGCGACGTACACCATTCGTTACGACGATGGGACCGAGGCATCGATTGACATTCACGATGAGGCAGAAATCCGCGCGTGGTGGACCGGACAGTGGTACAGCAACAACGGGTCAAAGGCGTGGCCCGTCTTTATGGGGCGGAATGCCGTGTCGATGAAGTACAACCAATTCATCGGCGTCTGGGCGATGCAGTGGGTAAATCCGCGGCCGGAAAAGGGAATCGTAAGCCTGGCGTTCAAGTCAGAGCAACTGGTAGTGCCGGCGATTTTTGCCGTGACGTTGGCGGATGATGATTACGTCAATTCGCCACATGCGAAAGATGATTTCAAACGGCCCGTGGATGTCCCGGAGGGGTTCTTTGACGCAAAGCTCCGCTTTCAGCAGCAGCAACTCCTCGATGAGATGGTGGCGCGCAAAGTTGCCCGGGGTGCGCGGCAGGTGGAGGTGGTTCGACCGGATTTGCTTGCGGTGACCTTGGATTGCCTGCTTTCCGGGGGCGCGGGGCCAGGCGAGAAACCGGCGGCGGCGCTGCAGTCGCCCGAGCATTTTACCGTCGTGAGCGATCAGGATGCGGCGTTTCATGACCGTGTCCATCCCCTACGGGTGGGCAGGCAGACCGATCCGTATGACACCGTCGATATTGGCAGGTTCGACGCCAACAAACTCTTCTGGCACGTTTACTACCTGACGCTGCCGGCGCAGTTGCATGACGGGGCCCATTATCGCGTGAACGTTGCTGGATTGCCGGCGGGAGCGACGGACTCGATCGAGTTTGATTACTCAATCGACGGGACGATCACCCCGGCCATCAAGGTGAACCAGGTCGCTTACGCGATCCATTCCACGCGGCGCTATGCTTATCTGGGCTGGTGGGCCGGAGATTTGGGAAAGGTCGATTTCGGCGATCTGAAGCAGTTCGCAGTCGTGGATGAAATGACGGGAAAGACCGCGCTGAATGGCGCGATCGCCCCGCGTGGGGCAGCAGATCAGATCAGCGGCGAAGACGTGTATGAGATGGACCTGTCCGGCCTGACGCAGGCGGGGCGCTATCATATCGTGGTGCCGCGGCTCGGGCGATCGTTCTCTTTTTCGCTTGGCGGTGAGGCGGCGCGGCTGGCATACGAGACTACCATGCGGGGGTTCTTATATCAGCGCTGCGGGTGCGAGCTGTCAGCCGAGGTTACCGATGGTTATCCGCAGCATGCGTGTCATCTGCTCAACTATGAAGACGGGCGGCTGGTAGGGGGCATCATGGGCAGGTTTGAGAATGGAAAGCTGGTGGTCCAAAACGTGCCGCGGCGCCCGGGCGAGCCGACCCGCGAATTCCGGGGTGGCTATCACGACGCCGCCGACTACGACATTTTCTACTATCACATGGAGGCGACGTCGAAGACCCTCACGGCGTTCGAGCAGTTCCCGGGCGTCTTCCAGGACAAGGAACTGCGCTTGCCCGAGAGCGGCAATGGGGTCCCGGATGTTTTGAATGAGGCGGCATGGGGCCTTAAGCTGTATGCGGACAATCAGCAACCGGACGGCGGTGTGCCCAGCGGGCGCGGCAATGATGAGGATTATTCACGGGATGAATGGAAGCAAGACGGTGCAAAACTGTTCGGCGACTTGCCCCCGTTCGGGACCTTCCCGCCTTCCAGCGCTTCCAGCAGCACCTTCGCGGCGGTCGCGGCGCAATACTCCCGCCTGCTCAAACCATTCGATTCCAAGCGGGCCGATACATTCCTGGCTCAGGCCCGGAGAGCTTATGACTGGGCCAAGTCGCACACCAGCACTGACTGGGACCGGAATGGAATCTCCTATGGGAGGCTGGCGTATAAGCGAGGACTCGCCTGGGCTGCCGCGGAACTATTCAACACAACCGGTGAGTCCCGTTACAATGATGATTTCGTTTCCTTTTACAACGATCCGCAGACATGGGACGCCGACTGGAAAGAGGTGAATCGGTTGCCCTTCTACTGGTGGCCATATGCGGCGAGCCGCCAACCAGGTTTGAACCAGGAAATCCAATCTAAGCTGATCGGGCAAATCGTCAAGGCCGCCGACGATATCGTCCGCGCGGTGGATCTTTTCCCTTATCGAATGGGGCACGACAGGCCAGATGGCGGCTGGGGCAACTCCGTCGGCGGGGGATATTTCGGTAACACCTGCTTGCGCGCCTTCTTTCTCACCCACCAGCAGAAGTATCTGGACGCCGCTTCGCTTTGCGCCGACTATCAATTGGGCGCCAACCCGTTGTCGCGCTGCTTTATCACCGGCCTGGGCAGCAGGCCGCCGATCCATGCGGAACTGCGCGCCCCGCTCTACAACGCTGCGGGGGCCCCGGCGCCGGGCATCCCGGTATTTGGCCCGGGCGGAGCTGCTGACGATATGGGGGGCTATCCGAAGGTCCGGCCGCTATGGCGCGTCTACCGCGACGTTCGTGCCGGCGCCGAGATCAACAGCGAATTCGGTCCCCTGAACATCGGCGACGCCGCCATGCTGCATATGACGTTCTGGGCCCTGCAGCAGTAGGCTCTGTCTAATGGGAAATTAACGCCCCGCTCGCGCAGCCCTATCATTCACCGGCTATCTTCCGATTCAGCGATGGGCGAGATGACCCACTCGTCGGCGGGATTCTGTAGCGGTCCCGGCAGCTCAATCAAAGCTATACTACTGCACCCGGAGAAGCATCCTATGAAGAGTCGTTATTTGCTGTGCTCGGCCGGCCTCTTGCTGGCAGCGAGCCAGTTGGCCCCCGCCAATTTCATCACCAATTTCGCGGCATCTGATTCGTCGGACTTCAACATGTACACGCAGATCGGCAGTGATGGCGGGACATCAACCAGCCCCAATACGTTCTACTCCTCGTTCAACAACAGCCTTACCCTTGCGTCGGGATACGGCGCGGGAAATGCCGCTGAAGCCATCCTCAATACCAGCGGCCCGAACGGCAACGGCATATACGGCAATACGTACGCCTCCCTCACTTACAGCTACTACAACGTCAACGGGGCCTCAAGTAACAATCCGGCTGGCGTCGCCCTCGGGCTGGCAGACCGCCTCAACTCCAACGGCACCACCACGACGGCGGACGGCACGGTCACCAGCGCCTCTCCCAGCAACACCTATCCCGACTACCGCGTCGATCTGCTGGGCACGACTTTAACCGTATCAAAGGACTCGGGATACCAACGGGGCACCACCATCACCAGCCAATCCGGACTTTCCCTCAGCGGCACGGACACTTACACACTCCAGTTTAATACGGTCACTTTGCCCACCGATCCGGGATCCAACACGGCAGCCAATCACTCAGCGGCGAATGACGCCGGCGTCCTCCTGACTCGATCCTGACCGACAACACCACTCATTCGGTTGTAGCGGACCTCAGCGGCGAGGACCTCAATACCTATCCCGGCGTCAACAGTCCCAATCCCAACCCACCTGAGGTTTCCGATGACGGGTTCGACAATCATCTGACCGGCTATGTCGGGTTCTATGGAGCATCGGCTTCCAGCGGCACGCTGCAAGGGATCATGGCTACCGCGTTCTCGGTCACCAGCAGCAGCGCCGTCCCCGAACCGGCCAGCCTCACACTCATCGCAGGTTCCGGCCTGATTCTGCTGCTGCGCCGACGCCGTAACGCCTGATGCCCAATCCTTCGACCGTGCGCAGTTTTCCCCGGCAAACCCACGATTATGGCCTGAATGCGCGGTTCGCCAATGGCCAGCCCGGAAAAATGCGCACACCTTATTTGTCCCGCTGCCTTGCCAGCGGCTGCACCCGAGGTCTCGGTTATGCTACGAATGAAATCCACCTTGCGGCGCAACAGCGCGGGCAGTCCGCCGCAGGGTTATACCCTGGTTGAGCTCCTTGTCGTGGTTGCGGTGATTTCCCTGCTTATTGCGTTTTTGCTTCCGGTGCTGGCCCAGGCGCGCGACGTGGCCCGCACCGTGTCCTGCAATAATAACTTGCGGCAATTGGCGCTGCTGACCCGGGCCTACGCGTTGGCCTACGACGACTGCATCCCGCACTGCTCGCAAGACACCTCCGGCGCATTCCCGGCGCGGCGGGACCAGACGTGGCTTGAATACATCACCGCCAACCAGGGCGCACAGATTCAAGTCTGCCCCGGCACCTTTTCCAATTACTGGGACAGCCTCGAGAACAAGCTCATCGCGCCAGGCCAGGACCCCAACGAAGCTGTGGGGCTGGAATCCGCCTACTATGCCAGTTGCAATTCAAACATGATGACCCGCGACGACCAGTGGCAACCGCTGGCGGACGATCGTCCGGCACCCTGTATCCACCTTGCGACCCTGCTGCACCCGTCTGAGTTGATGGTCGCGTGCGATGCCGACAGCAATCAATGGACAGGCGGATGGGTCCCCGGCGAACACCTGCGCTTCCGCCATCACAAGGGCACCGCGATTAACCTGGTTTTTTTCGACGGGCATGCCGAGACCTGGGACTACGATACCCTGCAGCGGGGCACCGATCCTTCCGAGGATCGAAACCTGCTTGATGATGGCGGACAGAAGCTGCCTTGGGGGGAAAACATGGTCCCGGGGGTGAACATGCACGAGTATCAGCCGCCGACACAATGAGCGGCCATCCAATTTCTCCGAGGTATGAACATGGGAATTCGCGAAGCTATCAACCAGCGAGGTAACGTAGTCATGGCGTCGTCCGTGGTCATCACGATCCTGGCGCTGGCCTTTATTTGGCGAGACGTGAGGGCCGGCGCGGTCGCCACCGGAACCAAAGCCTGGTTCACCGATGACGACGGCAAAACCTGGTTTCTAGACGATGCCCGGAATCTGCCGCCCTATCAGCGCGACGGCAAGACCGCGGTCCGTTGCGTCGTATTCAAGTCTGACAAGGGCACGGGGTTCGTGGCCTACGAGGAAGAACTTCCCGAAGCTGTGCGCAGTGCGTACCTCGATACGCGGCCGGGACAGGCGCTTCCCCCGCTGACGACCGACGATTTTCTGGTGAAGCGCCCCGGCGATCCAACCTGGGTCCCATTGCGGTCCAAGAGCGGGTCCGAAATCCTGAAGGACCCGCGCAGCCCCGACGGCAGCGCCTCCGCGACACCACTTGTGCCTTGACGTCGGATGATAAAGCGGCGCGTTCGAAGCTACTGGCACGATACCGAAGGATGGCCGCAACGCGATCAAGCTTCGCGGTTACTCGTGCGACTCACACCAAACACTGGCGCAGCAATGGAAAAAGGGACGCGGAATGCCATTCGGCATATCCGCGTCCCGGGATCTTATGGATCCTTTGACTTTCAACCTGCTCAGCTTCAGGCGGCTTCGGCCTGCGGGCTCGACTCCGACGAGTTGTCGGTCGTGAGCCGCATTTGCGGCGTGCCGGTCGATCTGGCGGTGGTGGGGCGGCGTGACAGCAGTTCCGTCATCGAGCTCAGGGCCTCCATGTCCTCGGCGGTCGGGAGCTTGGCGCTGAGCTCATCCCGCTCGCCCTTGAGCTGTGAAATCTCCCGGCTTTGATCGCTGGACCGCTGCTCCAACTCAGAAATCGTCGTCTGCAGCGAGTTGATCTTCTCGCCCTGTCGGTTCACCACCGCCTCGGCCTGGCCAAGAGAGGTGGTGGTCTCGTTGAGCCGGCTGTTCGTGGTCGCCAGCTCTTCGGTCAGGCGCTGGATTTCGGCGGCGCTGCCGTGAAACTGGCGTTCGTTTTCGCACAGGGAGTTGGACTGGTCCAGGATCGTCTGCTGCTGGACCTTGATCTTCTCCGCATCAGCCTTGATGCGGTATTGCTGTTGAATGATGACTTGCTTGGCTTCGTTCAGCGCTTTGGCGTAGGTCATGTCCTGGGCCATGGGTTCTCTCCCGTTAGGGGTCAATACGTCTTGCGGAACCGATCCGCGGGCCGGCTGCCCTTACAACCATTCAAACCCAACCGCCATCCTGACGGTCGCGGCGGTTCCGCCAGAGGCCCCAAGACAACTGGGGCCTTCGAGACTATTTGTCGGTTGTAACGACCAGGGGGTTTACGACTTCGACGAGCCGGGGCATATCGGGCGTGTCGCCCCCGCTGTTCCCGCAGGGAACGCCAATTCGCCGATCACCCGATCGAGCCGTCCTGGTCAGTGACCTGCGGAGCGAGGTTACCGGACGTATCGCGACCGGCCCGCCCCTGGCTCACCCGGCGGAAAATCTCCCACGGCAGCAGCAGCAGGGTCAGTGCCACCACGGCAAGAACCGCCTGGACCGCCAGCCGCCAGGGCCACGGCCCCATGGCGTCGAGAATGGGCGGCTGTCCCGGCGCCGACGGACCCACGTAGCCGTAGTCGAAGTGCGTCAGGGCGTCGAACGGCGCCATGAGGGCCACATAAACCGTGGCGGCAGCCACCGCGATGCGCCAGTCGCGCCACCCCGGCCAAAACCGGCGCCCGGCCAGGTCATAGAGCGCCGATCCGACAATGGCGCAGTGGCTCAGCCAGAAAAGCCAGAACCTGCCGCTGCCGGTCCCTTCGTGCAGGTCGGGGGCGATGAACGCCAGGATGCTGAACCCCAGCCCCCAGAAATAGAGGATTGCGCGCAGAGGCCGCCGGCTGGTGAGCAGCACCAGCGGGGCGACAAGCCCGGTGAAATCGCAGAACTGCAGCGGCAGCGAATACTCCAGCCCCCGCACGCCGGGCAGCCAGACGTAGACCTTGTACATCGCCCAGACGACGAGAGCGGCGATGCCCAGGGCCCGGTCGAGCCTGCCGGCCCGCGGCGAGTCGCTCCAACGCCGCCGCAGCCACACCAGGCACATCGTCACCAGGAGCAACAGCACGACCACCGCCGCGTGCAGCGCGGAGTAAGGCTGAAAGCCGGCGTCTTCAGCCGCCAGGGGGCCGAGAACGGGAGAGGAGATGGAAAGGATGGAGCGCGTGGAGGTGAGTTTAAGCGACCGGCGGGAGCAATGACACGCCAGTCGCATCGGAGATTGGAGACGAAGGCTGCATTTCCCACGTCCCTCTCACAAAGATCACCCCTTCAGCAATTCCTTCAGCTCTGCCCGCGTTGCGATGCCGCTGGCAGCGACCAACTGATACACTCCGGTCAGGCGAACGGCATCGATTGCCCCAGCCTCGATCCAAGGAGACACCAAACCATGCCAATGGACCTTCCCACCCTCCGCAAGCTCGTAGCGTTGGACGCCAACGATCCGCTCAGCCGGTTCGCTCTTGGCAAGAAGCTTTTCGAGGAAGGCGGCACGCCCGAAGCGCTGGCCGAAGCGGCTGACCACCTTCGCTTCGCCAATACCAAGGCCCCTGACCACCTGGCGACCTACCACATCCTCGGACAGACGCTGATTCGCCTCGGCCGCGGGGAGGAGGCCAGGCAGGTGCTGCAAGAAGGCGTCCGCCGGGTCGCGGCAGTCGGCCACGGCATGGGCCGCGACCTCGGGCCGGCGATGCAGGCGCTGCTGGAGCAGGTTGGATGAGTGACCCGGTATGCGGTGTTCATAGTAGCGGTGTTTAGCGGCCCCGCTTGCGGGGCGTGGACCGCTCTTACTCCGACGACTCCGTGCAGTTGCGGTTTGATGGACGCATAGGTGTCGCCCGACGCACGGTACGTGTCGATCACTCCCCAAACGCGCTCACAAACGGCCCAATAAATCGCTGTTCTTTCGACCAATCCGTAACGGCAAAAATCACCGTCGCAAACACTCCCAAGAACCGATTCATCAACGCTTCTCGGAACAGCTCCGCGATCTCTTCACCATCATTTCCGAATGCGCCGCACCCCCAGGCGCCAAGGACCACCGTGTCATGTCCATGCACGGCTGCAACGGTCAGCACCTTGCCGATCCGCTCACGCATGGCAGTCCCAATCTCCGACCGTCGGAATGGGTCACGTTTCAGCACTGCCTTTGCATCAACGGCGGGAGCCGTGATAAACGAGCATCGCCACGGATGTTCCAGCAGGGTCCCATCATCGGTCCGAAAGACCGGCACATCGGGGGAGTGGATCGCGTAATTGGTGTACATCGCGTCGCGCCGTACCTGATGGAATTCATACATCCGATTCCCTTTCAGACAGGCGTAAAGCCCGGAGGACCGGGCCAGGGATTCCTCTTGAGCCCGCGACCCACTCAGGAAGCCGCCTCCCGGCTGCGTGGCGGAGGCAAAGTTCAACGCCACGAGGTTGCGCCGCTCATCGACCAGCCGCCGAGCGGCCGACAATGTGGACTCATTGGCGACGGAGATGGAGGTGGGCTTTTCATCGCGATGGATTTCCGGAAGTGGGCAGTCGGGCGGGTACTCACGAGTTCCATCAACTGCAGCGCGGAGGAGATCGCGAATCTCCACGACCTCGCCTCCAACCGTGTAACTTCCGGCCTGAAGAATCTGCACGGTCTCCCGGCCGATCTGAGCGGCTCGATCGCGCGCCATCAGAAATGGCAGGCCACAGTTGCCGCACCGCGCGTCGCGGCCGCCAGATTCCACAGCAGCGTTGTAGGGCGTTCCGCAAGAGGGGCAGGTAAAGTCGATCATGCTGTTTCTTCTTCGCTGTTCAGGTCCGCCAATCCCAACCGCTTCGCCACGGCTGGATCGGACGGCACATACACCCGCTCGACCGGAGTCCGCAGATCGGCAAACCCGGCAGCGGCGGCATGAGGCCGCTGCTCGGCCACGAACTGCGTCATGTCAATGACCTCCAGCAGCTCACGCTTGCCGAACGCTTCCAAAACGGGGCCGCGCAAGCCGAGCTGGATAGCGCGGCGTTCCAGTTTTGCCCCGGCGGGCCCGTGGTCCGGGTCCCACTGCAACCGCACCGGCGAGGTCGCCAGAGCCTTCTGCCACAGTTCCTCGGTGGGATAGTGCCCCGCGTAGTAACTGGACTGCACCGCCTGTGCCAGGATGCCGTCAAAGAACTCGCGGCGGAGCCGAAGCCCCAGCGTCATCTCCTGCCCCTCCTTGGTGCCCCAGCCGCAGCGGTACATCATCCAGAGGAAGTTCGGCTTGATCCAGCTCATGCGCGAGAACGAGAAGCCGCCGCCGAAGTAGCCGTGTTCAATCGCGAAGCCGCCGATGGATGGGCGGTAAGCCTGGTAGACGATGATCGAACGGTCATCGTAGTGGGCAAGAATGTGCCGTCCTTCTGACGGCCAGCGTTTCGCTTGTTCCGGGTATGGTTGGGTAGGAAGGTTCATGCAGCGGGGTGTTTTATTTCGACGGCCGCGCGGCGGTGTATCGCCGCTCGAACTCGTCGAAGTCGACCGCGATCAAGCCGAAACGCTCGATCATCTCCGTCGGCACCACGTACTGTGCGCCGGTGCCGACATCAACGAACGCCTCGCAGAAATCCGCCAGCTTCGACCCGGCAGGCCCAAAAGCTGTTCCCGCGATCCGGCCAAGCCGGGCCGACCTGCCGCGAAAGGACGAGAGTCCCTATCCTCCTGCAGATAGCTGTTGACGTGCCGCGCCGCCCGATCGTTGACGAGTTGCTGATACTCCAGCGACACGCGTCTGCTCCTTTCGGAACAACGCAGAACGCCGTGTCGGCGGGCGTCGCACGGCGCCAAACTGACGCCAGAAAACCGGCATCATCATGCACGACGCACCCCGTCAACAACGCTTGGTCACCATGTGCCAGCGCGCCCAAAACCCTCCATCCATTCAACGCGATCCGCGGACACATTCAATACCGGCACGCGCTGCAACAGCTTCCAGGGGGTTTGGGAACTGTCGAACTCCAGGACGAAATACTCACGACCGCAAGTTCGCCACGACGTGCATGGCGCGAGGTTGGGGGGCTTGTCCCACGGGATTGCCGCCCTCCGCCCCAGCTCGGCAACCGCCTCGGCGAGACTGGCAAACTGCCCGTCCTGCTCGGCGTGAATGTTATCCTCAATTACGAACATTACTTGGGCCCAAGTCAGAATGAGGCCTTTCAGACGGTAAGGTTTGCCAGGCGCTCACTCCCCGCCATCGTCGCGTCGAACAGTTGATGGAGGTTCGGTGTTCCTTTCGGGCTGACATCCGTCAACCACGCCGAGCGGGACTTCGCGGAAGTACAATGAGCGGTAGCGGATCTGCTCCAGGAAAGCCTCGATCCTCTTGGGCGTCACAGTCGGTTCCTTTTCGCGGACAAAGGGCCGGTTCAGGACCCCTCTGGCTTCGGCGCGAACATCGCGACTCGTCACAAGCAAGATCCGCTTTTGGTCTACCAGAGCCAAGCATGCGGCAGCGGGGCCGTCAGGACTGACGAACGCCTGGAAGAGCGCGTTGCAGTCGAGGATGACACGGGGCGGTCCTGGCATTATTCTGGAGGAGCCTGCTGTGCTTTCTTATCTGCCCAGTACTCGTCTCGTGCCCGATCAGCCATGTCATCGACTTCGTCCACTGTCAGCCCGCGGCGCCGGGTGGCTTCATGCACCGGCGCCAGCAACTCGGCAAATGTCGGACGCTCGGGCTTCCCAAAAAGCGCCTCGCGGACAAAGCTCTGCACGTCCTTTCCCGCAGCGGCAGCTCGCTCACGAAGCAAAACTTCCTCATCGGGGGCAAGTGGAATTTCCAGGGTCATGCGATGTCTCCAACTATAGTAATACTAGCACAAACCGGATGCTGGATCTTCCGGCAGCAGACGAAGCCCAAAATGCAATAGGGTGCCGGATGCATTCACCCGGCGCCCCGTGAATTTACGCCGCTACCGCACCGCACCACCACCCCGCCGCTCACCCCGGCGTCGGCAACGGCCCGCCCAGCCCTCCGCCCAGGCTCACGTCGGGGTCGGCCGGCGTCGGGCCGGGCTGGATGATCGTGCCGCGGCGGTTTTCCTTGTCGAGCAGGTCGCTGACTGTCGGCTTGGTGAGCTGTTCGCCGCGCATAATGCGGTCGATGTCACTGCCGTCGAGCGTCTCATACCGCATGAGGGCCTTGGCCACCGCGTCCACGCGGTCGCGGTGCGTCTCCAGCAGTTGGCGGGTCTGCTCGAAGAGGTTGTCAATCAGTTTCTTGACTTCTTCGTCGATGACCTTGGCGGTCTCCTGGGAGTATTCTTTGGAATCGCCGAAGCCGCCGAACATGTTGGGCTTTTCGTCGTCGCCGTAGTAGACGAAGCCGAGGCGCTCGTTCATGCCCCATTCGGTGACCATCCGGCGGGCGAGGGCTGTCGCCTGGCGGATGTCGCTGGCGACGCCGGTGTTGATGTCGAAGCAGAACAACTGCTCGCTGATCCGCCCGCCGAACATCGTCTTGATGGTGGCGATGCACCAGTTGCGGCTGACGGTGATGCGGTCCTTCTCAGGCAGCGAGAAGGTCGCCCCGCCGGCCTGGCCGCGGGGGATGATCGTCACCTTGTGCAGCGGGTCGGCGTCCTTCTCCAGGTACTGCACGACCGCGTGGCCGGCCTCGTGGAAGGCGATGAGCTGCTTTTCCTTTTCGTCGATGACCCGGCTCTTGCGGGCCCGGCCCCAGCGGACCTTGTCGCGCGCCTCTTCCAGGTCGTCCTGCTCGATGTATTCCTTGCCGGCCAGGGTCGCGCCCAGGGCGGCCTCGTTGATGATGGCGGCCAAATCGGCACCGCTGAAGCCGGGGGTGGCCTTGGCCAGTCGGGTCAGGTCGACGTTGGGGCCGAGCTTCACCTTGCGGCTGTGGACCTTGAGGATCTCCATCCGGCCCTTCACATCGGGCAGGGGGACCATGATCTGGCGGTCGAAGCGGCCGGGGCGGGTCAGGGCCGGGTCGAGCACATCCACGCGGTTGGTGGCGGCGCAGACGATCACCTGGTCGTTGGTCTCGAACCCGTCCATCTCAACCAGGATGGCGTTGAGCGTCTGTTCGCGCTCGTCGTGCCCGCCGGAGCTGAAGCCGCTGCCGCGGCGTCGGCCGACGGCGTCGATTTCGTCGAGGAAGATGATGCAGGGGCTGTTGTCCTTGGCCTGCTTGAACAGGTCGCGGACCCGGCTGGCGCCCACGCCGACGAACATCTCCACGAAATCGGAGCCGCTGATGGAGAAGAAGGGGACGTCGGCTTCGCCGGCGATGGCCTTGGCCAGCAGGGTCTTGCCGGTGCCGGGCTCGCCAACCAGCAGGACGCCGCGGGGGATGCGCCCGCCGAGGCGTTGGAACTTTTTGGGGTTCTTGAGGAACTCGACGATCTCCATCACTTCGTCCTTGGCCTCTTCGATGCCGGCCACGTCATCGAAGGTGACGTGCGTGTGTTCTTTGCTGGTGATCTTGGCCTTGCTCTTGCCGAAGTTGCCCAGCATGTTGGCCCCGCCGGCGCTGCGGAGTTGGCGGAAGACGAAGAACCAGATGAACCCGAAGATAAGGATCCAGGGGACCAGAGGCAGCAGGATCTGCATGAAGAAGTTGTTGCCGTTCTCGGCCTCGATCTTGGCGTTGCCGGCATGGTCGAGCAGCCAGAGCGCGCCGGAACTGGTGGAGAAGAAGCCGGGCGGGAACTGGGTCTTGAAGTATTGGACCTTCACGCCGTCGATCTGCTGCATTTCGTGGAACTTACCGCTCAGCTCGTCGTTCTCGATCTTCATCTGATCGATCTTGTCGAGGTTCTTTTCCCTGCCGGTTTGGGGGTCCTTGTCGTAAAGCTGGTGACAGAAAGTGCCCCAGGCAATGTCGGTGACCTGCTTTTTGGAGTTCTGGACCAGGATGACGAGCATCACGGCCAGCCCGATGAAGACAATCCAGCCGAACAGGCCGTTGCGGAAACGAAGGGTCCCATTGCCCGCGCCGTTTCTGGTGGGCTTGCGGGTGGGCCGGTCGGGTCGTTGCTCTGCCATATATGACGTCCTTGCAGCTTGCGAAGGCTGCGAGCTTTATATCCTGATCGCGCAGCCGCTTGGGGCGGCGGTGTTTAAGCGGATCGCTCGCACGATAGCGAGCCCATCCCAACCCTGGCCCTTACTCCCGTCGCTGACGGGCTCGGTTCTCGGTAAGAGAGGGTAACCAGCGTTCTACGGTACGACTTAGTACGCGTTAGAACATGATAAGGTCGGATGCTGGGACATTTCTACCGGGCGGCACCGTGAAACCGCCGGTGCAGGTGGGCCAAGGCTGCGCCTCCGGGGCGACACGCCCCGGCTCGGGGTAATCTGTTGGACTGATGTCCAAGAGATTACCAGTCCGCCTGGAGCTCGTGGACGATGGCCAGGGCCAGGATTTCGACGCTTTGCTGCTGGGCCAGGAATTGCGTTTCGCCCAGGGTGGGGTAGTAGGGGGCGGTCTGCTCATAATCCCTGCGCTCGCACAGGATCTTGCCCGTGCGAAGGTCTTTCCATGTGAAGTTGACGTTGAGGACCAATAACTGCTCCTGCGGGATCACTGACCCGTTCTGGGCCAGGCTCAAGGTGCGGACATGGACGTTTTCGATCGACCCGATGAGGATCGTGTCCGCCTGCTCTTTCGCCACAACTTTATATGGCGTCTGCCCTTCGAGCTGGTTGACGATCGCCTTGGTCAGGCCGAACTCGACGCCCCGGTAATACGTTCGATTGGTAAAGATCGGGACCGCGACGGTATGGACATCACCGCGGTACGGGGTCTTCCACAGGTAATTGCCGGTTGGGGCCGAACCCTCCATGGTGTAGCCGCAGCCGGTGGAAAACAGCAGGCACAGCGATACGACAAGGGCACCCGCCGACGCCGCCACCCGGCGGTTCTTGGGGCGAGCGCTCGGGGCACTCTGGTTCATCGGCAGCCTTTCAACCGGGCTGAACCGATCGGTGGACCGCCGCAGTCTTATCCCTGGAATCCGGCCGTAAATCATTTGGCCTCCCGGTTGACAATGATGACTTCGATCGGCCCGGCAGGCAAGGCGGCGGTCGGCGGCTTCGCCTTGGCCGCCTTGCCCAGATTGCGAATGACCAAGAACCAGATGAACCCGAAGATCATGATCCAGGGAATGATCTGCGGGGAATTGGGCGGCAACGACTGGGTCATGGGTCTCGAGGAACGTCGAATCGGTTATTTCGGACCGGCGCTCGAGCCTGGCGCCGGCGGCCCAAGCTGCGCCGCAGGCGGCCCGCTCTTCGGCGGCTCGGAGGGACGGATGGAAATCGGCGGCGGCTGGCGCAACGCCGACGGGGGCAGTTTCGCCAGCTCCACCTTGGCCTGCTCGGCCTCCTTGACCGTCGGGTAGGTGTTGATGAGCTGCCGGAGCGTATAAGCCGACGCCCGCGGCTCGCCGGTGCGGCGATAGAAGTCGGCGGTCACCAGCATCTTGCGAGCCAGCGTTTCGTTGATCCCGTCGATAAACTTCTGGATGTTGTTCTCTGCCGCCAGGTCCGGGTAATGGGTCTTGAGGTCTTCGAACTGGGCGCGGGCGTCGACCAGTGGGGTCGCGTCGAACTTCACGCCGTGGAACTGGGCGTAAGAGCTGAACGCCCGCCGCAGCCGCACGCGCGGGATCTCGGAGCTTCGCGAATAGCTGCGCATAAACGCCGCGTAGGCGTCTGAGGCCAGGTCGAACTGGGCGGTGCTGTAGTAATAGTCCGCCGTGCGGAGCAGGCATTTTTCCGCCAGCGGCGAGCCGGGCGATCGCTCCTGGATGCGGAACATCATGTCGATGGCCTCGTCCTCGGCCCCCAGGATGGGCAGGATGGACAGCCCCAGGAGCTTGCGCTTGTACCCCTTCAGGAACGCGTCGGCGATCTCATACTGGCGATACAGCGCCGCCCCGAACAGCCGGCTGTCGGGGTAGGTGTCGAGCAGCTCGTCAAATTGATAGAACGCCTTGATCCGGTCATAGAGCCTGAAGTCGGCCTCGGCCAAGAGGAAGATCGCACGGTCACGATCCAGGGCCTTGGGGTTGACCTTGATCCAGTCGACGATCTGCTTCTTGGCGTCGCTGACATTGCCCGCGGCCAGCAATCGCTCGGCCTGGTCCAGCACTGGATTGACAACCGGTTGGGTCGAAATCGGCTGCGACTGGGCGGGCGTCCATTTGCCTCCCCCGCCATATTCGTAGGTCTTCGGCTCCGCCGAAGCGGTCCGCCCCGCGGCCAGGAGCATCAAGACGCTGGTCACGACAATTGTGGATTTTGTAAGCGCGTTCCGTCGCATGGCCGGGGATTGTAATGAGGCGGCACGGGGGGGGCAACCGTGTGGGCCGTGCCCCGTGCCCGCGTAGACCGTGTCCCGTCCGTGTCCTCGTCGGGTGCGGACCGTTATTTGCGATATGGAAGCAACGGTCCCACACTCCGGGCAGCGCTGCGGCGTGGCGCGGAGATCGTACCCACAGGAGGGACACAGGCCTTGCGCAGAGCGATGGCATACGCGGCGATACCACTTCATCGCTCGCCGGGCGGGTAGCGGGGCCGCAAGCAGCACGATCAGCCAATCGGGCGTGGTGACAGACCAATATTGATAGTCCCACGATGGATTCGATGGGTCCCCGAATCCGTTGAACGATCCCTCGCCATGCCTCAGCCAGGCGCCACCCGACGCCCAGGAAGAGACGAGCGGGTCGTCGATTCTGGCGAGTACCCAGATCACGTCGCTGAGGCTCGACCGCATGGTGGGTCCGAACGTCCTCAGCATAATGCCGGGGGCGGGCCGGCCGCGCCAGTAACGGACGCAGGCCCAGCAAAGCGTTCCCCTGCTGCTGATGACAGAGCCCGATATGTGGTGGGTCGCGTCCACGATCAGGAAATCATCTTGAAAGAGACTCAACACCCACAGCGAAGCAGCCATGACGAAGATCACGGATGACGGCGTCGCCAGCCGGCTGAACATGCATTGGAGAAGCAGCCTCATGGCGTCGCCTTTGGGTTGATCGGTTACTCCACGTGCTGGAGGCGTTCAGGGATTGAACCACAGAGATCACCGAGAGCACAGAGAAAAAAGAGAAAAATGCAAATCGAGATGAAGATGCATGTTGTATATTCGGGCTTGCCAGCTCTCGTTCGGCTTCCCTCTTCTCTGTGTCTTCCTCTGCGGGTCCTCGGTGATCTCTGTGGTTCAACCCATTTGTTTTCATTCCGTCGCACCTCTTTGGACCGGCAAAAACCCCAAAGTATACTCATCGCATGACCCTAAGAACCCTCGCTATCGCGGCGATCTGCTTCCTCGCTCCAATCATGGGTTTGTCTCCGGCGTCCGCCGTCGATCAACCTTTCCAACCTCCGGCTTCGCCGCGGGCGATTTACTCCTTCGACCGCGACTGGAAGTTCATTCGTGAGGACGTTGCCGGCGCGCAAGCCCCGGAATTCAACGACGCCGGCTGGAAGACGGTCAGCACGCCGCACACCTACAACGACGTGGACACGTTCAACCAGCTCATCTCCCACGGCGGCGGCCAGCGCGGCGCCTACATGGGGCCGGCCTGGTACCGCAAGCATTTCACGGTGCCCGAGAGCATGAACGGGCGCAAACTCTTCCTTGAATTCGAAGGCATGCGACAGGCCGGACAGATTTTTCTCAACGGCAATGAGGTCGGCCTCTACGAGAACGGCGTCACCGCATATGGCTTGGACATCACCGACCACGTCCGCTTCGGCAGCGCGGGGAACGTGCTGGCCGTTCGCGTCGAAAATTCCCATAACTACGCCGAGAAGGCCACCGGGACCGGGTTCGAATGGGAGGCCAACGACTTCAACCCCAACTACGGCGGCATCAACCGTCACGTCTGGCTCCACGTCACCGGCAAGATCCACCAGACACTTCCGCTCTATGAAGGCTTGCAGACCAGCGGCACCTACGTGTTCCCCACCAATATCTCGGTCGAGACGCGGACCGCGGACATCAACGTCGAGACCCAGGTGGCCAACGACTCCGGCGGCCCCGCGCCGGTCGCCCTGTCGGTGGCCCTCGTGGACAGCGATGGCCGACTCGCGGCACATTTCGACGGACAGACCGCGACACTGCCGGCCGGCGAAAAGACGATATTGAGAGGGACCGGCCGGCTCACCAACGCCCGGCTATGGAGCCCGGACGATCCCGCGCTCTACACCGTGTACACCGTGCTGACGGTGGACGGCAAAGTGGCGGACGTGGCCACGATCCGCACCGGGTTCCGCAAGGTCGATTTCCGCGGCGGGGCGCAGACCGGCGGAATCTACATCAACGACCAGTTCACCTGGCTCACCGGCTACTCCCAGCGCGCCAGCGACGAATGGGCCGGCCTGGGCCAGGCCTGCCCCGACTGGATGCACGACCTGACGGCAAGGCTTGTCCGTGACAGCAACGGCAACTACGTCCGCTGGATGCACATCTCGCCGCAACGCGTGGACGTGGACGCCTTCGATCGGGCGGGAATAGTCGAAGTCTGCCCGGCCGGCGACAAGGAGAAAGACGCGCAGGGCGTGCAGTGGGAGCAGCGGATGCACGTCATGCGCGACTCGATCGTCTATTACCGCAACAGCCCCAGCGTCGTCTTCTGGGAAGCGGGGAACAATGGAATCTCCGCCGATCACCTCCGGCAGATGATCGAACTGAAAAATCAGTGGGACCCATCGGGCGGCCGGGCAATGGGCTGCCGGTCGCTCACCGACTCGGAAACCACCCCAATCGCCCAATATTTCGGCGTGATGGTCGGCCAGGACGCACGCACCGACAAACTGAAAGGCCCCGACGACACCTTCCGCGGCTACAGCGCCCGGCGCCGCGACCGCGCCCCGCTGATCGAAACCGAAGATTTCCGCGATGAAGGCGCCCGGCGTTTCTGGGACGACTTCTCTCCGCCGCACTTCGGGTTCAAGCCGGGACCGAACGATACGTACCACTGGAACAGCGAGACCTTCGCCCTGGCCGCCGTCGGCCGGTACTGGGAGTACTGGTCCAACCGCATCTCCAACTCCGACCCGGCCCACGCCAGGTGGTCGGGGTACGCCTCTATCTACTTCAGCGACTCCAACGCCGACGGCCGGCAGGACTCCAGCGAGGTGTGCCGGGTGAGCGGGAAGGTGGACGCCGTCCGCCTTCCCAAGGAAATCTATTTCGCGTCGCGAGTCATGCAGAACCCCAGGAGCGACATCCACATCCTGGGCCACTGGACCTACCCGCCCGGCACGAAAAAGACGATGTATGTCATCAGCAACTGCCAGGCCGTCGAGTTGCTACTCGATGGCAAGTCGCTGGGCAAGTCCGACCACCCCGACAACGGCTTCTCATTCGCCTTCCCCGACATCCACTTCGCCCCCGGCATCCTCAAAGCTGTCGGCTACAAGGAGGGCAAGGCCGTCTGCGAGCACACTCTGACCACAGCCGGCCCGTCCAAGGCGATCAAACTGACGCCGCACATCGGCCCCCGCGGCCTGCAGGCCGACGGCGCTGACGTGTGCCTGTTCGACGTGGAGGTGGTCGATGCCGAAGGCCGGCGCTGCCCCACCGACGAAGGCCGGATCGACTTCGCCCTGACCGGCCCCGCCAGTTGGCGCGGCGGGTACAACAGCGGCAAGATCAATTCGACCAACAACACCTATCTCGACACCGAGTGCGGCATCAACCGCGTCGCCATCCGTACCACCGAAACCGCCGGGGCAATCACCCTGACCGCCCGGCGCGAAGACCTGGCCCCGGCCAGCGTCGAAGTGAGTTCCATCGCCGCGTCTGATCCCCTGGCGGCACTGGCGGCGGGCGCTGAACGGAGGTGATACGGGTTGCCCAATCAAGTTGCTAACCGTCACTCAAACAGCTTTCCCGGTCGCTTGCAGTTTCGCAGTCGCAGCGCTGCGACGCGTCGTGCGAGTTTGAGGAGTGTAGTTCTGTTGCTTCCTGAGCGTCAGAAAAACATCTCAGTTACGCGGGATTAGCTTCCTGTCCCCTCTCCCGGAGTACCTGGAGAGGGAGAGCGGAGCAAGAATCCTGGCGCGGCCATCGTGACAGATGCTGACGCGCGTATCCTAAACCTTCGCCCGCGATGCCAAATTCGTGGCCCCGGCGGCGCTGGCTTTCGCCCGCACTTCGGCCATGTACTGCTGCGCATCCGCGCGTGTTTTGATGGTCTTGAACCTGGCAAGGATCGCGGAACGCTCGCCGGGCGGGGAAAGGTCAAGGTCAGTGCGCAGCACCACATGCAGGAAGCCGGGGAGGTTGCCTTTGTCGATTGAATCTGTCGGGCTGGCCGCGCTCGGGGCGGCCATCGCCATTGGGGCGACGCTCGCCATTGGGGCGATGCTCGCTGCCGCCACTGGGTTCGGCAGCGTGAGCGGGGCGTCGGTTCGCGGCGTGGCCAGCGTCGCCAGGGACTCGACGCTGTTAGCCAGGGCATCGCGCTGGGTCAGCGGACCGAGGCCGAAGAGTCGTTCGATGGTGGCCGGGATCGACGAGTGGTCGTAGACGCGGTGGTCGATAAGGTTCCGCGGTACGAACGGGGAGATCGCCAGCGCGGGGACGCGCACGCCGTACTGCTGGAACGTGAACCGGTATTTGCGTGCGCCGCTGGTCACGATGTTGTCGCCCGGCGCGACGGCCGCGGGCGGGGCGACGTGATCGTAGAACCCACCGTGCTCGTCCCACGTGACGATCAGGAGGCTGCTCGCCCAGACCGGCGAATTGCGGATCGATTCGTAAACGGACTTGAGCAGTCTTTCCCCGTTGGTCACATCGTCCAGCGGGTGCTGGGAGGTGCCGTCGCGATAGGTATTGCCCAGAACGTCCCCGTAATTCGGCTCGATGAACGTATAGAGCACGGGGTAATCGGCGGACGCCACGTCGCCGGCAAAGTCGGCGAAGGCGTTGATCTCGAGGTTGTTGATCCCTTTCAGCCCGGCCACGCATGGGAAGCCGCCACCGGAATAGATCCGCCAGGCGTGATCGTCGCTGATGGTGTTCAGCGCATCGAAAAGTGTCCCCTTTTGGAATTGGAAGCCGGCGACGACCTCCCAGAGGGCAATCTCGCCGGCGTCCGGACTGTGATCCAGACCGCCCGAAGAGGCCGCGTGCACGAAGAAGCGGTTCGGCCAGGTGGGGCCGGGCAACGAAGAAAACCAGCGGTCGAAGACGACGAACTCCCCGGCCAGCGCGTGCAGCACCGGGAGCTGGGCGGCACTGTAGCACTTCATGATCTCGCTGGGATGCGGCTGGCCGCCGTTGTCGTGGTAGTCGGCCACGAAGCCGCTGTTGTTGATGGCGGGGTACGGCCCACCCGGCGGGTATTTCGCTCCCACGCCGCAAAGCTGCGTCAGGACGTTAGTGAACTCATGACACGGGTCAACCGGCATGACCAGATCGGCCGGCTGAGTCACCGGGTGCCTCACGCCGATGCACGTATTGGACTCCGTGCCCGACAAGCCATCGACTTTCGTCGGCTGGCCGGTTGCGGCCTCGGTGTCGGTGATGCCGGAGAAGCCGAGCATGTGGTCGAACGACCGGTTCTCGAGCATCAGGACGAAGACGTGCTTGATCGGGTTGGGTGTTGCAGGTGGCATAGATCTGGGTCCCTGAAAGAGATCGTGAAGTCAATTATATGCTACAGCAGTCGAGCGATTTTTTTAATAGCCGCAGCCGGAAGGCCGCGGGGATGGCGGACGGTGGCGTGGGTCTCTGGTCTCGAGACGTGATTTGAGGCTCCGGCTCCTTTTTGGGATAACACCCTCCGCAGAGGAGCTCATGCAATGGTCCCACCCTTCGACGAATCCGGTTTCTTACCCCCAGGTGTCCACCCGGCGACGCTGGCGGAAATCGCGGCCCGATTCGGAACCGCGTCCGAGCTGCGCCGTGTGCAGATGGAGTCTATCGGATGGGTGGTTGAAGCGGCCATTCGCGCAGGCGTTCGGCGGGTCGTGTTGAACGGCAGTTTCACGACCGATAGAATAGAACCGAACGACGTGGATTGTGTGCTGTTGTTCATCGCCGGCCAGCCGAGGGACCCTGCCGCGATAAAAGAGCTTCGCGACGGTTTGCCGTTCCTTGACATGAAACTGGTCGGGCAGGATGACTTTGACGAATTCGTGAACGTCACCTTCGGCACCGACCGTGCCGGAGTCCCCAAAGGCATGATCGAGGTAATCCTGTGAGCCTTAAGACCGACCAAGAGCGGCTTCACACCCAAAACAAGCTTGCGCGCCTGGTAAAGCGCCACGAGGCATTAAGCGCCGAAACGGGCGGCGACGACGAACTGCGCCAGATGACCATAGAATCGCTTCGAGTGATGATCCGTCAGCTCCAGGAAGAAATCGTCCGCTACGACGCCCATCGAGGAGCACCGCGAGGCGAGGCCGCTCGAGCCTGATTCGGGATGGGGCCGGCGCGTTTAGCTTCACCAACACGTGACCCGGCTTCGTGACCTCGGCGCTGAGGATCTAATCAGGGTGAAAGAACCGCCAATGATCCGGCGTCCCCTGCTCGCGCTTACGTTCATCCTCGTCGGCCTCCTCGCCCCCTCTGCCCCCGCGGCCGAACCCGCCACTCAACCGACTTACGTTGCCGTCGGCTACGGCGGCCGGCGGATGTCCAGTGGCGACGGCGTCACCTGGTCCAACGGGCAGCAATGGGCCGAGAACGGCGGCGACGACTCCAACAACCTCATCTCCGTCGCATACGGCCGCGGCCCTGACGGCAAGGGTAAGTTCGTCGCCGTCGGCGGCGGGGGGTGGAGCAAGGACAGCCAGGCCGGCCACATCCTGGTTTCAGACGACGGCAAGTCTTGGCGCGAGGTCAAGAAGATGAGCTTCCGCGTCCACTCCGTCCTCTTCGCCTCGGCCGCCGACGGCAAGGGCGGCCGGTTCGTCGCCGGCGGGCCCGACCGCACCCTGGTCTGGTCCGACGACGGCGAATCGTGGCACGACGGAGCAAAAATCGACCCCAAGGTCGAGCCCGCCTGGGCGTTCTGGTTCCGCTCCGGCGCAGCCGGCAACGGCGTTTTCCTCTTCCGCGGTAATGCCGACGCCAAGCAGAAGACGCAGTGGTTCGTCACCACGCCCGAGGGCGAGCATCTCACCGCTATCGGCACCGACCTGCCTGAAGCCACCAGCGGCCCCGCCTTCGGCGCCGGCAAGTTCCTCATGATCGCCCCCGGCGGCGTCTGCCTCGCATCACCCGACGGCGTCAAATGGGACCACCACACCATCCCCGGCGGCGAAGACCTCTCCTACGTCCTGTGGACCGGCAAGCGTTTCCTCGCCGCCGGCAAAAAGGCCGCCCTCACCTCGCCCGATGGCCTGACCTGGGAAAAGCTGGCCGACAGCATCCCCTGCCAGGTGCTGTTCGCCGACGAGACGCGTCACGTCTTCATCGGCACCACCTGGCCGGGGCAGATGTGGAGTTCACCAGACGGCATCAAGTGGACCCGCGGCGAGCCGCTGCCGAAGGACGGGATCAATTGCGTGGCGGGGGATGGCGACTGAGGACCGGCGCATCAAAAAGCGTCATGGCCGGGTGACGTTCCATAGGATGAATTGCTGAATCGCCGCTTGCGGTTTCGCAGTCCGGAGCGCTGTTTCGCGATTATGACATCCAGCGCCGGCACATCGGCGATTGCCAGCAATCCTTCCCGACGGCCCGGTTGGCACGCCTTGCGCAACGTCCGATAATTTGCAGCGGAGCGGCCGCGCCCGGGGCGTTTTCCCCGTCGCTGGCTTGAAACGCAGGATATTATCGGCCGTGGGGCCTGGCGATACATTTCCGGACGTTGCCTCAAGTTTATCGAACGTTCCTTCCGAATTTTAGGCGGCAGTAGGGCTGCGGGTACGGAAACCCCAGCCGCGTCCATCCGTGTCACGGAGGATCTTGATGAGTCGGATCGATACCAATGTCGCGTCACTTCAAGCTCAGCATGCGTTGGCCAACAACCAGGCGGGCCTGAGCGTCAGCCTGCAGCGCCTCAGCACGGGGCTGAAGATCAACACGGGCGCCGACGACCCTGCCGGCCTGATCGCCAGCCAGCAATTGAAGAGTGAGACCGCGGGGATCAGCCAGGCCATCGACAACTCCACCCAGGCCGGCAACGTCCTGAACACTGCCGACGGCGCGTTGGGCGAAATATCGGCGATGCTGGTGCAGGTGCAGAGCCTGAACAACCAGGCGGCCAATACCGGCGCCGAATCGCCGCAGGAGGTCGCCGCCAACCAGCTCCAGGTCGACTCGATCCTCAACAGCATCAACCGCATCAGCAACACGACGCAGTTCAACGGCGTCAATCTGCTGGACGGGTCGCTGGACTACTCGACCAGCAACGCCAACACCGCCGACCTGGCCAACGTGCAGATCAACGCCGCCAACCTGCCGGACAACGGGGCGGTAAACGTCACGGTGCAGGTGACCGGCAGCGCCAAGACCGGGCAGGTGACGTATGCCGCCTCGGGCATCGCCGCGGTCCCCACCACTATCGAGGTGGCCGGCAATACTGGCACCGAGCAGCTCAGCTTCGCCGCCAGCGCCCACAACAGCGCCATTGCCTTTGCCATCAACCAGGTCAAGCCGTCGACCGGCGTAAGTGCATCTGTGCTTGGCAACGGTCAGCTCCAGCTCAACAGCACGGCCTTTGGCTCCAAGGACTTCGTGAGCGTCAAGACGCTCTCCGGCGCCTTCACCAACGCCAAGAATTACGGGGGTGACGCCCAGGTGATGATCAACGGCAACGCGGCAAACGTCGACGGCACTACCGCGTCGCTCCGCACCGGCAACCTGGATATCACTCTGGACCTGACCGCGGCCTTCTCCCAGACCACCATCGGCGCCGGCGCGACCACCGCCTTCCAGATCACCGGCGGCGGCGCGAACTTCCAGCTCGGCGAACAAGTTGCCGCCCAGTCCCAGGAAAACATCGGCATTGCCAACGTCTCCACCGGCAATCTGGGCAACAGCCTGGTTGGCTATCTTTCCAGCATGCAGAGCGGCGGAGCGAACTCGTTGATCAGCGGGAATACGATCCAGGGGCAGCAGATCCTCACCGCCGCGGTCAGCCAGGTGGCGGAGCTGCGCGGCCGGATCGGGGCGTTCCAGGCGGACGTCCTGCAGACCAACATTGCCAGCCTCAACACGACGCTGGACAACGTGACGTCGGCCAACAGCGACATCGAGGACACGGACTTCGCCGCGGAAACCGCCAACTTGACCCGCCAGCAGATCCTCGTGCAGGCCGGTACTTCCGTGTTGTCCACGGCGAACAGCTTGCCGCAAAACGTGCTGAGCCTGCTGGGGCATTAAGGGGCGGTTTGAACTGGTGGTAATCGTCGCTGAATGAAGGACACGGAGACCGCGGCCTTCCGGCTGCGGCTATTAAGGAACGATGGGGACGCGAGCGATTGAAAGGGCGCACGACAGACTTAAAAGGGGCGGCGACTCGGGCGCGTTCCTTGCACGCATCGTCAATTCGGCGACGCAAGCGCGGCAAATCGGATATCGGTCCATGGGCTGTTAAGCGAGAACTGACGCAAAGACGAGAGCCGGTCCTGGAGAGTTTCGAGCTTTTGGCGGAGGAAAGTTTCCCGCTTTTTGAGGACCTCATAGTCATTCAACCTGACCTCGGCGTCAGCCGATTCTTTGCGCAATGCGGCACGGGCCTCGCGCAGCACCGCGAGGTGGCGCCGGGCGGCGGCGATCCGCTGCGCGACGGCATCGCTCGATGCAGGTTTGGTCGTGTCGCCAGAGCCCGGTTCATCCTTCGTGCCTTTGACTGCGGCAGACGCATCCGCCTCTTCCACGATCGCCTGCACTATGGCCCGGCTCAGCACCTGGCTCATGTCTCTTTCATCGTTTATATCGAGGTGAGGGCTCACGCCGGCCTGGGACATCGTTACTTCCTGATCCGCGATTTTCCTGATTACGTCCTCGCTTAAATCCAGGTCCAGCAGCTTCCTCTCCTTATCTATCAGTACGATCACGCGTCCCATTCGAGCAAACTGCTCCTCCTTGCGACCCTCAATGTACCTCGAGCAAAAGGCGTTGGCGACAGTTGCGGCATCAGCAGGCGGGTCGATCGCAACGTTCACGACTACCAGAGAGGTATCCGGCACGACGTCGATCGTCGTGGCCTTATCGAACGCGTCGACCGCCGCATCGGGATGTTCATCGCCGTTCACAGCCTTGAACCACCTCGTCTTCTTGATCTCGCTTTGCGGGTCTTGCAACTCCATTGAGAAGATTTGGCGGCGGTTGAGACTGAGGATCGTCGCATGATCCTTCGGCGTGATCCTCGCGGACTCATCGGGTACAGGGGGAAATCCCTGCTCATTTGGCAGAGGCGGTAAGGGCGTAGCAACGAGAAGCACCCTTCCTGGTGCCCGACCGTGCGGGTCCATTGCCGCGGGCTCGCGATGCTCCGGCGTGATTAGCGGGCCATCGGCCCGCGTTCGAGACACACCGAACACCCCGAAGCCCAAACCAGCACACGCGCACGCCGTGCCGAGCCAGACGAAACATCGGCGGAGTTTCATAGAATTCCTCGCTCGTAGGGCCAGCGGAAAGGACGAAAAGACGAGCCGTACGTCAGTTGGCCCAAGTCAGCCGGGGCGCCCCGCAGACGTTCGACACCGTCACCCCATCCCGCAAGACCCCGGCGGACCGCCGCAACGGCCGCACATGGGGGCGTCGTCGACGCCGGAGGACTTGCCGGATTCGGAGCTGACGGCAAAGACGCTCAGGGCCCGGGCCGTCTGGTCCGAGCCGCAAGAGGGGCACTTGAACTTCGGGTCGGCGTTCATCGAACGCACAAGCTGCTCGAACTTGGCGTCGCAGGACTTGCAGGTGTATTCGTATACTGGCATTTACAGTCTTTCGTAAAATCGGCCTCCAGCAGCCCTTTATCAAGGGAAAAACGCTTCTCCCCATTGGGCTTCCAGTTGAGCGTAATCCGACAGTTCAGACGGAGCAACAGCGCCCGTAAGACTTCGGGTTCAGCCCAGACCCCTGCTATCGGTTCTTCGACCTCAACCTGCTGGCCGTCGATCGCGCGAGTATGGCGGTTGCCCCAGGCGAATGCCGAGACCTCAACGAGCCGGGTCCGCGCCTGTTCCCACCACCGCAACCATTCCGATTTATCGTCCCCTGGCACCTCCGTCTGCGCCAGCAGGACCGTATTCCGTATGCGCTCCAATTCGGACTTCCAACCCAATAGGGTCTTTTGAAGTTCGGGGAATACGTCTGGGGAACAAATCAAGATGTTCTCGCTACCCCGGGCGATCTTCCGTTCCAGTTCGGCGGCCAACCCTTCCAAGCGATCAAGTTCCAGCGACCGCTCGGTGGTGGGCTTACTGGGTCCGGTCGCATTCAAATTTCTGACCAATTCAAAATCAACACCTTTGATGAGTTCTCGGCAGACATTGGGCAGCACTTCCGATTCCAACGCTCGCCAAGCGCGGCATCCCAGGTGTGGCCGATGCGAATACGAGGCGCAGACGTAATAGGTCTTCCCTTGGGCGTGCTTTTTCTCCATGCGGTATCCGCAATGGCCACAATGCAGAACGCCGCTCAACGCACCAGGAATGCCCCGGACCCGCCGGCGCGTCTCATGCTGCCTCTTGTCCGTCATTCGCTTCTGCACCGCGTTCCAAAGCGACCGGCTGACGATAGCGGGGCAACTATTCTGCTTGATGGTTTTCTCGGCATGCTCGAAAGCGCCGCGCAGCCACCCCCGCATTCCCATTGTCACATCCCCGCAGTACGCCGGGTTCGTCAGCAAATCACGGACACTGTTCAAGCCCCACCCCTTGAGGCCAGTAGGCGAGACCGGGAAACGCTCGGACAGTTCAGCGGCCATTTGCCGTGCCGACAAGTCGCGCTTTGAGAAATTATCGAATGCCCACCGTACTGATTTTGCTTCCTTGTCGCTTATCACCAGTCGCAATTTCCAGTTGCCGGGCTTGCGGAACTTTTCGTTTCTCGGCACGATCATCTTGACCACGCCATTTTCCACCAATTCCCGGGAGTAGCCGAATGGGATTTTACCGTGCGGCCAGAAACCCCCTTCAAGTGCAGCGATCCGGCCGCGAAGGACGTTGCCAGCCAGTTTCTTACTGTATTCACTATTCGCTTCGTTCATCATCGCATCTTGGAGACGGCCCATACTGGTGTTCCAGTCGATACGACCTTCCTTAACGGTTTCCAGGTGAACACCGTTTTTCCGAAGCGCGGACTTGAACGGCGCGGCGTCGATGCTATCCAGCCGGCCGAACCGCGAGGAGTCATAGACCAGCACCGCAGACCATTCGCCCTTGCCGCTGTCGGCAATGAGTTCGTGGAACTCAACGCGCTTGTGTACGTCCTTGGACCCGCTCTTGCCGGAGTCGATGTACTCTCGGACGATGCGCCAGCCCCTCGCCCTGGCGTACGCTCGGACTTCCTTTTGCTGTTGCTCGATTGATCCGACCTGATCTTCAGACGACATTCGGTAATAGGCTGCAACGTCGAGGACGGTATTTGCCGTGTTTTTCGCTACCATCTGATCTCCTGTTGAATGACCGTCGCGGAGTATAGCAGCTCATTTGAGGCAAAGGAGGAGGCCGGAGCTATGTTTTTTTTGGAAGGAGCCGGCCGCCTAATTGCCGAAATAACAGTATTCTTTTTTCCAGAAGCACCAGCTCGCTTCGACCCCCGTGTTTCTCCGGGGGTAAACCGCCACGAGCCAATTCGCGTGGCGGTTTTTATTTGGCAGGCACGATAAAAGTGAAATAATTTTCAGCCTTTTTCAACCCGCCACGGCAAACTGTCGTGGCGGATTTCGTTCAATAGACCACCCGAGAAATCGTTTTCCCTCGCTGCCCTTCCTTACCCCCCACGACCGCTCAAAAACGTGTTAGCAAGATTGTGAGACTGGCTAAAAGATTGTGCTGGACAGAATCCAATTTTCACATAGTATCTTCGCGGGGAATACATAGTCCCGATGGGACAGAAAGGTGCCAATGACAGAAACAGTGTTAGACATCTTCAAAGACGAACTGGAGTGGGATGAAGATTTGGATCCCGCATACGTGGAAGACGACTACTTCTACGAAGTGCCCAAATCCTCATTCGGGTTGACGCCTCAAGATATCGAACCCTTGGAACCCTACTTCGAGCCACGGCCCCCGAAGGGCAAGAAGCAAAAGAAGAAAAAACCACAAAGGCAGCGGCATCGCATCAAGCGCGGACGCAAGATGCACTTCCCACGGGAAACCCAGGTTTCCCTGGCCAAGCAAACCGCGCGACTTGAACACCTGGGGCGCGTTCTGAATACGTGTGAGTTCTACGTGGTCAAGGACGACATTGGGCAGCTCATCATCCAGGACCGCAACGGCCAGCATGTGCCGGCAAGCGGCCGGATGATTAGCGACTTCAAGGCCAACCCCGACCTGGACCCGATGGAAGTGCTGGACGAAGTGAAGGCCGCAAATGACCGTCACGGCATGACCGGCACCAGCAAAACCAAGGCTGAACTGGAGGCCGCCATAGCCCAAGCGGCTGAAGACGTGGAGGCCGCTTTCAATGAAGAAAACCGAAGTCCCTGGAAGGCCGGCGACCGTATCGTAGTCCTGGCCCAAGCATACAAAGCGCTGCACGGAAAATCTCCAGACAACAAACAACTCAAGTACCTGTTGTTCTCGAACCGCACCCGCCAGCGCATCGGGCAGTACCGCAATACCGCAGTGTATTGGCCCGAAGAGTTCCGCCACTATGATGTGGATTTCAAGAAACACTACTTGCTTCGCCAGTTGAACGAAAAACACAAGGACATTTTCAGTATCGAGCAACTGGCCGAACTGCTGCCACTGCCCTGGAAGGAGATCAAGGCGCGGTTTACCGCCGCGCTCAAAGCCCAAACGCCACCAGCACCGACAGCCGGTGAAGGCGCGGAGGGCAGCGAGGCCGCACCGGCCGTGCCGACTGAAACGCACCTCATGGTACTGACCGTTGAGGCTTTTCAAATGGGGGGTCACTGGTTCGCAAAACTCAAGTCCCTGAAATGGGATAAGGAATCGGCGATCAATATGGGCCTGGATTGGGTGCAGACCGCGCTGGCCTTCGCGAAAGAATCGGTGAGCAAGTGGCTTCACCCGCAGTCAGACCCGCAGGCGCGGGCGACGCTGGACCTTGTGCAGGCGTTCCGTTCTGACGGCGCGGAAGACGGCGCGGAAGACGGTGCCCCGGAAGAGGACGTTGAGACATACGAAGAGCAGCCCACCGTGCCTGCGAACGAAAGGAAGGAGGGCGAACCGCCATCGGGTGATGAAACGTAAAGGGGGTCCAAGATTCAAGTACCGAAAGGATCGTTATGAAGTTTCCAGTCACTATCCGTGGACACGAGTTTACCCAAGCCGAAGCGCAAGAGGTCCGCAAAAACTTCAACCTCGCCACCTACCGCAAACGTGGCAGCAAACGCCAGCAGGCAAAGGGGAACCTGCTTTTGGCCATTGCAGACAACCCCTCGCTCCACGCAAAGTGCGTGGCGATTGAGCCGGCCGACCTGGCACAATTGGCGCTGGCGAAGGAGCCTGACCCGCCAACGTCGAATTAGTGAAGTAGACAAACAGGTTCTCCCGTCCGTAAAAGCACTCGCAATAATATGCGGGTGCTCTTTTTTTTTGCGCCCCACAAAGGATATCCCTTGAAATTCCCCGAATTGCACAAGTATGAGACGAAAAGACCAAAACTGGAAACATACTGCCACCACCTCAAGCCTAATAATCACACAAAAGAACGGCGACCGGCATACCGTAGTCATCGACCGCGAGGACTACGACGTAGTGAAAAGCCTCTGCTGGCACGTGATTCACGACTGCCTGCGCTACTACGTCGCCACAATCACCTACGATGATATGGGCCTGCCGATCCATTCCCTGCTACACAGACTGATCCTCTCTGAACAGTTGTTGGACGAAAATGATAAAGTGACTTTTGTGGATGGCAATCCGAGGAATTGTCGGCGCGGCAATATGAGGATCGTTTCTCACCTGGAAGCGTGTCAAACCAGAAGTGAGGTCAGGAGAACGAATACAGGGCATAGGGGGGTTTTCCGCAAACCGGGAGGTTTTCAGGTATTCGTCGGCGTCTGGGGCAAGACGCTTTCCAGGTACTTTCCAAGCTTGGACGAAGCCATTAAATGGAGGGATCGGCAGTACCGTGAGAATGGATTTCGACTGGAAGGGATTAGGAAGGTGCCAACTTGACCGACGCGTGGACGAACTGTTCGCCGAACACGGGTATAAGATCGTAGGGCGCGAGCGTGTCAAGCTGGTTGCGTAGTGGCGAAAATGCCGACAGGGTAGTAGCGCACTGACCTGCGTGGTTCAGAATGGTTTTTTGCTTATGAAATCGTTTGTGTATTTTAGAAGGTTTGAGATTCAAATGCCGAACTAATAATTGATCTTTCATCTTTCTCCGCCTTCTGCTCGTCACAGAAAGCATAAGTAAAAACCGCAAAAAAACCACGAGTTAGTGCTCGTGGTTTTTTTGTTTTTACAAGGAGACTTATGACAGATTCGATTCCCGAAGAATTGAAAGCATTGAAACAGTGGGTGCTATGGTCGTATGAGGACCGCAGCGGCAAGCCCACCAAGACCCCAAAACAAACCAACGGCTGGAACGCCAGCTCAAATGACCCAAGTACGTGGAGCAGCTGGGCGAACGTTGAGGAATACGAGAAGATCGGGTTCGTGTTCTCGGCTAACGACACGTATTGCGGGCTGGACCTGGACAACGCCATTGATAAAGACGGTAAGATCAAACCGTGGGCCCTGGAGATACTCACCGCAGTCAATTCCTATGCTGAAATATCCCCGTCTGGCAGGGGCATCAAGATTTACTGTAAAGCCACTTTACCCATTCACAATGACAAGACCGGCGGCAGTGGGAGGAACATCGCGATCCCCAATGATACCTTGCCCGGCGAAAAGCAAAGCGCCATAGAATTGTGGGACCACGGCAAGTTCTTCGCCATGACCGGGGCCATGATGGGAACACAAACAATGATCGTGGAAGCCCAGCAAGCGGTTGACGCAATCTTGGCAAAGTATTCCCCGTCACCTGTCAAGGTGAAAAAGGAAACCCCCAGCCCCGCCAGCCCGTGCGCCCCTTGGGCTAACGCCTACGGCGGCCAGCCCATTTCTCTATCAGACTCGGAACTGATCGACAAAGCCAAGAGCGCCAGAAACGGCAGTAAGTTCACGTCTTTATGGGGAGGCGACATTTCTGCTTATGCCAGTCATAGTGAAGCGGACGAGGCCCTATGCTACATGCTGGCGTTTTGGTGCGGTAATGACGAATCCAGAATTGACACATTGTTCAAGAGTTCCGGGCTGTATACCACCAAATGGGATCGCCCGGATTACAGTTATCGAACAATCCGCAACGCAATTTCACATACGTCGCAGTTCTACCAGCCGAGCAAGCCGAAAGATGATGATGTCACTTTTCCGAAGTCCGAACCGGAGCCTGAACCGGAGCCTGATTCAAAAACGGCAACGCCACCAGAGGCAACGCCACCAGGAGAACCAAGAAAACCGAGGTACAAAGTGTGGACGATGAAAGAAATAACGGAATCCACCGAGATAGTGGACTATGCTCCCGTGATTGATGGTTTGCTTCGCCGTGGAGAAGTGATGAACGTGGTCGCCGGGTCTAAAACCCGCAAGTCCTGGTTCATCCTCGGGCTCACCATGTGCCTGGAATACGGCTTGAAATTATTTGACCGCTTTTTGTGTTCCAAATGTAAAGTCCTGGTGATCGACAACGAGCTCCACTTGCCCACGATCCGACAACGGAGCAAAGCGGTTTGCGAGGCAACCGGCTTACAAAGCGCGCAGAACATTCACGTTCTTCCCGTTCGCGGGAAGCCCTTCGGGCTGGGTGACATCAAGCAATATATCCAATACTAGAGTTAGAGAAACGTCCCTGGGGAGATGTGCCCAATGACCGACTGGAAGCGATTGAACGCCGACTGGACAAGTTAGAAAACACTTGTTTTTAGGAATACCTCAATTCCCAAGGAGACACATGAACGACCTCACAACTATTTTACTGGGGATCGGCGGCACCAGGGTGATTGATCCTGATACAAACGAGGGAAGGGCTTGTGTGGAGCGAGGGCACCTCTGGGACAAGAGAATGCCGGTGCGGAAAATGAAAGGGCTTCAATCGAACTGCCACGGCAATTGTGCTCTGGAATACTGGCGATCTTTTATGGAAGCCAAGATCACTGACAGCGGGATTACGCCAATCGCCACCGGCTACGGGCTGAATGACGGAGTGTGGCGACCACATTCTTGGTTGCGACAGGGATACGACATTCTGGAAACGACAGTGAAGCGCGAAAAGTATTTCGGCGTCGAATTGACGGAACGGGAGTCATTGGCGTTTTTGCTGGGAGAACTGCGACTGTTGCCCGCATACCGGGAACTGCTCGACCAGGGTCCGGCGGGTATGCGCCAAGAGATTGCCGATACTCCCTAACAAATACCCTCACAGAAAAACACTAATCAACTATTTTCCAACAAAATAAAATTGTCCATATGCCCGAAATCGTCAAAATACGCTATCAATTTCTCATTTTCGTCGCTTTGACAGCCTAATTTTCCCAAATCGGTCAGTGGAAGAAAATCGGCAACGCGGTATAATGCTCCGCAGTAGGCGATTAGGCCGCCTAACAATATGTACTGCCGACGCTCATCGAACGTCGGCAAAGTACGGCGACGATCCTGGAGGATGCCTAATGTCCTCCAGTCGTCGCCCTTTTTAGTGGAGGTCAGTATGATAGTAGAAGAAGATCGGTCACATGCCCAGTTCTTTCGGGATCGAGTCCCGCTCAAGAAGATTTACTCTCGGTCTAAGTTTGCCGAGTTCTCCCCGCTCCCGGCAGCAGAGTGTAGTGATGGTAGAAAGTTGACCTATTACATTTTCGAGACGCCGGAAGAAAAGCAGAACTTTGTTCCGCCTCCCCAACATACCTACCACGACTGCTTTGCTTATGAGGATTGTCCAGCAGTCAAGGCAGCAATAGAAGCCTGGGAGGCGGGATACGAAAATCCGGAAGAGCGCGAGACCCGCGAAGAACTCAAGGCGCATGGCATTCGCACGAAATACCGATCCCCGTTGCGCGACATGGAGGACATGGAATAAGGGGCAAGCTTACGAACAGGAGACATTGTTTGAACCTGAAAGAAGCGGCAAGCCGATGAGCAAACATAAACTGAAACCTCCGAGGACGCTGCTACAAGAAATGGCAGGCAGCCCAGATAATTTAGAGCCAGCGTTGGCGGAAATTATCTGGGCTATCCATGACCTGAATGACGAAGAACGACTCAATCTCATTAGGTGTCCGGAGTTTGCGAAGGTGTTGCGGAACTGTGAACAATTTCGGTGGGCATTCATGTCGTTCTGCTTGCGACCAGATCCAAAGTAGTCCAGTATGACCAAAACAGAACGCACCAAGGAACTCCGCCGGCTGGAAGAACTGAAATGCGAAAGCAAATCGGAATGGGAACGGAGAGGATATGCCCTGATTGAAGGTTCCCTGCCCGAAGGTGAGAGATATGGAGGTGGTATGGGTGCTGGCGGATCGTGGTATCCCGTTTACCGTCCGGACCAGGTTCGCCCCAAGCGAAAGGTCACCAGCAAACCGCCGATTGAAGTGCCACTTCTGGCCGCGCTATTTACCCTGAACCGCCGCGCCAAACGGTGCCGGGACTTGGCATCGACCTACTACGAATCCGGGGCGCATCAATTCATTGGCAAAGTGAAAAAGGAGCGCGAGCATATCTATTACCTCAAAGGGCAGGCTCTCGGGCACCTCGTCAGCGCCGGCATTCTCACGCCTATCGGGTATCATCGGTTTGGGGAGAATTGGGCGGAAGTATTAGGTGGCGAAGGGTATCGCTTCCATCGACCCTGCGCGGCACCGGAAGGTATTGCCGACGCTCCGCAACTGGAGGATATTGAGGCAAAGCCAAAGGGGAGTAAAGAGCCACGCATCAAGGACGCACTGTTTACCGTTGAGCAGTTCCTGAAAAACAAATCATTTGTTGAGACGTTTGAGTGGCCGGAGCGCGTCCGACTTTCAAGGAAGTTCCGGAAACCCGATTTACGTAAACTCGACAACGATGAAGATAGTGACAACTACGACCCCTCCGACGACATCTGGTAGGATCACCTATGAGCGAACAGAAGCCACCTGACCCTATTGCTCCGTTTATCCCCCGAGCGGTGGAGATTTACAAGCGCGCCATGCTTGAACATCACCGGCTCATTATGGAGGCTTCCAAGACACTGGATTTTGAACATTCCCAGGAATGCCGAAAGCAAATGAAACGCGCGATTCGTGAAGAGTTTCAGCGGTGCGTTTGGAGAGGAATGCCGTTCTACGATAAGCTTTATCGGGGAGCTCCGCCAAAACGGTGACCTTACTGTTTCGGCCAATCTGGGGGTCCAGGCAGTGTAGTAGCCCATATCTTCCGCCCTCCGTTCCGCCAAGAAATCCCACCAAATAAGTTGCCCAGATAGTTATCAACTGCACACCTTCGGTGCCGGTCAAGACTTATAGCAATCCCGAGATTTTGACAAAGTAGCTTGCTCCTGAAACACGAACTGCTAACGTGTCTTTCAGCGATAACCATGTTGATTATCGCAGAACCAGTCAAACGCTTTCAGGAGCATCCCATGTCGAAGTCCACCAAGTCAGTCGCGGCGAAAAAGACCACCACCAAGTCCGCTTACCTTTCCGCCTACAGGAACGGCAGTTCCTACCATGCCATCGTCCAAGCAGTTCACAACCTCGGGTTCGGCAAGTTCCACCCCATTGTGAAGATTGTCGAGTTGATTCCCGCCATCATGGGCAAGGACGCCTTCGGCGAGTTCAAAACCCGCAAGGCCCGCGAAGGCAAAGAGCAAGTCTCTTGGCAGGGGCGTATCTGCACTAACGCCCAAGTCGTTTGCCGCGCCGACAAGTACGGGCAACCCTTGCGGGACCACGGCACGGAAATGAGGAAGCAGTACAGCAAGGACGATGGGTACGCTTTCGGGTTGTTCGATGCCGAACCCGCCAGCAAGACCACCACGAAGGCCATTAAGGCACCAAAAGCCAAGAGCAAGCCCAAGTCCGCCCCGGTCAAGAAAGCGGCCCCAAAGGCAACCCGCGCCAGCAAGTCCAAGAGCGCGGCCGATGCCGTCCTTGAAGCATTCGGACTTGACCTTGAGGCCGGCACAATCAGGGGCAAGAAAATCAGTCGGATCGCCAAGTAATTCCCCACCCCTGGGGCGAGCGGTTCAACCGCTCGCCCCTTTACCGGAGAACCCATGAACGCAACTGATACTGTACTTCCCAGCGGTGCCGAGTACGCCTTACTGTCGGTCCTGTACGCCCGCAAGCGCGACGTACTGAAGACCCTGACGTTCGGCGGGGCAACTTGGCAACTGGAAGATGTAGAAGATTTGAAAGGTAAGCGCGGGTCGTACCTGGCGACGTACTTTAAGTTGTAAGACCGACAGCAGACCAGTATCAGCGACCCCCGAGACGTTCTCGGGGGTCGCTTCGTTTGCTGGACGCTCTGACGTAGGGGTCGCTGGGTTGCGTCGATCTGGACCCCCTTGCCGTTCAACTGGAAGCCTTTCAGCGCCCCCTGACGATGAAGACCAGAACCCGCTTTACCCGAGATACTGTAAGCGCCTGTCTATTCGTATATGGGCATCTTCAGTCTCTCGCAAAATCGGTTGCCGGGCACGGCAAAAAGGGTTGGTCCGGAAGCCATGCCGTTTCTTCATTATACCGACAAACGGGCGGCGCACCATTTGGTGATGCAGGTGAGATCGGATCAAAACGAAAACCAGAGTTCGCCGATCCGCGGGAGACGGATTGCCACCGTCACGCGGCGCGACTGACATAACCACGCCACGCGCAGCGCCGGCCAGCGCCGTCGAACCAAGCCGGTTGGAACATGCCTATAGCGCAGCGAAACGCCCATCACCTCCAGCCGGCCAGCTTCGGGGAGTAGTCCTCGACCCGACAGCCATCGTGTGAAAGCGTAGCCGTCGGCAAGCGGCCCGCCTTTGGCCGGCAGCGGCGTCGCCGCCGCCTAGGCGACGAAATGCTCGTCGAAGGTCTTTCCCATGGCGCTGGCCAAGCCGGGCCAGGCCCGCGCAGCGGACTTCGCTCGCTTCCGCGCCAGCGATTCCGCGGCCGCGCGCACGCGATGGGGATCGAAGCCGGCAGGCGGCGCGCATCCGGTGACCAGCGCGTTGACCAGCGCCGCCTGCTGGAGCGCCAGCGATGCGCGAACTTCTTCAGATGAGGACATGGCTTCCCATCGGTTCCGGGTACAGCGCTCGATGCCGGCGGCCGAGGACTGCACTCCCTCTCCCGGTACTCCGGGAGAGGGCGGGGGTGAGGGTCTTTTTCTTCGGAGCGGAAGACCCTCACCCCAACCCTCTCCCGGAGTACCGGGAGAGGGAGCAAAACGTGCGACCGCCAGGAAACGCTCACGCTCATCGGTTCCCGTCCCTCCCCCGCGCCGCTGCCGCGACGATGGTGTCCAGCTCGGCATTCAATGCCGCGTCGGTCGGAAAACCATCATCGCGTTCCAGCATCACGCCGGGCAACTCGATTCGGGACGCGAGAGCGGCGAGCAGATCGAGCACTCCGGCTGGCGTTTCGTGTGCGTGGGTGTCGTGATAGATACCGTCGCGATCGACGCCGCCGCCGACGTGGACGTAGGCGATCCGCTCCAGCGGGAGCCGGTCCAGGAGCCGGTGCGGATCGTAACCGTGGTTGCGGGCGTCGGCGTAGACGTTTTCGACGTCGAGCAGGAGCAACGCGCCGGTGCGATCGAGCACTTCGGTCAGGAAATCCGCTTCGTCCATCTCTGCGCCCGGCCACTCGAACACCGTGGCGATGTTTTCCAAGGCCAATGGCACCGGCAACGCCGCCATCGCCAGCCGGATGTTGGCGACCAGAACGCCCAGTGACTCGCGCGTGCGCGGCACGGGCAGCAGATGCCCTGACTCCAATCCACCGCTTCGGACAAATGCAATGTGCTCGCTGATCAGCGGCGCGCCGGACTTACGCGCGAGCCGGGCAAGGGCGTCCAGCCGGCCCGGATCGGGCGGCTCGGCGCTGCCTATGGACAACGACACGCCGTGGGGCACGGCAAGCACGCCGCGGCGGCGCAATTGCTCGATCGGCGCGGGCAGGGCATCACCGTCAAAGAAATCCTCGGCCATCAGCTCGACAAACCCGAGGTCGCGACGCCGGTCGATGGCCAGGGCTAGTTCGCGTCGCCAGCCGATGCCCAGGCCGAGATGGTGGCGGTTGGCCGCTGTCATGAGCCGCACCCTCCGCATCCGCCGCCGCACCCGCTGCCGCCGCTACTTCCGCCGTCGCCGCTCGAACTTGGGGGCGGGGTCAAGACGAGGCGGAGCTGTGCCATGGTGCCGCCGGAAAGCGCTCCGATCCCGAACAGGGCGACAGCCAGAACGATGTCGTTGCTGGAAATTCAAAGAACTCCGGGCCTCGCAAATCGAGCGGGTTCATGGTGGCCCTTTCATCCGGTCGGCAACCTCGGCGGCCCGGGCCATGACGTCAAGCACGTCGCCGAAAAGCCCGGCCAGAACATTGCCGGGCTTGGGTTGCTGCCTCAACTCAGCCAGACGTGCCAGGGCGACGGCGTTCAGGTCGAACGCGGCAGCGGCGGCCTCGAAAATGTCCGACGTGCGGTCCTCCGCTGGCGCCGGCTTGCCCGCCAGCCGCAGCAGGGCGTCGAGCTCGATCGCCAGCGGCCTGGCGATGCGGGCCAGCGAACGCGCCATGAGCTGGGGGTCCGCAACCGCATCGATGGCCAGCCGCCGCAGCCGCAGCAGCATGTTTCGCAGTTCCTGCTCGATCCGCAGCCGCACGTGCTCGTGGGGGATCTCCAGTCCGGCAAAGGGGTCCTCGCCGGCCAGGACGATGTGGTACCGCTACACTTCTAACCGCTTCCCGCCGCGCACGCCTTCGTCAGGTCGGCCAGCCTTTCCACCGCGCCGTGAACGACAACCGTATCGTTAACGGCCACCGTCTCGTCAGGCCCGGGCAGCGAATGGGACTTGCCGTCCGGCTTGGTGATGGCGAGCACGCGCACCTTGAAGCGCCCCTCCACGTCCGCCACCCGCGCTCCGGCCAGAGCGCTGTCGGCTTTCGCCTTGTACTCGGCAATCAGGCATTGCACCCCGGCGACGGTCGAGGCCGAGATCACCTGGGCCCCGAGGGCGAGGCCGGCGATCACCGGGGCGGCCAGCGATGACGAGCTGAATGCCGCGTCGAGGGTCAGGGCGTCGGAGATCTTGGCGGCCAGGTGCTGGTCGAAGAGGCGCAGGACCACGCGGATCTTCGGGTTCATGCGCCGCGAATCCAGGGCGACTTCGAGGTTGGCGATGTCGTCGTTGGTTGCCGCCACGATCGTCCGGGCGACCATCACGCCGGCATCGATCAGCGCCTGGTCTTCGGTCATGTCGCGGATGAGAACGGGGACGCCCATGGCCTTTGCCGCCGCCGCCAGGCGGCTTCCCCGGCGACGTTCGACGCAGACGACCTGGGCGCCGCTGCGCAGGAGTTGCTCGAGCACGCGGAAGCCGAGGTGGCCCAGCCCGCAGAGAACAACGTGGTCGCGACATGTTGAGGCCATCACCTGCATCCATTCCTTCTCCCCGCGGCGTCTGGAGATCATGAGCAGCGAAAGCCGGACGACGCCGTCGCCGAGCAGGATAAACCCGATCACGGGGTAAGCGCAGCACATCAGTTTCAAAGGAGCGTTGGCGGGCGGATTATCGAGCGGTTGGGCGACCAGTGCCATCCAGGCGCCATAGAGGCTGGTGGGCCAGGAGTTGTCGCGGTCCTTGCCCGGCGGGGAGAAGCGGTAGAGCAGCGTTCCGACCGTCACCGCCGCGACCAGGGCTGCCAGCGTCCAGCGGAACTGGCGGAGGATGGCCAGGAGGTAAAGCCAGCGGACGGCGAAACGAGGCCGCCGGCCGTTGGGGGCGGCGTTGGGACCAGATGTGTCGTGTCGCCCCATCGTCTCGTGTTCCACTGTTCGATTTTACGGTCCGGCGCGCGATCATATGGAAAGGCCGGTGAGAGCCGCCTATTTGTTTCCCACGTCCTCCGGCGTTCCCGCCTTTCCCGGCACTGTCACCTCGCCGCTCACCGGCTTGCCGTCGCGGGTCCAGATGATGGGGATTTGCTGCCGCTCGAGTGCCGTCCGAAGGTCTTCCTTGACGCCCTGGCGGGATGAGTCGATCAAATTGATGGTGACGGGGGAGCCCGGCTTGGCCTGCTTGGCCAGGCTGACGGCCTCGTCGAGGCTCACCTGTTTGCCGTCGGCGGCGCCAAGATGATAGGTTTCCTCGACAATGGTCAGTTGCAGTGGGGCGGTAGGGGCGGTCGCTGCCGCGCCGGATGTTGTCGGGGATGCCGGGGAGGTCGCCGGCTGTGTGGCCTGAACGAGGTTTGGCGGGTTGGGGGCGGCCCCGCCGGCGCCGGGGGACGTGCCGCCATGTCCACCGCCGGGGCCAAGGCCGAACCTGAGGAAGAGGAAGGCGAGGACCGCGCCGAGCAGCGCCCCGGCACCCAGCAGCACCTTGGCCCCGCTGCCGCCGCGGAGGCGCGGGCGGACGGTGTCGTAGCTGAGCTCCTCCCGCGGCGGTCTTGACGCCCGTGCGGCCTGTTGTGAACGAGCGGCTGCCGGATCGATACCGGAGGCTTGGGGCGAGTCCGGGTGTTCCCGCAGGCCGTCCGGGCCGGCCACACTGGCGGGCGGATCGTTGTGGGCCGACGGGGGCTCGCTGAGCCCGCGATACAGGTGAGCTTTGTCTGCCAAGTCGTCGCGGTCGTTTTGGGTCACGGTCCACCTCGTTTGATTAGCATCTTCCCTCACGGCGCTTCGGGAGTATACCCCAGCTTGGAGACTTCGATCCGTTTCGTATTCCCCCAGGCCGTCCGCAGGACGGTGGTTGCCTCGCGCAGGCCGGTGCTCACTTCGTCGCAGGTCTTCTGGTCGGCATTGGAGTAGGTAAGCAAAACCACGACCAAACTCCGCGGCTCGCCATTATCGCGTGCCGCCTCGATGAACTGGTTCGCGAAGTCGTTGGCACTGACGGGGTAGATCCGTTTGCCGTATTCCTTCCCGTCGAAGCGGAGCCGGACCGAGTTGTCGTCGAAGATGTGGAGCTCCCAGAGATTGCACATCTTCTTGAATTCAACGGTCGCCCGCAAATACTGCACGACCGAGGCGCTGCGGGCGCCTTTGAGCTTCTGCATCTCTTCCAGGAACTTGTCGCGCTCCCCCGGCGAGGCACTGTCGAGATAGCCGTTGAGCGTCTTGGGGTCGATGTTAAGCCGCTCGCGGAACAGCTCGCCGATCTGGGCCAGTTCCTCGGCGGCGCGCTTCTGGTCCTCGACCCGGCCTTCGTGCTCCTCACCCAGCTTGGCTTGTGCCCGGGTGAGCGATGACTGGAGCCGCTGGTTCTCGCTGGTCAGCTTTTCGATCTGATCGGTCAGTTGCGACCGGTCGGCCAGGGCCAACTGCTTGAGTTTCTCGCTTTCCTGCCGTTCGGCTTCGGTCACCCGGGTGAGCTTCTCGGCCTGGATGCGCAAGGTGGCCTCCTTGGCCCGCCGGGCCGCCTCGGAGCGGATCGCCCGGCGGGTGACCTCCTGCGTCTCCATATACTGGGCGAACAGCACCACCAGCAGAAGATCGAGCAGGGCGGTCAACTGGAAAACCATCCGACGGCGGCTGATCACGAGGACACCTCCTCCTCGTTCTGCTCACGCCTCTCGCCCTGGCCGCTGCGACGAAGCCGTGTTTCTTCGGCGTGGCTGTTCTGTCCCAGCCCCAGGGCGATCTTGGCCGAGGCGATCACCTCGCGGACGTTTTTGCGATGGTTCACCAGCCGGTCGAAGCCCGGCTCGATAAAGGCGTTGACCACCATCAGGATGATGGCAAAGCCGATCCCGCTGGCCGTTGACCAGATCGAGTTGGCGAAGTTGCGGATGATCGCGCCGCTGGTGGCGGCGGGCAGTTCATCGTCGGCTGCCGGGTCGGCTGCCGACGAATCGCCGGCCACCACTGCCGATTGGGTCGCAGGCGCCACCGGCGACGCCGCTGCCGAATGGCGGGGGGCATTCAGCCCCAGGGCGATCGCGAAGATGGTGCCGAGGATCCCCAGCAGCGGATATGCCTCGATGCCGGTGCGGGCGACGTTGTAATAGGTCTCCAGCTTGGTGCCCTGGATGTCGCGTTTGGATTCGTCCTTGACGATCAGCCGGTAGTAGAGCTTGCCGCGGTCGCCTGATCGTTCCTTGTCATGGATGACTTCGCGTATGTCGGCGATGAACGAATCGATCTGCTCGTGAACGGTCCCGCCGGGATGCCGGTCCGGCGACGTGGAAAAGTGCTTGACGAGGTTGGACAGGTAAAACGATAAGTCCCGCGCCCGCCGCCGCCGTGCGGCCCAGAGGCCGATCAGCAGGCACACATGGGCGATGCCCAGGGCGAGGATGAAAAAGTAAAAGTGGTCGACGATCCACTGCATGCGGAAATCCTTGACGGCAAACGCTCCGGAGGCCACGCCCGGTGGGGAGAGTTCGCACATCGTATCATACGCATGCGGTTACTTGTGTGGAATCCGAGGTGCGGAATCATCACCACTCGTTCCCCTCATCGTCGTGACTTCGACGATTCGGCTCGATGAACCGAATCGTGGCGATCGTTGCCGGAATCATGCCAGCTTCAACAGTGTCTCATATCCCCAACCGCGTCAAAAGCCGACCCGCATCAAAGGGGGCGAGTCTTCCGGCTATCGATCCGGAGGAGTCGCGTAGCTCCGGTCTCGGCGTGAAAAGAGACGATCGGTGAATCGTCAATATTCCTTCGCTCAAACGTCCACGCCGAGACCGGAGCTACGCGACAGTCCGGATCGATCCTGCGGTTAGGCTCGTTCTGAAAACTCGACGGGGCGCGGCGGGTTTTCAGACAGAGCCTAATCCCGAATCCAGGCGCGACCCGCACGAGACACCAACGGCAAGCGGGCGGCCGTTTGGTACGGTCGCCCGCTTGCGTGCTGTGAATCTTCGTACCGGTTCGCGTAGGGGCTTCGCGTAGGGGCGGCTTTAGCCGCCGTGGCTTGCGATCGCGCGGCGGGGACGGCGGCTAAAGCCGCCCCTACGCCGAGTTCCCTAAGCCCAGCCCACGCCGCGCCCGAGGCGGACGCGGAGAGGTTATCGCGGCCCGCCGCGTGGCGGGCCGCCTCGGCCGCGGTCACCGCCGCCGCCGCCGCCGCGGCTGTCGCGGCGGGGGCCGCGGTCGCCGCCCCGGTCGCCTCGATCACCGCCCCGGCCACCGCCGCCGTAGCCGCCGCGGCCGCCTTCGCTGTCGCGGTGTTCGTCGGGCGGGCCTTCGCCGCGGGGGGCGCCGACCGGCTCGGGGTCGGTCTCGCCCAGTTCCTTCATGGCCGCCTTGCGGCTCAGCTTGATCCGGCCCTGGTCGTCAACCAGGATCACCTTCACCTTCACTTCGTCGCCGACGTTCACGTAATCGGTCACGCGCTCGACGTATTTGTCGGATAGCTCGCTGACGTGGCACAGGCCGTCGGTGTCGGGGGCGATCTCCACGAACGCACCGAAATCCTTGATGCTGACCACCTTGCCGGCGTAGATCTTGCCGACCTTCACCTCGGCGGTCATCGCCTCGACGATGTCGCGGCACCGGGCGGCGCCGGCAGCGTCGGTGCTGGCGATGAAGACCGTGCCGTCGTCCTCGATGTCGATGTGCGTGCCGGTCTCTTCCTGAAGCTTCTTGATGTTTTTGCCGCCCGGGCCGATCAGCTTGCCGATCTTTTCCGGGTCGATCTTGACGGTGAGCAGCCGCGGCGCCCACTGGCTGATCTCGGGCCGCGGCTTGGCCAGGGTCTGGGCCATCTTGTCCAGGATGAACAGCCGGGCCTCTTTGGCGCGATGGAGGCTGTCGCGGATGATCTGGTAATTGATCCCTTCGGTCTTGATGTCGAGCTGGATGGCGGTGACGCCGTCGCGGGTGCCGCAGACCTTGAAGTCCATGTCGCCGAAGTGGTCTTCTTCGCCGATGATGTCGGTGAGGAGGGCCGTTTTATCCCCTTCCTGGACCAGGCCGATGGAGATGCCGGCGACCGGCTTGGTGATGGGGACGCCGGCGTCCATGAGGGCCAGACACCCGCCGCAGCTCGACGCCATGGAGGATGAGCCGTTGGATTCGAGGATGTCGCTGATGATGCGGACGGTGTAGGGGAACTGCTCGACGCTGGGGAGCACGGCCATCAGGCTGCGCTCGGCCAGGGCGCCATGGCCGATCTCGCGGCGGCCGGGGCCGCGGATGGGACGGACTTCACCCACGCTGTAGCTGGGGAAGTTGTAGTGGAGCATGAACTTCTGGCTGTACTCTTCAATCAGCCCGTCGACCATCTGCTCGTCGGAACTGGTGCCGAGGGTGACGGTGCACATGGCCTGGGTCTCGCCGCGGGTGAAGACCGCCGACCCGTGGACGCGCGGCAGGACGCCGACCTCGGCGGTGATGGGGCGGACGGCATTGAAGTCCCGGCCGTCGGGCCGGACGCCGGCGAGGATCGCCTCGCGGGTCACCTGCTCCTCGACCTCGACGAACACCGCGCGGATCTGCTTCTGCTTCTCCTTGGTCGAGACGATCGCGGCATAGCTGGCGTTGGGGTCGACCACCGGCGGCGCCATCTCGGCGATCAGGTCTGCCAGGATCTGCTTGATCGCATCGGCCCGGTCGGACTTGCCCGCCTTGCCCTTGACCTCGCGGATCTTGTCGGTGACCCGGGCGCGGATCGCATCGACAAAACCGGCGTCGGGATGCTTGACCTCGCCCACCTTCGCCCGCCCGGCCTTCTGTTGCAGCTCCTCGATCATCCCCACGATCTCGACGACCGCCTTGTGCCCGAACTCGATCCCGTCCGCCACGATGTCTTCGGGCACTTCCCGGGCCCCCACTTCAATCATGTTGACGAAGTGCTTGGTGCCGGCCACGACCACATCCATGTCGCTGTACTCGATCTGCTCGACGGTCGGGTTGAGCACGAACTGCCCGTTGATCCGCCCGACGCGGACGTGGGCGGTAGGGGTGGTGAACGGGATGTCGCTGATGGCGATAGCCGCCGAGGCGGCGATGCCGGAGAAGATGTCCGG
>Ga0182024_10001883_pt1 | contig 52981 bp, 52 predicted proteins | sample P32metaG_FD_120480 | JGI IMG/M metagenome (GOLD analysis project Ga0182024, IMG submission 120480) | Permafrost microbial communities from Stordalen Mire, Sweden - P3-2 metaG (Illumina Assembly) | ecosystem: Environmental > Terrestrial > Soil > Wetlands > Permafrost | place: Sweden: Stordalen... | reverse complement strand
GTGCAGTGCTGGGTGGAAGTCGAAGAGCATCCCCTCAACACGGTTTTGGCAGTTGTTGTTTTAATTCTCTTCGCAGCCTTCTGTATCTGGCTCAACGGAATCTAGATCGGATGCCCAATTTATGATGATGAACGCGATGCTCCTTTATCATCAGATAGACCTTAGACGCGTCCTACAGGCATCCTCAAAGGGGCGCGCTTAAACGCCGCCTTACCCCGGTACTACACTTGCCGCAGAATCATTTGGTCAGTGCGCGATAACAAACGTGCCCCGCGTCGGTAGCCAATACTCATTCTGCGGATGCGTCAAATATCGGCGAACAGATGCTTGCTTCGATGGCAGCGAATCCGGGTTCGTCCCGGTAATGGGACTGTCGTGCTGTTCGGCCCAAAGACGGTTTCGTGCGTTATTCGGCCATATGGGTGGTGGTTACGAAAAGGCGTCGACAGCGTTTATCGTCGCCTCTCGATGCTGGCTGAGAAGGGAAATTAGTCGGCATTTTGGATTCGCCATCGGCGCTGTGCAAAATTGATAATCACATTGCGGCGGAAATTGAGAGGACCCGAGCATACAAATCCGAGTCGGCTATGACCTGATCTACGAGTGTCGCAGCCCACTCGCATGATCCTAGCTTTGAATATCCACTATACGAGAGCGTCGGATATGGTCATTCCGGATCTGATAACCACCGAGCCGGCTATCTTGGTGACATAGGCATTCCGCCGCCATACGGACCGATGGATTTCGCTGGTTGGTTCGACGCGTATCTCGGTGGCCGATGGTACACCTTCGCTCCATGCAATAATGTTCCGCGAATCGGGCGGGTGCTGATTGCCCGCAGTCGCGATGCCACCGAGGTCGCAATCAGCAACACCTTCGGTGCTAGCATATTGGCCAGCTTCCAGGTTTACACAGAGGAGATTCTCGCCGCCGCTTGATCGGTATTCGATTGGGCTATTGCCTTCGATGACACCTCTCATAGTAAGCGCTTGCCTGAACGTGTTCACAGGATCGCCCGCGAAAGGCAACTTTAATGAAGACCTTTTTCACAATTTAGACCCCACCAATCGGGATGGTGAGCACGCGCCCAGTCAGGCTGGTTTTCCCACCACCAAGGGGCCGGGTACCACGTTCCTTGATAATAGTCATCCCACCAATTAGGATGATGTGTCCTCATACAGTTAGGCTGGAACTGAGCCCACCACGGCGCGGGATACCAATGCCCTGATCGTAGTCGCCCCACCATTCGGGATGATGTTGTAGGACCCACTCACGATGGAACTTCCATCACCATCCGGCGGGATACCAGACGCGATCTTCATCGAAATCACCCCACCATTCGGGATGGTGATCTGCTGCCCATTTGGGATTATTAGCCCACCACCATGAGCGTCGCGCCAGGTATGTCCGGGATCGTAGTCGCCCCAAGCCGGTGCGGCTGGCAAGGTATTCGGCCATTGCTGGAATTGTGCAAATGCTGGGGTAGTCAGCAGCAGGGCTAAGATCGCCCCTATCAGCCAGGATCTGATTTGCATAAGTCTCGCCTTCTAATACTAGTCAAGCCAATACTGACACTTGAGGCTGCGCGGTTTCCGCTCACCAAGGATTCTACGAGCCTTACGACTCACGCCCGGCGAGCTGATGATGTTCACATTTTCGTCCGAGTGGTGTCCCAATGACTTTACCCGCTTCGTCGAAATCATCGCCTGTTGGAAAGCCCCGATTTCCGCTCATGCGCAAAGGCGCAGATCTCGAATGATTGGCAACCGCATTCGCCTGAGTAAACGAGCGAACCCGCGAGAACGCTCAGCGCAACCGCCCGGTCAGTCAGCGCACCGCGAGCCATTGGGGATTCCGCATTTTGCGTACTCGCGGCCGTCTGCCTGCGGACGGCTTCTGCATCGAGCGAATGGCGCCGAGCAGCAGATGCGACCCGAGGGGCGCGAGAAGGCACGGCAGAACTTTCAGACGTTCCGCAATTTGCCGCCTGAGGAACGTAAACGCGTCATCCAGGCATTCCACCAATGGCGCCAGCTTTAGATTCAACGCGAGAGGGTGAATCTGCGCGCCCAACAATTCGAGGAGCTTCCGTCGCAGCAGCGCGAAAGGATGCTTTCCAATTACCGTCGCTGGCAGTAGATGACATCGCAGCAACGCAGGGAGGCGCGGCGGCGCTGGGGTCTCCTGCGGCAGCATCCGCGAGGAATACCGAAAGCACCATAGGGAGCGAACAGCGCCTTATCCGTCAGCGATCGATGTGCGACTACGGGACCGCACGACCTCAGGTGCGAGACTGCCTGAAGCGTTCAACGAGTCAGCCTCTCCGAAACCCTGTGCTTGGTTAGAACCTAAATCTTCGAGGCTACAAGCTCAAGGGAGCGAGCATCAGGGGGAATTGCCTCCGGCCGGATCTCAGGGGTCAGCTGATCGATGCGGTTGAGTGAGTCGTCGATAGCGTAGGATTAGTTAACGAATTCAATGGGTAGTCGCTTGGATAGGTCCTTTCTAAACCGCCTTAGTGCATCGGCAAATTAGGCAAATTCGCAAATTCCAATGAAGCAGGCGAGGGAGTGCCGAGAACGCATGCTTTCAGCTACCCGGGCACAACGAGTTTGATTTAATGCTCGACTTGCCGTAAGTCACTTACGCGAACGGACGTTCCCACGAACCAATAAACGCCATTTTTCTCAACCGGGCGTCGCGTGATCGGACCATGCCCGCGCAATTGCGGACCTCGGAAGTGTGAAATCTGCCAGGCGGGACTGGTATAATTGGTGTTGTTGGCCGTCAGTTGAGTTGTCGAGGCGGCCCCGAGGGGATCGTATTTGCGACTTGTTGAGGGTTTCGGATATCGCTCATGACAATCATAAATTCGGCTGCATAAGGAGACTTAGGTCATGGCTTTCGAATACAAGCGTATCGACGTCGACAGTCACTGCCAGGAAAAACCTGACGCCTGGACGAGCCGGATGTCCAAAGCGAAATGGGGTGACCGCATACCCCAGATCGTCGAGAAAGATGGCCGGGAGATCTGGATGTGCGACGGCAGGGTGATGATGAACGGTTGGCTCTCCTTGTGTCATGGCGTGATTCCCGACCGAAAGAGCCTTCCCACGCATTGGCGCGACGTGCCGTCGATAGTCTACACGGCGGACGGTCGGATGCGTGCAATGGACCGCGACGGCGTCTCTGCTCAGGTGCTCTTCCCCAACACCGCCGGGGTTGGTGGCGAGGCTTTCATGATGAGAATGGACCCTGAGCTGCAGAAGGACTGCGTACGGGCATACAATGACTATCTAGCCGAGGAATTTTACGATGTAGCTCCGCATCGCTTCATCACGCTGGCCGAGTTGCCGCTTGCAACTGTGGAGGCTGCGGTCGCCGAGTTGAAACATGCCGCCAATCGCGGCCATCGCGGTTTTCTCATGATTGGCGCCACCGAGCAGTATCGTCTACCGGCGTTCGCCGAACGCTATTGGGATCCACTCTGGGCAACTGCGCAGGAGCTCGACATGCCGGTGCATTTTCACAATGTGGCGGGCGCCAAGCGGCTCAACCTTGGGTTGGAACCGGGCGCCAGCGACATGAAAACGCTCGCGATGGGAAGTGCCAATTCCTTCGCCCTCTCGTCACAAATTTTTGCCAATCTCTTGCTCGGCGGCGTGCTTGAGCGTTTCCCAAAGCTGACCTTCGTTGGCGCAGAGAGCGGCATCGGATGGGTTCCGTACGTGCTTGAAGCCTGCGACTACGAATGGGAACGCAACGAGCTTTACAAAAACGGGCTCAAGCGGAAGCCAAGCGACGTCTTCCGCCAGCAATGCTACGTCGACTTCTGGTACGAGCAGGCAGGCATTAAGCTGCGTGATTACATTGGCGTCGATCGGATCCTGTGGGAGACGGACTTCCCGCACCCGACGTCGATCTGGCCTGCGGCCGACAAGTGGCTGAAATGGAGCTTCGAGGGAGTTCCGGAAGAGGACCAGCACAAGATCCTGGTTGAGAATCCAAAGCGAGTCTACAAACTGTAGCCAAGTGAAAAGACAGTGGCGTCTTTTGAGCTGACGCTCTTTCTTGCCCACGCTTGTTTGGAAAGGTGATACCGTGGCATTGCGATTTGGCGTGATATCCGTCGACGACCATGTGGTGGAAATGCCCGACCTGTGGGTGCAAGGCATGTCGCAGGCAAAATGGGGCGATCTCATTCCGCACGTTGCCGTGCAGGCTGACGGGAAACAACGCTGGGTAATCGAAGGACAAGTAAGGACCACCAGTTCGCTGGCGCCAACGGGCGCATTGTCGAAGGATCGCGGCACGGAACCTCAGGTCTGGAGTCAGGTTCCCCAAAGCGTCTACGATCCGCATGCGCGGCTGGCCGCGATGGATGCCGACGGAATCGATTATTCCGTGCTCTATCCCTCGGCGGCAGGCATCAGCGGTGAGGCAATCTGCGCGATCAAGGCTCTCGATCTCCAAGTCGAGTGCGCGCAGGTCTACAACGACTGGATTATCGACGTCTGGACCGCGGCCAGTTCCCGTTTCGTTCCGCAAGCGATCCTCCCCACAGGATCGGTCGAAGCGGCGGCCGGCGAAGCCCAGCGCGCGGTTGCCCGCGGTCATAAGGGCTTAATCATGCCGGCGCAGCCGTCCCAAATAAATCCAGCCGCGCCACATTTATACAAACCCGATTGGGACCCGCTGTGGACCATAATCCAGGAACTGGACGTGCCCATATGCTTCCACGCCGGAAGCACGCCCAGCGTCATGTTCGAAATCAGTCCGGCCTACGAGCCGGCCAGCGCCCGAGCATTCGACAACGTCCGCCAGTCGGCCGGCAGCGCAGCCCTAATCAATGGGATGGTGCTGTCTGGTATCCTGTATCGGTTTCCCAAATTGCAGCCGGTATTCCCAGGCAGCGCGATCGGTTACGTGCCATTTGCGCTTGAAGCGCTGGACCATCAGTGGGAACGGCAACATTTGGTCGAGAATGAAGGATTCACCCAGCGCCCGTCTGAGATTTTCCACAGACAGTGCTACGTGACGACGTGGAGGGAGCGGGTAGGGCTCCGCAACCGTAACTACGTCGGAATTGACCGTATACTGTGGGAATCGGAATTTCCACGATCGGCTTCGACGTATCCCGACTCCATGCGCATGATTGAAAGCAATTTTGCTGGAGTCCCTGTGACGGATCGCGAGCTGATTTTGTGGCGCAACGCCGCACGCCTCTACAAACTGTCAATCTGAGCCTCACCGGCGCTACCTGTTTTTCATGGATGCTTGTTGGATGCTAAGTGCCAAACATTTCTGTGCGATGAAGCCCTTGGAGACGGAACTACTGACGCAGGCAGACAGTCGTTATCGCAGGCTATCACCGTTGACGGCAGACATCGGAGGATGGTACTCGGTGGGTTTCAGCAGCAGTCCAAACTAGCAGGCGTGCTCTATCCGACTCTGGAAGCGAAAGGGACGAAAGATATGTCCAAACAGTCTCCCATACCCAATGCGTTGGACAAGCCCTTCTACGACGCTTGCAACGAGGAGCGGCTGGTAGTCCAGTACTGCACCAATTGCCGTAGGTATCAGTTCCCGCCGCAGTCAGCCTGTACCCGTTGTGGCAACAACGCCTCGGTGGAATGGCGGCAGCTTAGCGGCCGTGGCCGGATCATCAGCCGTGTGGTGGTGCATGATACCCCGACCTCCTCGCTAATTCCGGGTCAGCCCTTCAACGTCGCAGCTATCGCATTGGACGAAGATTCGGAGGTGATCATGTTGTCCCATCTACCCGGGACTCCGGTGGATCAGGTACCGATCGGGGCTGCGGTCGAGGTGATCTTTGAAACGACCCCCGCGACGGGCCAAAAGGTGCCCGAATGGCGGGTGGTGGGTTAGACCCTTTTTGGCATGGGCGACACGGCGGAAACGCGAAGCAGGAGGTAAACTATGCTGTATCCGGGAGTTCCTCGCGATTGGTTCCGAAACAGAGACGGCATGGGGCTCTGGGAGGGCCGAGGCAAGGTTGTAGCTACTGGCGTCGGAACGTCCCCCACCGCGCGGCGCTGGGACGAGAAGCCCGAGACCAGCATGGGCGCCATGACCATCATCGCGATCCGGAAGGCCATCGCGGACGCTGGGATTTCGCCGGACGAGATCGACGGACTGGTTCTGACTCCTGACTCAACAACCGGGGTTTCCAACGATCCGAACAACCCCCCGCCTCCGGGCTGGGAGCAGCACTTCAAAATGGCGTCTTTCCCCCAGGCCGGCATTACTCGGGGAGACATTGACTGGATCCTCTTAAACATGCCGGAGCTGAAGAACGTCAAGTTCATGATGAACGGCGCCATATGTATGTCCGTGTCTTTTGTCGCCGCGGCGGAGGCGGTGGCGCGTGGACTCACCAAGACCTGCCTGGTGGTTCGGGGCTGGCACAACCTGGCCGGCCGCTACTATGTGGGCGTGGGGGCTAGCGCGCTGAACACGGCCTCTGGCCGGGGCAAGTACGGCAGCATCTGGGGCATGCCGGCTTGCGGGACCACGGCCATGGTCTTCGAGGAGTACTGCCGGAAGTACGGCAAGAGCCACGATCAGATGGCCAATTTCGTGGTGACGCAGCGCCGAAACGGCCTCATGAATCCGGACGGGTACTACAGCCAGCACCGGCCGGAGATGATCGCCGTCGAGGACTATCTCACGGCGCGATGGATCGCCAAGCCGGCGAACATCTACGACAACGACCTGCCGATTATGGCCGCCTTGGCCGTTGTCTTCACCACCCCGGAGCGGGCCAGGAACCACAAGCAGAAGCCCGTTTACATCCTGAGCCATGGCCAAACCCGGCCGGAATCTCCGGGCATCACGCCCACTCTGGAGCAGTGGGAACAGAGCACCGACCGCATGGGGCGGATTCTCTACGAAGGCGCGGGCGTCGGCCCCGACGATCTGGCGTTCGAAAACATGTACGACGGCTTCACCCTGTTCCACCAGTTCCACCTGGAGGGGCTGCGGTTCGCCGCCCGTGGAGAGCAGCGGGGCTATGCTCTTGACCTCTACGAGACAGATATCGGCATTGAGGGGCCGAATCCGGTTTCCCCTAGTGGCGGCAACAACGGGAACGGACGCACCCGCTGGTGGAACCATCGGGACAGCATTCTCCAATTGCAGGGGCGGTCGCCCTCGCAGATCAAGAAAAAGGCCGAGATCGGCGTCTCCGGTGCTCCCATGCCCGATGCCTGCGACGCGCTGATTTGGAGTGCCACTCCCCCCGTTTAGGCCCACGGCCTTGAGCGTGGTCTGCCCAATATCACTGTAGAAGCGCAAGGAGGACGAAGTTGGCTTTCCTCATCAGCTTTGACATCGACGGCACTATGGAATTCGGCGACCCAGCCGGCGGTGTCACTGTAGAAATGGTCCGAAGAGCTAAAGAGTTGGGATTCATCGTCGGCAGTTGCTCCGACCGTTTCCCCTCCTGGCAGAAGAAGATTTGGGATAGTCACGGCATCGCTGTCGATTTTTGGGTGCCAAAGCACATGCTGTCTGACGTGAAGGCCCGTTTTCAGGCGGATCGGTACGTTCACATCGGCGACCGGGACATCGATCGCCAGCTCGCCGAACAAGTCGGGTTCCATTTCTGGTGGGATCACGAGGCCGTTGCTGAGCCTTGGCTTGCATGGCTAACTGACCAGCGTTGAGGAGGCTCAACGCCAGTATCTCAACGGCGGTATGAAGATTGGCCTGATCTCAGACACCCACGTCCCATCGATGGGCGCGGAACCACCATCGCAGGTGGTCCGGGCCTTTGAGGGCGTCGATCTCATCCTCCATGCCGGACATGTTGAAATCGCCTCTTGCATAGAGTGGCTGGAGCGTATCGCTCCGGTTATGGCAACGACGTCGTGGCTGGTGGGCACGGGTGAGGCTCTCCCGAGGATGAACACTGTCAAGGTGGTGGAGGCGGAGAACCATACCATTGGCATGTGTCACGAGTTGATCTTAAAAAGCTTGGGCGACGATGTCATCCCCGGGGTGATCGGGAGGTCATTCCCTTCCGGAGAGTCGCTGCCCGACACGTTACAGGGCATCTTTGGCAAGCCGGTGGACATTGTGGTCTTCGGCTACACCCATGAGGCTATGGTGGAGACTCACCAAGGGGTGCTTCTCGTCAATCCTGGAAGTCCCAGCATGGTGAAACAGAACATAAGGCTCGGCACAGTGGCCATCCTGGAGATTACGCCAGAGAGCAGGGCTGCCCGGATAATTGACCTGGCCGCACTGGACGCGTGAGGTGTATTCGTTCGCACCTCCGCGATAGAGCGGGGGGCGGGGTTTCTTAGGGCCGGGCCGCCAGCGGGCCTCGACCCGGCGTGGGGTAGTCCACGCCGCTTAACCGCAACAATCGATAGCGCTGTTCCGCAGTGCGGCCAGGATCTTTGAAATGTAAAAGTCAAGACTTGATGGTGCGGTCCCGGGATCTAAAAGGGGAAGACCACATTACCTGGTTTGAGCCACGACCAACGCGGCCAACGCAGATTTATAATTGGAAATGTTACAATATGTTCTCGATCTGGCGTGCCCCTCGAAAATCCCGCGAATTACCGCAGAGTTCGTCACCAGAAGCAAACGGACAGATGAGGGGGGAGCCGATTGATCCGCGACAATTAGATCTGCCGGGTGCGGCAATAAAAATAGCCGGTGTCGTCGTCCTGACGGCGAGTACGTGAGATGGAGCGAGGAGAAGCTCCATGGTGACGGATGCGCAGGTCAGGGTGTTGCGGAAGTGACTGATTGGAAGGCAAAACGCAAGAGGCGGCGGCAGCGGGAGCCGGCATGAGCGTACGCAGCGCGCGGCAGTGGCAGACGGGTCCGTATCCGTCGCCGGCGCGCGAGCGTCATGGCTGGCGCACACGGCCCGATCCTTTGGCCAGGTGTTCGAGAGCGATGGCGCCGCTGTTAGCGGTCGATGAGAAGCGAGTGCTGGAAGCGCGGACGATTCTGGGCGAGCTGGATCGGCGTCATCAAAGGAGCGTTTTCAGCCGGCCAGTTACGCACGCTACAGCGCCGGATAGGGAGTGGCGGGCGCTGCATGGGCCAGCGAAAGAGGTTTACTTTCCGCAAGCGCATCCGCCCAGGGCGAGCGCGCCGACGCCGAGCAGGTGCAAAAGATCATCGAACCCGAACGGCCGGAGTTACCGGCGGTGACCATCGCGCAACCGGATCTGCGCTTCTATGATGCGCTGATCGGTGCGGGGATCTGTCAGAAATTTCGTGTGTGAGCAGTGAATAGCAAATGGTTAGTGCCTGGCACCGCAGTCGCCAAGAGCGACTGCGTAATAGTCCTCCCGCCGCAGCGCCAAGCACGGTCAAGGGCGGCGCCAGCCGGCGCGTGAAGCGCGCGCACCCTTGAGGGCGTGTCGGCGCGAAGGCTATCGCGGTAGTGATTCGACGGTCCCATTACTCATTCCGCCGTAAAGCTCGCGGATATGGGCCGCGATCTCTCGCGTCCTCAGCCCCCGCGCGTATAGCGCGATGAGCTTGTCGTCGACGCCCGTAAACCGCCGCCGGTATTTACCGATCAGCCCCGGGTGGAAGCGCCCGTGACGATCGCGTGGAATCGCCAGCTCCAGCTTGCCAGTGTCCGTCAGAACGGTCTTCGTGCCGTAGCCATTGCGGTGATTGCCGGCTTCTTCCTGCGCCTCCGTGACCAGATGATGGTCCATTTCGCCGTTGAGCGTCCGCTCCGCCAGGCGCTTCTTCAGCTCGTCGACTAAACCACCAGTGGCGAAGACCGCCGTTGGATTTCGCCCCTCCAAAAGCCGGTCCAGCACCTCATCCGCGATCCCTTCTCCCTTGTTCGCTGCCATACTGTCCTCCTGCCTTTTCAGGCTTCTTTGTATGGCTCACAAACACGAAATTTCCGACACTCTCCGGTGCCTAGGTGGGGTCATGACATCGGTCTCGAACCGGATCAGCGGCTCGAGCTTTGCCACTGGTTTAAACGTCGCGAGGTGATCCTTCAGGATGCTGATGCCACCCGTATAACCGAGCGCCCTCAGTTCGCGCAGCAGCACCGTCGCCGGTATCCATTCCGGCGCCGCGGTCCTTACCCGTTCAGCGATGTACTGTTTGTAATGATCGAGCTTGCCAGGCCGCGTCTCGCGCTCATAGTGCGGTAGTCCGTCACCGCGTACATAACGCCTTACCGTGTTGCGCGACACCTCGAGCATCCGCGCGATCTCACGAATACTCTTGCCTTCTTAATGCCCGGATCTCCACCGTTTCCTCCGCCACCAGCATCAGGCCCTCCGCTGCGGAGTACCCCACGCCAGGGTGGGTCAGTTTTCAATCGGCGACTGAATTGAACCCCTGAGGCTGGACAGGTCATCGTCCCGAAATTGGACCAGGTCGCAAGGGCGTAGCTATTTTCGTTTCTCTGACTGAGCAAACAGCTTTCCGTCTCCGTCCTTCACAACTTCAGAGGACGGAGCGGAAAGCGTCATCGATTCCGGATCCGAGGCCAAAGCATCATGCACCGCGAGTTCGTCACCGATGAGCGAATGGAGACGCTGCTCGGCTGCCACGAGCGCGCGTTCTATTACTTCGGCGGCGTACCGCGTGAGGTGCTGTACGACAACATGCGGACGGTCGTGACCGATCGGGATCGCTACGGACCGGGGCTACATCGCTACAACCGCACCTTCCTCGACTTCGCGCATCATCATGGATTCGTGCCACGGCTGTGCCAGCCCTATCGGCCGAGGACCAAGGGCAAGGTGGAACGTTTCATCCGTTATCTGCGCACGAGCTTCTACGTCTCGCTGGAGAGTCAGCTCAGCCCCGAAGGACTGACGGTCGATCGTGATACCGCCAATGCGCGCGTCGGCACCTGGCTACGAGAAATCGCCAACGCCCGCGTGCACGCGACCACCGGCGAGATACCTGCGGCGCGGCTAGAGCAGGAGCGTGAGCGTCTGCAACCGATCCCCGCGCCGTGGCCGGGAACGCTCCAGCCTAATGTTCTGAAGCGTCAGGCGCCGCCGCCGCGCGGCTACCAGCATCCACTGCGGGTCTATGAAGAACTGATCACTGGGATGGAACCCGGATGAGCGTACAGCACGAACGCTTGATCGAACTGGGTGACGAGTTGCGGCTCGGTGGGATGGCCACACAGTATCCGGCCCTGGCGCAAACCGCGGCCGAAAAGCGCACTTCGTTTACCGACTTCCTCGAGGAGCTACTGGTAGCCGAGCGCGAGTCGCGACGGGCGCGCGAAACGTTCGCGCGGGTGGCCCGCTTCCCGTCGATCAAAACGCTCGACCAGGACAACTTCGGCTTCGCCACCGGCGCGCCACGCAAGCAGATCGTGGAACTGGCCAGCCTCGCCTTCGTCGAGCGCGCCGAGAACGTAGTATCCTCGGTCCCTCGGGTGTGGGCAAGACTCATCTCGCGATCGCCCTCGGCTACTTCGCCACCCAGAAGGGCTGCAAGACCTGCTTCTTCAGTGCGGCCGATCTGGTGCTGATGCTGGAAGCCGCGCAGCGCCAGGGCCGCTATCGCGAGGCCATGCATCGTGCGGTCAATGCCTACAAGCTGTTGATCGTCGACGAGATCGGATATCTCCCGCTAAGCCGCGAGCAGGCCAATCTGTTCTTCCAGATCGTAGAACGACGCTATGAACGCGGCGCGATGATTCTCACCTCTAATTCACCTTCGGCAGTTGGGACAGCGCTCTCGCCGGCGATAGCGTGCTGACCGCCGCCATGCTCGATCGTGCCCTTCATCACTCCATCATCATCAGCATCAACGGAGAAAGTTATCGGCTCAAGGACAAGCGCAAGGCCGGTCTGATCCCTGCCCCAGCTAGAAGCACAAAGCGTTAGACGGGAACAGCGAGGGGGTGATCCCCTGTATCTGGATAATGGCCTGGGGGGCAGTGGGGCGGGGCTTAAGAATCCGAGAAGCGAAGCGCGTTGCTCGGCGAGCCGCAGGACAGGATTCTTTTCCTGGCCAAGGGCTCGCGCGGCGCGGTGAGCCTCCTTGCTAAGGATCGTGCCATGTCTGCTCGAAATGATGAAGTGAGAATTGGGTGCGATAGGCCGCGGGAGATCCTAGTCTATAAGACCGAGCGAGGGAGTCCTTTTTGGACAGGTCATCGCACCCAATAATTTCCGTCGTTAGCCCGAACAGTCACCAGGGCCAACAAGAGCCCGAATCGTGCAGGGACGGGTAAGACGAAAGGACTCGATATGAAGCAGGCAACTTATGTGGGTGTTGAGGTCTCAAAGAAGCAGTTGGACGTGGCGATTCGTCCACTGGACCAAGTCTTCGGCGTGAGCAACGATCGGAAGGGAATCTCTCAGCTCGTCACGCGGCTGAAGAAGTTGCAGCCGGTCTGCGTCGCGATCGATGCGACCGGTGGACTCGAAAAGGAGCTGGCATATGCGCTTGCGGCGGAAAACCTTCCGGTGGCGGTGGTGAATCCCCCTCAGGTAAGCAACTTCGCGAAGTCTACAGGCCAACGCGCCAAGACTGATGCAATATACGCGGCCGTGCTGGCGCACTTCGCCGAGGTTATGAAGCCTGAGCTTCGACCATTACCAGATGCGGCGTCTCGGGAACTGACCGCGTTGGTGACCCGTCATCGACAGTTAGTCGAGATGATGACCGCAGAATCCAACCGATGAGAGCTCGCATCAAAATCAGTCCGCAAGTTGATCAATTCGTTGCTGCGGGCGCGCTAAAGGACCAACTTCTGGTCGTCGACCGAGAAATCAATAAGGCCATTTCAGCTTCGCAGCTCTGGCGAAAAAAGGCCGAGCTTCTGAGGAGCGTTCCCGGAGTCGGAAAGGTGACTACCGTAACGCTGCTGGCCGGATTGCCCGAGCTCGGCGCGCTCGATCGCCGCCAGATCGCTGCGCTGGTTGGAGTGGCGCCTTTCAATCGCGAAAGTGGAACCTGGAAGGGCAAGCGCATATTGCCGGTGGTCGCGCCTGGATTCGATCTGTACTGTATATGAGCACCGTGGTCGCAGTCCTCCGCAATCCCATTCTCAAGGATTTCTATGAGCGCCTGAAAGGCAAACCGGCACAGCAAGCCCTGACCGCCTGCATGCGTGAGCTCCTTGTTATCCTCAATGCTATGCTTCGACACCAAACTCCTTGGTCTGCTCCAACTCCGGCGGTATCGTTGCGGGTAACCGGTTGACTTCGCAGACAGTCTCCCTCGCACTCCCCCTGATCAGACTGATAGCTTCATCGACCGATGGCATAAGCGGTTTAGGGCAGAACGCCTCGCCGGGTTATTTAGCCGCCACGCCGGACAACCGCCGACCACGCTCACCCCGGCACTGGAGGCGCGCATTCTGGAGTGGAGCGTAAAGCGCAAACCTCGCGACGGCTCGACCCACTAGAGTACGCGCGAACTCGCAGCCCATCAGCCACATGATGGTGGCGTGGGTGTGGCGCAAGCATGCGTTGCGGCCGCATCGGCTGGAGGGCTACCTGGTCTCGAACGATCCAGACTTTGAGGCCAACGCTGCCGATATCATTGGGTTGTATCTGCATCCGCCGCAGCACGCGGCGGTGTTCTGCGTCGATGAGAAGACGGCGATCCAGGCGCTCGATCGCAAGGACCCGGTGTTGCCGCTCTCCCCAGGACGGGCCGAACATGGCTTTGAGTATTATCGCCACGGCACGCTCTCCTTATTCGCGGCGTTCAATACCAAGATCGGCGAAGTGTTGGGCAAGACCGCGGCACACCACACCTCGGCCGAGTTCGTAGCGTTTCTCACCGATATCGTGGCTAATCAGCCGCGCGGCAAAGAGATCCACGTGATCGCCGACAACCTTTCGGCGCACAAAAGCCAACCAGTTCAAAACTTTCTCGCGAAGCATGCGACCGTGCACTTGCACTTCACCCCTACCTACTCATCGTGGCTCAACCAAGTCGAGCTGTGGTTCTCCAAGATCGAGCGTGATGTCATCGCCAGAGGCGTGTTCACCTCGCTCTCGGACTTGAAGCGAAAACTGATGCGTTACATCCGCCAATACAACACCGCTTCCAAAACCGTAAAGTGGAAGTACTTCGATCCCGCCAGACGAATCACTTCCCAATCAGCTGTTACAGGCCACTAATAGAAGACGGGAGAGCAAAGGAATCACAGGAACGAGTAGTTTCTTCGCGGACTGCCGGCCGGTGGAGGAGCGGACCTGCGGGCGGAGCTGGTGCAGAAGATGGCGGCGCGGAAGCAACGCGCGATGGGGAATCGAACGGATTGCGCGAGAACAGGGCGTCGATCGCAAGATGGTCAAGCGCTGGTTGCGGCCGGGCGAATGGCAACCGCGACGATCGCAACGGCGAGCGCGTCATCGAGACCGCTTCGCCGAGTTTTTCGTGCAGCACGCACCGGAGATTGGCTTTAAGGGCGTAGTGGTTTACCGCGAGCTCCAGGCTCTCGGATTCAGCGGCGCCCATTTGCAAGTGCAGCGTTTCGTCCGGCCGATCGTGATCAGCGCAGATGGTCGGAACTCGCGACCACGCGCTTTGAGACCGGGCCGGCGAACAGGTCCAAGTCGATTGTGGTCAACTCTCGATCTGGATCGGCGCGCAGTTGGAGAAGCTACATCTGTTCGTTTTCGCATTTGGCCACTCACGTCGCCTATCCGCACGCGCATATCGCACGAGCGGCGACGACGCTGCTCGACGGCCACGAACGTGCGTACAGGTGGTTTGGAGGAGTCACGCAACGGGGTGGTAATATCGTTTCTTCCGATTTCTCGCAGAAGTGCGAGGGCGCGTGTTGAAGCACAAAGTGACGGCGACCAGGCGCCGGTCTCCAGATCCGCCGCATGCTACGCCTTGTGGGCCAGGTGCGTCCGGCTATCTTTCACCTTCGCGATCTTCGATGTTGCCAGTCTTGGTTCGAGGCTTTCTTCTTGCGCTTGCGATCCAGCCGCGCCAGGGCCGCGTGTGGGAGTCGCGATCCCCGCCTGCGCGATACCGGTCAAGAACTCCTGATAGCTCGCCGCGGTATCGCGGCGCACGATGCTGCGCATGGCTGCGTTCGCGTCAAGTGTGGTGCCATCAAGCGCGACCGTCTTGCCCCTGAGCAAGCCCGCCGCCACCAGCCGTTTCCGCACCCATCTGAAGACGGCGCGCGTGCTCTCGAGGTCGATGACGCGCCGCGTCAGGGAAATCGTCAAATGATCCGGCGGTGCCTTCGACAAACCGATCGAAATCAGCGGCGTCGAGCAGCGCATTCAACCGTCTATAGAACGCATCTCCCGGCGACTTTGGCAATTCCACTGTCGCGACCCCCTAACCGCCCTTACTCACTCTGTCGGGTTCCCATCGCCATGCAACACATTGTAGTACCGCCAAATGATTCTGGCGATCCTCTAGCCGTCACAGGCTTTCACCACGGGCTGTTAAGCTCCGCCATCCAGCGCCCAAGGTAAGGATATGCCTCTTGGACCGGCCGTTGCGCACCACCGACGCCGGCCCGCTTCGTCGCGCTCGTGATGATGGCGCTCCAAGTCGTCGGCATTTTCGGATTAAAGTGGTGCCGCCATTAGCACCCGCCGCGCCCGCTTGCGCGATAGCGTCCAGCTCAAAAAAGCCTTCCGTGATCCTATCCGTCCCATTTCTGTACATCCTTCACATCGGTGGCGTCTCCTTCTACTGGGCTCCCACTGGATTTCGCGTAGTATAGCGGAAGCGTATACCGCCTGTTTCATCTCAGCACTCGATCCATAACCATCGTTAATAACTCTTTTACGACGCACTTTTGCTTCTACTAATAAATTAACTTTTCGGCTTCGAAGATCGCACCACAGCGATGCCGTTTCGTTTGACGAATTAAGCCAAAGTCAGTACCGTCCGCGTTTGTGACAGGAATCTTTTGTTGAGCAGACTGATCGCATATCCCATACGGCAGAGGTGCATGGGTAGCTGTTGGTCAAATCACCTAGACGATTCCAAAGACTGTCTAGGTGATATACAAGACTGCGGAAACCGAGTATCTAGTCAAAATGGGACTCCTGGGAACACACGGAGAGGACGATGCTCTTATACTTCATCCGGCGGGTCGCCCGCTCTCATTTTTGGCGCTCGACCGCTTGCGGCGCTTCAACAAATCTGCGCGCTATGCTGCTCGCTGCAATCTTCTCCGTGTTGTTCGCGTGTTCGGCGAGCGCTGCGATGGCTGGCTCCAAGAACACGGAGGCTGCAGTACCGCTGGCTAGTCAAGGTATCGAGGCTTACGACGGCGGCGATTACGCTGCCGCAACGACCGACCTGAAGCAGGCCCAGGCAATCGCCCCTGACAATAGTGCTATAGCTCTCTACTTGGGCCTCGCGAATCTCAAACAAGGAAATCTCTCGACGGCGATCGCTGCCTGGGACAAATATATTGCGCTCAAACCGAGCACCGAGATCGAAAGGACCAATAATCTCCAGGACACCGTCACACGCGATCTGACAATCCTGCTGCGCGAACAAAACCACCAAGAAGCGGAAACGCAAATCGCGAATGAGCGCGATATCGGACCACCCGATCCTGACGCGGTCGCAATTACCTATTACCAGAACCTCGGCTCCCCGGCATTGACGGCCTTGCAGAAGGGTTTGACAGCGCTGGTCATCGCAGATGTTTCGAAAGTGCCCAACCTTAAAGTCGTCGAGCGCGATCGTATGCAAGCGCTGCTTGACGAAATGAAGTTGGGGTCGAGTGGCTTGGCGGATCCGAGGACCGCCGCCCGCGCGGGTCATCTCCTGGGTGCTAGCCGGGTGGTAACTGGCAGCTATCTAGATCCGCAACAGGGCCAGATGCGAATTGACTCAACCCTGCTACAAACCGGCGCTCTGAGTTCGGCGAGCAACCAGACCGCGAGCGGATCAATAGTACACTTCTATGATGTCGAGGAGCGATTATCGGCAAAGATTCTAGAAGACCTTGGTTATTCGGAATCGGAGCTCAAAGCGCGAGGTTTGTGGCAGGCGGTGCAGACGCCCCAGACCACGAACTACGATGCTTTCATTGCCTTCTCGCGAGGCTTGGACGCGAAGGACAAGCAGGACTATGCAGAGGCTCGGAAATTTTTCAAGCAGGCCCTCGTCGACGATCCCTCGTTTGTGCTCGCTCTTCAAGAACTGGATCGCACGCCGCTGCAGGAGGCGTCCCTAGCTGACGTTGCTAGTAGCGTAGGCGCGCAGGCGCCAGGTGCGGCAGCGGTTACCGCTTCTCTATTGGGGGGGGCGAGCGTCGGGGCGGTCTCGAACCTACCGCCCATCGCTATAACCACGATTCCGCCGGTGCCACCGCCGCCACCACCACCACCTGTTGTTGTTCCACCTTTAAATCCGTCCTTTCCCAATTGAAAGGTAATGTGATGAAACGATCCGCCTCTTCCAACTGCCTTCGTTTCGTATCACAGTTCCTTCAGTCGCTGGCGATGATGTTATCGCTTGCGGGGGTGGCATTTGGTCAGGGGGCAACTGCCGAGCCGTCGGCACCCCCGACCCAGCCGGGACCCTTAACTCTGCTCAGTCCCGAGACTCTAAACGTCAGCATTTATGGAGGTGGCTACGTCAGTGCCGACTACGCCACCACCGAACAGGGCTTACAAGTCACCCAAAGCATCACCAAGAGTATCGGACTCGTCGGTCGCGCCACGGGCTACCAGCTCTACATTCACGGCGATTTCGACAATCCGCTCAATCCCGGCACCGGACACGAATCGCGACTAAACTTCGGACGCTTTCAAGGTGGTTTTGATTTCCAGTTGTTCGAGGGAACACACCTATCGATTCTCGGTGGCGGGGATGTAGGCGACAGCGACGGCGCGAATGCAGAAGAGGATTTTTCGACCTGGCTGTTCCAGCGATCGCCACACGCGATCAATCTGGCTGCCAGTTCAATCTACGACACTCAAAACAGGGTTCTGAGCAACGAGATCGATCTGCGTGCGATCGCCTATTCGAATCCGTCCTACACTCTGCTGGCTGGAGGCGGAGGCGCTATCTATGCTGCAGGCTTTGTCCATGGAGTCGCGGGCCAAGGCGGTCCGATAGTTGGGCTGTACCTGCCAAAATGGAGTTGCGGCATAGACATTCAGTCGGGTTACGGCAGCGCTCAGGAATATGGTGAGATTACTCTGTACAAGGAGCTTAAGTGGAGAGAATGATCATCAGAATACCGCGAATCCTTGCGACTGTTATTATCCTGATCGCCTATGGCGGCGCTAACGCGTTCGGCCAAACATTCCAGGCTTGTGGCACAGCTAAATCCACAAAGCACGCCTTTACGATCAATGGCGCAGTCATTCATGGACTGCCTCTCAATGCAAATCCGCCCCTCACGGCGAATCAGAACGGTATCGCGAACTCATCAGTAGTCCTGTATGAGGCGTTCGCGAACGATCTAAAGGGCTGCGCGGTAGCTTCAGCCCGAACGAACATCCATGGCCAATTTAAGATGAAGTTCAGCAATAGCCCAAGTCCCAGAGCATTTCTGTACCTGGTGACTACGAGTGGGAATGCTGGGCATGGGAACAATCGCAACATCAAGCTGATGTCAGTGATCAAAATCGGTTCGGCTTTGAGCAGCAGCAGTTCTAGCGCAGCGCCCGTGATCGGGACAATCAACGCGACAGTTAACGAGTTGACGACCGTTAGTGCTGCTTACGTGCTTTCGAACTTTATTACAAATGAGATTGATATCCAGGACAACACAGCTACTTTTCTGAGTATTGACGCGCAAACGATCAATAATCTGGTCGATTTTCAGACGGGAGCATTGGGTAGTGTCATCCAGAATAGTATCAACCATCCTTTCAGGCTAAACATGCTCGCCAATGCGCTTTGGCGCTGCGTGACCGCCCAAAAAGACTCGGTTACGAATCCGTTTCCAAATTGTTCCGTGCTCTTCGCGGCGGCTAGCGCTCCATCAAGCCCGAACAACACGCTAGGCGCAATCATTAATATCAACAAGTCGCCAGCGGGCAATGTCGCTGCGATTTATAATCTTGGTTCGACCGGACCTTATACCCCTACCTCATCACAACCAAATGACTGGACGCTTTCCGTGAATTATTCGCTTGACGGGTGTGGGCCGGCCGCCCTTCAAAGCATTGCAATCGATCGTATCGGTGATGTTTGGGTAACAAATTTCTGTGGGAGTGTGACCGAACTGGCTTCTAACGGGACTCCGTTGTCTCCGTCGGGTGGTTTTGTCGCGGACCTAAGTGAGCCCGCAGCAATAGCGATTGACACTACGGGGAACGCCTGGATCGGAAACTACGTGGAGGAAGATGAGTCATTTGTCGCAAACGTGGTAAGGTTTAAACCGCCGACACTGTCACCCCCCAACGGGATAAGTGTGACTTTTCTCTCTGGACAGATTAGCCCGGAAGGTATCGCCATTGACGGAAACGGCAGCATTTGGGTGTCGAGTGACTTCTTTGTGGATTCTCAGCCAGGTTCCTTGATTGCAGCAGTGGCCGCTCCGCCGTCCCCCAGTTCAACGCGCATGCCAGCGGCGCTAATCAAGCTTGATGGGAATGGTGATCAAATGGGAAAGAGTCCATTTTTTCCGAAAAGCTTGAGTGAGCCCGCGGGACTCGCGGTCGATGGTTCAAACAATGTCTGGTCCGTCAATACCGCTACCTCGATCTCGTCCGAGAATGCGACCGGGAGCGTTACTGAGGTTGACAACAGCGGCGTCGAAGTCAGCGGGAGTCCCTTTCCAACCAACCCGCTGGACTTCCCAGCAGGCATAGCGATCGACCCATCTAACAACGTCTGGATCGCGGAAAATGGCGGAGTCGCAAAACTGACCGCGGCCGGGCAAGAAGTCACCGGCAGCCCTTTTAGTGCTGGAGGTCAGCTAGCAGGTTTCCTAGGGGGTCTTGCAGTAGACGGATCGGGCAATGTATGGGTGCCAAACCCAAACAGCGAGGAACAGAGCGAGCCAAGCTTAACGAGCACGTTAGTTGAGTTGGGTCCGTCCGGAGGTCCGCTATCCGGAACTAACGGGTTTACGAACGAATATACCTTTGGGCTTGAACCCGTCTACAATGCCATCGATAGTGGCGGCAACGTTTGGGTTGCGTATCTCTCAGATCCATTTGTCACAACTTTCATCGGCGTCGCGAGCCCGGTAACGACTCCATTAATTGGACTGCCGCAAATGCCCACACTCCCCCTGGACTGACTCGCGCCGAATAGTCGTTTTCGCCGGGGCTCCGGTTGAATCAAGGAGAGGTGCCTGGCGATCTCCGTTGCCCGCCGCCTCGACTCGGATGACGTACTGGCAACGCTGACGGAGCTCTTTGTGGAATACGGCCCGCCGGCTTTTATTCGTTCGGACAACGGCGGGGAATTCACCGCTAGCGTGGTGCGCGCGCTTGGCTGAAGGACCGCCAGGTCAACACCTTGTATATCGAGCCCGGCAACTCCTGGGAAAATGGCTACAATGAATCGTTCAACGGCAAGTTGCGTGACGAACTGCTCGATCGCGAGACCCTCCTACTCACTGGCTGAGGCCAGGTATCTGATCGAGTGCTGGCGGCGCTCCTATAATCAAATCAGGCCACACCGCTCGCTTGGGTACCGGCAGCCATCTTGCCCCTGCAAGCAATCAACTCTCTCTCTGAAAAGCTGGATCACTTACCGGGTGCAGGTCACGAGAACCCAGCGAGGGATGCGCCGCCTGCCCCTTCTACTAATGGCTTTCTGGCGGTATGTGAAATTCTATCAGGATATGCCGCCTTTTGGCGCAGCGGCGGCGCTGAGCGCGCGATCGCGAGGAAAAATGGTTTCGAAGAGGTCGCGCAGGAACCAAGGCTGCTCGGGCTTGCCCTCAAGTGCCGAAGGCGGTTCGATGATTTGCACCTGACGGCGCATCGCGGAGAACGGGGCGCCCTCGCGACGCGCGCTGGCAAAGAAGATCCCGCGGAAAAGCGGGGTATGGTAACGGACGTCATCACTCATGAGCGGTCCGGTGAAGGCGATGAGGGATCGCTCAATGGCCTTGAATTCTTCGGGAAAACAAAAGATCGGCTGGCGCAGAGCCTCGGGAGTATTGCCGTTGAGGATTGAAAGGCGAAGCACATGAAAACGTTCATAGATTGAGTGAATGCCTGCCTGTACGCGGCGGGCGGCATCGGTTCCGCGCGCCGGACCACCGCCAATACCGGGCGGCGGATCATCAACGAAACCCAGCGCTTCGTTAGCGACTCGCTGAGGCAGAACGCCGAAGAATTCGCTGAAGCCTTCTAGCTGATCACACTTGGTGACGAGTACGTAGACCGGAAAGTCGACGCCAAGCTCCTGAATCGCCTCCTCTATACGTTCGCGGAGCAGGCCAGCCTGGGCGCGCAAAGTCTCGTCAGGTTGCGAGGCCAACTCGTTGACTGAAACCGTTACGATCATCCCATGGAGCGGTTCGCGCCCGTGGTAGTGACGGATCAACCGTAGCAGCCGGTACCATTCGGCGCGGTCCTGGGCAACGTCGACCGGAACTGCGTAGCGCCCGGCGGTATCCACAACCAACATCGTATTGGATACCCACCAATCGAAATTCTGGGTACCACCCTCGGCTTGCATCGGCGTAAGAGCGGAGAACAGGTCCGACATTTTGAGCGCCTCAGTCTTACCAGCGCCGACTGCCCCAACCATCAGGAACCATGGTAGCGAGTAGAGTGGTTCGCCCTTGCCCGATTGTTGCGGCAGACTGCGAAATCGACGTAAGGCATAGGTGAACTTACTCTGAAGTTCTTGTGGACTCTCACCGCCAGCAACTTTGTAGTCGGAGCTGAGGCGATGGACGAAACTACGCTCGCGCCACCATGGGATGCCCCAGACTACGATGACGATCACGACGAGGACGCCAACCCCGACTAGAATTTCCCACAGCCAGGGGCTATGCACTAGCACGCGGAGTAGTCCAAGCCGGATTAAGATAGCCATCATTGCGACCAGCGCAACGGCTCCGACCACGAGCAGAGTGACTGGTGATTGTCGCGCGCGATTTAGTGTGCCGAGGATATCCATACTTAAACGCTCATTGTTCAGCGCTCATTGTAAAGCAGTAAGTGGCCGCCATATCCGAATCGGGCGTCTCAGCCTTCAATGCCTCTCTAAGTGAGGCGAGGTAGTCCTCAGCGCTTTCCGGTATGGTGCGGGCGGGAGTAAAGAGCGGCCTAGGACTGGAGATAACGGTGACCATCTCGCGTCCATAGGGCGGCTGAATCTGCCATTGTGCCTTGTCGCTGGTCCCGCCGACAGTCAGGGTCGCGGCTTGCTTGACCTCATTGTTCAGCTCTTGCGGATTCGGCAGCATATGGGCGACGTTTTCCTTGTCGGCGACATAGTAATCTACATAGACGTAATTCAGAGGCTTCTTTGCGGTGACGTCAATTACCAAATGATCGCCGTCGAGATAGGTCGCGTTGCAGCCTTTAGATGGGCTGATTTCGAGGTCGAAGCCATCCTTGCTGCCGAGTGCCTTGAGCGGCGCCAGCACTTCGATCACCTCGCAGAAGGGGCGGGGGATAACGGTTAAGTCCTCATCGACGCCTTTGACCCTGTGAACAGATTCGACCTTTTGCCGAAGCAGGTCGCGCTGATCATCGCTGTCGACGTGGCCACTTAGCTTGACCACGCCATGTTCAATGGAATCCACCGTGACCTGAGCGCATTCAAAGGACGCCACCGCCTCTTGGACTTCCTGCAAGTTAGGGCCGCTCGGCCATAGTAGATAGAGCAAGAGGGCGGCTACGGCGGCGATTGGCACCAGCCACCAATACGGCGACCGGGTTTTATCGAGGGCTTTCGCAACCGGCGCCGCCACCATATAAGGTTCCGGCGTTACGTGTTCCTGATGCTTTTCGAAATCAAGCAGCTCTATCAGCGGAGCGGACAGATAGGTAGCGTATTGATGGCGAAGGTCAATGAGTTGAACGGCCTGGCTATCGTCGTAGTAGCGACCACGAAAGCCGAGGCAAAGCGCCAGGTAGTAGAGCTCTGTGACCTGCTTCTGCGCGGGCGTCAGGCGGGCAAGGCGATCAAAGAACTCCTCGCCGGCATTAGCGGTATTGAACAATTCAACCTGGAGCGGTGAACGGCGCCATTCGCCAAACAGGGCAGGGTTCGAACCGTGAGCGCAGCGCATTACCATTTCGTCGAGCCATGCGACGATAGCGAAGCTCGCGCTCTCGTAATCCTGGAGCAATAGGTCGTGACGCTTGACCGCAGCCCGCTGAGCATCGAGCAGGCGTTCAATGGTGGCGCGAAGATCGGTAAAGGGACGCTGCTGCTCCGCTGGAGAGCGCGCGAAGAACAGCATATAAGCGATGAGTGGGGTGAAGACTTCGCGCAACGTGGGCATCGGTGCGCCGCCCTATTCGCCCCAAATAGCGAGCAAGCGCATCTCGGTGTCAGGTGGTAATGCGGAGCTGTAGACGGCTATATTGCGCTGCTGCGCGATCCTCTGCCAGTGCGGCGAGCGCTGGTCGACTAGAAAGTAGCGGTAATGCGCGCGCATTCGGAGCTCTTCGGGGGGCGACTCTAGTACCCCGAGCGTGAGGCCAAAGAGGAAGGACTTCTGCAAATTCGGCATGTCGGCGCGCGAAGTAATCTTGCCAGTATCCTGCAACAATTTGTAAAGCTGCGCCGCGCTCAGGTCGCAGCGAATCGCAAGGTAATAACGGTTATCGCCGGTCAGGAAATGCTGGTCCAAGGCGGCAGCGAAGAACTCGCCGTCATGCTTGAGCAGGATGTCGCCGACCGGCGCGGTGGTGAGTTCATTGAGTAGATCGCGTGCACGTTCGGTCGCGAGCGAGAAGCAAGGCCACAAGTCGGTATGCTGATACGCTGGCAGGGCGTCGTCGCCGCGCTCACCTAGCACGGAGGTGGTCTGTGAGAAGGTCGAGAGTTCACCGACGAGTTGACGTAGCAGGAGGTAGAGCACCTCGGGGTGGTCGTGGCCAGTCTCGAGGTGATGATGGAACTGCGGGACGTAGCGGTTGAGCATTTGCACCATCAGCAAATAGCCCAGATCGCGGGCGCCAAGTTCGGGGCTGTCTTTGCCGCCGCGATGGCTATAGGTGCCAAGTTCGCGCGCCTTAGCGGTCAGCAGATCGCGCATCTCCTTGAGCATCGTTTCGAGCACGGCTGAGGATTTTATGGTGATGGATGGGGGTATGTACTGCTTGGAGAGCACACCACCTTTGCCATCGGGCGATCGATTGATTTCAGCGAGTTTGACCAGTTCGTAATTCTGGGCACGCTCTGCGGCAACGTCAAAGAGGATTTGTGTGTCATGAATGAGATACTGCACCTGACAGGTGTGGTCGCTGCCCACGGAGACGTCGGGCACCTCGGACTCCTCTAGTAAGAATCGGCGACGTACTGCGGCACCGTCCTGCACGCCATTGGAACCGGCGCCGTTTAGACTGCTGACGTTACTCTCGCCAGCCTGAAGCCGGCGGACACCAAGGTAGACCGCAAGCGGCTTACCCGAGGGGTCAAGATCATGCTCGAATGAGCGCGGCGCGATTCGCGCAGTGGCTGGATTAGCCTCGGCACCAAAGCGCAGCAGGGAACCATCGAAGGTGAGGGTCTCGCAGTTCTCAATCTCGAACACGAAGTTTTGCAGGCCCGCCTCATTGAGACGCAGGCGGTGAACACCCCAGCTGAACGGAGAAAATAACCAGAAGTAACGATGGAGACGGCCTTCATGATAATGGTCCTGTTGCTGGAAATGCTGCGGTTGTAGCAGCATCCCCTGTCCCCAGAAAAGTGGGCGTAAGAGCTCCATCGCGATACTCCGCCGTCGGCCCCTGACCGGGGCATTGAAGCACAGTTAAGATCGTGGCAGCCGGTCGGCTGCCTTGACCGGATGTTACACGAAGCAGCGGCGCAATGAAAAGGAACGATTCCAACTCCTTGCCATCGCTATCGTGGGGCAACTAGGGCCTGATCGTGCCGCCACCCTTTACTTGGGCAGGAGGCGGATGTAGTTCTCAACGGTAAGGAAGGGAAGCAGATGGGAGCACGCGAACTGCTGGAGGCCGGCAAACTCTCCGCCGCGATCGAGCAACTCAATCAGGATGTTCGCGCCCATCCGGTCGACTCCCGCCTGCGTACTTTCCTCTTCGAATTGCTGTGCTTCGCCGGCGACTATCGAAGGGCCGAACGCCAACTCGAAGTAATCGCTCAACAGAACCCGGAGATCGAAACCGGGACAGTGATTTACCGCAACGTGCTCGCTGCCGAACGCGCACGGATAGCAGTTGCGACAGAAGATTCACTCCCGACTTTCATCCTGGAACCGCCACCCTTTATGGCGCTCCATCTTGCCGCGGTGCATCGCCTGCGTGAGGGTCATCCCGCCGAAGCACGGCTGCTGCTAATGCAAGCGGCGGAAACGCAGCCGGTAGTGAGCGGGAAAGTCGATGGAGTGGCGTTTGCAGATTTTTCCGATGGTGACGCGGTACTGTCGCCATTCTTGGAAGCGATTATCAAAGATCGCTACGTTTGGGTTCCGTTTGTCCAGATAAAACAATTTACCGTGGCCAGGCCCAAGCGGCTGCGCGACCTGATTTGGGTTCCAGGCACACTAGAGACTCTCAACGGTCCGGCCGGTGAGGTCCTGTTTCCGGTGCTGTACAGCGGTTCGTTCCGCAACGACGATGAGCAGGTGAAGCTCGGACGGATTACCGCTTGGGAGGACGCCGGTGAGGGTCTGCAGCGCGGCGTGGGCCAGCGGATGTTCTTCCTGGATGATGGAGAGAAATCGATTCTGGAGATCCACGAGGTCGTGTTTGACGCAGGCGGCGAGGGTGGGAAATAAGACAAATTGCCCAAATAGACGATTACCGGACAATGGCACAAGCGGTGTTCCTGAGCGGAATGTTTAGGTCCGATCGACGAACATTTCAGGCGCTTTTTGACCCTCAACAATTTGATTGAAAATTGAAAATGGCATTGCCGGATAGTTTGCAAGCTCTCGGCAATTTACTTTGCACCAAGCCGCCACCAATGGTTGACAGGTGAGCAAAATAGTATAGGGATATCGTCGCGATCAGTGGTGGTATATCTCTTGCCTAACGGCTCCCTTGACCACAAGACTGACGCTTGCGGGAATTGATACATTGAGGACCGCAGAAACGCAAGAGCCTGCTTAATACATGGGGAACTTTACTTTTGCTAGGTCCTTAACGGTGCGTTACTTAGGAGACGCTTGTCGGAGGAGAGATAAGCTCTTATGGACAAGATAGATCGCGTATGGCCTTAACGACCACGATCGATTTCGACAGCTTGTTGATGCCGATCGCCGGGGATAATCCCTCCGGTGAGTCATTGAGGTATACCGGCGAATATGACGCAATCCAGGAGGCGCGCCGGGCCGACGACGCTGACCTCAACCAAGGAGATTGGAAGCGCGACCTTAAGGCTGCGAATTGGCGTGAGGTTATCGGACTTGCGACGCGGGCGCTGACCACTAAGAGCAAAGACCTTCAAATAGCGGCATGGATGACCGAGGCGCTGATCAAGCAGCATGGCTTTGCCGGATCACGTGATGGTCTACGGCTGCTGCGGGAATTGCAGGAGCGCTTTTGGGACACGGTGCATCCGCTGCCTGAGGACGGGGATCTCGAGCTGCGCGGGAGCGCGCTGGAATGGGTCAACGATCGCCTGCCTGCGGCGCTCAAGGCGCTGGCGGTTACCAAAGGTGGGCCCGGCGAAACGTATTCCTTCGTTAATTGGCAGGAATCGCGCCAGGTGGAGGAGGCCGGTCGCAAGAGTTCGGAGGCGCAGCAGGCAGCGATCGCCGAGGGTAAGATCACTGTCGAACAATGGGAGAAGGCGGTCGCGCTTGGGGATCGGGTCTTTTACGAGGCGCTGTACACCTCGATAGGCGAGAGCTTTGCAGAATGCGGCAAGCTCGCGGCAGTGGTAGACGAGAAGTTCGGGAACGACGGGCCGAGCTTGATGGGCCTGAAGAAAGCGTTGGAAGACTGTCTCGAGTTAGTCAACGGTATAGTTAGAAAAAAGCGGGAACTCGAACCCGATCCGGTACCGCCGGACTCGATTGAGGCAACGGCGATCGTTACGGTCGCCACCAACGGCGCAGGTGGCGTGACTTCACCTGCGCCGCGGGTCGTCTACGCTGGCGGCAGCCTTCCGTTAGAACCAGTCGACCGTGCTGACGCGCTGCAGCGATTGGAGGCAGTCGCGGGATATTTTCTTCGTACGGAGCCGCACAGTCCTGTTTCTTACCTAGTACAGCGCGCCGTGCGATGGGGTCAGATGCCGCTCGAGCAGTGGCTAAAGGACGTGGTCGGCGACGAGGGCGTGCTCGCCCACATCCGCGAGACTTTAGGAATAAAAGAATCCCAAGAGAGCTAGAGTTAAATCTCCGAAAACTGAGGAGGGAGTCCAATGGCCAGGGAGAGTACACAGCATAAGCTCGATCGAGTGCGGCCCCCACGAGTGCATATCACGTACGATGTCGAGGTCGGCGACGCGATCGAGATGAAGGAGCTTCCATTTGTAATGGGTGTCATATCCGATCTCTCGGGCAAGCCGGACGCCCCTCTCCCGCGGCTCCGCGACCGCAAATTCGTCGATATCGACCGCGACAATTTCGATGACGTGATGAAGGGCATGAAACCGCGGTTGGCTTTCCAGGTCGAGAACAAGCTAAAGGACGACGATACTAAGATGGGTGTCGAACTGCACTTCAACAGTATCGAGGATTTTGAGCCCGAGCAGGTCGCACGCCAGGTCGAGCCGCTACGCAAGCTAATGGATATCCGTCGCGAGTTGAGCGGATTGCTGGCCAAGGCCGATGGCAACGACAAGCTGGGCGAAAAGTTGCGTGAGATTATCGGCAACACCGAGTTACTCGAGAAGATCGCGAAAGAGACCAATAACGGCGAGAGCGACAAGAAACCTCAATAGGAGATGAGCGATGGCTGACGAGAAGGAGCAAGCTCCAGCGCAGACAGTGGAAGCCGCAACGACGGTCACGGAGAAATCGCTGCTCGACCAGATCATCACTGACACGCGCCTGGACCGCGACGAGGACCAGCGCGTCCAATCGCGGCGCGAAATCGGAACGTTGGTCGAGGAAGCGCTGAAGGGAACGCTGACCTTCTCGAAGGACCTCGAGGCAACGATTAACGCGCGCATCGCCGACATCGATCAGATCATGTCGCGCCAGCTCAATGAGATCCTGCATCATCCGGATCTGCAGAAGCTGGAAGCTTCATGGCGCGGGCTACATTTCCTGGTGATGTCGAGCGAGACCAGCACGATGCTGAAGATCAAGGTACTCAACTCTACCAAAGAAGAGTTGCGCCGCGATCTCGATCGGGCAGTCGAATTCGACCAAAGCGCGATGTTCAAGAAAATCTACGAGGAGGAATTCGGAACGTTTGGCGGCGCACCGTTCGGCGCATTGATTGGCGATTACGAATTCGGACGCCATCCGCAAGATGTGGCGATGCTCGAGAAGATTTCCAACGTCGCGGCGGCGGCGCATGCACCGTTTTTCTCGGCTGCGAACTCCGAGCTATTTAACCTCGATAGCTACACCGAGATCGGTACGCCACGCGACCTTGCGAAGATTTTCGATACGGTCGAATACGCCAAATACAAATCTTTTCGCGAGTCAGAGGACTCACGCTTCCTTGGGCTGACGCTACCTCATATCCTAATGCGCTTGCCCTATGGACCTGACACCGTGCCGGTGGAAGCCTTCAACTTTGTCGAGGATGTAGACGGCAAGAATCATAGCAAGTATCTGTGGGGTAATGCCGCCTTCGCCCTGGCAACTCGCATGACCGATGCTTTCGCCAAGTACAACTGGTGTGCGGCCATCCGAGGGGTTGAGGGTGGTGGGCTGGTCGAAGGGCTGCCGACCCATACTTTCCGCACCGATGAAGGCGAGATCGCGCTTAAGTGCCCGACTGAAATAGCGATTACTGATCGGCGCGAGAAGGAACTCTCCGACCTCGGTTTTATTCCACTAGTGCATTGCAAGGGCACTGACTATGCAGCGTTCTTCGGCATGCAGTCGTCGCAAAAGATCAGAAAGTATGACACTGACGCGGCGAACGCCAATGCAAGGCTGTCGTCGCAGATGCAGTACATCATGGCTACCTCGCGTTTCGCGCATTATCTGAAGGCCATCATGCGTGACAAGATTGGGAGCTTCATGTCTCGCGCCGACTGCGAAAGTTATCTCAATCGATGGATCTCCAACTACGTGCTCGCAAGCGACAGTGGAACGCAAGCCGACAAGGCCAAGTACCCTCTGCGAGAGGCGCGCGTTGAGGTAGCTGAGGTTCCTGGGAAGCCAGGAGTTTATCGGGCCGTGGTTTTTCTGCGGCCACACTTCCAGCTCGACGAATTGTCGGTCTCACTGAGGCTTGTCGCGGAACTGCCACCATCGGCGAGATAGTCAGGATAATTTAGGATTGGGCCGATCGGTGCTCTTTCGAAACAATTGATTTTTAGCGACCTCCATTTGTGCTAGAGGCAGTGAAGAAGGGGATGTTAAAATGGCCAGTGACTACTTCCTAAAGCTCAAGGGGATTGATGGTGAGAGCAAGGATGACAAGCACACAAATCAGATTGATGTGCTCTCATTCTCCTGGGGGGCAAGCCAACCGGGGACCTTTGGTCAAGGCAGCGGTGGCACAGCCGGCAAAGTGTCAATGTCGGACCTTAGCTTCATGATGGCTTTTAGCAAGGCGAGCACTGAGCTGATGGCGGCGTGCGCCTCGGGCAAACACATCGAGGAAGGTATACTGTATTGCCGCAAGTCTACTGGCGACGGAGGCCAATCGGAGTATATGACCTTCACCTTCTCGCCGGTAATCGTTGCGGGCTATCAGACCAGTGGTTCCGGCGGTGGTACGGAGGTCCCAATGGACTCGGTGCAGCTCAACTACGGCAAGATCAAAGTCGAGTACAAGATGCAGGTCGATGACAAAGGAACCTTGCAGGCCGGCACTCCTTTTGGGTGGAGCATAGAGAAGAACGCGAAGTTCTGAGGTCCGCGCAGCTAAGCGGGCCACCATTTTTACGTGTGACCGAGACGAGTCGCGGCAAGGGCGACGCGCGACCTACGGATTGCGCGTCACTTTAACGCCTGCTGACGGGAGCAACTATTGCACTGAAGTGCAATAGTTGCTCAAACCATATTAGCATAGGTGCTTTGAGCTTGCGTAATAAGAGCGACAACCTGTTCCACCTGGAGCGTAGCGAGGTGGTTGAACGGCTGCGCGACACCTTTGTCGCTGCGGGTTACACCAGAGCAACGCTCGACGAAGTCAGCAAACATGGGGTGGTTGAGTTGCCGGTGCTGATGCATCTAACCTCTAGCGGCTCGCGCGACCACAACCTTATTCGGTTGTTCAAGCTGGGACAGCCAGTGCCAATCGAGGGCGCCCGCGCGGCACTGTCACCGATTGACCTAACGGATTTGATCGACCTTGGATTGCTCAGACAGACGGGTCCCAACGTTATCTCCGAGGCCGCTTTGTCGCCGGACAAGGACGGCCTTTATTTGGCTCACGACTTCGATCCGACGTTTGTCGGTCAACACGCGGAGACCAATCACGTACTGGAAGCCGGTCCTTCGTCGCAGACCCTCGCGGCGCTCACTGTCCATCGCAAAGGTGAACACATGCTGGACTTATGCGCGGGATCCGGCATCCAATCGCTGCTTGCGGCTAAGCACTGCACGGACGTGATTGCGACCGACATAAATCGACGCGCGCTCAACTTCGCCGAGCTCAACACACGGCTCAATGGGATACGTAACATAACGGTGCGGCATGGAAATTTGTATGAGCCGGTGGCACGGGATCGCTTTGAGTTAATAGTTGCGAATCCTCCATATATCGTGTCGCCGGGTACGCATTACGTTTATCGCGATAGTGGGATGCCTGGCGATAGTGTCTGCGAAAAGGTCATCCGCGAGGCCCCGGCGCATCTCATGGAAGGTGGTTACGGCGTGGTGCTGTTCAATTGGCACCATCGAGGCGAAGAGGATTGGCCCGCGCGTCCGTTGAAGTGGACTGCTGACAATGGCTGTGACGTATGGTTGCTGCGCTTCGGCACCCAACTCCCGGCGCCGTACGCTTTCCGATGGCTACGAACTGGCGAAGGGCGTGACGGTGCCAACCTCGATGAGCTACTCGATCAATGGCTTAAGTATTACGAGGGATTTGGCATCGGCGCCTTCAGTTTCGGCCTTATGATCCTGCGGCGACGTACCGCCGGAGCCAACTGGATTCGCTCCGAGACGCTGCGGCCCGAATGGACCGCGGCAAACTGCAGTGACCAAATTCTGAGGATCTTTGCCGCGCAGGATTTCCTGGCAGAAGTGCTCGCAGACGAGAGTTTCCTCGACCACCGTTTCGCGCTCGCGCCCGACCATGAAATGAGGCACACCCTGCGGAATGAAAATGGCAATTGGGTTGTGACCGCGGCGACCATACGCCAGACCGGTGGGTTTGAATTCACTGGCAACCTCGACATCAATGTGGTCTCGTTGCTTGGCCGATGTGACGGTAGCCGCACCCTGCGCGACCTACTGACCGAATTCGCCGGACGTTTCGGTGTGAGCCTCGGCGTGGTTGCGGAAGCGGCGATTAGCGTGATGAGAAACTTAATGTGCTGCGGGTTTCTCGTTGTGCCCGATTATCCGAGCTTTGGAAGTTTCGCCGCGCCGAACAATTGAGTCCCGGCTGGGAGTACTGCCATGGCGAATTCGAATCGCGGCTTTCCCGAGATTGTTCCGTCACTGCTGGATCGCCTGCTCGACGACCATCCAGAAGCGTCGCAAGAGCCGATTTCCAGCTGGTTTCAGAATGTTCGAGAGATGCGGGCGGCGGTCGCGCGAGACCTCGAAAGCCTGCTCAACACGCGCCAGGAAGCGCTCGATGAGGTGCCGGCGGAATTCGAAGAGGTGAGCCGATCCTTACTGGTTTATGGGCTGCCGGATTTTACCGCCTTCAACCTGTTGAATCCGACCGATCTGGGCCGGTTGCGCCACGCGATCGAAAACACTATCGCGAACTTCGAGCCGCGCTTGCAGCGAGTGCGGGTTACGATGGAGCCGCCGAGAGAGAACGAACGAGCTGTGCGTTTTCGGACCGAGGCGCTGATGAGGGTTGACCCGGGGACGGAGCCGGTCGCGTTCGACACGGTACTGCAACTGGGAACTCAGCAATATCAAGTGAAGGGACAGGATTGAGGGTCGCGATGCGATGGCCGACGAACTCCTGACTTACTACGAGCAAGAGCTGAGTTTTCTGCGCCAGATGGGCGCGGAGTTCGCCGCCCAATATCCGAAGATAGCGGGACGGCTGCTGCTCGAACCGAATCGCTGCGAAGACCCGCACGTCGAGCGGCTGATCCAGGCCTTCGCGCTGCTGGCCGCGCGCATCCGCCACAAGCTGGAAGACGAATTTCCCGAACTGACGGACGCCTTATTGCAGGTCTTGTACCCGCACTACCTGGCACCGTTGCCTTCATTTTCGATAGCGGAATTCGTGGTCGATCCGGATCAGGGTAAGCTCACCGGCGGACATCTGATCGAGCGTGGGGCGAGTCTGCTCTCACAACCGGTCGGCGGTACGCCTTGCCGCTTTCGCACCTGCTATCCGATGACGTTGTGGCCGTTGGCGGTGACCGCAGCGAAGTTCGACGCCCCCGACCGTCTAAACGCGCCGGCCAACGCCGCCGCGGTGATTCGGATCGAGCTCAAGTGCCTGGGCGGAACGAAATTCTCCGAGCTACAGATCGATACGCTGCGCTTTTTCCTGAACGGCGAAGGACCGCTGGCTTACGGGCTCTACGAATTGCTCTTTCGCAATGTGTGCCAGGTCCAACTGCGAACGGTGGGCGGCGAGAAGACGCCGGCACGGGTAGTGCTGCCGCCAGGATCGATACGAGCGGTAGGGTTCGACGCCGACGAAGGACTGCTGCCCTATACCCAGCGATCGTTTATCGGCTATCGGCTATTGCAGGAGTACTTCGCGTACCCGGAGAAGTTCCTGTTCTTCGACCTGCATGATCTTCAGCGGACGTCGCCGGCGGGATTGAGAGATAGCGTCGAAGTATTGATTTTTCTGGATCGCGCGCCGCGGCTCGAACAACCCATCAGCGCCGATACGTTCCGCCTCGGATGCGCGCCGGTGATTAACCTGTTTAATCAGATCGCGGAGCCAATCCGGGTCGATCGCGCACAGACCGAATATCGCGCTATCCCCGATGTGCGCCGCCAAAATTCGACCGAGATTTATGCAATCGATAGTGTCACCAGTATCAGCCCCTATCAGCAGGAGCCGATCGCATTCCAGCCGTTCTATTCCTTCAAACATACGGCCGAACGCGAACGGCAGCAGTCGTTCTGGTACGCGACCCGGCGACCGTCGCCGCGCAAGGGTGACGCGGGAACCGATGTCTACCTGGCGCTGGTCGACTTGAATTTTCGCCCGAGCTTGCCTTCGGTCGAGACCCTGACGCTGCATACGACCTGTACCAACCGCGACCTGCCCGGCAAGCTGCCGTTCGGACGGGAAACTGGAGGACGCGGCGATTTTCAACTCGAGCGAGCCGCGCCAGTACTGCGGATTCAGTGCCTCAAGAAGCCAACGGAATCGGTGCGGGGGCCACTTCAGCGCGGAGCGCATTGGCGTCTGCTCTCGCATCTGTCGCTCAACTACCTCTCGATCTGTGAAGGTGGACGCGACGCCTTGCAGGAGATTCTGCAAATCTACGACTTCTGGGGCTCGCCGGCGATCCAGCAGCAAATCGCGGGAATAACCGACGTCCGCAGCCGGCGCGTAGTCGGGCGTCCGCCCTCGATGGGCTGGAATGGATTCTGTCGCGGGATGGAGGTAACGGTCGAATTCGACGAAGAGAAATACGTCGGCAGTGGCGTGTTCTTGTTCGCCAGCGTGTTGGAAAAATTCTTAGGCCTCTACACCTCGCTGAACTCCTTCAGCCAACTGGTCGCGACCACCAGGCAGCGCCAGGAGCCTATCAAACGATGGCCTCCCAGAGCGGGCGATCAGATTCTTCTTTAGAGGAAGTCCTCTTTGCAGAGGGCTACCGCTTCGACTTCTTTCAGGCCGTGCGCCTGCTCGAACTGATCTACGTGGACCGCAAGCCCGTGGGAAGGCAGGCGAGTCCGAACGAAGAGGTGGTGCGGTTTCACACTCATCTGTCGCTGAGCTTCCCGCCTAGCGCGATCCAAGACCTGGAGCGTGCGCCCGCGGGCGACGGACCGGCGCGGCTGACCGCTGCGTTTATGGGCCTGACCGGTCCGCTGGGAGTGCTGCCGCGCCATTATACGGAGTTGCTGCTGGAACGCGCGCGGCAACACGACGGGACGCTGCGCGATTTCCTCGATCTATTCGACCATCGGATGATCTCGCTGTTCCATCGGGCGTGGGAAAAATACCGGTTCCATGTCGCCTACGAGCACACCATCAAGAGCGGTGGCGGCTACGACGCGTTCTCGCTGCATCTGTTCGATTTGATCGGGATGGGCACGAAAGGACTGCGCGGACGGCTCGAGTTCGGCGACGAGGCCTTGCTGTTTTACGCAGGACTGCTCGGACAGCATCCGCGATCTGCCCGCGCGATCGGCAACGTTCTCAGCGATTATTTTACGATGCCGGTGGCAGTCGAGCAGTTTGTTGGGCAGTGGCTGGAGATTACTGAAGAGAATCGCACGAAATTGGGCGACGCGAATAACGCGTTGGGCTTGAGCGCCGTGGCGGGCACGCAAATCTGGGATCAGCAGGCGAAGTTCAAACTACGCGTGGGTCCGCTCCGGTATCCTGATTTTAAGCGCCTGTTGCCCGGCGGCGACGCCTACCGGCCGTTCGTGCAATTGGCCCGCTTCTGCGCGGGACAAGAATACGACTTCGACCTGCAGTTGGTATTGAAAGCGCCGGAGGTGCCGTGGTGCCGGCTGGGCGACCAAGAAGCGCGTCTGGGTTTTTCAAGCTGGCTCAAGACGACGGAATTCGAGCGTGACGCGGACCAGGTGATCTTTTCGGGTGGGTTAACACGACTGGGAGCATTGCCGGGCTAAAGCTGCGGGAGGAAACGAGATGAATGTAAGCCTTCAGCCGTTGATCGGAAAGCTCAATGAGCTGTGCCGAAGTGCGCTCGAGGCTGCGGCCGGGCTATGCTTGACGCGCACCAACTACGACGTCGATATCGAGCATCTGTTCATGAAGCTGATGGAGTTGCCGGATAGCGACCTCGCCGCAATATTGCGCCGCTATGAGGTTGACGCGTCACGCCTGACGCGCGATCTGACCCGTGCACTCGACCAGCTCAAGACCGGCAACGCCCGCACGCCAGCGCTCTCGCCGCACATTCCGCGCCTGATTCAGGAGGCCTGGCTGATGTCGTCAGTGGAGTATGGAGCGCCACGGATCCGGTCGGGGCATTTGGTGACGGCGCTGCTCGCGAACGAAGATCTGGCACGGATTGCGCGCGATATCTCCAAAGAGTTTTCCGCCATCTCGGTCGAAACCCTGCGACGGGATTTGGCAAAGATCACGACGGGGAGCACCGAGGACAAGTCGGCGCCCGCTGGTTCGGGCACCGAAGCTCAAGAGGGGGCTCACGCCAACGTTGCGGCGGGCACCAAGGCGCTCGACCAGTTCACGATTGATTTGACGGTGCGGGCACGTGGCGGCCAGATCGATCCGGTGTTGGGACGCGACTTCGAAATCAGGCAGGTGATAGATATCCTGACGCGGCGCCGGCAAAACAATCCGATTCTCACCGGGGAGGCGGGGGTCGGCAAAACCGCGGTAGTCGAGGGTTTCGCACTCCGGATCGCAGCCGGTGACGTACCCGAACCGCTCAAGAATGTCGCAGTGCATACCCTCGACCTGGGCCTATTGCAGGCCGGCGCAGGAATCAAAGGGGAGTTCGAGAACCGGCTGAAGTCGGTGATCGAGGAGGTCAAGGGTTCGCCGCAACCCATCATCCTTTTTATCGACGAGGCTCATACGATGATTGGCGCGGGTGGACAGGCCGGACAGAACGACGCGGCGAACCTGCTCAAGCCAGCGCTGGCGCGTGGGGAATTGCGCACGATCGCGGCTACCACTTGGGCGGAATACAAAAAGTATTTCGAGAAAGACGCGGCCCTGGCCCGGCGTTTCCAGGTGGTGAAGGTCGAGGAGCCAAGCGAGGAGCAGGGCATCGTGATGATGCGCGGACTGGCCGAAGCTCTGGAAAACCATCACAAGGTCCGCATTCTGGACGAAGCGGTGGAGGGCGCAGTCAGGCTTTCGCACCGTTATATCACCGGCCGGCAGCTCCCCGACAAGGCGGTGAGCGTGCTCGACACTGCATGCGCTCGCGTGGCGATCGGCCTTGGTGCGACGCCGCCGTCGATCGAGGACGCTCAACGCCGAATCACACAGATGGGCGTTGAGGTTAGCGCGCTCGAACGCGAGGAGGTTACGGGGGCGGACCATCACAGGCGGATCGGCGAACTCAGGGCAGCGCGCGTGGTTGAGGAAGATCGTCTTAAACTGCTCAAGGAGCAGTGGGACAAGGAACGCGAGATTATTGACCAAGTCCGCGACGCGCGTACAAAGCTGGAGTCCCAAGCTGGAGGCAACGCCAATGGTGCTGCGCTGCAGCCCCTGCGCGACGGGTTGGCCAAACTCAACGCGGAGCTAGCCGAGGTGCAAGCTCATGAACCGTTGATGCAGGTCTGCGTTACCGCGCAGACAGTGGCGGAAGTGATCTCCGGGTGGACCGGGATTCCCGTCGGTAAAATGCAGTCCGACGAGATCAAAGCGGTGCTCGCACTTAAAGACAGATTGGGCGAGCGCGTCGTCGGGCAGCCGCATGCGCTTGAGGCAATATCGCAACGCATCCGCACGGCACGCGCGAACCTAACCGATCCGAACCGGCCGATCGGCGTTTTCCTGCTGGTTGGACCGAGCGGTGTCGGCAAGACCGAAACGGCGCTGGCGCTCGCCGATACGCTCTACGGTGGCGAGCGTAATCTGATCACGATCAACATGAGCGAGTACCAGGAGGCGCATACGGTCTCGTCGCTCAAAGGATCACCGCCGGGCTACGTCGGTTATGGCGAGGGCGGAGTGCTGACTGAGGCGGTGCGGCGCAAGCCGTATTCGGTCGTGCTGCTGGACGAAGTCGAGAAGGCGCATCCCGATGTGATGGAATTGTTCTACCAGGTCTTCGACAAAGGCATGCTCGAGGACGGCGAGGGACGTGAAATAGACTTTAAGAATACGGTAATCCTGCTCACCTCGAACGCCGGCTCGGACATCGTGATGAAATTATGCGCCGATCCTGAGACGCGACCTGAGGCAGACGGGCTGGTCGAGGCCTTGCGTCCTAAGTTGATAGAAGTCTTCAAACCCGCGCTCCTCGGGCGAATGGTAGTCGTACCGTACTATCCGATCACGGATGAGGTGATGCGCCGGATTATCCGGCTACAGCTGGGGCGAATCCAACGTCGCCTCTTGGAGAATCACGGCGCGGCCTTCAGTTACGACGAAGCGGTAGTGACGGAAGTGATTAACCGCTGCAAGGAGGTCGAGAGCGGCGCGCGCAATGTCGACCATATTCTAACGCGCACATTGCTGCCCGAGATGTCGGGTGCGTTTTTGACTCGGATGGCCGCGGGCCAGCAGGTCGCGCGCGCACACGTCGGTATGGGCGACAAGGGCGAGTTTCGCTACGAAGTTGAATAGCTACGGCGTCGATTAATGAGTAGGGCTTAAACGGCTCGCCTGACGCAGAGTGAGGAGTGATGGGGTTACTCCCGTAAACTCACCAGGCCGTATAGGCTGGCGTCGATTTAGCCCAAGCCAGGACTCTGCCTCCGTGACCCTATGCTGTGGCAGTACGGAGCTGCCGTGTCGTGTCCCGAATCGCTTTGAAGATTGAACCAGGAGGGCACTTGATAAATGCCATACTCGCAGGCAAACCGCATCATCTCAGTCGAAACGCCGCTCGGCGAGGATATCCTCTTACTGCGTAGTTTCTCGGGGTTTGAAGGGATGTCGAGGCTATTCAGCTATAGCCTGATGATGCTTTCGGAGAACCCCTCGATTCCATTCGCGTCGATTATCGGGAAGCAAGTTACTCTAACGCTCAAAGGACCGCTGGGCGACCGTTACATAAATGGCTTTGTCAGCCGCTTCGCACAATCAGGCGCCGATGCGCGCTTTACTTACTACCGCGCCGAGGTTGTTCCGTGGCTATGGTTCCTTACTCGGCAGGCCGACTGCCGCATCTTTCAGAAGAAGACCATTACGGACATTATCAAGGAGGTTTTTACCGATCGGGGCTTTGCTGCTTTTGAGGACCGCACCGAGACGCCAACTCCAGAGCGAGAGTACTGCGTACAATACCGCGAAACCGACTTCAATTTCGTTTCGCGGCTGATGGAACAGTACGGTATCTTCTATTTTTTTGAGCACACCGACGGTCAGCACACGCTGGTACTCGCGGATTCCTCCCAGGTTCATCGGCCCTGCCCCGACCAATCCACCGTCTCTTTTCGCGAGGCTGGTCCTGGCGGCTTGCCCGAGGACGAAGATGTTATCACGGAATGGCGCCTGGAGCAGGAGGTACGACCGGGCAAGTACGCGCTCGCGGACTACAATTTTGAGACTCCCAGCACGAGCCTTCAAGGCAATTTATCGACTAGTAACGAGGTGGCGCAAAACACGAAATACGAAGTCTTCGACTACCCCGGAATCTACAGTACCTCTTCCCAAGGCGACCAGATAGTAAAATTGCGTATGGAGGAAGAAGAAGCGCTGGTTACAGTAGCGGCCGGCAACGGTACCTGCCGGACCTTTCTCCCGGGCTACCGTTTTACTCTTAAAGACCATTCCCGGCGCGATATGAACAAGCCCTACATACTTTCCGAGGTGCGCCATAGCGCGTCGGTCGGCGATAGCTATGTGAGCGGCGACGACTCAGCCGTCACCTATAGCAATACTTTCGTGGCCATCCCGGGGGACACTAATTTTCGTCCCCAGCGACTCACCCCGCAACCGCTGGTACAAGGACCTCAGACCGCTGTAGTAGTAGGTCCCGCAGACTCTGAGATTTACGTTGACAACTATAGCCGTGTGAAGGTGCAGTTCTTCTGGGACCGTCAGGGGAAGAACGACGCTCAAAGCTCGTGCTGGATTCGCGTTTCACAGCCTTGGGCCGGTAAGCAATGGGGTTTCATCGCCATACCGCGCATCGGGCAGGAAGTGATCGTCGACTTTCTTGAAGGCGATCCGGACCGACCAATTATCACAGGCCGTGTATATAATGCCGACCAGATGCCACCCTATACGTTACCGGACAACGAGACCCAGACCGGCATCAAGACCCGCAGCTCGAAGGGTGGTGGCTCGGCTAACTACAACGAATTTCGCTTCGAGGATAAGATGGGCAGCGAAGAGTTTTTCGCCCATGCCGAGAAGGATTTGACTACCGAAGTCGAGCACGACGAGAAACGCACTGTTGGGAACGATCGTTCAACCACCATTCAGCACGACGATACGCTAACGGTGCAGAACAACCGGAGCGCGACGATCACCGGCACCGACAAAGAGACGGTGATGCAAACACAAACGTTCTCAGTCAACGATTCGCGCAGCGCTACAATTGCGACTTCGGATTCGCTGACGGCCGGCACTGAGATTTCGCAAACCGCCGGCACCACCTTTTCGATAACCGCTGGTGCGAGTATGAGCGTCGATGTTGGTGCAAGCCTAAGTATAACTACGGGTGCCGCAGTCTCGATTACTGCTGGTGGCACTCTGACAATCACGGCGCCGATGGTTTCGATCGAAGCAGCAATGGTGCAAGTCGCCGGTGTGGTGCAGGCAACCTCGATAGTATCACCGACCTATACCCCGGGCGCCGGAAATATCATCTGATTCGCGTGGGCTATGGCTAAACCGAACAAGTCCAAGGCGTTCAATCTGGAGTTGGCAATTGAACGCTTAAAAGCTGCGGACGATAACGTTCGCCTCGCCGCTCTGGCCGAGATACTTGCCGCAAAGGCCGGGGCGAACGCGGTCGAGAGTGTTGCCGGATGTGTCGATAGCGGGAGCGAAAGGGTGCGGCGTGCTGCAGTCGTGATCCTGGGCGACATCGGGGCGCCAGCGGTAGGTGCGTTGGCTCGCGCCCTCGACCCGCGCCAAGCTCCATTGATAAGAAGTCTCGCCGCGGTAGGATTAGCGTCGATGGGTTCGGACGCCGCGACTGCGATAAACCCGTTGATACAGTGCCTGTCCGCAGAAGAGTCAGAACTGCCAGCCCATGCGGCTCTTGCGCTCGGTAAAATTGGCGCGCCGGCGGTGCCCGCCCTGCGCAAGGCGCTCGCCGATCCTGACTTTGGCGTTCGCGGCGCGGCGGCCGATGCGCTCGCTCATGTCGGCCGCTCCGCGATCGATGCGCTCGAGGATCTCAGACGCGCCGCGAGCGCTTCACCATCGCCGATGCTCACCTTGATCTATACTGCTGCGATCATAAAAATCAGCGACGATCCCAAAGCTGGATTACCGTTGCTGATTGAAGCACTCAAAGATAAGAGCGACCAATTCCGGGCGCGCGCGATCGATAAGATCGGCGAGATGCGTGTTCTTCCGCGCGACGCCGCACCGGCGTTAATGGAGCGGCTCAAGGATCCAGCGGCCAAGGTTCGCGCAAACGCGGCGCTCGGATTGGCGCGGATCGAGGCGAATTCGCCCGAGGTGATCGCTGCTCTTATACGGACTCTGAACGACGCCGAAGCGGAAGTGCGTACTAATGCAGGAATAGCCCTCGGGACTTTCGGGCCGGCTTCCGCTTCGGCGATGCCTCAACTGCGTGCGATGCAGAACGACCAGGACGCGCGGGACTTCGCAGTCGCGAGTGCGGCGCTCGAACGGATCGTGGACAGCAGAGACAAGCCCAATGCGAAACCATAACACCGTCCGTAGCCGAGTCGTAGTCGTAATGGTTGGCAGCCTCGTCGGGATCGCTGTCTCAATAATGTTTTCGCGCCAAGCTTGGGCCGCATCACGCGCGGGTGGCACCGTGCTACTCTTTTCGCACGACGACGCTCGGAAACTGCGCCTGACGGATGAGCAATGGCGTCACCCGCCGCATGCTCGCGCGCTTTCGGCCGGTCCCGAGATCGTCATCCGCAGCCCGCAAGTAGTTTCCGGCGATGTTCCAACGATAGAGACTCAAACGCCGGCCAAGCTCGTAGTGCTATTTGAACCGCGTAATTCTCCGGTCGATATGAGTTCGCTGGCGGTCGAAGCACACAAGGGTTTCTTTTCAAAGTCATTGACCGATATGTTGCGGCCGTACATCTACAACGACAGTATCGAAGTCAGCAAAGCACAGATTCCAGCCGGCAAGTTTTTGCTGGATATAAGTATCGGCGACCAGGCGGGCAATGTTACGACTGCTACCTACCGCCTTAAGGTCGACGACGAATAGCAGTACCTCACGCGACCTGAACTGAGTATTCGGATTGGAAACAGAAATCTCGTTCGAGACTCCTGCAACATCGATTTGAGCTACTCGGCAGACACGGCAACACGGGAATAAGATGCCAAATCCGTACAGAGATATTTGGAACCACAACGGCATAAACGCGGCTGCTCAGACTCTAACCCTACCGCAACGCCTACAAAATCCCCCGCGGGACGCATGCGACGGTACTACGATTCTTACGGTCGCGGACGCGAACGCCGGAGGCCGGGCAGATTTCAACGCATTGTTCCATGCCTATATTGATTACGGCAACAAGTCTTATCCTACCGAGGTCGCTATTGGGATCCGTGCTATCGGGCTATATACACCCAACTCCAGGATATGGCGATGTATCAACTTAGCGGCCAAATATTCAGGCTCAGGAACGCCGTTCTGACCGATTGCGTGCAGACGGGGGGACACCGCGGAAGAGTCGATCTACAGAGGCGTGAGGTATTTCTTCCGTCTCAACAGCGCAATTGAGCAAGCGACCTATAAGCGGTTGTGGAGGGCCGTTGACGCAGCAGCAAGCGCTAGCACGGCATAGTTACCTTAACCATCCATAGACCTAAATTTAGATAATCGACTTGTCTAGAATTGTTATCTGCTATGGTTCTATGGCGAAACGGACCACTATTACAGTCGACGTTTTAAGAGGTGATACCTGTCGCCAAAATCTGTGCTAGTCGGCAGTCGCGGTTCCGTAACCGAGATTTACCACTTGCACACGGCGATTCTGAGCACGCCCGGCCTCAGTCGCGTTGCTCGCCAACGGATGTGATTTGCCAAATCCCTTGGGCATCATGCGGTCTTTCTCGATTCCGGCATGGTCGGCAAGATAAGTGATGACGCTCTGGGCGCGTGCCTCCGAAAGTTTCTGGTTGAGTTCTTCGCCGCCGGTCGCGTCAGTATAACCCTCAATCTCGAAGCAGCAGGGCTTCAGTGCGGCCGAACTCAACGCCGCACCAAGGGTATCAAGAGTCTTCTCCGCTCGCGGCGTAAGGTCGGACGAGTTGACCTCGAAATCGACTTCAATCGAGGCGATGTCGGCCTTGGGCGCAAGCTCGATTCCGCGTGCGGCTTGCTGGCGGTAATGCGTACATTCCGGCGGCTTCAGCCCGATGCCACGCGGCCGCGGACCCTTCGGCGTAAGCACGTGTAGCAGCTTGCCCGAAGTGAGATTGGCACCTTTGAGTTCTCGCACATGCTGAGCAAATGCGCGCGGTGCCGGAGTCATCGGAGCCACGGCCAACACCGCCACTAGTAGCATTGATTTGAGTCTCATCCGGTTTAGCCTCCGCTGCTCGAAGATTGCGCACTGGTGTTCGAGGCCGCGGCCCCGCCTGCCTTCGCGCCAGGGTTTGCGCTCTGTATCACCTTGGTTCCGACCGTCAGCGCGCCCTTGTGATCGATCACTTTAGCGAATGAAACCTTCTCATGCACTTCTGTTATTTCCATCGAACCTAGGTCGCTTGTCCGGTTCGCAACTACCTCGCCATTGACGAGGATCGGTACCTCAACCACCGCCTTCATCTGGGCACCGACGGTCGCGCCGGCCTTCGAACCGATATCGAGAATCATCAGGTCGCCGTCAATTGCAGCAATCTTACCGCGCAGCGGATAGTTCGCCGCCAGCCCGCTCATGATATCTGATGTGACCTTGTCTGCCACTTGCATGATCTGATCGGGTCCGCTGCCCTGTTCCGACAAATTGAGTGTGATCTCGGTCGTCTCGGTATCGATCATTTGCAGGTTGACGACGTATTTGTCCTTGCCCAGGAAAACTACGTTGCCAGTACCGATCAATCGCGCAGTCAAGATACGCCCGACCTTAAGCCGCGTGTCGGGATCGGAAAGGTCGCTTGCGCTGAGCTTGAGTTCCTGAAGCACCTTGTCGAGCAGATGACGGTCGACGACCTTTACGCGCTTGGCGCCTTGCAACGATTGTGAAATGCGTGCAACCAGCGCCTCATGCAGACCCGCCAGTTCGGGTGCGCTACCCATCGTGTTGAAATCGAGAAACGCGATCACCATCGGCCTTGGCGCCCATTCATCGGTGGGCCCGATGTGCTTGCTCTGCTTGATCATCGCGTCTGTCTCTTTGATTAGATCCCCACTGGCGCTCGGATCATTTTTCAACGCGATATCGCCGGTGACCTCGTCGTGCAGCACGCGCGAGACCTGATTATTAGGATTGAGTTCGTCGGCGCGGGCCAGGCTGTTTTGCGCCTGTTTGAGATTCCCTTGATGCTGCGCCTGCACTCCCTGCTGAGTCAGCGCTGTGGCCTGTTGCTGGTCAGCGGGCGAGATCGAACGCGCAGTCGCTATCTCGAAGTTAGTCCCCTTGGCATTGACGTACGGATGTTGTTTGTCGCCGGTAACCAGCGGGACTTCTTCCGAGGCGTAGGTAGCAAGATCAAGTATGTTGATTTCGCCGTTATGCGCGGCATCGCCGTCGAGTCCTCGCAGCAATGCGTAAGTGAACGCGCCGTGTCCTTTTTTTTCATCCGGCAGCCGATAGCTCGCGTCTTCCCATGAGTTTTCGGTACCTTCACTAGAGCTCAAGATGTAGCCCACGGGCATCTTCGGTGCGAGTGCGTTAACCATACTGATGCCGCGCGCCTTCTGCTCGCGGCTAGCGAGATCTGAAAGGTCGCGCACCTCAAAATTGAGCGCCGCCGCATGGCAGGTGTCGACGATCAGTACCGTGCGAGCGAGTTTCGCGCTTACCTGATTCACCGCTTGTGCGAACTCATCGAGCGGCAATCCTTCGGTCGTGAGATTCGACAGGTCGGCCGGATATGGTACGTAATAAAAGGTGCCATTGGCAGTTACTCCATGGCCCATTAGCGCGATTATCCCGGTGTCGTTGGGACTCGCCTGGGCAAAAAATGTGAGCATCCCGTCGATAATGCTCTTGCGAGTGACCTGGTCGTTGACGATTACTTGGGTCTTGACGTTTGAAAATACACTGGCGGATCGCTGAGCCAAAGTATCCGCGAGTGTCTGCGCGTCATTGTCGGCAAACTGGAGATCGATCATAGAATTACGGAACTGACTGACGCCGACCGTGAAGACCCACAGGGTGCCTTTCGGCGACGCCGGGGTGTCGGCCCACGCATTGCTTTTGCTAATCTGCCAAGGTGACCATCCGATTGGGATCGCAACGACCATGATTAGGGCGACCAGAGCTGTTATGAGGGCGGTGGTGCGCAGCTCGAGCCGCTTCCAACTTATGCGGCAAGTCTTTGCGCTGTTTGCCAAGGTGGATTTTCCGCGGAAATCAGCTAACGTCGCTAGCCTCGCTTCCCGGAATATTCCCCGATACCGGTGCTGAACCATTTCTTTACCACCTAAAAATAACAGAGCTGCGACTACTGCTTTTATCTCGCGCCGGCTCGCCAAGATCAATGCGTGACTATCAATTAGAGTTGTTTCCGGCTGTTGTTCGGTACGGCGCGAGCGCTAGACTTGCAGGCGTCGTTGGGAGGGACGCCCGCCGATGGTTTGCAGTACGCGGCGAAACCATTACATGCGATGGCTTGGGGCTGCGCTATGCTTTTTGATCTCGGGATGCGCAAGCGCGACTCCCGCGCCAGCGCCTCCGTCCGCTCCAGCGTCGGCTCCTCCGCCTGCAACGCCTTCGATTGAGACCGCCACCGCGGGCACCTCTCAAGGGTTCACTATGGCGCCGGCGCCTACCGTCGCTCCGGCCACGGTCGCTGTCGCGGATTTCGAAGGCGGTAGTATCCCGCCCGATAAGAAAACTGATTTCTGGGGGAGGGCGCTGGCAAGCTTCATGGTTACCGACCTTGCGGCCTCGCAAAACCTGCGCTTGGTCGACCGTGAACACCTGGATGCTGTTCTGCGCGAACAGCGGCTAAGCGCCAGCGACCTATCCGACGAGACCACGCGGCTGCGGGTGGGAAAGATTCTTGGCGCCACGTACTTTATCTTCGGCACTTATACGATCGTTGGCAACAATGCGGCGCTGACCGCGCGGATGGACTCGGTCGAGACCGGCCAGATAGTTGAATCGAAAAGCGTCAACGGCAACGAATCCGACCTACGCACTCTGTCTGAGCAGCTCGCAGCCAAGTTCCTGAGCCCGCTCGATCAGGTGGTCACTGAGCGCGAGTTGCACTCGGCGCCATCGAAAGAGGGTCCACCCGCCAGTGCGCGCAAGCTATTTGACCGGGGACTGGTCTACGAGCAGAAGAGCGATTATCAAACCGCGATCGATTTATACACTCAGGCACTCAGCATTTACCCGCACTATACGGAGGCCCGGGAGCATCTGGAGCACGCCTCCGAGGCAGCCGCCCGGCAATAATGCGGGTGGTGGGTAAATTCCGGACAGCTAGTCGTCTTTTCAGCAGCGCATTGACTCACGATTTTTGTTACCGGCGCGCGACTGGTTGCCTCACATAAACTGCTACCCGGCAGCTGAGGAAGCTGCGGGGATGGTGCAGGAGATGGCGAGGCAACTGAGCATGGCGACACGCCGAGAGCCTTAAGGATGCGATCAGAGAGCGGTATCAAGCGGCTAGCGAAGGTCGGGACAGACGGCGGATTCTGGCCGAGTTCGTCCGGGTGACCGGGCGTCATCGCAAACACGCGCTGCGCGTGTTGAATCATGCCTCGACGTCACCAACCTCCTGTCCCTCCTAATAATTCCAAATTCCAGTCTGAAGCCGAACTAAGCCGCAGCGAGAAGTTGATTGTGAATTTGCATTGAAAGACGCCGCGCTCTGCAAGACAAATGCTCAACGCCTTATTGAGATGGCACATGCTTCGATCGAGCGATCGTCGGACGAGGTGAAGCGCCAGCCGTCCAACCATCAGTAAGTGAGGATCAGGGACGAATCAGGCGGCGAGATGTTCGTAGCGGTGGTGCAGGCCACTGACTTGTGGAATGGCGACGACTCTTCCGATCCTGGGTGGCATGACCAGGCGTGGGCTGGGCAATCCTTGTCGAGTGAGAGATGGGTGCGCCTTTGGTGGTAGTAGTCGATATAGGTGGAGAGGACGCGGCGCAGATGGCGCTTGTTGAAGATCACGATGTGATCCAAGCACTCGCGGCGAAGCGAACCGATTACGCGTTCAACATATGGATTCTGCCAAGGTGAGCGTGGTGCCGTGACGACTTCCGTGATCCCCATCGCGTCGACCCGTTTGCAGAATTCCGCGCCGTAAGACGCATCACGGTCGCGCAGCAGGTAGCGCGGAGCAGTATCCCCTGGAACGCTTCGGTTACCTGTCGAACTAGCCAGCCTGCGGTCGGATACCGCGTAACGTTAAAGCGCGCAATCTTCCTCCGATCGTGGGCCAAGATGATCATCACATACCAGCCGAAACGAGGCGGATGCCACGACGAACATATCGATCGCGGCGATACCGGCGGCCTGATTGCAAAGGAAGCTGCGCCAGGTTGGCGAAGGCCTCCTTCGTCTTCGCACCATATACTTGGCGACAGTTGCCTGACTGATCTCGATACCGAGCTTGAGTAATTCACCGTGGATTCGCGGCGCGCCCCAGAGCGGGTTGGCTACGCTCATCTGCCGAATCAAATCCCGAACCTCGCGATCCACTGACGGCCGTCCGGATCCAGAACGCCAGCGCCAGAACAGGCGAAAGCCCCGACGGTGCCATTGAACGACGGCGGGACATGCATATCGATAAGGCAGTAACGGCCGGCGGTATCCTTGCCCGTCAGAAGGACGGTGTAGGTGTCTCCCACCAAACAGTATGGGGCAGATTTGGGTCATCCGGCCGCACAAGCGCGAGGTTACGCTTGGGGTGGTCGGCTGGAATCGCTGCGGGTTGCGATGAGGGTCGGGGGCTGTCGGTCATCGTACTGCCCCTTCGGCTGGCGTTTACTGATTCGGATCGATCGCCAAGCCTGATCCAACCCGAGCTAAGGTCATCGCCGGCTCTGCGACGATGCTGCACAGATCTGGCTTCGTGATCGGATCCGTGAGGTGTCAGCTACGATATGAGTCGGCGAGAGCAACTTATATGTTTAAGATCACACGAACGCGGCAGAGCGGCGCGAGAACGTCCTTCCGCAAGGTCATTAAGGTTTTGTTAACAGCGGGGGCAAAGAAACAACCGAACTGTTGACAGGTTATCCAAAGTCCTACTATGTGTACGCCTCGGCTGTGCGGAGCAGGCGGGGGTTCTATTTTTAGAGACTCGCGAGCGAACATTGGTTGGTCAGTCGCTAGCGATACGCCGGGCCATACGCCTGATCGAAGAAGCCGCTCCCACGAGCGCGCAGGTGATCATTACTGGCGAGAGCGGTACGGGGTAGGAACTCGCCGCACGCGCAATCCAGGACAAATCGCCGCGCTGTAACCGTCCCTTTGTTCTCATCAATTGCGCTGCCGTTCCGGAGAGCCTGATCGAAAGCGAGCTGTTTGGCCACGAGCGCGGCGCCTTCACGGGCGCGGATCGGCGTCGCGACGGCGACGCACGGCACAAATCCAACGGCCGACCGAACGGGATCGGCCACCGCGCGCTGCGCGATGGTCGAGACGGCCTAACGTGATGATGGCATCACGCCACCGGTCGCGCGGCGTAGACCGGAGGCCTCGAAGCTCGACTGAACGGTTAAACGCCGAGAGACGGGCGGAGTTGCAGACTATGATCGATTCCGAAGACTATCCGTTGATGACCGTCGGTGAACCGGCGCGTGCGCTCGGTGTACGACGAGAATTCGTCTTCACCCATGCCGCCGAACTTGGCGCGATTTGCCTGCGTCTGCGCGATTCCAACGGGCGCGCTTCCGCGAAGTTCGAACGCGGCGGCCCGCTTCGCTTCCCCAGGAGCGCACGATTGGCTGTACAGTGCTCGAGTGGAGGCACGTCGGGTCTCGCGGTGGCCTTTGATGTGGCTCTTGGTTCTCGAGCAGGTGGATAAAGAAATTACGCGGTCCACCATCGCGTTCGCTGATGGAAAAAGGCTAATGGGAATGGATACGACGGACCGCCGCGACAGAATATCGTGAAGAGCAGCCGCGCCACACGTTGTGGCGGCCCCTCACTCTGAAAATGGCGAAGTCACTTCCCGTAAACCCGCCCAGAAGTTGTTGGCAGGGGAGCGAATGGAACGCTAGACAGAAGGATTTTCAATCCTGCGCAAACTGGATTGAGTTGTGCAGTCTGCTCTTCCTTGCTCCTGTGGCAAATTAGATGAAGAAATTTCATCCCGCATAGCATGTCCAAAGACGTGGGAACAATTTGCCAAAGAAAAAGAAAACCGAGGCTAAGAAACTAAAGAAGGCAAAACGTCGAAGTCCCGCCACGACGAGGTCAACGGCAGGGCCGGGGTTCACCTTTGAAGATCTGGTCGCTGCATCGCTTCTGAGCCAGATGCTGTCCGGAGAAGCCCTACTTGGTATATGCGCTGGAGGAACGCAACTTCAGTCTCAAGTCAGCGCTCTAGGCTGGCATATCGATGACCTGCTGGTGACTGCGGTCCGGGAGCCTAAGCCCCAACGCATTGCGCTATCCTGCAAGAGCAATCGACAGGTTTCCTCTGCCGGCCTTCCAGCGGATTTTGTCATCCGGACGTGGCAACAATGGGAGGAGGAAGCCAAGAGTGGCCCGATGGATTGCTTGAGCGACCATTTGGCTCTGGTGACGAGAGGTCGTCACACGAAGTTCGACGAAGCGTGGAGCGATATAAGGAACTGGTGTTCCGGAGGAAAAGCAGTACTGGCTATCGCCCGGATCAGGAAGACAACGAAACACTCAACCGTTTTCGACAGCATCAAAACTCCAATGGGGCGTGTCAAAAAGGCGACGGACAAGGAGACGGTCGAGCTCATCAGGCACCTCAATGTTGTGCCGCTGGACTTTCAGCTCGACAACTCGACTAGCCTCGAAGAGGGCATCAAAAGGTGCCGCACCTTGCTGGTTAGTGCAGTCGAAAAGAAGCTAAGCTCCTGTGGAGTGATTTGGTGGCCGAGGCCACGACAGCTCGGGTCGGGCACGGCACCATCACGCTGATAGAACTTTGGCAGAAACTTCGAACCAAGTTTGCCCTGAAGGACCATCCCGATTTTGAAGCGTCGTGGAAGACTCTGACCGCTATCACAAAGGACTACAAAGCGGTCGTCCAGGCGGTGCTCCCATCCGGTTACGGTGTCGAGCGAAAAGAGGAGATAGCCAAGCTAGCAGACCTTCTACACTCTCAGGCGGGAACGGTAGTTTACGGTGAATCGGGCAGCGGGAAGTCGGCGCTTGTTAAAACATCTTTGGATAGTAAGTTCGCTGACTGGACTGAAGTCTGGCTCGGCCCGGAGCAGATCGAAGCGGCGACGAGCGAAGTGGACCGGGCGAAGCTGCCGCTGAGCCATCCGCTGATTGATGTTCTTCGCGTCAGCGCCACTGGACAAAACGTCTTGGTGATCGATGCGGCAGAGAGGCTAAATGCTGATTGCCTTCCCCGCATTAAACAGCTGATCGAGGCGTTGGTGCCGATAGGGGTCGCAGCGCAAGGTTCGTCTTGGCGGGTGGTCATCGTCAGCCAAACTGAAGGATGGCGTGACCGCGCGCAATCGCTGGTCAGCGAAAGGGTTCCTCTGCCTGTCGGCGTCGAAGGCATTGCACCGGCCGAAATCAAGGCAGCGCTTCGTGCAAGTAAAGGTCTCCAATGGCTTGCTTCTCATGAAGAGACAGTTAAAGTTCTGTCAAACCTCCGGACGCTCGGCTGGGTGATCCAGGCTGAGGTGGCCTTTCAATCAGAAGGTGGAACGCTTACCTCTCTCGCGGCCATCGCAGACCGAATTTGGGAATATTGGACTGAGGGCAAAGCCGCTCCACGGAACCTGCTCATGCGCTTGGCCGAACGGGAGGCTGGCTTCGAAAGGAGCTTCGCAGTCAGCGAGTTAGACCCAGCTGACGCCACGATCATCCAGACCGGCCCGCAACAGCTGCCGCTGCGTATGAACAAGCGTAATCGACTTGAGTTCGAGCATGACCTCGCAGCGGATTGGTCTCGATTTGAGCGGCTGAAAGAGATCGCTGATGACTTAGAGCAGTGGGCGGCGCTTGCGACGAATCCTCTCTGGAGCGGCGCTATACGCATGCTGGGTCAATTCCTTTTGCGGGAAGTGAACGGGGCTTCCACCGAATGGGGCATCGCCTTGTTGGCGCTGGACCAACGTAAGCGAACCCTAGCAGCCGACATGTTGCTCGATGCGCTCTGTCTTGATTCTCAGGCTGGCGCATTTCTGGAGGAGCGTGCAGACCTCCTGTTCGCAAACAACGGGGTTTGGTTAAACCGGCTGCTCCTTCGGTTCCTTCACATAGCCACGGTTTCGAGCCCTCCTCCTGTCGTGCGTGACATCGACAGGTCACTTGCTCTCTATCTCGATGCTCATTACCGTACACCGGTCTATGGCCTGTGGCCCGCCATCGCGAGCTTCTTATTTAGGCACATCGAAAAAGTGGCGGACCTGATCTCGCCGACGGTCGCGAAGATGTGTGAGACTTGGTTGACCACTACACCGCATGAAATTCAGGCAGGCGTTCTTATGCCCTATCGCGAGGAGTTAGCAGCGGTGGCCCTTGCCACGGCGCGGGCGCTTCAGGTCGATCAAGGAAAAGGTACTACATGGTTTGAGGCCGGGGCCGAATCAATCTATACCGCAGCGCTGGCAGGAGCTCCAGACCTTCCAGACGAAGTGGCGACCTGGGCACTTGAAATCGTCAGGCGACGCCCCAAATCTCGCGACGTCACCAAGAAAATGTCGAACGCACGCGCACAGATGGCGGCAGAGCGTGCCGAAAGGCTTAAGAGCGATCCAGCGTTTCGCGTGGAGCAAGAGGAAAGAACACGAAGGCTTTCCTCCGCATCAATGTTCCTGCCAACCTCGCGGGAGCTGCCTCCTTGGCCGCTCGGACCTGAAGGAAGGGTTGAGACGGATTTCCGCAAGTGCTGCCTCCACTCGATGGCCTTAGACCCGCTGATGAGAACACGTCCGGAAGTCGCAGCCGAAATCCTTTTGGCTCTCCTGATCGAAGACGAACCTAAAGAAGAATACTCCTCCTCCTTCAGGATCCGTGAACATCTGGGGCTGGAATACGACGGCGGCGACAGCTACCCGACCGCCTTTTGGAAGAGCAGATTCTTTCTGTTTCTGCAGATTGCTCCGGACATCGCACTGCGCACTCTCATCCAGCTCGTCGATTTTTGCACCGAGCAGTGGGTGCAAGAAAGGGCACGGCAGGGGGAGGAGAAGCCGCCCCATACAGCGATCACATTGCCCGATGACACGGAGAAGACGTTCTTCGGCAATTGGAAGGTCTTCGACTGGACGTAGGAAAATTCCAATTTTGCTGGACAGCTGCACTCCGCTCTTAACGCGCTGGAGAGATGGCTCACCCTGCAACTTGATCAAGGGGCTGACGTCGAACCGGTGCTCAAACGCATACTGAATGAAAGTTCCTCGATGGCGGTTCTCGGCCTTCTCGTGAATGTTGCCAAGTACCGCCCCTCCTTGCTCTCTGGCGCTTTGATGCCACTGCTGAGCAGCGAAGATTTGTATTGGCTAGATTTGAGTAGAGTACAGAATTCTGGCCTGAGCTTCGATGCAATGAGCTGGAGGAGGTCCGGAGAAAAAATCTTCGAATTCGCAAAGGAGTGGGCGCTTGCGCCGTACCGGCAGCAGACATTCCGCCAGGTCGTGGGCTCTCTTATACCCAAAGACAAAGTATTGGCGGCCTTCGTTCGTAGCGGTGTTGAGAAGTGGGAGAAGCCTGCTGATCGCAAGGCGGCAATTGAGTTTGGCATACTCTGCGCAGAACTCGACCCAGCGAACTATCGATCAAGCGTCAATCCCGAAAAGCCCCACATCTATGTGCCGCGTTCACCGCCAGTTCCGCCAAGTCTTCGACAAAGACTGGTTGAAGCCGGTATTCGCCGGTATCCGGTATCGCGAAAACCGGAAAGCTCCGGAGACTCCATGCAATGTTATTGATGAGAATATCTTCGGGACCGAAGATTACGGTCGGACGCACAATCGCATGCGAGAGACCCGATTCGCGCAGAGCGTTCTCGATCATCATGCCCTTGCCGCGAAAATAGGGTAGCGGTGAGGTTGCCGCGGCGTTGGTAATACTGATCTGTACAAAGCGGCGTACGCCAGCCTGCCGCGCGGCTTCGATTAGTGTCTGAATATTGTGCACCGCGCGGGCGAAGGTCATGCTGCCCCGTTCGAAGCGAATCCAATAGGTATTGAAGACTGTGGTGGCGCCACGCAAGCTCTCAACAAGCGCGAGGGGGCCGTTCAAAGTTGAACGGCACGGCCTCTACTGTGTCGCCGAACGGATTCGGATGCGTCGGATGACCGGTCAAGGTTCTGACCATAACGCCGCGCTCGAGCAGCCGCCGGGTTATATAT
>Ga0182024_10001882_pt1 | contig 52988 bp, 54 predicted proteins | sample P32metaG_FD_120480 | JGI IMG/M metagenome (GOLD analysis project Ga0182024, IMG submission 120480) | Permafrost microbial communities from Stordalen Mire, Sweden - P3-2 metaG (Illumina Assembly) | ecosystem: Environmental > Terrestrial > Soil > Wetlands > Permafrost | place: Sweden: Stordalen... | reverse complement strand
GTCGTTGCGGGCGTTGGCGCAGGTGTTGTTGCCGCTGCTCCGCCACGACCGCCGCCTCCACGACCGCCGCCTGCCGCTGCGGCAGGACGCAGATCCGGATAGTGCTGCGGCTCAAACAACTCCTTCACCAGTGAGGCGAACGGCTGATCCATCAGCACCACCCAGTCACCCGCCTTATACATGGACCCGTTCATTTTGAAATCGCGCGTGGCCTGCGTCACCTCGATTCCATTGATCAACAGCTTCTCCACCAGGATCGCCGCGGTCGGCAAATCGTGTTGCTCCTGCGGAATCACGTACGCATACGGAGGGTCCGTCTCGAATCTCTTGATCACATCGCGACCCGCCTGATAACGGTTGTATAGCAGCTCCTCGCGGCTCTTCGCGGCCGTATCGAGCACCGCCATCGACGCGCCCAGCATGTAATTCGTAGCGTCCCGCAACCGCCACCATCCGCCCCTCCATGGACTGGAATAAAATACCTCGGCTTTCAAATCCTGTTTATCGCGGGGGAACTCGTCGATGGTATAAAAATGCGGTGTGGCGTAACGGTAAAGCGCCGTCTCCGTGAGGAACGAAACCGTGTTGCGAAAACTGTTCACATGATCGACGAAGCCCGGATACCAGTCGTCGAACCGTCCGCGATGCATCGCGCCCGGCATGTCGTGCTCGTCTAGATACGCCGCCATCGACGTCCCGAATTTATTCACCCAGCGCCACATCAGCGGATGCGGATTCGCCGAAATCGGCTCGGCAAACGGAGGAATCCAGATGCGCGCCGGAAACGGAGCCGTCTGGTGATGGTTGTAAAACACCTGCGGATAATACTCCAGCACCGACCTCGTAATCACCTGCGACTCGACCATGTTGTTCATGTACCCGTCGCGATTGTTGTCGTGCCCGATGTACTCCTGCCACAACCCCGGCACCGGGCTCACTTCATAAGCGGTGCCCAGGTTGGCGCGGTACCAGTTCACCACCTGATTCTGCCCGTCGGGGTTGATCGAAAACCACAGCACCAGAATCACGTTGTCGAGAATGTTCGCCGTCTCGGTGTCGGTTTTCGTCACCAGGTTATAGGCGAGCTGAATGGTATGCTGCGCCCCCGCGACCTCCGTCGAATGCAGTCCGCCGTCGATGTGCACGATCGCCTTGCCGCTGCGAGCCAGCGCCCGCGCGTCGGCATCGCTCAAGCCTTTTACTAGAGCCAGCTTCTTCGCCGTCTCTTTATATTTATCGATCTCCGCTAAATTCTTAGCAGACGAAATGATCGCGACATACCAGTCGAGCCCCCGCGTAGTCTTACCGACCCGCGCCAGTTTCAGCTTATCGGTCGACGCCGCGAGCTTCTGGAAGTAACCCAGCGATTCATCGTATGTCGCAAGATAAAAATCGTCCCCGGGCTTGTGCCCCAGCACCGATTCCGGAGTCGGAACCTGCGCCGCAAGCGCCGTAGTGAGCAGAACCACCGGCAACAATCTCATAAGAGGGATAGGCTAGCACGAATCTACCGAGCCGCGACCACAGGGAGCGATCTTGCAGAACTCCCAGCATGCGCCGGTCACTCCGCGTTGCTACCCCTCATTGTTAATATGGACGTGCGGGCGCGTAGCTCAGGTGGATAGAGCATCAGCCTTCTAAGCTGAGGGTCGCAGGTTCGAGTCCTGCCGCGCCTACCAACCTTATCACTTGAATTTCGCACACAACTGTGCGAGTCTGGTTGCGTGAGAGGCAGCGAGTTTCTGCGCAAGCTGCACGTTCTCGCCCGGCGGAAGGGAGTGCCACTCCGCTTCGTCCCGGCAAGAGGAAAAGGCAGTCACGGAACTGTTTATTTCGGTGCGGCATCAACAGTGCTGAAGGACCAGAAGAAGGAACTCGGAATTGGTCTGTTGCGCGCAATGTGTAAGGATCTCGGCATCAGTCCTCGGGATTTGTGAAGGAGCAAACGATGTTTTCAATCGCCTACCCAGCAACCTTCCGCGCTGACGAAAACGGCCGCCCCGTGGTCAGCTTCCCCGACTTCCCCCGTGCCCACACCGACGGCAAGAATATGCGCGAAGCATTTGGGGAAGCCACCGACTGCCTGGGCAGCGTAATCGCCGCTCACATCGCGGAGAAACGGGAAATCCCCGAGCCTTCACCCGTCAAGCGCGGCCGGAAACTCGTGCCCGTTCCTCTCTGGGTCGCCGGAAAGCTGGCCCTCTACTTGACGATGCGCGAGCAAAAGATCACCAATAGCGAACTAGCCCGCCGCTTGGGCGTCCGAGAGACCGTAGTGCGCCGTATGCTCGATCCGGATCATGCAACGAAGGCGGAGAAGCTGCAAGCAGCCCTCTCAGTCCTCGGAAAACGGATCGTGGTCGCACTGGACGATGCTGTCTAAGAAGCCTCAAACGCGGCTCGATCCAGTGCCGCTAATTCTGGTGCGCCGTGAGTTTCAAACACGTGCCGGATGACAAACTTGTACGGTGTCGTCGGCTCGATCATGCGCTCCCATTCCTCGCGCAAGGGTTTGTCTAACTTTCGACTCCGAGCAGCAATCCGCTCCAGCCAGCGAATGGTATGCTGCATCGTCTGAATTCGCATCGTGCAGAGTGGCCCGCGCTGCAATCCGCAAAGCTCAATGGTTCGCTCGATCCGCACGCCAACAGCTACATCGATAAACGGCTTGGGTTGCAGTTCACCGCTATCCGGATTGAGCCATAATACGATCTCGGGGTCATCGACGTCCGGCTTCAGGAGGGAACCGGCGTGATCGCTGTCCGATTTGGCGTTGTTGCACAACCGGCAAATTGGGAAGAGATTTTCCCAGTGGAACGCGAGATCAGGGTTGACTGTCTTCGCGATGTAGTGCTCAATTTCCAGATATGTCGTTACTCCAAGGACGCCCTCGCAGAAAGCACACTTACCATACGCCAAATTGCGAAGTTCTTCGGAAAGGATTCTTTTCGCGCTCGATGTTGCCCAATCTCCAGTACGCGCGCCTCCGTGAATCTCCAACCAGCGCTGAGTCCAACTCGCTCCATATCTGAGCAGACCGGAAGGCGGTGGCCCGCGTCGCAGCCTTACCATCGGGCTACCGCGAGACGAGACTACTCTTTTTCGACCGCCGAGTCTCAGACATTTGAGTCAAGCTGTCCACGGTCGCTTGGGGCAACTCGGGAACGGTGGTCACCAACGACCGCAATTCCTCGCTACGCGAGGCCAGAACCTCGGAGAGCCTTCGAAACCGAGCCTCCTCCGTGGCGCTAAGCTTTTGCTGCACGCTGATCTTCTTCAACTCATTCCACTCAGCTAACTGCTTCTCGGTGTCGACATCGAACCGGCTCTCCACGCCGAAAATGTCTTTCAGGGTCGAAGTAATGCTCTCGCCAATCGGCGCCGGAATCGGAGGCTCGGCGTATGCGGTTCCGTCGCTATTGAGTTTCAGCACATGAATCGTCGAACCGGGACACGACGAAATCACAAATGGCGAGTGGGAGGTGACGATGCTCTGCGTCGTCGGAAGAGCCTCGCGTATCGCGGGAAGTAGACGACGCTGCCAGAGGGGATGGAGAAATCCCTCGATCTCATCGAACAGGAGTAGACCCGGCTTCAGGTTCGCGACTTCGGGAGCCCAGCCACAGCCGTCCGCGCGCATTAGAAAATCCGCAAGCCAACCAAGAGTTACTTTCACACCGTCGGGAATCTGCGAAAAGTTGAGCGTCTGGGACCCTATCCGCAGCCTTGGCTGAAAATTCGGCTCGATATCGACGACAACCGAGACCTCGTCCCCGCAAACGCACCTCAACCCACGCTCCAACGCTTCAAAGGAGGCGGTATATCTGGAACTGGGTTGGTGACGCTCGTTGGCGATCGCACGCTTGCTATAAAGGCCCAACAGCCAGGACTGAATAGCCTCATTCTGTACGGTTAGGTCGAACCCAAATCGCTTCGGGTGAACCTTTTCGCGAGCGACAGCCATGTCCGGTTGAGGAATGTACCGAATGGTACGAGCCGACGAATAGGCAGCAGCGTTGTGAGTGGCTTCGCCTTCCTCGGTCTGCACCAAACCGAAACTGGCAGTGCCGAATCTATGGTGCCTTCTTCGCCGCTTGCCGCTGAGGAATAATGTCGGCGTCTTGTTAGCCCGGTCAGACTCGGAAGAAAAGGCCCGCTGCAAGTTTCCGATCAAGGGGAAGTCGCCGTTAGAGAACCCAGCGGAAACGATCTTCTCGGCGACCCACTTTCCCAGCCTTTCCTCCCATCCTTCCGCTCGATCTCTCGCCGTCGCCAGTGCGTACTTGCCGAGCCCAGGAACGTCAAACGTCAGCAATACGCGAGACTGAGGATCGCGTAGGAAATGAACCCACTCATCCATCGGAAACGCGTCGTCCTGACCTGCTAAGCACCAAGCGACCGCCTTCAACAGTGTCGACTTGCCTGAACCATTCACGCCCGCAAGGATATGCGGCCCCAGCGACGGTTTCCCATCGCGCCCGCGCAAATCCAAATGGACACTCTTGAACGGACCCACACCTTCAGCGAATACATGACTGATCGCCATCTCAAGTCCTCATCACGATTCTAACGCGTAATGAAGCAGCCACCCAACGAATTCACCCGTTTGTGATACTATCCTCGTTTTACAACTTCGTCTAAGGAAATCTTTCTCCGATGAAAGTTTACGAAACGAGCGATATCCGGAACGTTGCCCTTGTTGGCCACGGACACTCCGGCAAGACGGCCCTTACCGGGGCTCTTCTCTTCACCTCGGGCGCCACTCCCCGGCTCACTCGCCCCGATGAAGGAAACACGATTACGGATTTTGACGACGAGGAGATCGCGCGAAAAATCACCATCTCTTCCGCCGTCGCCGACAAAGTCTCGCGCTTCTTTAGAGGATTAGCCAGAAAAGGAGCGGCGCCGGCCTCGGCGTAAGCTTCGTGGACGTGAATGGCGAAGCAGGCGCCCTGCTGATGCAAGGCGGGAATCCAACCACGGTTGTGTCCATTCAATTAAACGAATCCGGCCTGATTCACCGCATCTTTTTAGTCAACGACCCTGACAAACTTCCTCACTAAGAGATCTCGGCTCACCAAAATTCGCATAGTCGCATACTATTGTGGATTCACCCTCCCCGGGTCTATCCTAAAAGTTGGACCCCTATCGCCATGTGCGAGTCTCCGAAAGCATCCGTGAGGAGCTCGACGAACTGATCGCTTACGAAATGTCGGACCCCCGCGTGGGGAGCGCCACAGTCACGGAAGTCCTTTGTTCTCCTGATTATCGGAAGGCGGTCATTCGCCTGGCGCTGATTGGGACCGCGGATGAGCAGGCTGCCACGTTGGACGCTCTGAATCACGCTAAAGCATTCTTGCGGCGAGAGTTAACCGAGCGTCTACAGCTTTTCAAGACGCCCGAACTGCACTTTGAAGCGGCCCTGGCGGCCGATCTCGCGGCAAAAGCGGCGAAAATCCTGAAGCGGATCGAGCGCGGCCGGCCCAAGCCCCACGGGACTGAAAAAAATCCGGTTTCATGAAGTACGCTGTGCTAACTTTGTTGTTAGGGCAGGCGTTTTTGTCCTACGCTGGGGCTCCGCAAGGTGCTCTGACTCAGCGAGTTGAGGCCAATATCGACGCCATGGGCTCGACTTATTCGGTCGTGGTTTATGGCAGTGATGAAGCAAGGTTGCGGGCGGCTGTCGAGGATGCTTCCGAGGAAGCGCGGCGGCTGGACCATTTGCTTTCCAACTACATCCCGGCAAGCGAGTGGAGCCAGGTAAACCGGGAGGCTTCGAGCAAGCCGGTTCGTATTTCGACCGAGTTGTTTCAGTTACTTGCAGCGTGTGTCGAGTATAGCCGCGAAAGCGACGGGGCATTCGACATCACGGTGGGACCGCTCATGAAAGTGTGGGGATTCTACAAAGGGTCCGGCCATTTGCCGCATCGCGCGGAGGTTCGCGGAGCGCTGGGGCACGTGGGTTATCGGAATATTTTGCTCGATCCAACGACCGATACGGTGCGATTCGCGAAAGAAGGGGTCGAGATGGATCCCGGCGGTATTGGAAAGGGCTACGCAGTGGATAAGATGGTCGCGATTTTAAAAGACGATGGGGTGACTTCGGCGCTGGTTTCAGCCAGCGGAAGCAGCATCTATGGCCTCGGCGCGCCGCCGAATGAGCCCGGCTGGAAGATTAAGATTCGCGATCCGAAGGACGCATCGAAATCGGTAGGCGATGTGGTTCTCCACGATAATTCGCTGTCCACCTCAGGAAACTACGAGAAGTTCTTTTTCGCCGAAGGGCGCATGTACAGCCACATCATGGACCCGCGCACCGGATATCCATCGGAAGGGATGCTTTCAGTCTCGGTGGTCTCGCCTAGAACGATCGATAGCGAAGCCTGGTGCAAGCCGTACTATATTCGCGGCCGCGCGTGGGCGGCGCAGCACAAAAAACCGGAATTTAAGGTCTTCCTTTGCGAAGACAAATTAGGGAGTGACAAATGCGCGTGGCTCCAATGAACAGCCGCTTTCTCGATGCCTGCCGGCGCCGGCCGACCGATGTTCGCCCGGTGTGGTTTATGCGTCAGGCCGGACGGTACATGAAGCCGTACCGCGACATCCGGGCGAAGCACGGGATTCTCGAAATCTGTAAACGTCCCGATCTGGCCGCCGAAGTGACGCTACAGCCGGTCGAGATTCTGGACGTCGACGCGGCCATCATCTTCGCCGATCTTCTTCTGCCCGTCGAGCCGATGGGTCTGCGCCTGCGCTTCGCCCCCGGCGAAGGACCGGTGATCGATAACCCGGTGCGCACGTCGAGCGATATCGACAGCCTCTCTATCTCGAACACAGACGACCTCGGCTACGTCGGCGAATCCATCCAACAGGTCGTGAAGGCGCTGGCCGGACGCGTTCCCGTGATCGGATTCGTTGGCGCGCCGTTCACCATGGCCAGCTATATGATCGAAGGCGGCCCGTCGCGCACCTTCCTCAAAACGAAAACGATGATGTATCGCGACGAGACCCTGTGGCGCCGCCTGATGGGCAAGCTCGTCGACGTGCTCGGCTCCTTCGCGGTGCTGCAAGTGGCCGCCGGCGCTCGTATTATTCAAGTGTTCGATAGCTGGGTGGGTGCCCTGGGGCCCGACGATTACGTTCGCTACGTGGCCCCCTATTCACGCGCGTTGATCGAACGGATTCGCGCCGCCAGCGTTCCCGTGATCCACTTCGGAACCGGCGCGGCGGGATTCTTCCGCGAACTGCATGCCGCCGGAGGCGACGTGATGGGCGTCGACTGGCGCATCAACATCGATCAGGCCTGGATGGATATCAGCTACCGCTCCGCGGTGCAGGGAAATCTCGATCCGGCGGTACTCATGGCTCCCATTCCCGAGCTTCGCGCCCGCGTGCACGAATTACTGAAGCGCACGGGATCGCGCCCCGGCCATATTTTCAATCTCGGCCACGGCATCCTGCCGGAGACTCCAGTCGAAAATGTGAAGGCCTGTGTGGAGATCGTGCGCGAGTTTAAACTCTAACTTGTGTCACAGCACGTCGTCATCGTCGGCGGCGGGATCTCCGGTCTTTCGGCCGCCTACGATCTGGCGCGCGCTGGCATTTCGCACACGCTATTCGAAAAAATGCCGCGCATGGGCGGCGTCATTGAAACGCGCACACAGGATAATTGTGTCCTCGAATGCGGTCCCGACAGTTTTCTCGCCGCCAAGCCCGGCATGATCGCCCTGATCAAAGAGCTGGGCCTCGACGGCGAGCTCATCGGATCGAACGATTTTCAGCGGACTACGTACATATTGAAGCATGGCAAGCTGGTGCCTCTCCCCGAAGGCGTCATGATGATCGTGCCGACACGCGTGATGCCAATGGTCAAATCCAACCTGCTGAGCTGGAGAACGAAGGTCCGCATGGCGCTCGAACTGACGCGCCGCCCACGCCGTTACGACGACCGTAGCGTCGCCGAATTCGTCATCGATCATTTTGGTGAGGAGACGCTCGATTATCTGGCCGAGCCTCTGCTCTCCGGCGTCTACGGCGGCGATCCCCGCCAGTTGAGCGCGCCCAGCGTGCTCCCTCGCTTCGTCGAGATGGAGACGACCAAAGGCAGTTTAGGCCGCGCGGTCATGGGAACACGCTCGCAACCAAGTGGCTCTTTATTTAAAACGCTCGCCAGCGGACTCGGCACACTGATCGAAACGCTCGCCACCTACGCCAATATCCGCCACGCCGAAATCGAGACGATCGAAAAACACGACAATGCTTTCCGCGTGCGCGCCGATCGGGAATGGCTGGACGCCAGCAACGTCATCGTCGCCACCCCAGCGCCCGCGGCCGCGACTCTGATCGAAGACATCGATCCGGAACTCGCGCGGTTATTGAACACCATTCCCTACAGCTCCTCCATCCTGGTTTCTCTGATCTTCGACGAAGCGAAGTTCGACGGCGTCCGCGCCGGCTTCGGTTTTCTGGTTCCCAAGCGCGAGCGCGACCGGCTCGCAGCCTGCACCTTCGTCGCGACCAAGTTTCCGCACCGCGCTCCCGCTGACCGAATCATCCTGCGCTGCTTTTTCGGAGGCGTCGGCGACGAAGCGATCCTGAGCGAGTCCGACGACTCGATCGTCACCATCGCGCGCGAGGAATTGCGGCGAATCCTTGGCCTTACCGCGGCGCCGTTGCTAACCACGGTCTCCCGATGGCCGCAATCGATGGCGCAATATACCGTCGGCCACGGCGCTCGCATTCAGGAAATCAAGAGGCGCGCGGCCGCGATTCCCGGGCTTCATCTGGCCGGGAATGCGTATGATGGAATCGGGTTGCCGGATTGTGTGCGCACGGGCCGCCAGGCCGCCGCCGATATTCCCCGCGTATGAAAATTTTGGTCGCCGACGATCAGACGGACGTGCTCGAAGCCATTCGCCTGCTGCTGAAGGGCGCCGGGCATTACGCGGAAACCGTGGAATCGCCGCGCGCCGCACTCGCCGCCGCGGACCGCGACTCCTTCGACGTGGTCGTGATCGACATGAATTATTCGCGCGATACCACCTCGGGCGATGAAGGTCTGGCACTGCTGGATCGTCTGCTGGTGCACGACAGCGGCGTCCCGGTCATCGTGATGACCGCCTGGTCCAGCGTCGATCTGGCTGTCGAAGCCATGCGCCGCGGCGCGGTCGATTTCATTCAGAAGCCCTGGGACAACGCGCGGATGCTGGCGACGATTGAGAAGCAGGCAAACCGTTCCAAAGAACGAAAAAAGGCCCGCAGCGAGCTTGAAATCGCCAGGCATGTCCAGCAGCGCCTGCTCCCGCAGCACGCCCATCCCCTCAAAACCGCCGCCTTCGGGGGACGCTGCCTCCCCGCCCGCGAAATTGGCGGCGACTACTACGATTTTCTCGACCTCGGCCCCGGCCGTCTCGGCGTGTTGCTGGCCGACGTCTCGGGCAAAGGCGTCGCTGCCGCCCTCCTGACCGCGAATTTGCAGGCCTCCTTCCGCAGCCAGCTCGAACTCGGCATGAAGCATCCCCGAGCCCTGCTTACGTCGATCAACAAGTTGTTTTACGAATCGACCCCCGCGGAATATTTCGCCACCATGTTCTTTGCCGAGTATCGCGACCAGACCCGCGAGCTGCGCTACATCAATTGCGGCCATCCCGCGGCGCTGCTTATGCGAGCCGCGGGCGCCATCGAACGTCTCGAAGCCACCGCCCTCCCGATCGGCATTTTTGCTTCTTGGTCAAGCGAGGAAAAAACAGTGACGCTCGCGCCCGGCGATGTTCTGATCGCGTTCTCCGATGGGGTGCTCGAAGCCGGCGTCGAGCGCGGCGAAGAGTTCGGAGAAGCGCGATTGATCGAAGCCTTGCGCGCCGCGCGGTCGGGTGAGCTCGAACCGTTGCTCGATTCCATCATCGGCGAAGTGCACCGCTTCAGTCCCGAAGTGCAATCGGACGACGTAACGCTAATCGCTCTGCGTGCGCTCGGCCAGTGAAACCATGAGAAGCTAGCTTCGTGACCCCCATTCAAGACGAATTATCCAGCCGCATTAAGTCTCTTGAGAAAGAACTCCAAAGTGCTCTGGCAGAAAAGGAGAAAGCGTTTCAGTATCACTGGACCCGGGGGAAAGCCCGCTTCGAAAACGCCGTACTGGCGGAGCACCGGAACCTCAAGCAGGGGCTCGTGTCATACCTTCTTCATGCCCGAATCCTGGCGTACGTGACGGCGCCTATCATCTATGCCGGCATCGTTCCGTTCTGCCTCCTCGACCTTTTCCTGACGCTCTTTCAAGGAATCTGCTTCCCGGTCTACGGAGTTCCAAAGGTCAGACGAGCCGACTATATCGTCTTCGATCGCGCCCGCCTCACGTATCTGAATCTTCTCGAACGCCTCAATTGCGCTTACTGCTCCTATGGGAATGGAGTGCTGGCTTACGGGACGGAAGTAGCTGCTCGAACGGAACAGCACTGGTGTCCCATCAAGCATGCGCGTCGTCTTCGCGCCCCTCACTCGCGCTATTCGCACTTCTTCGATTACGGCGACGCGCGCCAGTACAGCCAGAAAATCGAGACTGTTAGAAACGATTTCGTGGATTTGCGGACGCTGACGGCGAAGCGGCCCGAAAACGCCAAATGACGAATCTCCGGCGTTAGTATATTTCCGCCGACCGAATCTTGAATCGCGCCATTCTTAATGCCGCGATGCCGATGGCACGAGCCGGATCTCCTCCGTTGGGCGACCATCGGTCGATGACGTGATATTTGCCGTTGCGTGCGCCTTCGAAAATCCATTGCGCCCCGTCGACTTGCGGAGCGCAGTTTACATCCAGTAGCGTTGGTAGGTTCCAGAAATCGGCGTTCGCGAATGCGGTCAGCAGCTCCTCGGTCAGAGCCTTCCTCAACCAGGACGTGCTGTATCGGCGAATTCCACCGGGTTCAAGCCCGCCCGTGCCACTCGTCATCCGCGAGTTGATCCTGCTGGACCCGCTCGCTCGCACCACCACTCTGATCGCGATGGGATGGTGAAAGGAGCGCAGCCAGAGGAACCGGTACACCTCCGCGTTCGGGGCCGTCTGCGATAGCTCCCATAGCGATGGCTCGTGCAGAGCCTTAAGCTGCTTCGAATACCAATCCGCCTTGAATTCGTGCGACTGGGGATCGGGGCCAAGAACGCCGGGCGGAAAGTACTGTTGCGCGGTCAACACTCCAGCCGCAAGCAACAGCAGCGAACAACGAGCAGTCAACCGCTGCATTCGACTACATCCGAGCGAGATCTCCGAGTAACTTATCGACCTTGGCATCGACGCCGAGCGCCTTCCGACGCGCCAGTTCGTAAAGCTCGGCGAACTCTGACCAGTTAAAGGTATCGCCGGGTTCCACACGAAGCAGTTCCCCATCCTCCCCCCGAAGGACCATGGCCGCTTGCTCGTCCGGGTTTCCATAGCTATCCGGCTCGTAGGTCTTCGAAATTAAAAGAGCGAGCTCACCAGGAAGCACGGTAAGGAATTCGGATTCGTTGGCGGTAGGCGTCCACGTAATCCGACCAGCCTTCGTCTTTTGCAAAACCTGGAGAAAAAGTTGTCGAGTCTTAGGATCTTCCATTGCTATACCTCTTTGTCGGTCGCCCGAATTGAATTGCCGTGTTCCTCGCTAAAGATTGAGCTTACCTGCTGACAGGCCCGTGACAACTGGGACTTTTGATCTGGACTCATATCACCCACCGCTCGCGCGGAGATCTTTTGTTGGATGGTCCGCAGTTGCTGCCGCGCCTTTACGAGATTCTTCTTCGACGCCTCGGGAAGCTTATCCTTCCACCGGGCAATAAAGTAGCTGGTCTGACTCATCAATTCACGCGTCCGAAACGATGCCATATCGCCTCGATCCATACTGACAAAATAAACAATTTCAGCGGCCGCCCGATTCGCGTCGTTCATGTCCTGCCCGAAGGACTTTTGCAGCACGGAATCTCTCGCCTCTCTCGCAGCCTTCGATGCGCGCTTGGAAAACACAAACGCCAGGAAGCTGAACACCAACCCCACGACGGAGGCCCAATCACCCCAGTGGCGGGAAAGATGATCCTTCATTCGTCTCTTCCAGACTACCGTACACGGCGCGAGCCGCACATGCGATCGATTTATGTGATCTCAGTCAATCGAATCACGCTCAGCAAAATCAGTGCCAACCCCACGAAACGAAACGCCACCCGGATCAGCCCGGACTCGCGCATCGGCTCCATCCCCGGCCAGAGAGTATTTCGATCGAACTTGCTGAGTTCATTCGAGACTCTGTTCACGACAATGAGGGCCTTCGAAGGAGCCGCAAACATCCAGGCGCCCGCATAAATCAGCGTGGCGAGCGCAATCAGTAAGAGATAAATCATCTATCGTTTATATCGGCAGTCTTTCAAATGCGCATTACTTCGTCAAAAACGGCCAATGCTTCACCAGATGATAATGATACCTCACCACCAGCAACCATCCAGCCAACGCGAGAATCGCCAGCGCAACCAACAACCACAAGATCACTTTACCCCACGGGAATCTCTTGTTTTCTCGATGCAGCACCAGTAAATAGCCCGCGAACACGCCCACGAAAAACAGCAGGCACATCGGCACCGCGAACAGCATCAGGTTGAAAACATCCGGCGTCGGCGTGATGATCGCCGCGATGATCACGATGGCTAATATGGCGTAGCGCGAATGCTCCATCAGGAATTTCGGAGTCGCCAGCCGTAGCAGCACCAGGAAAAAAATGATCACCGGCATTTCGAACACGGCGGAGATGCCCAGCATCACGTCGACGAACGTATCGAAATAGCTGTCGATCGAGATCATCGGCAGCACGCCCGGTTCGATGCCCAGCAAAAACGTGAGCGCATAGCGAAACGCGATGAAATAAGCGAAACATCCGCCCAGAATGAACAGGCCTGCCGTTGTAAGAATAAATGGCACGGCCCACCGGCGCTCCTTCTTATAAAGGCCCGGCGCAATGAACGCCCAAACCTGATAGATGATCCAGGGCGACCCTAGAAAGATGGCAGCCACCAGCGGCGTCCACATCCAGATGATGGAGAACTTCTCCATCAGATTGATCGCGACGAGATGGGCGCCTGCGATGTGCGTCTTTTGCAGCGCCTCGGCCGCTGGCGCCTGTACAATCTCCCAAAGCTGCGAGGAGAAAACCATGCAGACCAGGAAAACAACGCCAAAACCCGCCAGCGCGCGAATGATCCGCGAACGCAACTCTCCTAGATGATCCAGGAAGGACATGCGCAGCATGCCGTCTTCTTCGTCGTCTCCACCGCCGCCGTCCCCCCCGGAAGGAGGCAGCTTCTTGCCGCCCCCAGGTTGGGAAAAACGCGCGAGCATCTTCTCCATCGGGCTATCGTCGTCGCTCACAGTACCCCTCTTCGCCGAAAAAACAATTGCGCGAAAACCGGGACTGACCACTCTGTCCCAAGGCGCCACGCCCCTCGCGCAGACACTTCACACCCCGCCGCCGGTGGACAGAGCGGTCTGTCCCGGCTTTCGCCCCCTCCACACTCACCCTCTTCGTGCTCATTTCTCGCTATTTTTCGCCCTGTAAGAAGACAAGTTTTCACCCTGTCATCCGTCATGCCTCTCTTAAACGCTACCTAACTATTGTGCTGGGACGTTTCCGGCGCCGGCGTCGTCTCCACGTGATTCACGGCGACATCGATTACCGTGTGATCCGTATGCGGAGCAGCCTCAATCCGAGGAACGGTTCCCTCGATCTGAGCTGTTTCAGTGTGCCGGGCTTCTATAGCCCCATGTGATTCAGCGCTTGGAGCTTCTAAAGCGCCTACTGTGGAAGGATTGGTTGCGGTGGAATCGTACGAATCCGTGCCATAAGAGCCCGAATCGTAATACGGATAGTCGAAATTGGTGTGACTTTGGATCTCGGCCGCGATCGGTTGCATCACGTCCTTAATCGATTCGCTTTCCCGCTCCAGTGACTGCATTTCACGCTCAAACGTCGCTTTAAGATCGCTTGAGGCGCGACGGAATTCGCTAATCGCCTTCGCGATCGTCCGCCCCAGTTCTGGAAGCTTCTTCGGCCCGAACAGAACGAGAGCGACGAGGAAGATGGCGATCATTTCTTGCACGCCAATCGGACCCATCGTGTGCCCTCACTTTCTCTTTCATAATACCAGATGCGGCGCGAACCCGATTTGTGATGTACTTGCATAACAAGATGACCAAGCTGCTATTTTTTCTCACGCTCGGCGCAGGAATCGCCGGCGCTCAGGTCAAAATTGCCGCCGGGGAATCGCGGATCCATGTCGAGATCGACGGCGAGCCCTACGCCGATTTCGTCGTGAAGAGCGATGAAGCCATGAAGCCATATCTTTATCCTCTCCGCGCCGCCTCCGGGACCATCGTCACCAGGCATTGGCCGATGGAAAAAGTCTCCGCGATCGAACCCGTGGATCATCAACATCAGCGAGGCGTCTGGTTCGGTCCCGACGACGTCAATGGCTTCGACTTCTGGAATAACGAATTCAATTACAAAACGCCGATCCGCGGCCTTATCAAGCTGAACAAAATCGGTAACATGACGAGCGGCAAGAAACAGGGCAGCCTTGCGGCGACGTTCGATTGGCTCGATCCGAAGGGGACGAAGATGGTCGAGCAGTCCGAAGTAATCGCGTTCCACGACACGCCCAACCTGCGCATTGTCGATTTCGAAATCGATCTAACCGCCGTAACCCGTGTGAAGTTCGGCGATGGCAAGGATTGCTGCTTCGGCATCCGGATCGCACCCCAGTTGCAGGAAGCCAAGGTAATCAAGACCAAGGGCCAACCCGATGTCACGATTCCCGGCCCTCCAGGCGTGATCGGCAACGCGGATGGAAGGACGACCGAAAAAGAGGTTTGGGGCAAGCCTTCGGATTGGGCCGATTATTCCGGCGAGATCGACGGCGAAAAGCTCGGGATCGCGATTTTCGACAATCCCAAAAACTCGCGCCGCGCCCGCTGGCACGTCCGCGGCTATGGACTGTTCGCCGCGAATCCTTTCGGATTAGCCGCATTCACCGGCGACAAAACTCAGGACGGCAGCGTGACGCTCGAACCGGGCGAGAAGCTCCATTTCAAATACCGCGTGGTGATTCATCCCGGCGGTACGGATATTGCGAAATTGTGGTCGGAGTACGTGAAATAATGGTCGATTAAGGGGTCCTACGATGCGTTTTTTGATGTTTTTTGGAGTTTTAAGCGCGCTTTATGGCGCGAAACCCGGCATGGATACGGCTACGATCTGGGATCTTCGCTCGGTCAGCGACCCCCAAATCACCAAAGACGCGAAAAGCGTCATTTACGTTCTCGGCTGGTCCGACAAAATGGTGGATCAGCGCTATACCAATCTATGGGTTGTTTCAGGGGACGGAAAAGACGATCGCCCTTTAACCACAGGAGCTTACAAGGACTCCGAGCCCCGCTTGTCGCCGGATGGAACCCGGGTGGCGTATCTGTCGAATCGGAGCGGCAAAACGCAGATCCACGTCCGCTGGCTCGATGGCGCTCAAGAAGCCCAAATTACTGATTCGCAACAGGTTCCAAGCAATATCGTATGGTCTCCGGACGGAAAATGGATCGGCTACGAAGCGCGAGTGCCGGCCAAGCCGGACTGGGCTCCCAAGATGCCCGAAAAGCCGCCCGGCGCGAAGTGGGCGGACCCTCCCATCGTGGTGACAAAACTGCGCTGGCGTGAAAACGGTATCGGATTGATTCAACCGGGGTTCTCCCAGATTTTCGCGATCCCTGCGACGGGCGGGACTCCCAAGCAGGTAACGAGCGGCGACTATCAACATGCGCAAACCTTCGCGTGGTCGGCCGACGGCAAGTGGATTTACACCTCGAGCAACCGGATTCCGGACGCCGAATATTCGCTCGAAGGCGGCGATATCTATGCCTATTCTGTTGAAGATGGCACTATCAAACAGCTGACGACGCGGAAGGGTCCAGACGGTGATCCGGTGCCTTCGCCCGGCGGGAAAAAGATCGCGTATCTAGGCCATGACTGGAAGTTTCAAAGCTACACCGTAAACCATCTTTACGTGATGGATGTGGATGGAAAGAATATCAAGAATCTGACGGCGTCGCTCGATCGAGATGTGCGCGCGCCGCACTGGTCGTGGGACGGGAAGACGCTTTATTTTCTTGTAGATGACCATGGCAATACGCAGCTTTATTCAGCCGATCCGGAGTCGGGCGAGGTTAAGGCAATCACCAGCGGGCAGCAGCAGTTGATGGGCGATTTTTCACTTGCGAACAATCTGATGGTCGCGACGGTGCGCGCTACTCCGACGGAGCCGGGCGATATCGTCATGGTTCCGGCATACCGGCAGGGTCCGGCGGTGAAGCTGACGCATGTAAACGATAGCTTGATGTCGCAGTATCAGTTAGGCGCGGTGGAAGAGCTGACGTACGATTCGTTCGACGGGAAAAACATGCAGGGCTGGATCATTAAGCCTCCCTATTTCGACGCGTCGAAAAAATATCCCTTTATTCTCGATATTCATGGTGGGCCGCATGCGATGTATGGCGTCGGGTTCCAGCATGAGCTCCAGATTCAAGCGGCGCGCGGCTACGTGGTATTGTACTTAAATCCCCGTGGCTCAACCGGTTACGGCGAGGAGTTCGGCAACATTATCCATACCAAATATCCGGGCGACGATTTTACGGATCTGATGAAAGGCGTCGATAAAATGGTCGAGAAAGGCTACATCGATCCCAAAAAATTGTGCGTCACCGGAGGCAGCGGCGGAGGATTGCTGACGGCGTGGATCATCGGCCATACGGATCGCTTCGCAGCTGCGGTTTCGCAGTATCCGGTGACCAACTGGATCACGCAGGCAGGCACCGCGGATGGAGGCTATACTCATTCCGCTCTATGGCTTAAAGCTTTCCCCTGGGAGCAGCCACAGCAATTTTTGGAACACTCGCCGATTTACTACGCAAAGAATTTCAAGACGCCGACCATGGTGATTACGGGCGAGGCCGATCTACGCACTCCCATTGCCGAGAGCGAAGAACTGTACTTCGCGTTGAAGGCTCAGAAGATTCCCTCGGTGTTGATACGCGTGCCGGACGAGTTCCACGGCATTCGCGGTCGGAACAGCCATTACATTGAAAAGATAGAGCAAATCATGGCCTGGATGGAGAGGTATACCAAGTAATGGTCCTTTCGGACATCGATATCAAGCGATACATTTCAGAGGGAAAAATCAAGATTACGCCGCCGCTGCCCCCGGAGCAGTTCGGAAGCTGCTCGGTCGATTTTCGATTAGGCCACGAATTCAGCGTATTCGAGCATAGCAAGCACGCGCTGATCGATATCCGCGAAAAAGCCGCGATTCAAGGGCTGATGCGGACGATTACGGTGGTGCCGGGTGAGGCGTTTATCCTTCAGCCGCACGAGTTTGCGTTAGCAATCACCGAAGAAGTGCTGGAGCTGGACGACGACGTTCTGGGCAGGCTCGAAGGCCGGTCGAGTTTGGGGAGGATCGGCATTATCGTGCATGGCACGGCGGGCCTGTTCGACCCGGGTTGGACGGGGAAAGCTACGCTCGAATTGAGCAACCTTGGGCGGATGCCGGTGGCTCTGTACCCGGGGATGCGAATCTGCTCCTTCACGTTTGAGCAGCTTTCAACGCGGGTCGCGGTGTCGTACCGGAACAAAGTGGGGAACAAATACTCGGGTCAGGATCGTCCCGTGGCGAGTAAGCTAGCTAGCGAATAGGGGGAGTGATGGAGGAACTAACCCAAAAGGAAATGGATCGCCAGGATATCGAGGACGCTCGCGAGGCGCTGGCAGAGGGTGGAGAGAATATCTCGTTGCGCGACTTTATGCGCGAACTCGGCGACGAATTTCCGCCCGGTGACCAGCCGAGGGGGGTCGGCCTAGGTTCCCGACAGTATTCCAGCCTCTTTTAGACCCAGGAGGAGTTGCTCGTCGGTAGTCTCCGGTGGCGATACAGCTGTGTTGTATGCGAGCGTCATTAGCTTTGGCGCAGCTTCGTGATCTGTAGCGTGAATCATGTAGTACATGACTCGTTGGCCGCGCGCCCGCTCATAGATGGGGAAAGGGGTAACGTGCGCGTAACCAAGTTCTTGTCTAAAGCGGTCGCAGACCCGCTCGCACCGCTTGGCTTGCGTTGACCGCAAGAACCCGTCATAGTCGTCGCGTCCCCACCATTCGCGAACTCGTTCCATGTTTTTCATGCGGCTGACAGCGCGCGGAAGCCATGAATTCGGGAGAAAATAGAAAAGCTCAATCTTGTTGCCGCTCGTTTTATAAGACGCGAGGGTCTGAAGGGTCTTCCAATGGCACTCAAACGTCCGCTGGTCCAACAGACAGAAGGTCGCTTCGCGATCACTAATTGGGCGTTTTGCCAAGAGTTCAGGGATCAGGACGTTGCAATCACCCTGTCGAACGTCGATCTTCAACCTCCGCTTCGCACTAGGCGATGAATGTTCGTCCTTGAGGGCTTCGAGCAGCGGTATCTTACTCTTGTCCAGCTCCATGAGGTAATAGTGTCGGAGGTAAAAGGCTTTCGGTTGCCCCTCAAGGACAAGCTTCGCTGCCCATGCGTCCAATTTAGTAATGCGTTGCGGCCCCGCGAAGGCATCGATGTATGCGCCGTGTTTGGTGACAAGGACGAAGTAATAGAGATAGCGTTGGATGAACTTGGCTTTGTTTTCTGTCCAGATGGGGCGCTTGAGGTGCTTGAGCTTGATTTTCTTTTCCTTTGGCTGTTCAGTCGGCGTGTATAACCAATTTTCGAAATTATCGGGGAGAGTCACGCTGTACTGCCAGTTGCCTCCTGTTGCTTGTGGTTAATATGAACGAGTGGCGACCCATCCCACCGGTTTGGCAATTTTGCAAGCGACTCAGCCAACGCTAGGCGTTGCGCCCGGGATGGTGCGGTGGCTGTATGGCGGGACGGCATTTCGTCGTAACTGCGCTCATTGAGTAAGCGACCGTACTTCCCCTTCTGAACTCCGCCCCATTGCTTAAAAAAGAACGAAACCCCCGCTGCCTCACATTGTTTTCGTATTGACTCTACCCACGCGCTTTGCATTGGCCTCGCGCCGGGTCCGCTCTCCCCGCCAACGATGACCCAGTGAATTCCGGAGAGGTCAAACGTGCCCAGATCCTCAAGTAGCGGCTCTACCGACAAGAAGCGAACGCCAGCCGGAGCAGCACGCAGCTGATCGATGCGGGGTAGGCCATACTTCCGATCTTCGACGCTGACACCCCACCATATATGTCTTGCGACCGCCGCATCTTGTAGCTTTGTTGACAACAGCCCGCGCATGCGCCCAGCTCGTTTGGTGAGGACCTGGTACGTGTGCCAGTTCGCGCGCAACATAACCGACGCGACCGCTTCAGCATAATCGTCCGGCACCGCGTCTTGGAATAGATCGCTCATGCTGTTTACAAAAACGGTCTTCGCAGATGGCCAGCGAAGGGGCTCCAGCAGTTTGTTGGGAACGAGACGTGGATCGAAGCCGTGCTCATAGGAGTGGTTTTGCACTCCTCGGAAGCGCTCAGCGAAGGTTTCGGCGTAGCAGTGCTTGCACCCAGGGCTGATTTTGAGGCATCCACGGACCGGGTTCCAGGTCGCTTCAGTCCATTCGATCTTAGAGTGCTCGCTCATTCCGGTTTGCAGAAAGTCTACTACATTTCTACGCCCGTATGTTTGAATTCGATGGCACCAAGTCCGATCCTGCATAAAACCGAAAATTGGACGGTTCCTATCGGGCTAATTCCACCTGGGATTTCAGGCGGAACGTGAAGACCATTTCCGCTGGGATCACTACTTGTTTCTTACCGGTGATGATTGCGCCGACCAGGCCTGCGCTGGCGCCGGCTCCGGCTCCGATACCGGCTCCGGCTGGTCCGCCGGCGAGGGCTCCGATGCCTGCACCGGCACCCGCTCCTCCGCCAATGAACATGATGTCGCGCTTCTTATGGGCGGCGCTTACCTTAGCGTCGAGTGCGGTTGATAGGGGAACGATCTGGCCGTTATATTCGATGGAATCGACGCGGAGGGCGATTTCGCCGCGGCCCTTGAAACGGCCTGACGGCTTACACATGACCACCGTCCCCTGCATAGGCGCGCCTAGCGGGATGACTTCCTGGCCACCGATCACCAAAGGCGCGGCCAGCGAGGCGCGGAAGCGCTCGCCTGCACGGCTGCCACGGGTCGAGAGTTTTTGATCGATGCGTACTTCGATCAGGGTATCGGCGGGGACCTCGATTGGCGGCGCGACAGCAGTGGCGGGCTGTACCGTGGTCGCCGCTTGATCCTGCCGCTTACAAGCAACGGATACGGCCAGAAGCAGGGTTGCAAGTATCACAAGATTACTTTTGCCTGTCATGCGCTATAGATACAAACAGGGCGTGACTTGTTTCGAGGTTAGAGATAGCTGAGCCACCAGTCGTGGCGGCGCTGTTTTAGTCTTGCGAACCACAGACACATGGGATAGAGCATCGAGACGACTCCGATCCATATCAGATACACGACCCAGAGATCGTAACCGTAGCCTTCCGGATGCACCCCCGCGATTGGATTCACATGCCATCCGGCTTTGCCGTATCGGAGCAAGGCCAACGCGACGGTCAGCAGGTGAATCACGCACAAGTGGGCCAGAAAGTAGAACAAAGGCACTCGACCGAAGATTAGCAAGGGGTTGGTGGGAGCGAAGCCGATTCTATCGAACAACGCCAGCAGCAGGAGCGCTGGGCCAAGAGTCATCAGGAGGAAGTCCAGCGACGGCGGGTATTTGTTGCATCTCAGAAATGACAGGATTCCGCCGGACCATGGCGTAGGGTCGCCGTAAATATTGACGGTTCGGACGATCAGGAATGCGATCGTGAGGCCGAGGCCGATGGGGGCTATCCATCGCTTGTGGCGCGTGAAAACATCGCCGAAGCAGAAGCCCGCGGACATGACTGCGAACCAGGGGATCAGCGTGTAGGAGATCACAATTGTCGCGCCATGCACCTGGAAGACTCCGAGGTTGTGCAGACCTGGCAGATTGATGGGATCTAAGAGATTGTGCAGGGCGATTACGGCAATGCTCACGGCCGCAAGAACGCGAATGGGGAGATGGATCAGCAGTGCGAGCGCGATCATCGCGCAGCCCAGTCCCCAAAGCACATTGATGAGAAGCGTGCCAGCGCCGAGGGTCATCGCGAAGCGGACGACGGTGACGTCCAGCACCATCAGCCAGAGGCCGCGCTTGAGCAGGAATTCCGAGAGTTGGCGTTTGGTGCGGCCGCGCGATAGCCAGAAGAACGCTCCCATGCCCGCGGTGAACATGAAGACGGGGGCGCAGAAATGGGTGATCCAGCGGGTGAAAAAAATGGCTGGAGTGGTCTGCGTGAGGTCGTCGGGCTGGAACTTCATGGCCGCGGCGTGGAAGAAATCGCGGACATGATCGAGGGCCATGACGATCATGATCAGGCCGCGCAGGGCGTCGACGGATTGGATGCGGTGGGAGCCGTTCACGGGACGTGCTTCTATGATAAGAAGAAAAGCCGCCCTGAAAGGCGGCTGCCGCCAATATTGGCCGCTCCACAGCGCGCAAAAAAATCAGGTATTTGTCGGAATTCCGCGGCCGGGCGTCGGCACCAGTGCCGACGCGGCACGCAAGAGTGCGTGCGCCACATAGTGAGACCGATTAGCGGCCGGAGGAGCCGAAGCCGCCGGAGCCTCGTTCGGATTCGCCGAGGTCGCCTTCTTCCCAATCGATGGCTTCATACCTGGCGACTACCAATTGGGCGATGCGGTCGCCTTTTTCGATTTTGTAATCGGCGCGGCCGAGGTTGAACATGATGACGCGGATTTCGCCGCGGTAGCCGGGATCGATGGTGCCGAAGTTTACCGTGAGCGAATGTTTGAGCGCCATGCCGCTGCGGGGGCGGACTTGGGCTTCATAGCCGGGAGGCAGTTCAATGGCGATGCCGGTGGGGACGCCTTGCGCGATGCCGGGCGCGAGAACGACGGATTCGAGGGCGCGGAGATCGAGGCCCGCGTCTTCCTCCGGCCCATGGGCGTAAACGGGGAGGGCGGCATCGGGGTGAAGTCTCTTGAGACGGATTTTCATTGGAATCGCTATCATAGCGGTTTGACCTTGAAAACTCCACGCGTGCTGGCGGTTGCGCCGATGCCTCCCGAGAAAAGCGCTTACGCTCTGGCGCGGTATAGCCGGTCTCCGGACTCGATCCAGAAGTCGATGGAGTGGGTGCGGACGCACGATTCGGCGAAATTTCTGGAGAGTTTTTATTTTCAGTACGGGCATGCTTCGATCGCCGACCTGGGGCACGTGGTGTTGTGCTTCGAAGGCGTTTCGGAGCTGGCGGCAACGGAGATTGAGGACGAGCAGTTGTGGGACGGGCAGGCGCGGTCTTCCAGATATCAGGATTTTTCGAAGGCGGGATTCGTGACGCCTCCAGGGTTTTCAGAGAGCGAGGCGGAGAGTTACAGCGCGGCGGCGGAACGGCTTCTGGCGGCGTATCACGAGATCCATGCGCGGGCGAAGGAGCATCTGTCGGGCAAATTAACGCGTCCAGACGACATGAAGGCCGACGCCTACGATCGCAATATTACGGCGCGGGCGTTCGATGTGGCGCGGTACGTATTGTTTTTCGGAATCCCGACGGGCGTGGGGCAGGTGACCAGCATCCGCACGCTGGAGCGCCAGATTCGACGGTTGAAGGCGTCGGAATACGCGGAGGTTCGCGAGCTGGCGGATGAGATTGCGGGGGCTTGTTCTGCGCCGCCGGCGTGCCCTTGGGATGCGGCGTCCGCGATGGAGCCGGTTGCCCCGACGCTGGCGCGGCATGTCGATGCGGACTTGCATGCGGCGCAGTCGCGGGCGGATTTGAAAATTTGGGCAAAACAAAATCTACCGGCATGGATGGGGACGGAGCGGCTCGAATCTATCGATCTGATCCGGTCGACCGACACGCATGCGGAGATCGCGGCGACGCTGCTTTATCCGGTGACGGATTGGCCGTTTCGGGAGTTGTATGAGTTGACGCGGTCCTGGTCGGCGGCGCGTCGCAACGAAGTTATTGACGTCGCGCTGCGGTCGCGGACAAGTCGCGATGAGCTGCTGCGAGGGTTTCGCGGAGGGTTGTACGCGTTCGACATCGTGATGGATATTGGCGCGTACAGGGACATGCACAGGCACAGGCGATGCCAGCAGTACCGGCAGGATTACTCGGGTGAACTGGGGTACGATACGCCGGAGGCGATGGTCGAGAGCGGAGCGGGGTCGCTGTATGGCTCGGTGATGAAGGAGACGTTGGCGGCGATGAAAGGGCTGCCGGCGCCGGCGTCCCATTATTTGTTGCCGTTCGGGGCGCGGTCGCGATTCCTGTTCAAGATGGATTTCGCGGAGGCGGAATATATCGCGCGGCTACGGAGCGGGGTGAAGGGGCACTTCAGTTATCGCAAAGTGGCGTGGGATATGAAGTGTGCGATGGAGCGGATGGAACCGGAGCTGGGACGGTTGATGGAGGCGACGCCACCATGGGTGGAGGATCCGCTGAAGAGATGAGGGTCGAAGAGCCGCCTGAGGGCGGCTGCGGGCTCAAAGCCCGGCCCCACATGTCAGGAATTCGACGGGGGACCGGCCAGGGCGTGGGACTCGGCGGCGACTTGGCGCAGCAGGGCTTCGGCCGATTCGAGCGAGATTGGTCCGGGGGGTACGGATACGATGGGTTTCGCGATGGGGCTTGCGGCGTTGCGGCGAATGTCCGCTAGGATGGTCTTGATCTCTCCCAGCTCGGTGGCGATCTGGAATATTTTCCAAACGGCCGCGATCATGATGGCGTAAAAGAAAATCGACATTACGCTGGAAAGAATGAATTGCGTCGCACCCACGATAGAATTGCTCCTCAGTAATCCATCGGCGGGGGGCGGGAAAACTTTAAGCCTATGACCTCACAGCCCGAAAACGGAATCATTCATCTCAGCAGCGCCTACTCCGTGCGGGAAACGATTACCCGCTTGGAGGCGCTGGTTCTCGCTCGCGGGATGTCGATCCAGGCGCGTATCGACCACAGCGACGATGCCGCTAAAGTTGGATTAAAGATGCAGCCGGCGGAATTACTCATCTTCGGAAATCCCAAAGCGGGCACTCCCCTGATGATCGCTGCTCCCACCGTGGCGCTTGATCTGCCACTCAAGGCGCTGGTATGGGAAGACGCCGGCGGAAAGGTCCGGCTCTCGTTCAACAGTCCCGAGTATCTGAGACAGAGGCACAATGTGCCCGGCGATTTGATCCAAAATATCACCGGCGCGCGGAAGATTTTCGAAGAGGCGGTGGGCGCTGGATCGTGACTTAATTTTCCGTCGGTGATTTTTCGAGACGATCGATCACGATGGTGGCGAGCGGGGCCTTGCGAGCGTCCAGCTTTAGTCCCATTTGTTGGATCGACAAGAAGATCGACGAGCCGGATGGATCGGATGCGTCGGTGAGACCTTTACCGCCCTCCGCCGATCCCATCATGGCGCCCATCCCCGCGGCCTTCGCGACGTTCTTCAGATCGTCCATCGACAGGTCGAGCGCTACCTGGTAGTCGCCGGTCAACTCCGTCATGTCCACGACAGGGCGGTCCAGAAAAGGCGTCAGCATTTCGGTCAGCTTCGCCATGCTCATCTTGGCGGCTTCCATATGCATCTTCCCGTCCGCCATCGACATCTTCATCTGGCCCATGGGACCGCCCTTCATGGTCATGCCTTTTCCGTTCTCCATGCTGCCGCTGATGCGAACCTGGCTGGAGCCTTGACCGATGACGGTTTCGCCCTTCTTAGGTTCCGGAGCGGCGTCGGCGGCGTCGGGGTCTTTGGGCGCGACGGGGGGATCGGGCTCGGCGGGCTTCAATTTAGGTCCGCCTTTGCCGACAATCAGGGCGTAGACCGAGTGCTCCTTCGTATCGCGATGGATGACGAGCTTGAACCGTTCGGCCAGCAACGCCTGGAGCATTTGCGGTACCTGTTTCTCAGTCGCGCCCTCCGGCAGGGTGGCTTGAATGTTGAAGCGGGTCGCGGTCATCACGCTGCCGAGCCACTCCGGCCCGGTTATCTGGTAATCCTTGACTTCGTAGGCGGTGCGAATGAGATCCCGGAGGGAAAAGCTGCCGATGTCGACCATGGCGCCGTCGACTTTCATACCGATGCGAAGCTTGCCCGATTGAATGGCGACGGGGTCCAGCGGTCCCGCCGGTTTAATGGATGCGACTTCGAAGGCGAGTGGAGGCGTCGCGGGAGTCTGAGCGAAGGCGGCGGTTACCGCGAAGAACAGCGCGAAATGAATCCGCATGATACCAGCCTAACTCTTTTCAAAATTCAGCGACGCGGAGTTGATGCAGAAGCGCAGGCCTGTCGGGTTGGGGCCATCGGGAAAGACGTGGCCTAAATGCGCTCCGCATTGGGCGCACTGGACTTCGGTGCGGCGCATGCCGTGAGTGGTATCGTCAATCGTCTTGAGATTTTTTTCGTCGACGGGGGCGTAAAAGCTGGGCCATCCGCTGCCCGATTCGAATTTCGTTCCGGAGCTAAAGAGTTTCGCGTTACAGCAGATGCAGTGATAGGCGCCGTCCTCGTGGAGGTTCCAATATTTGCCGCTAAACGCGGGCTCCGTGCCGCACTGGCGCGCGACTTGATACTGCTCGGGCGTGAGCTGTTTTTTCCAGTCCTCGTCAGTCTTGATCACATCAGGCTTCATGTCTTCAGATTACAATGGAATTTGGCGCACTCGGATCCGATCAAATTGTTTAGGAAATGGTTCGAGGCGGCGGTGCATGCGGAGCTGAAGGAGCCGAACGCGATGACGCTCGCGACGGCGGATGCGACTGGGAAACCTTCGGCTCGAATGGTGCTGCTCAAGAGTTTCGACGAGCGGGGTTTTGTGTTTTACACCAACTACCGCAGCCGAAAGGGCCGTGAGTTGGAGCGGAATCCACACGCGGCGCTGGTGTTGTTCTGGCAACCGCTGGAACGGCAGATCCGCATTACAGGTACGGTGACGAAGGTGAGCGCGGAGGAATCCGACGCTTATTTTCACAGCCGGGCTTTGAACAGCCGCTTCAGCGCGTCCATTTCCAAACAAAGTACGGTGATTGCGTCGCGCGATGTGCTCCTCCGGAAATTAAAGAAGGTTGAGGAAAAGTATCCAAACGGGGATCCGCCGCGTCCTATAGATTGGGGAGGTTTTCGTGTCCATCCAAATGAGATCGAGTTCTGGCAGGGTGCGAAGTTTCGCCTCCACGATCGCGTGCGTTATCGCCGGCGGCGCGATGGTAGTTGGAGCGTGGATCGTCTGTCTCCCTAAAGCGCAGGCGGCGAGTGCCGAGATCAACCGTTTACTGAAAGGGGTTGAGGAACGCTATAACCACGCACAGACGCTGGAGGTCGCCTTCGCTGAAACCTATACCGACAGGAAGCGCAAGCATACCGAGAAGGGCGAGCTTTATTTGCGCAAACCGGGACGCATGCGATGGGAATATTCCATGCCGGCGGGCAAGCTGTTCGGCTCCGACGGAAAGTTCGCCTATTCGTACTTCCCGGATGAAAATCGCTTCGACAAGATGAGCCTGAAAGGGAGCGAGGATATGCGGGCGCCGCTGGCGTTTCTGCTGGGGAAGCTGCAATTCGAGAACGATTTTCGCGAGTTTCGCGCGCAGGCGGATGGTCCGAGCACGTTCATTACGGCCGTTCCGAAGTCGGACAAGCTTCCGTATACCGAGGCCACGTTTCTGATCGATCCGAATTTCACGATCCGGTGGCTGAACGTGAAGGGACAGGACGGGTCCCAACTGGAGTGGGCGTTTTCAGCGGAGAAACTGAATCCAACGATCGCGGACACGATGTTCAAGTTCAAGCCGCCGCTGGGTGTGATCTACTCCGACTTGTCGCAGAATCCGTAAGACCGGCGCGTGGTACAAAAACAAATATGGCATTCGTGAAGGTGGGATCCCTTGCGGCGCTGCCGCCGGGGTCGGTGATGGAAGCCGAGGTGGGCGAGGGTACGTACGCGATCTGCAATGTGGGCGGCGAACTGAGCGCGCTCGAGGGGATTTGTCCGCACGCGGGCGGTCCGCTGGGGCAAGGCAATGTCGACGGCGACAGGTTGATTTGCCCATGGCATGAGTGGGCTTACTTTTGCCGGAGTGGCGTGAACGATTACGACGAGAATGTGAAACTGGCGACGTTTGCAGTCAAGGTGGAGGGGGACGATATTCTCATTGATGTCCCCTAATTAAATTGCCTGAGTTGCCTGAGGTCGAGACGGTTGTGCGGACGGTTGCTCCCTATTTAATAGGGCGGCGGATTGTGTCGGCGCGATTTACTTCGCGGTTTGTCACACCCGGGAATCGGGCGAAACTGGCCCGTCAAGTTGCCGGGCGGCGTATTGAAACCGTGACACGGCGCGGCAAGTTTATCGTGATCGGCCTCGATTCGGGCGGGATCGCCGTGCATCTCGGCATGACGGGGAAATTACTGGTCGCGGGCGTCGAGACGGAGCATACCCACGGAGTCTTTACACTCGACGATGGAGTGCTGCTGTACGTCGATCCGCGGCAGTTTGGGCGGATTGAGTGGGGCCATACGCGTGTCGCGAAGTTGGGACCGGAGCCCCTGGAAGTCGGATTGGCCGAGTTTTCGAAACGCCTGCGCGGACGCAAGACTCGCGTGAAGCCGCTGCTGCTGAACCAGGCGTTCATCGCCGGGCTCGGCAATATTTATGTCGATGAGATGCTGTTCACCGCGGGGATTCATCCGCTTACGCACGCTTCGCGACTGAGTGCCGTGCGTGCCGCGAAACTGCATCGGGCGATGGTCGAGACGCTGACGCTGGCAATCGAGCATCGCGGGTCATCCATTTCCGATTATGTGGATGCGGACGGGAATCGCGGCAATTTCCAGATGCTGCACCGCGTGTATGGGCGCGAGGGCGAGCCGTGCGCGACCTGCGGCAGGCCGATTAAGAAGGCCGTCGTAGCGACCCGTGGGACACATTACTGTCCGGTTTGTCAGAAGCGTTAGCCGCATCGGCACGGACGATTTCGTCGGCCACTTCCGCGACCGCCTTCATCGCTTTCACATCGTGAACGCGGACCATGTGCGCGCCGTTCAGGATGGCGGCAGCGACCGCGGCGGCGGTGGCGAATTCGGTTAAGTCGGTCGATTCCCTGGCTAAAAAATGTTTGCGCGACGGTCCGACGAGGATCGGCAGCTCCAGACGGCTTAGTTCGCCGAGCTGCGCCAGAATCTCCGCGTTCTGCTCGCGGCGCTTGCCGAAGCCAAGGCCGGGGTCGGCGACGATGCGTTTTCGATCCACGCCAGAAAGGGCTGCCCGATGCGCGGCGGCGTCGAGATCGGATCGAACGGTGCGGATGAGATCCTTGAGCGGCGGCAGCTTGGCCCAGGTTTCGGGCGTGCCGCGCATGTGATTCAGGATCAGGCCGGCGTTGGCGTGGGAAACTTTGCGGGCAAGGTCGGCATCGAAAGTGAGGGCGCTGGGGTCGTTGATAATCTCGACTCCGAACTCGAAGGCTTTTTCCGCGACGGCGGCTTTGTAGGTATCGACCGAGAGGGGGATCGACAATTTGCCCTTCAGGCGCTTTAGGACTGGAACCAGGCGGCGAAGCTCTTCGGCTTCCGAGATGCGGACGGAGCCGGGGCGGGTGGATTCGGCGCCAATATCGATGACGTCGGCCCCGAGCTCTTCAAGCTCGATCGCTCGGGCGAAGGCGCGGTCGGGGTCCTGATAAGTTCCCGCGTCGGAGAAGGAATCAGGGGTGACGTTGAGGACGCCAAGAATCAGTGTGCGGTCACCCAGTTGAAGAGTGCGGTCGCGGAGTTTCCATTCGAATCGCTTGCGGGTCACTGATTTCTAGAGTAGCAGCCGCGGTTCCCAAGATCGTTCCCGAGAATCCCCTCCCTGACGGTCAGGGTTCGGTGAGGAGAGCCGGCATTTTGACACTGAACCCCGACCGTCAGGGAGGGGATTCCACGCAGGTGGAGTGTTGAAAACGCCACAAAGAGGAGCCGCCTGAAAAAGGCGCCTACAGCCAGGAATGGCCGCCCTACAAGAATTAGCGCGCAGGTTTTTGGGAGGGTGCGGCAGGCAGTGAGAGAATAGGGGTTAATGGTCGAAACAATTGAATGGACGGATGCGGGCGTGGTGATGATCGATCAGAAACGCCTGCCTAGGGAACAGGTGTTTGTCACGTGCCGCACTTATGTGGAGGTGGCGGTGGCGATCCGCTCGATGGTGATTCGCGGGGCTCCGGCGATTGGCGTGGCGGCGGCGATGGGCGTGGCGCTGGGGGTGCAGGAAGACGCGGACTTCGATCGGGTGTGCGACACGCTGGCGAGCACACGTCCGACGGCGGTGAATTTATTTTGGGCGATCGAAAGAATGCGGGTGCTGCGGGCATCGCTCGAGGGAGTCGCGCGTCCAGAATTGGTGCGGCGCATGATCGAAGAGGCGAAAAATATCCGGCTGGACGACATCGCGATCTGCAGGGCGATGGGGAAACACGGAGCTCCGCTGGTGCCTGACGGTAAGACGGTGCTGACGCACTGCAACGCCGGAGCGCTGGCAACGGCTGGATACGGGACCGCGCTGGGAGTGATTCGCGCGGCGGCGGAGGCGGGGAAAAATATCGACGTGTTCGCCGATGAGACGCGGCCGTTTCTGCAAGGCGCCCGGTTGACGGCGTGGGAACTGCAACAGGACGGGATCCCGACGACGCTGATCACCGATAATATGGCGGGCCATTTTTTGCACTCAGGCAGGATCGGCTGCGTGGTGGTGGGCGCCGACCGCATCGCGGCAAATGGCGACGTGGCGAACAAGATCGGCACGTATTCACTGGCAGTGCTGGCGAAGGAAAACAATGTTCCGTTCTATGTGGCGGCGCCGGTGTCGACGTTCGATTTGACGCTTGAATCTGGCGATTCGATTCCGATCGAGCAGAGGGCGGCCGAAGAAGTGACGCATGTGTTCGGAGTGCCGGTGGCGCCGGAGAATATCGCGGTGGAGAATCCGGCGTTCGATGTGACGCCGTCGCGGTATGTAACGGCCATCATTTCCGAGCGAGGGGTGGCGCGGGCTCCGTACGAAGCGTCGCTGCGGCGGCTGGCGGAGATGAAATGACAATTCTCAGGCTACTGCTGTGCGCGTCGCTCCTGAGCGCGGCGACGCCTGAATATGGGTACAAAGTCGTCCACGTGTATCCACACGATCGGACGTCGTTTACCGAGGGGTTGGAATATCACGGTGGGTTCCTCTATGAAAGCACCGGCGAGGAAGGGCACTCGGTGCTGCGAAAGATGAAGGTCGAAACCGGCGAAGTGGTGCAGGAAATCAAGATCGCTCCCCATCTGTTCGGCGAAGGTTTTACGATCCTGAATCAGCAGATCGTGCAGCTCACCTATAAGACGCAGCTCGGATTCGTGTATGACCTGGCAACGATGCGCGAGAAGCGGACCTTCATCTACACGGGCGAGGGTTGGAGCCTGACCAACGACGGCAAGCAGATTTATATGGACGATGGCTCGGCGGAGATTCGAGTGTGGGATGCGGCTACGCTGCACGAAAAAACGAGGTTCACGGTGCATGACGACAACGGGCCGATCGAGAGAGTGAATGAACTGGAATGGGTGGCGGGCGAGATTTACGCGAATGTATGGCAGACGGACCAGATGCTGCGCATTTCGCCGGTCAACGGACGGGTGCTGGGGCGTGTGAATTTATCGGGTTTGCTGAACAGTGCGGAGCGCAGCGCGCGGGTGGACGTGCTGAACGGCATCGCCTACGATGCGGTCGGCAAGAGACTTTTTGTCACCGGGAAATGGTGGCCTAAGTTATTTGAGATTCAACTTGTGCCAGAAACAATTGCTCCGAAGAAGGCGAAATGATAAGTTGGGCAGATGCTTAAGTTTTCAGCGGCGCTGCTAGGCGCTGCACTATTGATGGGCCAGCCTTTGGCGACTCAAGGCCTCTCCGGACGAAGGGCGCCCAGTTTCGCGCTCCCCGATTCGAAACTTCAGTCCCATGACATTTTGGATTCGCGCGGGCATTGGCTGCTGCTCGATTTCATGAAGACCGATTGTCCCCATTGCAAGGAGTTGTCGAAAAAGCTGGAGGGCGTAAAAGCGCGCTACGGCGCGAAGGTGCAGGTCCTGTCGATTGTGATCACTCCTCCTGAAACGCAGGCAACGATCGCACAATACGCCGCCGAACTCAAAATCTCCTCCGCGTTTCTGTTCGATCAGGGGCAGGTAGCGATCAGCTATTTCCGCGCGACGCCGGCGAATCCTACCTTCGACACGCCGCATCTGTTCGCGATCGATCCGAACGGAATGATCGTGCGCGATTGGGGCATGGCTGGAGTGGAGGCGCCGGGATTCATGGCCGAGCTCGATCAGGTGTTGAATAAGAAGTAGAGGTGTTTTTATGCGGTGCCTGTTGTTCGCGTTCGCCGGGCTGCTGTCGGCCAGCACGCCGAGCGTCGAAGAGCTGCATCGCGCGGCGCGCGCGGGCAATCTGAAACAAGTGGAATCGTTGATTGAAAGCGGCACGCCTGTCAACGGACGCGATTCGCTGGGCGGGACTGCTCTGCACGATGCGGCTTGGGCCGGCGAAGTGGAGATCGTCGAGTATCTGATTCGGGCGGGCGCCGACGTGAATGCGCGCCATTCCGAAGGGCAATCGACGCCGCTCGATTACGCGGTCCTGATGAATCGCTTCGAAGTGGTTGAGGTTTTGCTAGCGCATGGAGCCGAAGTCAACCACGCGAGAGGGCCGACCGCTCTGCATCTGGCGGCGAGGCGAGGGGAGGGACGAATCGCCCAGTTGCTGATCGCGCATGGAGCGAACGTAAACGCTCGCGACGAAGGCGGGTCCACGCCGATCGAGGAAGCGGCGTGGCGCGGGGAAACCGCGATGGTGGGGCTGCTGATCGCCGGGGGCGGCGATGCGAAGAGCGCGAATCCGCAAAACGGCGTCACGCCGCTGCATGCCGCTGCCGTGAAGGGTCACACGGATACTGCCAGGGTCCTGCTGGCGGCCGGCGCGAGGATCGACGCGCACGATAAGGACGGCGCGACACCGCTCGACGATGCGTTGCATTACCGCCAGGTATCCCTGGTGGATCTGCTGATCGAGAAGGGCGCGAAACTGGAAATGCCGCGGGCGCTGCACGACGCCGTGATGCGCGGTCAGACCGATTTGGTTGCTCTGCTGCTGGACCGGATGGGACCCCTGGGGTCGAGCACCTTGTTACATGACGCCGCGCTCAAAGGGCACGTGGAGATCTTGGAATTGTTGATCGCCCACAAGGCCGATGTAAATGCCCGCAATCAGGAGGGCGCGACCGCCCTGCACGACGCGGCGCTGGCCGGCAACGCAAAAGTCGCGGAGGCTTTGTTGAACCACGGAGCGGAGATCGACGCCAAAGATCGCGAAACGGAGGCGACGCCGTTGCAGCGAGCCGCGTCTTGGGGAAGGCGCGAGGTGGTCGAATTGCTTCTGGCCCGGGGAGCCAACCCGGCCTTGAAGGACAAGAATGGTAAGACCGCGCGCGATCTAGCGGTTGCCAACGGCCAGAACGACCTGGTGATAGTACTAATGAGAACCCCTTAGTCTGCCGATGAAACCGATGTGCAGACGGAGCAGCTTTCACCGGAATTGGCCGATGCGGCGGACGTATTAAGCGACCAGTTACGGGTCCATCTTCATCGTCTGGCGGTGCTGCTGGAGCCCTATACCGACAAAATCGATCGCAAGTTTCTGAATCGGCTGCGAAAGCTGGAATTCGAGCCCAGGCAGCGCACTGCGCTGGCGGCGATCACCCCGGGTGCGGCGGCGCGGATTCTCTCCCTGGGCCAGCCGCCGCTTAAATTCATCGAACAGGTGGAGTATAACGGGCGAAGGCTCGCCAAGCTGAATCTCCCGCCAAGCGCGATCCTCGAAGCTCTTGAGGAGTATGACCAGATCCTTTCTCCGGTCCTCGAAACTCTCAATCCGGATGAAAACTCTAATTTCCAATGGGTCCGGGAGCAGCTCCATTTTTGCGTGATTCTCACGCTGAACAACGCCTATTATCAGGTGCGGGAAGCGGAGACACAGGCATTTTACGAACTGTTTCGCGTGGAGTTGGAGTCGCGCAATCTGGACGAGCTGCTGCGGCGATTTCTGGATTCGCTGGTGCATGTGTGCCGCGCCGATGCGGGCCGCCTGTACATGCTGAACGACGAATCCACGGCCTGGGTTCTGAAAGCGGGCACTCCCAAGGCCGCCGGGCTTTCGGTGCCGAACCAGCCGGGACTGATCAAGAAGCTTTCGAAGGCAAGGCATCTGACGGGAGAGGGGTTGAACTCCAGCGTGCTGTTGGATTGCGCCTGGCATACGCGTTTTACATCCTGCTGGTCCATCCCCCTGGCGACAGACGGGCGCACGGCCGGCGTGATGCAGTTCGGGTTCTCGAAGTTCTACGAGTGGCTGCCACGCGAACAGGAACTGCTGGCGGCCGCGGCCGAGCGATGCCTGATGGCAGCGGAGAAGGCTCGCCTGATGGAGGATCTGGCGCAGAGGGAGGAACAGGTGCGCCGCCTCGCCGAACACATGCTGCACGTGGAGGAGATGGAGCGCCGCCGCATTTCGCGGGAGCTTCACGACGAAGCCGGGCAGAGTCTGCTGTGTATCCGCTTGCAGATCGAATTGATCGAGCAGTCGCTGCCGGAAAGCGAACACGAATTGCAGGGGAAGCTGAAGGAAGCACGCGATTTAACCGAGCGTACGATTCTCGAAATGCGCCGCTTGATCGCCGCATTGAGTCCGGCGGTGCTAGAACAATTGGGGTTAGGTGCCGCACTGCGGCAACTGGTCAACCGGTTCCAGCGGCTGCAAACATGCCGCGTCAAGCTGCAACTGTCGAAAATGGGCATGCTGCCGCAACAACTGGAGATCATTTCCTATCGATTAGTACAGGAATGTTTCAACAACATCGGCAAACACTCTTCGGCCACCAATGTAAACATTTCTCTGGCATCCGCCGATGGAAGGCTAAGGTTGGTTGTTGAAGATAACGGCGTCGGCTTCAACGTGCAGGAGGCATTGGCCAAACGGGAATCGTTCGGCCTGTCCGGCATGCGGGAACGAGTAGCACTATTGGGCGGGGAGTTCTACGTGGAAAGCCGGATGGAAGGCGCAAAAAAGGGTACAAAGATTTCCATAGAACTGCCGATAGCAAAACAGAGGCAAATCGCCTTAGGGTGAGTCCCTCAGAGAGAAGTCAGGCAAAACCATTATGGCGAAGATTCGAATCATGCTCGCGGACGACCACACGCTGTTCCGTCAAGGAATCCGAACCCTCATTTCGGCCGAGACCGACATGGAAGTTGTAGGGGAAGCGTCCAATGGCGGCGACGCCGTCGACAAGGCCAACGAAGCGCGTCCGGACGTGGTGCTGATGGACATTGGCATGCCCGGATTGAGCAGCTTCGAAGCGACGCGGCAGATCAAGAAGAACCGTCCCGAAACCAAGGTCCTTTTTCTGACCATGTACGACGACGAGGACTATCTGGTCGAAGGCATGGAGGTGGGCGCCAGCGGCTACGTATTGAAGGATAGCCCGAGCCAGCAGTTAGTCGCAGCCGTCCGCGACGTCTGCCGGGGCGGCAGTTATCTGAGCCCGCGCATGCTGTCGCAACTGGTCGACGATTTCCGCAGCCGCATCAAGTCCGCCAACCGCCTGCCGCGATTTGCGACCCTCACTACCCGCGAACGCGAAGTGCTGAAGATGCTGGCCGAGGGAAATTCCGTGAAGGAAATCGCCTGCGACCTGAATCTGAGCGTGAAAACGGTGGAGGCGCACAAATTCAACCTGATGCGCAAGCTCGACATTCACAATAAAGCCCAGTTAGTGCAGTACGCCATCCAGAAGAAGATCATCAAGATCCCGAATCTGGTGTAAGCGAAATCCAACCACTCACCGCTTCTCGATGCGCGTCATCGCGTCTTGAGAAGAGACATCCTCAATCGTCAAAGTGTTGCTTCAGCTCCCGTGGGACCCGGCGGAGAATGCGTCGAGTTTCTGCGAGATCCTCTCCAGAGTGGAGTTGGCGACGCCCGTCAACATCCAGGACGCGGTGATGGGCAAGAGTATGGATCGGCCGCCGAGCTCGATCTCCTGCTCCAGGCGGGCAGCTACCATGCGCGCGACGTCCGCGCGAACCGATATTTCCGGTCCGCTACGGTCTATAAGCGCGAGAAAGCCTGAACCCCGCCAGCGAAAAAGCTGGTCCGTTGGCGAAAGGCGTTGGGCCAGATGTTGCCCGAACAGCATCAGGATGCGGTCCCCGACTGCGGCGCCGAAGCGGCTGTTGATGATCTCCACGCGGTCCACCGAGAGTAGGACGGCATAGGTGCTTGTGCCGGTGGAAATCGCGGTCAGCAGGGCCTGTTCGGCGGCGCGAACGTTGGGTAAGCCGGTGACCAGGTCGAAGTCGGCGACGGCTTCCGAAAGGACCGCGGCGGACGCCGGACGGCTCATGGCGTCGCGAAGGCGGTCGCTGATCTCTTCACTGCGGCGTTCCTGGGCCGCCGCCTCCTCGCAGATGACTTCCAGAGATTGTTCCAATTGAGTTTTCAGCGCTCGCAAGTCATCGATCTGCGACGATTTCTTGATCTGGCGCTCAATCTGGTGCAATTTGGTTGCGGAGGCGGCGCTACTTCTGGATATTTGCAGCATCGACCGAGTGAAGAGGGAAACAATGGATTGCAGCTCCTTCATCTGCGAGTTGAGGGCGCGCTGGACCCCGCGATTGTATGCCTCGATCGACTTGATGGCTTCGCCGGCCAGGACGAACGTTCCGTCGCTGCTGGTGGAGTGTTCCATCCTCTCGACCAGCTGGCGGAGAGAAACCTGGAACGCCTCGCGCTCCATCGGGTCGGACTCCACGGCATGGCAAGCGACGGCCTCCAGAATCAACCAGACCACGCGCGATTTAGAGCCGGCGTCATCGTCCAAAGCGAGAAGTCTTTTCAATGAAATCACACAGGTCCCCAAGACCTTATCGTCCCCGGGCGAGGCGGCTATTAGGTAAAGTGTCGATTGATGGGGATCGCCTCCGGACCGCGGATCGTTTTACTGGTTGGACTGCCGGGGTCGGGTAAATCGACCTGGGTTCAATCTAAACTAACAGCGGGCCAAAGCGGAGTGTTGTCGAGCGACGCCTTACGCGAGTTGCTGGCCGACGACCCTGACAATCAGAACATCCACGCCCGTGTGTTTCGTGTGCTCCGCGACCTGTTGAAGCATAGGCTGGAGCTAAGGCGTCCGGTAACGTATGTGGATGCGACCAATCTCACACCATACGAGCGCCGGCCCTACATCAAGCTGGCGGATTTGTTCGATGCCGAAATTGAGGCCGTCTTTTTCGACGTTCCGGTGGGCGAATGCATCCGCCGGAATCGCGCGAGAGGCCGGATTGTGCCGGACGAAGTGATCCTCAAAATGGCGGAAAGACTGGTGGCGCCGGATTTGACGGAAGGATTTTCACGGGTTTCCCGGGCAGCGATACCGCAGGAATGATAGAATCGAGTCGCCAGGAGGCAAATCATGTTTCGTCTGGACGCGGACCGGCCGGTCGAGTTTTGCGACGGCTTGCGAAGGCGGGATTTCCTGCATGCCGGCTCCCTTGCAGCCCTTGGGCTGAGCCTCACGGACTGGTTTGCGTTGCGAGCCTCGGGCGCCGCACCCAACGCCGATACCAACTGCATCCTCTTAATGCTGATCGGCGGACCATCGCAGCTCGATACCTTCGATATGAAGCCAAACGCCCCGGTCGAGATCCGCGGGCCGTACAAGCCGATCAAAACCAACGTCCCCGGTATCGAAATTTCTGAGAATTTTCCACGCACGGCGAAGCATGCCGATAAATTTTCGCTGGTCCGCGGCATGTATCACACGGCGGCGGCGGTTCACGATACCGGCCATCAGATGATGCAGACGGGGCGCCTGTTCCAGGGCGGGGTGGAGCATCCTCATTATGGCTGCGTGCTTTCGAAACTCAAAGGACCGAAGGGCGATGTGCCCGCGCACGTGCTGCTGCCGCGTCCCATCGGGAACACCGGCGGGAATATGCCCCACGGACAGTCGGCGGGCTATTTGGGCAAGGCGTTCGATCCGTTTGTCCTCAATGCCGATCCTTCCGATCCGAATTTCAGAGTGCCGGACATGCTGCCTCCGGATTATCTGACCGCGCTGCGCGTCGACCGGCGCCGCAACTGGCGCGAGATGATCGATAAGTCGGTGAGCGAGTTCGAAACGTCGCAGGATGCGCGCCTGCTCGATTCCACGTTTCATCAGGCCTATACGTTGATGTCGTCGGCCAAGGCGCGCGCGGCATTCGAGCTCTATCGCGAGCCGGAGAAAATCCGCGAAAAGTACGGCATGAATCGCTTTGGGCAGAGCTGTCTGCTCGCGCGCCGGCTGATCGAGGCGGGCGTCCGGTTCGTAACCGTCAACATGTTCGAGACGGTGTTTGACGAAATTACGTGGGACATTCACGGGTCGAAGCCGTTTAGCCCCATCAGTTGCTATCGCGATCTGGTTGGGCCGATGTTCGATATGGCGTATTCGTCCCTGCTTGAAGAACTGAGCGAGCGCGGCCTGTTGTCGAACACGATGGTGGTGGCGACGGGCGAGTTCGGACGAACTCCGAAGATCAATCCCGCGGGTGGACGCGATCACTGGCCGCAGTGCTGGACCATGCTGATGGGAGGCGGTCCCCTCAAGGGCGGCACCGTAGTCGGGTCATCGGATGAAATCGCGGCTGCGCCACGCGATATTCCAGTGACGCCCGCACAGATTGCGGCGACCGTGTATAAAGGACTCGGCATCGATCTCGCGGTGGAGCTGCCGGGCGCGCAGGGCAGGCCGATTCCGCTGGTGGATCGCGGCGTGGAGCCGGTGCGGGAGTTGTTCGCGTGAGACTTCTGCTGTTTTGTGCGCTACCTTTACTGGCCCAGAAACTTGTGGTGCTGCCGCCGTCGGTCGACTTGTTCGGACCTCAGGCGAAACAGCAAATGGTCGCCGAAGCCGCGTTAGCCGATCATCAGGAAGACTGGTCGCGCACGGCCGAATGGTCATCGTCCGACCCGAAAATCGCCAAGATCGACAAGGATGGCCTGGTTCTTCCCGTAACCGACGGCGAAGCGACCATTACCGCTCGAGCGAAGGGAATCGCTGCATCGGTGCGGGTACGCGTGAAGAACTCGCACGCGCCATTCACGTGGAGTTTTCGCAACGACGTGATTCCCGTGATGACGAAGATGGGCTGCAATCAGGGCGCATGCCACGGCGCGCTGGCTGGGAAAAATGGCTTCAAGTTATCGCTGCGCGGTTATGATCCGGACGCGGATTACGACACCTTGACGCGCAGTTCGGTGGGACGCCGCGTATCGCTGACCGATCCAGCCGCGAGCCTGATTGTCGCGAAGCCTTCGTTTGCGATCCCGCATGGCGGCGGGAAACGGTTCGCGAAGGACTCGCTTGAATACCGGGTGATCGAGGAATGGATCGCGTCGGGCGCGCCTCCTCCAGCGGCGAATGACGTGCAAATCCGCGGCTTGGAAGTATTTCCCGCGGCGGCGGTTCTGGCGCCGGAAGCCGAACAGCAGATCGTGGTTCGCGCGAACTATTCGGATGGGCATTCAGCCGACGTGACGCGCTGGGTGAAGTTCAGTTCGAGCAATGAAGGCGTGGCGACCGTGGACGATTGGGGCCGCGTGAAGATGAACGGGTCCGGCGAAGCTGCCATCACGCTGTATTATTCCAGCCGCGTCCTCTACTCGCGTCTCTCCGTGCCGTTCGCCAATGAAATCGGCGCGGACGTGTACGGCAAATATCCGCGGCGCAATTTCATCGACGATCTTGCGCTGGCAAAGTGGAAGAATCTGCACCTTGCGCCATCGAAGATCGCCAGCGATGCCGAGTTTTTGCGGCGCGCCTATCTCGACGCCATCGGTGTGTTGCCGACCTCGGAAGACGTGGAGAATTTTCTCGCCGATACCTCAGTCGATAAGCGTGCGAAGCTGATTGACCGCCTGATTCAGCGCGACGAGTTCGTCGATTACTGGTCCTATAAGTGGTCCGATCTGCTGCTGGTTTCGAGCCGCCGTTTGAATTCCACCGCCATGTGGGCGTTCTACGATTGGATTCGCGAATCGGTCAAACAAAACAAGCCGTGGAATCAATTCGCGAAAGATATTTTTCTCGCCTCCGGCAGCACCCGGGAGAACGGCGCGCTCAATTACTTCGTGCTGCACAAAGATCCGATCGAGCTGAGCGAGAATGCGACGCAGGCCTTCCTGGGGCAACGGATCTTGTGCGCGCGATGCCACAATCATCCGCTCGAAAAGTGGACGCAGGTGCAGTATTTCCAAATGGCAAATCTGTTCGCGCGCGTAGGGGTAAAGAACGGAGGGATGTCGGGCGACAATATCGTGTTCGCCAAGGTCTCCGGCGACGTCCTCTATCCAAAACTGGCGCGCCCGCTGCCCCCCGCTCCGCTCGATGGGGCGAGCATTTCGCTCGATTCCACTGAGGATCGCCGCATTGTATTTGCCAAGTGGCTGACCAGTCCGGATAACGCGATGTTCTCGCGCACCATCGTTAATCGCGTGTGGGCGAACTTCATGGGACGCGGATTAGTGGACCCCATGGACGATCTTCGCGCGACCAATCCAGCGTCGAATGAAGAACTCCTGGCGGCGTTGAGCAAGGACTTTGTCGAACATGGCTATGACGTCCAACGGCTGATCCGCACCATCATGAATTCCACTTTGTATCAGCTTTCGAGTGAGGCGAATGCCACCAATCAATCGGACAACATCTATTATTCGAAGCACATCATCCGCCGCCTGAATGCGGAAGTGATTCTCGACGCCATGTCGCAGGTGACGGGCGCGCCGACCTCGTTCACCGGGTATCCCGCGGGTACGCGCGCGCTGCAACTGCCGGACACGCAGGTAAAGTCGGACTTCTTAGCCTCCTTCGGACGGCCTGCGCGGATCCTGTGCGACGCGGCCGAGCGCGCCTCCGATCCCACCATCGCCCAGGCGCTCCATATCATCAACGGCGACACTCTGAATAAAAAACTAAGTTCGCCGGAGGGCACCATCGCGCTCTTTCTAAAACTCGGACTATCGGACCGGCGCATTCTCGAGTACATGTATCTTTCGGCATTCAGCCGCTACCCCTCCGATGGAGAGCGAGCGACCCTGGCGGCCGCGCTTGAGAAAACGCGCCTCGAAAAAGGCACCGAAGAAGCCCGCAGGGACGCCCACCGCCAGGCACTCGAAGATATGGTTTGGGCGATGCTGACCAGTAAAGAATTTTTGTTCAACCACTAAAATGGAATCCGATTTACAGCTCTTGTCCGCTTGTGGCGCGCGCCTCCAGGCGTGCCGCGTCGCCATTCGTGGCGACGTCTTCGTAAACAACGTGAACTCATGAAATTCGCCGCGCACTTCCTCGGACTCCTGGCTCTCGCCTCCCCGGCGAGTCAGATTTATTCCCTTTCCTGGGCCCCCGATGGCGCGGCCATCGCGCTCGGCGGATATAAAGAGACGCGACTGGTGGACGCGCGGACGAAGAAAACCATCGCTACGCTCTCTGGAAACGCGGAAGCGGTGCGCGCAGTCGCGTTTTCGCACGACGGGAAAATGCTCGCCGCGGCAGGCGGTCTGCCTGCTCGTAAAGGCGAAGTTAAAATCTGGAACGTCAGCTCGCAAGCAGTCGTAACCACGATCGCCGGGCACTCCGATTGCATCTACGCAGTGGCGTTCTCGCCCGACGGGACGGCTATCGCTACGGCGAGCTATGACAAATTAATCAAGCTGTGGGACGTCGCGAGCGGCAAGGAAATTCGCACGTTGCGCGACCACGTGGACTCCATCTACGCGCTCGCCTTCACCCCCGATGGCAAGCGTCTGGTGTCCGGCGCGGCGGACCGCTCCGTGAAGATTTGGGATGTTTCCACGGGCACGCGGCTCTACACCCTCTCCGATCCCACCGATGGAGTAAACACCATTGCGCTTTCGCCCGACGGGTCCCGGGTGGCGGCGGGCGGGCTCGACAAGACGATTCGCGTCTGGAAACTCGGCGACAAAGAGGGCGCGATTGAGAACGTCCTGATCGCTCACGAGGACGCGATTCTAAAGCTCGCGTGGTCGCCGGATGGAAAGTATCTCGCCTCGTCGGCGGCGGATCGAACAATCAAGTTATTTCGCGCAGCGGATCTAACCGAGGTGCGCGCGATCACGAAGCAGCCGGATTGGGCCTTCGGCCTCGAGTTTTCGCCCGACGGGAAGTCCCTGGCGGCCGGCCTGTTTAATGGAGTTTTGGAAATTTACGAGGTCGATCATGACAAGGTTTTGGCTTCGAAGTAGCATCGTTGCGGCGCTCGGCATATCGGCGATAGCAGCTGACCAGCCGACCGGCAGCCGTATCACTCCACCTACGCTGAACTCCGTTTCACCAATCGGCATCGCGCGGGGAACCACCATTGAAATGACCATGGAAGGTCTCAATCTTTCGAAGACCAGTGCGATCTACTTCAGCCACGCCGGTGTCACGGGACGGATCCTGCGTGTGAAGGAACTCCCCGATGGACCGGATATTCGCCTGGGCTCGAATGGCACCGCGTCGACAGTCGACGTGGGGCCTTTGCCGCCCCGCAATCAGGTAACGGTCGAAGTCGACGTGTCGCCCGACGCTGAAATCGGTCCGGTGAGTTTTCGCTTGCTGACCCCGCTCGGCACCAGTCCCGAGGGCAAGTTCCTCATCGAGCCCTATTATGGCGAGGCTCCCGATAAGGAGCCCAACGATACCCCGGAGAATGCGTTCGAGGCTTTTCTGCCGGCGATTTTGGCGGGCACAATTTCCCGGCCAGGCGATATCGACTATTTCAAGATTCAAGTTAAGGCCGGGCAGGAGCTTTCCTTTCTGAATGGCGCCATGCTGATCGGATCGGCGCTTCAGCCGGTGGTGACCATTCTTGACAGCGATCTGGACGTAGTCGCGACCTTCGGCGAGAACGGCGGATCCGAACAGGTGATGTTCGCGCACCGCTTCGACAAAGCCGGCAGTTATTATGTTCGCGTCGAGGACTATCAGCGAAGTGGCCGCGCTGCGAATTTCTATCGCATCATCACCGGGGAATTTCCCTTGATATTGGGGGCCTACCCGCTAGGCGTGCAGGTGGGCTCCGCCGCGGAACTCGCGACGCGCGGCTATCATACCTCGCCGAAATTCAAGGTCGAAGGCAAGCCCTCGCCCGATTCAGAGGATACGCTGACGCTTCGTCCCGAGAATGCGTTTAACACCGTACGCGTCGCATTGGGCGCGGAGCCGGAAGTTCAATCGCAAGGCGGCACGATCGCCGTGCCCGTCACCGTGAATGGCCGCATCGACAAACCCGGCGTCCAGAATCGCTATCGCTTTAAGGCTACAACGGGAGAAAAACTTGTCTTCGAGGTGAACGCGCGTCGGCTGGGTAGCGATCTCGATTCCTACCTCGAGATCCTCGACGCGAAGGGACAGCCCATTGAACGTGCCATTGCGCGTCCGGTGTGGGCGACGTCGCTCACCTTGCGCGATCACGATTCCGCCGGCCGCGGCCTGCGTATTTCGACCTGGGATGGAATCAAGTCCGGCGATTACGTCATGGCCGGCGGCGAAATTATTCGAACCGAGGCGCTGCCCCTTTCGCCCGATAACGATACCGTGTTTGAAGGCTTCAATGGACAGAGGCTCACGTTCTTCGACACCACGGCGGAGGCTCTCGCGGTCGATTCGGCGGTCTACAAAGTACAAATGTTTCCTCCAGGCGCCACTTTTTCATCGAACGGACTACCGGTCGCGCACCTGTTCTATCGCAACGACGACGGCGGTCCGGGCTATGGAAAGGATTCCCTGCTGCACTTTACCGCGCCCGCCGATGGAGACTACATCGTCTGTATTCGCGACGTGCAAGGTCTGGGCGGAGAAAAGTATCCTTATCGTTTGACGGTGCGCCATCCGCGTCCGGACTTCAGGTTGACCGTGAATCCGCGAAATCCGAATGTGCCCGCGGGCGGTACGATTCCGGTCACAGTCACAGCCCAGCGCATCGACGGCTTCGATGGGACGATCGATGTTTCACTCGCCGATTTGCCCGCGGGCTTGCATGCGTCGCACGGCGTCATTGCTCCGGGCCAGGTGTCGGCGACCATCGCCTTGAGTGCGGATTCAAACGCGAAGCTCGATGCCGCGGCGCCGCTCAAAGTTATCGGAAAGGCCTCCACTCTGGTGCATTTTGCCAGTCCGGAAGATCGTCTGAAACTGATTGCGCTCATGCCTCGCGCCGACATCCTGATGACCGCGGAGACGAAGGAGGTCACGATTGAACCCGGTGGGTCGGCGGAGATCACCGTCTCCATCGCGCGCCAGGGGGATTTTCGCGGACGCGTGCCGGTGGAGGTCCGCGATCTGCCGCCGCGCGTGCGCGTGCTCGATGTCGGACTGAATGGCGTGCTCCTGAATGAGGACGAATCGCGGCGCAGCTTCACCATCGAAGCCTTGCCGAATGCCGAGCCGGTGGACCAGCTCATTTATGTTTCCGGTTTTATTGAGACCCGCTCAGGCCAGCAAAACTCGTACGCGTCTCCGCAAGCGATCCGGCTGCATGTCAAAGCCAAGACAGCAGTCGCATCGCGCGAGTAGCGCGTATCGAATATGATCCGAATTGCGAATGGACAAGGTTTCTGGGGCGATTCGCTTGAAGCGCCCGTGGAACAGGTGCGGCGCGGGCCGATCGATTATCTGACGCTCGACTATCTGGCCGAGGTCACCATGTCGATCCTGCAAAAACAGCGTTCGCGCGATCCGAAAACGGGCTATGCTCGCGACTTCGTCGACATGATCGCCCGCGTCCTTCCGGATTTGAAAGAACGGCGCATCCGCGTCATCGCCAATGCCGGCGGTGTGAATCCGACTGCATGCAAGGACGCGGTGCTCGAAGTAGCGAAGAAGCAGCAAATCCCGGTAAGCGTGGCGACCGTCGCCGGAGACGACATCATGGACCGTCTCGACTCGTTTCTCGAGCGCGGCATCGAGCTGAAGAATATGGACACCGGCGAGCCTCTCTCCGCCATTCGAGCGAACGTGCAGAGCGCGAACGTTTACTTCGGCGCGTGGCCGGTTGTGGAGGCTCTCGCGAAGGGCGCCACGATCGTCATCACTGGCCGTGTCACCGACACCGGCCTCGCACTCGCGCCGATGATTCATGAATTCGGCTGGAAGGCCGGCGATTGGGATCGACTCTCCGCCGGCACCATCGCTGGACATGCCATCGAGTGCGGCGCGCAATCGACGGGTGGAAACTGCCAGGTGGATTGGGAGACAATTCCGCGCTTGGAAGACGTCGGTTATCCCATCGTCGAAGCGGAGCCCGATGGAACCTTCTGTCTCACCAAGCATCCGGGCACTGGCGGGCGCATCACGGTCGCTTCGGTGAAGGAACAATTGCTCTATGAAATGGGCGATCCGCGCGAGTACATCACTCCGGACTGCGTCGCGGATTTCACGACCATTCATCTCGACCAGGCCGGGCCGGATCGCGTGCGCTTCTCGGGGATTCGCGGACGCGCGGCGACGCCGTTTTACAAGGTTTCGATCAGCTATGCGGCTGGCTTCAAAGCCATCGGATCGATGGTATACGCGTGGCCCGAGGCCTACAAGAAAGCGCGCGCGGCGGATCGGATTTTGCGGCAGCGGCTGGACCGCCTGGGATTGCGCTTCGACGCCGTGCGCACGGAATTTCTGGGCGCCAACGCATGCCACGGGATCGCGGCGGCGGAGCCGTCGCCGGAGATCGCGGCACAACTGCCGGAAGTGGTGCTGCGAATCGGCGTACGCTCGGAGAATCGCGCCGCTGTCGAGCGATTCACAAAAGAACTCGCGCCGCTGGCATTGAACGGCCCCCCCGTTGTCGCCGGCCTCGGAGGCGGCCGGCCGAGAGTGGAAGAGATCGTGGCGTATTGGCCCGCGCTGATTCCCAAAATCGCGGTGACGCCGGAGGTTCAGGTATGGCCAAGCGGCAATTAGTCGAGCTGGCTCACGCGCGCTCCGGCGACAAAGGCGATACGGCGAATGTCGGGATTATCGCGCGCAAGCCCGAGTATTATCCGATTCTTGTCCGTGAGGTCACGGCGGAACGGGTGAAAGAACATTTCGCCGGAGTTTGTTTGGGCAAGGTTCAGCGCTATGAGCTGCCGAATCTCGGCGCGTTGAACTTTCTGCTGCACGAAAGTCTGGATGGCGGCGGGACGCTCGCGTTAAAGGCCGATCCTCAAGGTAAAACATATAGCTCGGCGCTGTTGCGCATGGAAATCGATGTCGATCCTATATAACGCGGATGGACCGATCGCCCGGATCACGCTGAACCGTCCCGAAAAGCGCAATGCTCTGAACGATGAGCTGATCGCGGCGCTGAAGGATACGCTCGCTCTGGCGGCCGAAGAGGAACAGGTTCGCGTAGTGCTGCTCACCGGCGCCGGTCGGGATTTCTGCTCCGGGGCGGATCTTGCGGCATTCGACCGGGCGGCCGAAGCGGGAGTGCTGGATCATCTTGCCACCGCGCACCAGTTGGCGGATCTGTTTTTAGCGGTACGGCATCATCCCAAGCCGATCGTCGCGGCGGTGCGCGGACGCGCGCTGGCGGGCGGCTGCGGGTTGGCCACCGCCTGCGACCTTATTCTGGCGGCGGAATCGGCACAATTCGGCTATCCGGAAGTGAAGATCGGATTCATTCCGGCCATGGTGATGGCGATTCTGCGGCGCTCTGTCAGCGAGAAGAACGCGTTTGAGTTGCTCACCTCGGGTGATCCCATCGGTGCTGTGGAGGCTTGCCGCATCGGGCTGATCAACCGGGCTTTTCCGGACGAAATATTCGAGGCAAGCGTCGAAGGATATGTGGAAGCACTTGCCGCGAAACCGTCGTCCGCGGTCAGCTTGACCAAGAGTCTGCTGTATCACATCGACGGTATGACGTTCGACGCTGCGATCGAAGCCGGCGCGCGCGCGAACGCGCTGGCCAGAATGACGGAAGATGCGAGGCGCGGTATCGAGAAATTCGCGAAGAAGAAATGATCGAACGCTTGCGCAAGATCTGTCTCGCTCTCCCGGACGCGGTGGAAACCACCAACTTCGGTCATCCTTTTTTCCGCATCGGGAAAAAGCCGTTCTGCGTTTTTCACGGACGGGAAAACGAGCCTGCCATCGCGTTCAAGGTCCTGAAAGGCGAGGCTGGAATTTTCCTCGAAGATCCCCGATTTTTCAAGACTCCGCATATGCACCATAACGGATGGGTTTCCCTTCACGCGCAAGGCAAACTCGACTGGAAGGAAATCGCCGAACTCGTGAAGGCCAGCCACGGCCTTACGAGGCGTCGTCCTCAGCATTGACACCGAACCCCGACCGTGAGGGAGGGGATTGGCACGGGACTAGAGCGGTTTCCTAAATAGTGCAGTCTGGGTAGGGCGGCCAATATTGGCTGCAGCCGCCTTTAGAGGCGGCTTCTCATTGATGAGCCACCAAGCCTGTTGAAAGCAGGCTGCAGCCAAGATTGGCCGCCCTACCCTGGGTCTGTAGAGAGTGCGTCTATAGAAACTCTGAAACGGTACTAGCGCTGACGCAGCACCGTGATGACGTCGTCCGCGGTGATTACACCGGCCAGCTTCCCATCCTCGTCGACCACCGGAAGTGTCAACAAGTTGTACTTGTCGAAGATTTCGGTAACGCGATCCTGCTTCTCCGTCACCTTGACTTCCACCAAATTATCGGACGCGAGCGACCCGAGTTGTGTCACGCCTTCGTGTAAGAACAGTCGCGCCAGCGGTACAGCCGCTTTCAGGCGCTCCTGCGCATCCACCAGGAACATTGTATTCAGACTCTCCAGAAGATCTTCGTTCTGCCTAAGCGCTACCAGAGCATCGGCGACGGTAGCGTCTTCGTGAAGCGAAACAAATTCCGTGTTCATCATGCCGCCCGCCGTGTCCTCCTCGAACTCGAGGAGTTCACGGACCTCCGTCTTCGGAGCGTGCTCCATCTCCTCGAGGATTTCTTCGCTCGTTTCCGACCCTAACTCGCCAAGCGCGTCCGCGGCATGATCCGGCGCCATTTCCTCGACGATATCGGCGGCGGTCTCGGGCTCGAGCGATTCGAGAATGCTCGCCTGAATCTCGGGATCGACTTCCGTTAGCGCGTCGGCCGCGACTTCGCTATCGATATTCTCGAAAATCGACTCACGATCCTCGGGAGAAAGCTCTTCCACGATGTCCGCGAGATCCGCCGGGTGCATGTCCTCCAGCAGACGGTTGGAAATATTCAGACGCAAACGCCGCTGAGGGTCTGGCTCGATGATGTTGCAAAATTCCCAGCGGATGGAATTTGGTGGAATACGGCCCTGCAACCTCCGCACCAGGCGCGGCGGCACAACACCCTGCAACAGGCGGCGGAAAATGCTGCGAATTCCGATGTCGATTTCGAGCACCCACAACGCGTCGACGCCGTCCTCAATCATGCGCTCGAATGTCACATCGTTGATCCGGACTACCTTCCGTCCATGCGCGTCGATGATCTGCTGATCCAGAAGATCGCGCACCATCCGAAGCATATACTCGTCCGAGTGATAAGGCGTGAGGTTTTCATCGCGGAGGTGAATGCCATCGAGTGAGATGGAGCGGATCTGATCGTGGCGGACAGTGAGCCAGGCCGTGCCTACCCCGCCGATTAAAAAGCGATCCACGCGAACCGGATCGACCAGCGGAACAACAGCGGCGTCCTTGACCACACCGATCCTGCGCCCCTTGAGGTCAAAGACCTTGAGGCCCAGAAGTTCGGTGAGGAACAAGAACTTTTCCGCCATCGGGTGCCGCGTCCATGGATTTAGAACTGCCTAGAGTCTTACTATGAACGATTGCCATAAGAGGACGCAACCTTTTTCGCGGGTTGGGCCTCTCAGTGTCATAATAGCGGCTCATCCAGTACGGGAGGATGTAGTCGATACCCGCTCCTTCGATGATGCCGCTGCCGCCTCCGGTGAGCTGAAACGGATCTCGCTGCCACAGAAAATCGCTAGGAACGCGCGCGGGAATCGGGATCGGATTGCAGGCTTCAGTCCCCGCGGCGCCGCAGGACGGATAGAGAGAGCGTAAGTCCACATAAGGGTCGCGGCGCGGGCGCGTGAGCCACTGTTCGAGAAAAATGCCGGTGTCATAATCGCGATCGGCGCTCGGACCGCGAATCGACCGGTCGATCGCATTGAAATGCGCGTTCTCATTCGTCTCGGTCGCGGCCCGAAGAATCGTATAGGCACTCTCGTAGATCAGTTTCCGGGAGCGCGAATCCTCCAGCCGTATCAGGTTATAAAGTGAAATGTAATCGAGATTGAATTTGAAGTAGGAGTCATGGGTATCGGCGGCATCCACGCTCAGGGGCACGATGACCGATGAGGCGAGAGCAGCCAGTGAATTGTAGTTACCATCGAACTTCGAATTGACGTGGCGGCCAATTTGGAGCAGCGTCAACTGCTCATCGGGGCGCACGATGAACGTGGTGCTGATCGAAAAATCGGGCAGGAGCACGGTCCAGAAGTGTGATATCAGATTGTCGAGCAACCGCGTGATCAGCCCCGCTATTTGCGCCCGCGTCGGCACATCGCCGATCATGTCGTAGGCGACGCAAAGTCCAAAAAACGCACCGATATACTCATCGCGAGATGTATTCCCGATCCATTTATAGGCAGTCCCATTGCTGGACGTTCCCTTAAATGAGCCATTCGCGGACTCCTGCTGGACAATGCTCGCCAGATAGGCGGAATTCATCGGAACGGCGCAACGGGCCAACAGATTGCTACCGGTGACGTCGATCAGCAACGTCAGCCCGGCGATCGCGCCCTTAGCATTCGCAAGCGCGTCGGCGGAACCAGTCACCTTGTAGCGAAACGCCTCGGCGGCCAGGTAGTGCCCGGTCCAAATAGCGGAATCGCCGCAGCGCGTGTAATCGACGATCTGATCGCTGTTGGGCGCTGCAAAAATCGGATCGAGAATCGTCCCGAAAGGCAGATGCCGGGCTTGAATAGCCGCGGAGATAGCAAGCGCGTCGGTTTCAGCGGCCCACCCGAAGGGAATGAAAAAAAGGAAGGCGAGAGAGCGCACAGCGAAACTCCTCGCCTATTAGGCTAGCAGGCGAACATTAAGAATCGCTTAACGCGCAGACCAACGCACCCTTCGCCGTTGAGTGCAGCGGATTCTCCGCGAGCCTGATGTCGGAAACCGTGACCGGGAAATCCTGTTCCTGGAGGAGTTTTTCGAAGCGATCCCGGAATCCAGGCGGCAACGCCGTTCCGCCCGACAGCACCATCGGAATTGGGCGATTGAACTTTGGCAGATTCGACGTGCGCGTGAACGCGTCCTTGAGCGCCGTCACCAGAGACCGGATCATATCGTCGTAATAGACACCGAGCACTTGATGGACCTTGTCGGCGAAGAACCCGTTGAAATGGAAAGAATCTTCCTTTGTGAGCCTGATCCGGTTCGCCCGCTCTCCTGTGATGGACGCCGCGTTGGTATCGATATAGTCGCCTGCCTTCGGGATGCTGAAACTGACGATCGGCACCGACAGGTACGCCAGACAAACGTTGCAGAGACCGCCCCCGCAACTGATCCCGATGCCCGTATAGTTCGAGCTTTCGAGTTCGCTGTAAACGATCGCCAACCCCTCGTTGATACTGACCGGTTCGTAATTCAGATCGGTCAGGATCTGCCGCAGCGTGGCTTCGTGATAGGTCAGCGAACCTTCCGCGCCGAACGGGGAGGCAGGCACCGTGAAACAGATTTTCTGCCGCTTTTCCCCGCGATGCGCGGCGAACATCGTTGTCAGGATCTCGCGGATCATGCTGAGACTATCGGGTTCTTTCGCATCCAGCACGCCGCCAGTCATCGTGCGCCGCGTCTCGGCGTTCAATAAACCCGCGAATTTCTCGCTCTCGTTGCCGTGGACGATGATCTGCCCCGCTTGGACGGTGTGAGGAATTTTTTCGCGTTCCAGCACCCCTTCCGTGATCTTCGAATAGGGAATCGCGACGAACGCGTTCAGTTGCGATTCGTAGCGGAATTCGTCTTCCGCGCGGCGCGCGATGACGATGCGGCTGGTGCCCACATCCAGACCGAACGTGGATTGATTGGCGTTGTTCATTTAACTGCCTCCCTCGCTCTGCTCTTTTAGAGCGTTTTCGATGTCCTTATACCGATGTTGAAGAATGGCGCGATAGCGCTTCGTCTCCAGGCCCTCTGCCGCCGCCCGCCGCGCGACTTGCAATTCCGCAAGTTCAAGGCCCCGCCAGCGCGTGCCCGTCATTTGCAGAAAAACAGCGTCATATTCAAAGCCGAACACGTACAGGCTCGCCAGCGGGAGCGAGTAATTATCGGGCAGACCAACTCCGGCAAATGGAAACTTACCCGCCCAATCCGTGTGGTCTCCGATCAGCATATTGCGAGGATTCACCGATACCTGGGCGTGCGTAACGCAATCTTCGGTCGAGATTCCATAGCGCCAACGGAGCATCTCCGTCAGCACCTTGCCCGCGGCCACCTGCGCCGGCGTCACATCGTCGGCCGAGCCGGTCTGACCCTCGAAAGAGACGCCGAGAAAACTGTCGTTCAAGTTGACGTAGACTCCCTGTCCGTCGGCCCATATCGACGCGCCCGCGTGATTGGCCGCATCCGTCTCCTGAACCACCCGGTGCACCCGCCCGAAACGATCGATCACGTAATGATAGGCTCGCTCTTGCCGGACCGCTTCAATTGAATAGCGGGCAAGCCGCTGCAGCCTGCGATTTTCCTCTTCTTCAAACGGCGCCAGATTGCTTTCCGTAGTGTGATAAACGATCCCAATCGGTGAACTCCCTATCGCCTCCCGCTGCGCGCCCGCAATCCGCGAGAAAATCGGGAAACGGCGGCGCGGTCGATTGGAGACCGCAAACGTGAGGTCGATTCGGAGACCGTTGCTGTAAACTTCCAATGAATCCGAATGCTCGACCAGCCACACGCGCGGCGCGGGAACGGTGGCCGCGCGTAAATCGTCCTCTTCACCCAGCAACCGTCGCTCCTTGGCGAACGTTTCGGCTGTTCCCATGGGCAGAGGAACAATCGCCACCAGAATTACTAACCCGGAAATCAGAGAAGCGACATGCCGCAGTCCACTCCGCCGATGGTAGGGTGCCTTAGGCGGCAAACACATCTCGCGACGCAGAAAACGCAGTCGTTCCACCGGATCCGTTATCCGGCCGGCCCGCCGTTCGAGAATGGAAGATCGCGCCATCTTCTAATAAGGAGTGTGGTTCCGGAGGGAAACCTCTCCCTTAGAAGGGAATCGGCGCAACCAGGGAAAAACCTTAGTCCTTCTTAGCTGGTAGTTCTATCCCGTCGCCCACAATCTTCGAATCCGCCTGAAATTTTCGGTATTCGCGATACGTGATATCGATCTCAGCGTGCATCTTCTTAAGCAGCGCGATCCGTGCCTCCGCTCGAACCGAAATATGCGACGGCAGCCACACCTCTTCGTTCACCCGGACCTGTTCAAAGCTAACGGTTGCACCTGGAGCTACGCGGAATAGGAAAAATCCGAAAGAAAGAGTATCGATTGCCTCGCCCTCCGCCTTTACCCAGTGATACTCACCCTTATCGATCCAAACCTTGCCCCGCAGTTTCGTGAACATCTTCGCTTGGGAGTCCCTCGGCTTATACCCCGCCTTCGGGGTCACCGAAAGGATCCATGCCGGCTTGCCGCTGACCGCCTCTTCGCCAACCACCTTAAAATCAAACGCCTCCGTGAACTCGCGTATATATTTTTTCTCCTCGATACGCTCTTTATCGAGCTTGGCTTTCTCCGATGCCGACTGCTGCCGCCGTTTCTCGACCTCCTTGTCCAGCTTCCTCTGTTCCTTCGCCCCATCCTTCTCAGAAAGCGGCTTGTCGTTCCGCGCGACGAGCCTCTCGTAGGGCTGGCCTTCGAGGATCAGAACCTCGCTGGTCTCCACATCGGTTTTGGACAGCTTGCCTTTGCCGTCGTACTGCCGGAGCTCGGTCCGCTCCTGATAGGTATAGTTCTTGCGATTCTCGAAGTTTGTGAAATCGCGATCCGTCGCGCGGCGGATGATCTCATTGGCATCCTGCGCGAGTGCGGCCGACGCGATCAGAAGGAAAATCGGGAACCGCATACCCTATTTTAGGCGACGGTGTCGCAGCGGTGTTCGTAGGCTTCCCCGGCCAGGCGTTCGCGGGTGCGGGCGAGTAGCCCCGCAGCGATTTGCGGTTCTGAAAAAACGAAGCCATCGGCGGAGGGATCGTAAGTTTCTCCTGTGGACTCAACCATCTCCATGATGTCGAGGAGGTTGTTCAGGTCGTACTTTTCGTGAGTTTGGCGGGTTTTCTGGAGGTCGCGGAGCTGGGCTACTGTCCTTTCGAATTGGCGGGAGAGGCGCTGGCTGTGCATGCTCAGGTTGGCTAGGGCTTTTGACTGGCTCTCGAGCGACGCGGCGATGGCCAGGGCGTCCACAAGTGGGTCGCCGACGGCTGCGAGGCTCAGGAGATTGGTTTCTAAAGCGGCGACTCGGTTCAGGCGCCAGGAGGCGTCGGCCAGGGCTTGGACCAGGTGGGATTCGGTTGCGCCTTGGGGATAGTACTCGTCGGTGAACGAATTCAGATGGGACTGATACGCCTGGAGATCCTCGGTGGGCATGACGACGATTTGGCCGGTGAGTCCGTGGCGGAGGGCGTTCAGGGAAGATTGCTTTTTGCCGGCTTCGGTTTTGGGGCCGGTGGAGTGTTGCGCGTT